>Ga0268262_10005230_pt1 | contig 12944 bp, 11 predicted proteins | sample TergutNc150P3_FD_190354 | JGI IMG/M metagenome (GOLD analysis project Ga0268262, IMG submission 190354) | Nasutitermes corniger P3 segment gut microbial community from laboratory colony in Florida, USA - Nc150 P3 (SPAdes) (version 2) | ecosystem: Host-associated > Arthropoda: Insects >... | reverse complement strand
GGGGGTTGGAATGAAAATAGCCCTTGTCCACGATAGGCTAACCGATATGGGCGGTTCTGAACGTGTATTTCAAGCCTTTGCCGAAATATTTCCCGAAGCACCGTTATATGTCTCAATAGTTGATCATAAACGGATTTTTGATTTTTTCAAAGATAAAAACATAAAAACTTCGTTCCTGCAAAAATTGCCGAAATTCATAAGTAAAAGTCATCGTAATTTATTTTTTCTTTATCCCTTTGCCTTTGAAAATTTTGATTTTTCTGATTTTAATGTTGTTTTAACAAGTACTGTATTTGCTGGCAAGGGAATAATTACTGGTTCGAGGATTAAGCATATATGTTATTGCCACACAAGTACTAGATATTTTTGGGAATTTCAGAAAGATTATACAGATCATTTTGGCAAAATTAAAAGATTGATTTATTCTGTTTTGTGCCATTGGTTGAGAATTTGGGATTTCAATGCTGCGCAAAGAGTAGATAACTTCATAGCCAATTCCAAAGCTGTTCAAGAGCGTATTAAAAAAACTTATCGCAGGAATTCCGTTGTGATTTACCCACCAGTTCGTTGCCATGAGTTTTTGCCAAGCGAAATAGATGGCGATTACTATCTGGTTGTGAGTCGTTTTGTGGAATATAAAAGAGTTGATTTGGCAATTAAAGCGTGTAATGAACTTGGCAGAAAGTTGATTTTAGTAGGCGGTGGGCAGGAAATAAAGGAACTTAAAAAACTCGCTTGCAAAACAGTTTCATTCATTGAGAATGCAAGCGATGAGCAAGTTAAGAAGTTGATGTCGGAGTGCAAGGCATTGCTTTTTCCTGGCGAGGAAGATTTTGGCATAGTTCCCGTTGAAGCAATGAGTTGCGGACGGCCTGTGATAGCTTTTGGCAAAGGCGGTGTTTTGGATACCGTTATAGACGGCAAAACAGGCATTTTGTTCGGTGAGCAAACGGTTGAATCGCTGAAAGCGGCTATGGAAAAATTTGAAGCTATGGTTTTTGACAAACAGGAAATCCGTGAGCATGCGTTGAAATTTGATGAAAGCGTGTTTAGGGAAAAAATTAAGGAGTTTGTAGAGAAGGTAGCGGATTAATTATGAGGAAGTTTGCCATAAATGGTTCTTTTTTGTTGGAACGTACCACTGGTATTCAGCGCTACGCTTTGGAATTGGTTTGCGCATTGGATAAATTAGAAATTAAAGATATAAAAATTGAATTGATAGTCTCTCAAAAGATTTTAAATATACCAAGGTTGCAAAATATAAAAATCGTCAAATATGGCAACATTAAAAAAGCAATTTTATGGGAACAAATAAATTTTGCTTTCTATTGCATAACACAAAAAGCTATCCCAATTAATTTATGCAACATAACACCATTGCTAAAACCCTGCGGGATTTCTTGTATTCATGATGTAAGTTATAAGGCAAACTCAGAATATTTCAGCAATTGGTATGGATTTTTAAGCAGAATTTGGCATAGAATAAATTATTGGTTTATCTGCAAATTTTCAAAAAAAATAGTCACTATCAGTGAATTTTCCAAAAACGAAATAATAAAATACTATAAAGTAAAAACAAAAAAAATTTCCATTATTCCCAATGCTTGGCAACATATTATACAAAAATCCTGTCAATCCTTAAATTCTGAGAATCTTGGTTCAGACAATTATTTCTTCGCTATGTCCAGCGTTGCAAAAAATAAGAATTTCAAATGGATTTTAGAAATAGCGAAAAAGAATTCGGAACAAAAATTCAAAATCGCAGGAAATTTTAATCCAACAAGATTTGGTGTGGATATAGATTTTAGCAAATTAAAAAATGTAGAATTTTTAGGTTATGTAAACGATGAGCAAGCAAAAAGTTTGATGCAAAATACGAGAGCTTTTTTATTCCCTAGTTTTTACGAGGGTTTTGGTTTGCCGCCTTTGGAAGCGTTGGCTTTGGGTACACGAATAATCGTTTCAAATATTCCCGTACTGAGAGAAGTTTATGGAGATTCAGCTCATTATATTGACCCTTATGATTATGATATTGATTTGGGAGATATTCTACGGGAACCAACTGCTCCTGCAAATGAGGTTCTAGATAGGTTTAGCTGGGAAAAGAGTGCAGAAATATTGAGGGAAATTATGAGAGAGGTGGCGTAAAATGATTAAAACAAGTTTTTGGGATGTGAAATTATGAAAAGTTTTGCTATAAACGGCTCTTTTTTGTTGCAACAAACTACTGGTTTGCAACGCTATGCCTTGGAATTGGTATGTGCATTAGATAAATTGGAAATTAGAGATATAAAAATTGAATTGATAATTTCTAAGAAAACTTTAAATATACCGAAGTTACAAAATATAAAAATTGTAAAATATGGTAACATTAAAAAGATAAATTTATGGGAACAAACTTATTTTGCTTTTTATTGTATAATGAAAAATGCCACTCCTATTAACTTGTGTAATATGACACAACTATTAAAACCTTGTGGAATATCAGCTATTCTTGATATTAGTTTTAAAGTAAATCCACAATTTTTCGATTATTTTTTTGGTTTTTTTAGTAAACCGTGGCATAAAATAAATTATTGGTTTATTTGCAAATTTTCAAAAAAAATAGTTACTATCAGTGAATTTTCCAAAAACGAAATAATAAAATACTACAAAGTAAAAACAGAAAAAATTTCTATAGTTCCATGTGCCTGGCAGCACATTATACAAAAATCTTATCAATCCTTAAATCCTGAAAATCTTGGTTCAGGCAGTTATTTTTTTGCAATGTCAAGTATTGTGAGGAATAAAAATTTCAAATGGATTTTAGAAGTCGCAAAAAGAAATCTGAATTTTCAATTTAAAATAGCAGGTTTTTTTGATTCTAAAAAATTTAGTGAATATTTTAATTTTAAGGAATTAACTAATGTTGAGTTTTTAGGTTATATTAACGATGAGCAGGCAAAAATTTTAATACAAAATGCGAGGGCTTTTTTATTCCCCAGTTTTTACGAGGGTTTTGGTTTGCCGCCTTTGGAGGCGTTGGCTTTAGGTACTCCAATAATCATTTCAAATATTCCAGTACTACGAGAGGTTTACGGAGGTTCAGCGTATTATATTGACCCTTATGATTATGATGTTGATTTGGAACAACTTTTGGCAAAAGAAATTGAACCTGCGGAGAAAGTGTTGAATAAATTTAGTTGGGAAAATTCAGCAGGCAAACTAAAAGAGATTTTACAAAATTATGGATCAAATAAATAAGCCATATATATCTTTCCACAAGGTTTTGGGAATTGTAGCTATATTTTTTATAGGAGCAGGTTTTATTGATGGCGTAACATATTGGATATTTGGTTCTGTAGGACTTTTGCCTATAGTTTATTTACCAAAAATAGCTGTGTTTGCTTGTATGATGTTACAAATATTTGTTTGGTTGAAATATGGTCTACCCAAGCAACATTTGATTATAACATTTTTATTTTTATTTTTTTGCATTATTGGAGTTTTAAGTCAAGAATACATTAATAGAGTACCCGTAGGGCTTAACCCTTTTATACCTTTTTTATTTGGAATTATTGCCTACAATGGAATTTTTCCAAAATGGGAAAAATCTTTTGCAAAATTATCTTTTTATGTAATTCTTTTAGTTTCCTTCGGAGCTTTTTTAGATATTTTTACTAATGTACCTTGGAAAAATTTTTCTGCGAATTTCGGAGATATATCGGTTCAAGGTTCTAAAGTATGGGAGCAAGGAGATTTTGAGAGAGTATCCGGTTTTACTCGTATTTCTTCATGTCTTGGCATTCAAATTTTAGCTTGCTGTTTAATCTACCATATATATGGAAGTAATAATTTTTTGAAATTTTTTGTTTGGCTTTTATCTTTAGTGATAATATTCTTTTCTACGGCAAAAACGGTGTTAATTGTTAGCGCGTTTTTTTTAGGCGCATTTTTTGTGAAGTTTTTTGTAACAAGAGTCAAAAAAAAGAATTTTATGAGAAGTCTGCCTCTTATAGCCTGCTTTATAGGAATATTGTTACCCGTACTTGCTTATATTTTTAATTTTGGAGAACGATTTGGTCTGAATCCATATGCTATAGCTTTACTAGGTTCTTTCTTTGTTAGGATATTCGAGACATGGCCTAGAATGATAAATCATGTCATTAAAGATGGTTCTTTTATTTTTGGAACGGGAATAGGTTCGTCTAGTTCTGTTCTAAGTCCGTACCCAGATTATTTTATGGTGGATAATGCATATGTATGGCTTTTTGGTGTTATGGGTTTAACGTTTATTCCATTGCTTCTTTTATGGATAAAATACATACGAAAATTAGAGATTTTTGAAAGTAAAAGGGATATGTTTTTTTTGTTTTTTGCAATATTTTTTTTTGTAAATGGAATAACAGACAATAGTGAAGATAATCCGATTTTATCCTTTATCACCGGACTTTCATTAAGTCATTTTAGGTATAGAAATTATGCCAAAACTATCAATAATAACAGTTAATTTGAATAACAAAGACGGATTGCAACAAACCGTGCAAAGCGTATTAGAGCAATCATTCTCTGATTATGAATATATAGTTATAGATGGAGGCTCCACAGATGGAAGTGCAGATATATTACAATTATATTCTGATAAGTTGGCTTATTTTTGTAGTGAGCATGACAATGGGATTTATGAGGCAATGAATAAAGGTATTGAACGAGCAAAAGGAGAATATTCCTTGTTTTTAAATTCTGGAGATTATTTATCAAAAAAGGATATTCTTTCTGAAGTTTTTTCGGAGTCCTTTGATGAAGATATTATTTGGGGTAATATTATTTTAAAAAATGACAAAGGGAAAACTAGATGTATAAAATATAGTGGAGAAGTTTTTACTATAAAGAGTTTAGATAGTGTATGGCATCAAGCTACATTCATAAAAACTTCGTTGTTAGAAAAATTAAATTGTTACAAAACAAATTTTAGGATTTCTTCGGATTGGGATTTTTTTCTCAGAGCAATTTTTAAATACGGTGCTACGCATAAACATCTCCCGCTTTTTATATCTGTATTTTTAACAAATGGAATGTCTGCGAAAAACAGTAAATTACTATATGAAGAGCGAGAAAAATCTTTAAAAGAAGAATTGCCATTTTTATTCAATGATATAAAACGATTATTATTTTTAGAAAAAATTTGGAAGATTCCCGGAATAAAATTTTTTATGACATATATTTATCCTATTGTATCTAAAATCAAAAGGATTTATAGCGAAAGAAGAGGGTTGCTTTAGGTGAGAATGTTGTTTTCAGATCGTTTGGAAATATGGAATCCCGGTTCATTGCCAATTGGCTGGTCAGTTGAAAATCCGCTTTTAGCTGAACCAATGTATTTGGCTGGCTACATTGAGCGAATAGGAACTGGAACTTCTGATATGGAGAAATGGTCCAAAGAAAATGGTTTGCCAGCACCAATATTTAAACAGGAAGACGACTTTCGCGTTGTTCTATACAAAATGCTTAACTCCCAAGGTAAGGAGAGAAAAAATATTTTCTTACAGATGTTTGGTTTTGATAAAGTTCCGCAAAGAGCTAATGCTTCCCAAATTAAGGAGTGGATACTTGCTATATGCAGTTCCGATTATGCAACGTTAAAAGAATTATCATTAATTTTAGAAAGAAATCAAGTATTTTTGCAGCAAAATTATATATCTCCAATGTTAAATGAAGGATTGCTTAGATTGAAATATCCAGGCAGTAAAAATAGCCCCAAGCAGGCATATATAAAGGCGGGGTAAATGAAAGTATTTTATGACAATCAAGCATTTTTGATGCAAAAATTTGGTGGCATCAGTCGCTATTTTTGCGAGTTGATGAAGCATAGTAAGGGGTTGTTTGATTATTCTGTGGGCGGTATTTTCAGTGATAACCATTATGCTTGTGAACTTGGTTTTCATAAACCTTTTATTGTGAAAAGAAATTTTAAGGGCAAAAGGCGTTTACTGAAATGGTTGAGTAAAGGGGATTCTATAAAAAAATTGAAAGATAACTGCGATGTTATGCATCCAACATATTATGATGATTACTTGACTAGAAAAACAAATAAACCATTAGTAATTACAGTTCATGATATGATACATGAGTTATTTCCGGCAGGATTCACAGATTATCCGAATAAAAAAAATCTGTTGGAACGTTCCACTCAAATCATAGCCATTAGCCAAAACACAAAAAGAGATATTCTGAAATTTTATCCGAAAATATCAGAAGAAAAAATATCGGTAATTTATCATGGAACATCTTGGGATATTTTGGAAGACAAAGAAAGGCAAAGTTACATCCTTTTTACTGGAGATAGAACGTTCTACAAAAACTTCAACAATTTCATTTATGCAGTTGCCCCGCTTTTGGAAAAATATAATTTACAATTAAAATGCACGGGCAAACCATTTACAAATTCAGAAAATGACTTGCTTAAGCAACAAAAAATCTTTGATAGAACAAGCGTTCAATTCGCAAATGAAGAAGAATTAAAAGAACTTTACGCAAATGCCCTTTGCTTTGTGTTCCCCAGTTTATATGAGGGTTTTGGAATTCCAATTTTGGAGGCTTTTGCCTGCGGTTGTCCGCTTATACTTTCCAATACAAGCTGTTTTCCAGAAATAGCTGGTGATGCTGGTATTTATTTTGAGCCTAAGAGTGTAGATAATATGCGAGAGAAAATAGAGATAGTTATTTGTTCTGAGTCTTTGCGGAAAACTCTTGCAAGCAAAGGCTTTGAGCGGTTAAAGGCTTTTTCTTGGCAGAAATGCGCGGAGCAAACGGCGAAAGTTTATGAGAATTGTATATTATGATAGGAATAGAAAAATGATTACCGCGATTTTATTTGTAATATTCAATAGACCGAAAACTACACAAACAGTTTTTGAAGCTATTCGCTTGGCAAACCCAACAAGGTTATATATTGCCGCAGACGGAGCAAGAGAAAATAAAATTGGAGAAAAAGAGCTTTGCGAACAAACAAGAAAAATCGTGCAGAATGTAGACTGGAATTGTGAAGTAAAAACTTTGTTTCAAAAAGAAAATTTGGGTTGTGGCAAAGCTGTTAGCAGGGCTATTTCTTGGTTTTTTGAACATGAGGAAATGGGTATCATATTAGAAGACGATTGTTTGCCTCATCAAAGTTTTTTTAAATATTGCGAAGAGCTTTTAGAAAAATATAAAAACAATGATAGAATTGGCATAATCAGTGGAAATAATTTTCAAAAAAACAGAAAAATAGGTGATTTTAGTTATTATTTTTCAGATATTATTAATATGTGGGGATGGGCTACTTGGGCTAGAAGCTGGAATGATTTTAAGTTGAATGTAAATGAATTGGATGAGAATCTTGTATTAAATGAAATAAAAAAACGGTTCCCTGAAAGAAAATATAATGATTTTTGGATAAAAATATATGAGAAAATGAAAAAATTTGAAATTGATACTTGGGATTATCAATTTTATTTTTCTCAGATTGCAAAAGATAGAGTATTTATAGCCCCAAATGTGAATTTGGTTTCTAATATTGGTTTTGATGATAAAAATGCTACACACACATTTGACAAACATAGTCCTAATGCGAACATTCCTGTTCAAGCAATGGAGTTTCCTATGAAACATCCAATGGAAATTTTAGCAAATTACGAAGCGGATAAATTCATTCTTAACAATTATATTTTGCATAAAAAACCTTTATTTAAGAGAGTTGTGAATAAAGTTCGGAGAATGTTTAATAAACTATTTTAGATTAAAGTTTTTTTACATTTAAGTAGCACTGCATAGACAAATTAGAAGCATCATTTAAAGATTTCCCTAAAAATTCCGATTGTTTTATATGGATATTTTGTGTACAATATATAAGTTTGTAAAATTTATTTCTTATTCTATGAACATTTTTATCCATAAAAGATATAAATTGTAGAATAAATGATACGATATTAATTAATATTAAAGAACAATGATTATTTTTTACAATATCTAAAAATTCTTTTTCTTTTGCATAGTGTATCTTAACATAATTGCGAATTCCTCCTAAAACTAAACTTTTAAATAAAACACTTTCTAAAATTTTATTTACTCTTTGCGGGCGTAACGTTGGTGTTTGAATGAATGCTTGCCACAGATATGCCGCAAGTGAACCAAAAGAAAAATCTCCTAAATCACATCTATATATAATTTTACTATTCTTTATTTTTTGCAGATAATCTGATCGAAGTTCACTTAATTCTTCTTTTTTATCTGTAATAGCTAATCCGGCACTTTTGGGTGAAGAACCTACCCAGCCTAGTGGAATAAGAGTTTTTAAATATATTTTTTCTAAACTACAAGCAATGGCGGCTAAATTAGCATCTTGTGGATGAGATAGAAATAATTTTCCGTTTTGCAGTTTTCTGGTTTCATCAAAAATTGATTTGTTAAAAATAGATGTTGTATATGCCTCCGGCAATTCAAAATAACTTTGAAGTCCTAAAAGAGCTTTTAAAGCCTCTTTTTTAGAATTTAATGTAATTTCTTTAGGGATAGCGTTGTATGAGACTGCTATTTCTCCATAGGTATCTTCCACTCCAGGCCAAAAAAAATAAGCTCGGCTAGACATAATTGTACGAATATTTTTTTTGTTGGCTAAATTGGTTAAATATTCAGCATATTCAAAAAAATAAGGTTGCAATCCATCATCTTGTCCTAAAAAAATCTGCCATATACCGATTGATTTGCTTTGAACATAATCCCAGTGCTCAGACATACTCATACCTGGTTCGGGAAATAACACTTTTACATTCGGATGCTTTAATGTTTTTAAATATTCCCTACTGTTATCTGTAGAATTATCGTCGCTGATTATTAGTTCGTAATCTTCAAATTTTTGAGAAAGTACTGAGTTAATAGCTTCTTTCAAATATAAGCCACCATTGCGAGCTGGAATCATTATGGAATATTTCATTTAGGGTAGAATATAGAAATTTAAATTTTGTATATTTATAACAGAAATAAAGGTGGGAATATGGCTGAAGGTATGAAAAGAATTTTGTTTGATTTTATAACTTTACAAGATAATTTTATCAATGGCGGTTTGCTTTACACGCAAAGGGTATTATATGAAATATTGAATAATGGCGTTATCATCTATGGTCTTTATGATGGAAATCTTCTAATTAATGAAAGAACAAAAACAATAGCAGAAAAACATAAAATAACTCTATTAAACATTCGTAAAGAAAAAATATTTGAAACTATAAATGATTTGCAGATAGATACTTTTTTTATTGGGATTGCTCAACGTTATAATCATTTTAATTTATGTAATTTAAAATGCAAAATAATCATTGTTTGTCATGATTTGTTTGATAAATCTTTGGAGTATTTTAACGTTTTGCAATCAGAGCCTTTAATGATTTTTGCAGAAAAATACTTAATTAAACGAAAGAAAAGCAAAATAAAACTTATTGTAAAGTTTTTCTTGTACCAATTGGTTTTATTCAGACGATATATAATTCGTTATATGGAGCGTATGAAAGTCCCGAATTATACAAACTTTATAAAGCTAATTCAGTTGCCCAATGTGTTTGTAGTTACTGTTTCTGAGTATTCTAAGTATAGTATTCAATATCATTTCGGTAGTCCAAAAAATGAAATAAATGTATTTTACTCCCATATTAGCAATGAGTTTTTTGGAGAAAGAGAGAAAATAGAAATAAAAGATAAAAAATATTTTTTGCTTGTATCTGTAGATAGAACCAGTAAAAATGTAGTTTTATTTCTTGAACAATGGGAAAAATTTTGCTTATCAACCAATAATGAATATTATTGTGTTTTAGTAGGAAAAATTCAAGCAAATATAAAAAATTGTATTGTATTTGAAAAAGTTGATTCCGATGAACTTGCTTATTTGTATAAAAATGCTTTTGCGCTTGTTTATCCGAGTTTTGCAGAAGGTTTTGGATATCCACCCATAGAAGCCGCTATGTACGCTACGCCAAGTATATGTGCCAATGTAACTTCTATACCAGAAATTTGTGGCGATATGCCGATTTATTTTTCACCTTTTTATCCTGAGGATTTATTCAGGGCAATGATTGATATGACAATGAATAGAGATATTTATGTTGAAAAAACTAAGAAAAGATTTTTAGAGATAAATAAAAGGCAAAAAGAAGATTTGCAAAAATTGATGGATTTCATTCTAAATGAGGAGAAAAAATGACAGGTTTTATATTAACCATTTACCTAAAGACTTTCCGCAAAATGTCTCGAATACCTATTGTTCGTAGAATTTGGCAGAAATTATATGATATTATAAAATATGTTCTAAAAAATAAGCCTGCGAAAATCAGATTGCATGGCTTTAATGCTACTTTGCCTTTTAATTCGGTATATCCTATTATTAGTAGAGTGGTCAAAACATATAATAACCCTCTTATTGAGTGTGTATATCAAATTAATCGTCTTAGCAATGAGAAGCTGGTGATGTTTGATATAGGAGCTGCAATAGGCGATACGGTTATGTTAGTTCAAGCAAATTGTCCAAATATGGTAGCAAAATTCTTTTGCGTAGAAGGTGATAAGGAGTTTCTAACTTATTTAAAATCAAATACAGAACAATTTGGCAATGTAACTTGTATAAATACGCTATTATCAGATACATCAAGCAAAGTAAAAAATTTAGTCCGAACTCATGCAGGAACTGCAAGTGCTCAAGGGGAAGGTTATACTGAAGCAATAAGTTTTGATGAATTAACAGAGTCATTAAATATAAAAAAAATAGATCTTATAAAAATAGATACAGATGGATATGATGGGAAGATATTGACAGGAGCAAGAAATAGCATTACCCAGTTTCAACCGATAATTATTTTTGAATGGCATCCTATTTTGTGCATAAAAACGGGAAATGATTATAAAGAGCATTTCAAGGCATTATTGAATTTAGGTTACAAAACATTTATTTGGTTCACTAAATTCGGCGGATTTAGTCATTTTACATACGAACCTACAGAAAAATATATTGACCAATTTGCAGAAATATGCCTCAAAGCGGAATTTGACAATGACTGGCATTATGATATAATTGCATTTTATGAACAAACTAATTATTCAATTCTAGATTTTGCCAATTCTACATATAGTAGAAATAAAATCAGTTCATATTAAGGAGTATCTTATGATAAAACGATTCTATAGAAAAATTGTAGATTATTGGTTGAAACCAATAATATTACAACTAGATAACATTAATCGCAAGATTAGTTTAATGATGTACTTACAAAGTGCCGTCATCCGTCCTACCCCTTATTTGGACAGTTTCGGTTACAAAGTTTATTCACAAAATGACGAAGATGGCATAATAGAAGAAATTTTTAAAAGGATAGGGGTAACGAATAAAAATTTCGTTGAATTTGGGGTTCAAGATGGTTTGGAAAGTAATGGGCATTTTTTGTTATTTAATGGTTGGCGAGGGTTATGGATTGATGGCAATGAAGAATATTTTTTAAAATTAAAAGAATATTTTTCAGAGCCTTTATCAACTAAGCAATTGATAGCAATTAATGCTTTTATAACCGCTGAGAATATAAACGATTTGATCGGTAAAAATGGATTTAATGGCGAAATTGATTTATTAAGTATTGACATTGATGGAAATGATTATTGGATATGGAAAGCGATAAAATGTATTCAACCTAGAGTTGTGGTAATAGAATACAATGCAAAATTTCCACCACCGTGTGAATATATTATGGAATATAATCCTAATCATATATGGGATGGAAGTGATAAATTTGGTGCTTCTTTAAAATCACTTGAATTGCTTGGTGATGAATTGGGTTATAGATTGGTTGGAACTAATACAAACGGAGTTAATGCATTTTTTGTAAAGAAAGACTTGGCTAAAAATTTATTTCCAGAACCTCCAACATCCGAAAATTTATATCATAAAGTAGGTATTGCAGGATACACGGCATTTTTTAGCAACGGACATCCCACAAAAAAATATATTGGAAACAAATATTCGACAAAAATCTAACATTTATATTTTTAATCGGATTTTGCAAGACAATTTTCTTATGCTCTGAAAGAAAAACATCCTTTCATTTTTATTCATTCCAATAAATGGAATAGCAACTGAGCATATAATAAAAAAACAACCACAGCTAAGAAAAAGAGCTTGCCATTCAGTAGTATTGTATGTGATAAATATTGGAAGTGGAATAGTAATGCAAGTAATTGCAAGGATAGGCATAAATAATTTTTTTAAAACATCCTGAATAGGTAATTTTATTATAAAATTTAAGTAAAATATATATACTATAATTCCCAATGTATTTAAAACCATACCAACATAATAATATGATATAGGTGAAAAATTTATTTTGAGAAATATATATGTAAATGAAACCCAAATAGTAGCAGAAATAGCAGTTATTATATTGAGTTGTTTTACTTTTCCTGATGCGACAATGGCTTGGCTAAATGGAATTTGCATAGAAACAATTAAAGAGGTTATCAATAAAATTTTGCAAAAATCAACCGTATAATTTGGAACATTTTTTAGCCATAAAATTAATATGAACTCCATATTCAGAATGAGAGGAACGCTTATCACAAAAAACAGAAAAAAAGAAAATTTAGCACCCTTGATAATCAAATTATGCAAATTAGAATGATCATCATAAATATATGCTTTATTAATCTGTGGACTTAAAGCCACATTGAAATTATTGACAAATTGCGTTATAAAGTTGTTTACCTGATTAGTTATTCCAAAAGCGGCATTTAATTTTACTCCATGAAAAAAATTGAACAATATATTTATACCCTGAGTACAAAGAAGAATACACACACTTCCAAGTACATTCCATCCTGTGAAATTAATTAATTCTCTAAAAAGCAATCTATCCCAAAAAGGTTTATATAAAGTTTCTGTAAAATATCTGTTGCAG
>Ga0268262_10005229_pt1 | contig 12951 bp, 10 predicted proteins | sample TergutNc150P3_FD_190354 | JGI IMG/M metagenome (GOLD analysis project Ga0268262, IMG submission 190354) | Nasutitermes corniger P3 segment gut microbial community from laboratory colony in Florida, USA - Nc150 P3 (SPAdes) (version 2) | ecosystem: Host-associated > Arthropoda: Insects >... | reverse complement strand
CGTCTGGAAAATAAATACTCGCGGCATTTCTCCTCGGTACCAAACTTCTCTTGAAACTCTATCATGTTCATCGCTAAACCTCCTGAATCAGTTTATCTTGATAATGACCTAAATGGATAGTCATGTTTTTTAATTGCCACATAGCCAAGATGCTCTTGGTATTCTAGCCGATATTTTTCAGAGGCGCGATTGCCGTCCATGGCGCGCAGTTCGCCGCTTTCAGTGACTACAGCTATATGTAGCCTGGCATCTTCGTTGTCTTTTCCTATGAATATGAAATTTCTGAGAGCATTCTTCAAACTATTGGGGATTGCTCCGTCTGGGGCGTGGCGCTCTGCAATAGAAAGGATATTAGAATTAAGCAAACACGCCAGTCTGCGCCATTCGTGTTTGTCGCGGGATTTGACGTTTGTTGGAAAAAACTCTTCGCCCCCACCGACAAAAGTTAGATGAAAGCCATCTTCATAAAGTTTTAACTTTTGGACGAGTAGCACTGGGGTGCTGTCCAGGTTGCTGTAGCGCGTGGCGATATTGTCTTTCCTAGATTGGCCAAGCGCGGTCTGCGCCATGCGAGCCAGACTTTCAAGGTGGTCTGCTTGTTTTTTTGATTCGGCTTTGAACTTCTGGAGCAACGGGTCACATTCCTGACGTTCCGCATAGGTGTTTTCTATCAGGTCCCGTATTTGTCCAGGCAGGTGTACCGCAGACAGATTAGCCAGCGTTTCGTAACTTCGGAAAAGAACATATTTATCATAGACATAGCCGCTTTTTCCAAAGTGGTCGGGCGTGGGAATCTCACTGAGCGAGGGTGCTAGAAGCCAAGCTTCGCACTGTGCGCTACTGGCCCTGTTCTGCCTTTCGTGTCGCCACAGTCGCCCAAGGCGCTGGAGGAACATGTCAACAGGGCAAAAGCGTGTGACAAGAAAGTCTGCGTCTATGTCAAGAGACTGCTCAAGAACCTGTGTGCCAACAAGGATGCGCCCTTTTTCGCTGCGGTCGCATCCATCCTTGCCAAAATGGCCTGTCCAGCGATCTTCAATGCACATGCGGTCGTGCATCAGAAAACGAGCGTGTAACAAGCCATGATCAACACCGCTTGGGATTCTACCCGTCAATATTCTATATGTATCTTGTGCCTCTGCTACGGTGTTTTCAATCCATAGCACCTGTTGCCCCTGTGAAGCGCGTTCAATGGCTTCCTCAATGGCGTTTCCCGCTACATCGCATAAACACAGCGCTACTTCTCGGGCAGACGGAGGAGGGGCAGGTGTTTCACACAAATCGGCGTATCCAAAAGGGAGTGCTGAAATGAGCGGGTAATCGGCATGTTTGGCATTGCTATCCAGGAGCGCAGACCTGCGCTCCTGCGTCAGCGTAGCGCTCAGAATAATGACTGTGCAGTGTAATTGGCGCAATACCTTTGTCAATTCGTCCAAATGTAGCCCAGTGTAGGCGTCATAAGTGTGGACTTCGTCCAGGATCACCACCTTGCCTAGCAACCCAAAAGTTCGGACAAAGCTGTGGCGGACATCAGGAAGGACTGCGAGCAGAGCCTGATCAAGTGTACCTACGCCAAAGGGTGCGAGAATTGCACGTTTGAGCGAATTGAACCACTCGCCTCCTGGCGCTCCATCCTCTCCCATTTCCGTATCCAGTAAATTGTCCATCAGACGTGCTTTGCCATGTAGAAGTAACGGCTGGGTGTGTGGCGAGCTTGTGGCGAGTATTTTTTGCAAAAAATTGCATACACGATGGTGGATTTTATTTGAAGTCAGGATGGTTGGTAAAGCAAAATAAATGCCTGTGGCCAAATTTGTGCTGAGAAGCCTATATGCCGCATATAGCGCGGCTTCGGTCTTGCCTATTGGGGCTTCAAGAACATACGTACCTGGCCCGGTGCAAGCTTCAAAGAACTGCTCTTGGATCGGATAAGGGTCAATGCCGAAAATGTCCCTAAAAGACAGATTTGGCAGTATGTCCGCTTTTTGGAAACCCGCCCCGCTTACTGCCTTGACAATGCTGTCCTGCCAAGGCTTACACGGGTCTTCAAAGAGGGAACCAGAGCCTATCCAGTCCGCCACTGTGGTCAGACCAGCGACAACATCTGCGTTTGTCTGTGAATCAATGTGCGGCCACGTTTCTTTGAAATGGGACTTGAGCATTTCCAGTAGCTCAATGCGACGCTCATGCCACGCTTCGCCCCCCAGGACTGGGTCGGTAGATATGTGCCATTTGATGTCTGCGGCTAGGCCGTGATGTCTGCCTACTATATCGGACAAGTAATTGCCCGTATTGCATGCCTTGAGTGTGGCTTGTCCAACACCGGAATGGAAACCCCATGGTTCCTCAGAACCTAGGTCAATGATGTCTTTCAACTCTGTAGGTAAGTCTCCAATTTTGCTGTAAAGCCTCTTCTGAAAAACAGGGGAAACCTTACCAACATCGTGGACACTGGCAACATAAGCGCAACCTGGTGGGAAAAAGACTTCACGCAGTGTTTGCGGGTACATACTTATTAAAAATCGCGCCACTTCGCCAGTTATGCATGAGTGTTCCAGGATATTTCTTCCTGGGATTTTAGTACTCTGGGGAGTGATGTATGTTTTTGCCAAGCAATGATTTAGAGGAAGCGCCGACATTGGTGATTTTTTGGTTACATTTTTGGGGCGATACATGAATTAAACCTTGGAGAGACGATTACAAAATCTGGGGAATTAGGGTGCTTTGGTTTTTCATAAAGACATTGTCTCACGGGTCATTTGCAAAACTCCAGTTTTGCAAATGACCCTCATAATATAATGTTGCCTGGAGACTCTCAATGAGCAATCCTGACTACGTTAATGATAGCGGAAACCCTTTCAAACTTGTCGGTTCCGATAGTATCCCCGGACGCTTGGCTGTAGATGTCTTTGGTGTTTTGATTGGCGGGCCGGAATTGGCTTTTATTGGCGGGCCGTGCGGTGTTGAATCTAAGGATCAGGTGTTTGCTGTTGCGCGCTATATTGCTGATTCCGGCGTAAAACTTTTTAGGGCTGGTGCGTTTAAGCCCAGAACCAGCCCATACAGTTTTCAGGGCCTGGGGCCAGAAGGGCTTGCGTTGCTTAGTGCTGTTAAACAGGAATTTGATTTGGGGATCGTTACAGAGGCGGTGGATTTAGATACGTTTTCAGATGTGGAACAGGTTGCCGATTTGATACAGATTGGCGCGCGCAACATGCAGAATTTCGCTTTGCTTCGCCGTGCAGGCCATTGCGACAAGCCAATATTGCTAAAGAGGGGGCAGGGGGCTACTTTAGAAGAATGGTTGCTGGCGGCGGAGTACATTCTTTCTGAGGGGAATCCTCGTGTAATCCTGTGTGAAAGAGGAATCAGAACTTGGTCAAATTACGCGAGAAATACGTTTGACGTAAGTGTCATTCCTGCGGCTAAAGTATTGACCCATCTGCCAGTTATTGCCGATCCCAGCCATGCGGCAGGCAGAAAGGAACTGGTAATTCCTTGTGCGTTAGCCGGTGTTGCCGCCGGAGCCGATGGACTTTTGGTTGAAACCCATTGTCAACCATCAAGCGCGCTTTCAGATGGGCAACAGGCGCTACTACCAAACGAGTTTTTGATGCTAGTTAATCATGCGTTTAAGATAAAAAAATGCCTGCAATCAATTAATGCAAACATTGAACTTTGCTTTTAATGGGTTTGCAATATCATGTGCTTTCCATTTTTTCGTTTTTTCTCTTGTCTTTAGAATCAAGTAATATCACAATTCCATACAAGATTGCCCCTGAAACTATAAAACTATCCGCCAGATTAAAAACCCAGTACTCCCAGGAACCAAACCAAAAATCCAGAAAGTCAACCACATGGCCGCGCATTATGCGGTCCAAACCATTGCCCAACGCCCCTCCCAGTATTAAACCAAGGGCAGTGCGCTGGGGATTTGGTGTGCCTGACTTGAAAAATTCCCATCCAAAATATGCAAAAGCCGCTAGACCGGCGACCAAAAATATTATTCCACGCAGCCAAGGGGAAACGTTCTGTAGTATTCCAAAAATCGCCCCTGGATTAAAACCCAGTTTTATATAGAAAAATCCCTTGATAACAGTAATTTGTTCGCCAGGATTCAATGTCTTGAGTACCCATGCTTTTGAAAGCATATCCAACAACAATGCTGTCAGGGGCAAAATCGTCCAAAATAAACGCCGTTTCATGCAATCCTCAACAGTAATGTTAATTAGCTTATCTTTGCCACCGTTACCACTCCATAGCACCTTGGGCACAGATCGGCGTTTTCTCCCTGACCGGCGCCACCAGAATGGTTCCAGCATCTTGGGCAGCGTGTTCCGCTGTGGGGTTCTATAGCAATTTCGATTGAATTGCCCTCTGAGATTTTTAAGCCCGAGATTACAAATATATCCTCAGGAGATTCATTCAGGCTGTGCAGTAATTTGATATCCGCATTAGGAAGTGTCAGACGCACATTGGCGTCTAGGCTGGTGCCAATGAGTTTGGAGGCGCGATGAGGTTCCATAGCCGCTTGTACGGCCTCGCGGATTTCCCAAAAACGATGCCAGTTATCTAAAACCTGAACATTGTCAAATTCTGGGAAGCGTTGCTCAAAGACAGTAGAATCGGCTCCGGGCAGGTATTCCCACACTTCGTCGGCAGTAAAACTAATAATGGGCGCCAAAAGCACACAAAGCCCCTGAGTTAGTTTCCAACAAAGTGTTCTGCATGATTGACGCCTTGCTGATGAGTCATCATCGCAGTACAAGCGGTCTTTGATGATTTCAAAATACCTGTTGGATAAGTCTAGTTGACAGAAGCTAAGCATGGATTGTGTTGCCGCAAGAAAGTTAAAATCTCGGTATGCTTGAATAACTTCACAGTTCAAACTTTTGAAAGTGTTCCATATCCAATGATCCAATGGTGTCCATTTTTCTTCCGGTACGGCATCTTTTGAAGGTTCAAAGCCGTACAGAGCACCCAACATGAAGCGCAGTGTGTTACGCAACTTACGGTAGGCATCTGAGTTGCGTTCCAATATTTCCTTGGAAATACTAATATCGCTGTGGTAATCAGCGCTGGCAACCCATAGGCGGAGTATATCGGCACCCATTGTCTTTACGATTTCATCCGGTTCAATGGAATTGCCTTGGGATTTAGACATCTTCTGACCTTTGCCGTCCAGCAGGAAACCGTGAGTTACTACTGTGTTGTATGGTTTTTTACCGCTTACGGCCAGATTGAAGAGTAAAGAACTGTGAAACCAGCCCCGATGCTGGTCAGAGCCTTCGAGATAGATGAAACTGCCGTAATCATCCGGGCTCAGTTCGTGATGTGTATCCGCAACTATCGTCGCAGATACTCCAGAATCAATCCAGACGTCCAGAATGTCTGTCTCTTTCTGAAATTCTGCTGAACCGCATTTTGAGCAGACAGCGTTTGGCGGCAGGAGACTTTCAATGCTGAGATCGCTCCATGCCTCCACGCCCCCGCTTTCAATCGCGTCCGCGGCGACTTTGAACACGCTGGCGTCAATTAGTGGTTCGCCACAGTTTGCGCAACGCAAAACAGTAATGGGAGTTCCCCAGGCTCTCTGTCGGGATATACACCAGTCGGGGCGGCTTGAAATCATTGCGTGAATGCGGTTTCTGCCTTGGGCTGGCACCCAGGCAGTGGCTTCAACACCTCCTAATCCGAGTTCGCGCAAACTATCTCCACCCTGAATTTTGTCGTCCATGGTGATGAACCACTGCTCGGTAGCGCGAAAGAATATGGGGGTTTTGGTTCTCCAGCAATGCGGATAGCTGTGCCGTAGTTTTTCCCCATGCAACAGCGCCCCTATCGAACGCAAACGCTCAACAATGATGGGGTTTGTATCAAAGATGTTTTTGCCTTCCAGTTCGGGGTCGTTTACCGCTGGCGTGAAGCGCCCATCGGGGCCAACGAGCTGCAAAAGGCCAAGGTGATTGGCTGAATTAAAATCTTCAACGCCATGATCCGGCGCTGTGTGAACCAGTCCAGTACCTGTATCGTCAGTCACATAGTCGGCGAGCAATACATGGCTGAATCTGTCTATCCATGCATGTTTGGCTTTTAGTCCTTGAAACGCCCTGCCTTTGCGGATCTCTATGGTATTTAATTGTACGCCTAATTTGCTCTGCAAATTTTCCAGCAGGGAAACAGCCACAATGTAGTAGCGATTTTCGGCCTGAACTATGGCATATTCCATATCCGGATGTACGGCGATGGCGAGGTTGCTTGGCAGGGTCCATGGGGTTGTCGTCCAGATTGGAAGATAAAGCGGGGCAGGGAGATTGTACCGTTTGATTTCTTCATCTGGAACCGGAAATGCCACCGTCACAGCATCGCTTGTCTTATCGGCATATTCTACTTCAGCTTCAGCCAGCGCCGTGCGCGCGCCATAACTCCAATGGACAACCTTTAGTTTGCGTGTTACTACGCCGCGCTCAAATAGCTTTGCCTCTAGGCGCACTACGGCGGCCTCATATGCGGGCGACATAGTAATATAGGGTTCCTGCCAGGCTCCGAAAACGCCAAGACGTTGAAAACCTGCGCTTTGAACATTAACCCACTTTTGGGCGTATGTTCGGCACATTGCCAGGAATTCAGCTCTGCTGATTTCACGGCGCTTTGCCCCCAGCTCTTTTTCTACGGCGTGTTCAATAGGCAGGCCGTGGCAGTCCCAACCTGGCACATAAGGCGATTCGTACCCATCAAGCCAAAGGCTTTTGATAACGAAATCTTTCAAAATCTTGTTCATTGCGTGGCCAGTATGGATCGCACCATTCGCATATGGTGGTCCATCATGGAGAATGCGTCTCCCTCGCCCATGCCCAGCTTTATTTTCTTTACGGCGAGTTGCTTCAATTTTTTGGTAAATTCCCATTGAATTCCATTTTTCCAAACGTTTTGGTTCGCGTTGAGGCAAATCCGCTTTCATTGGGAATTCGGTCTTTGGCAGGAAAACCGAGTATTTTTTCTTCTTGACTTCATTCATGGCGCCCTCGTGCGCAGAAAAGGGGCGCTCCAAGGTGCCCTTAAAAATCACAAACATTCAGTATTTCACAGGTTTTGAGTATTGCCAAGTATTGATTTTGCTAATTATTCTCTTGATGCTTCTTCTTCCCTGATTTTTGAGAATAGTCCTTCCATCTTGCTGCCTTCTTCTATTGAAGCATCAAGGTAAAAGCGAAGCTCTGGTATGCGGCGCAGTGAAAGGCGTTTTGCTATATGGGATCTAAGAAAACCTGCAGCGCGAGTGAGTATCTTTTGCGTTTTAACGGCTTGGTCTTTATCCCCTAGTACGGTGTAATAAACTCTAGCGATACTGCGGTCTCCGGTCAGGCGCACTGCGGTTAATGTAACGAAACCCAATTCTGGGTCTTTTAAAGATCGTTGTACTAAGTTCGCAAGTAAAAATTGAATTTGGTCTTCCAGTTTTTCAGGACGCAACATGGTTCAACCCCTTGAAAATGCGAATTTGCGATACGATGCCAATTGGTTTGAGAATTGGTTCGACGAAGATTACTTGAAGCTATATTCTAATCGGAATGATGGTGAAGCTGAAGTTGCTGTGAAAACTGCATTGCGCATGGTTCCTGATTTAGCGGATGGATTATTGCTCGATCTGGGGTGTGGTACAGGCAGACATTTAACGGCGCTGCGCGATGTGAACCAAAAAGCATTTGGCATTGATCTTTCCAAAACAATGTTACGCCACGCAAAAAACGATCTGATTGGTAACTTGGTAAGGGCTGACATGCGCCGTCTGCCTATAGCCCCATCAAAGCTTGATGGGGTGTGTCTTTGGTTTACGCCTTTTGGGTATTTTGGCCGTGAGGAAAATGCGGCGCTGCTTCAAAATCTGGCTACTGTAATAAAACCAGGTGGCGTTCTACTGGTTGACTTCTTCAACAGCAACCATGTATTATTGTCCGTGCATAAACACGAAGAACAGATGGAACTGGATGGGGCGTTTGTTCAAATAAATCGCGTTGTGAATGGGGAAAGGATAGAAAAGTGCATTACAATAACTTGCGGTAATTATAAACGTAGCATTACAGAATCTATCCAGTTGTACTCGCCATTGGAATTGGAGAACTTGATTAGTGATACCGGTTTTCTATTTTTGAGATGCTGGGGGGATTATCAGGGCGGCGACTTTGCTCCTGACAGGTCAAAGAGATTTATCAGTGCGTGGCGGCGCAAAATATAGGATTATACAAACTATCCCTCTGCCAAGCATCAAAACCGGCCTGGTTAATCAGATGTTCAATTTCCTCCCTGTTGACCGTGTACGTTGTGCCTGCCGATCTTACTACATTTTCTTCTAACATCAAACTTCCCATATCATCGCACCCATAGTGCAGTGCCAATTGGCCTGTCTTGCGCCCCATCGTTACCAATGAGCTTTGTATGTGGGGGAAGTTGTCCAGAAAAATCCGTGCAATGGCAATAGTCCTCAAATACTCTGCATCGGTTGTCTTACGGATTTTTTCATTCCAGGCTGTATTTCCACTTTGAAAAGGCCAAGCCGTAAAGGCAGTATAGTAACCTCCGTTTTTTCGGGACAAAGCTCTGTCTTGTTGGTCTCTTAAGACACGCAGATGTTCAATGCGTTCAATGACTGATTCTGTTATTCCGTACATCATGGTTCCGGTTGTGTGCAACCCTTCTGAATGAGCGGCTTCCATGACTTCGAGCCATTCGGCGCTTCTGCCTTTACGCGGGGCTATTTTCTGCCTTACGCTATCAACAAGGATTTCAGCGCCGCCACCGGGGAGGCTGCCAAGTCCCGCTTCTTTTAATGCTTTTAGTGTACCTTCTAAACCCAGCCCGTTAATTTTGGACATGTGCTGTATCTCCACAGGGCTAAAGCCATGCACCCAGATTCCACATTTTTTGCTCAAAAATGAGACTAAGTCCAAATAGTAGTTCCAAGGCAGTTCCTGATTGATACCTCCTTGCAAAAGGAATCCTGTTCCTCCTATCTCTTTGGTTTCAGTAGCTTTTTGTTCAAGTTCACTCATTTTCAATACGTAAGAATCCGCCGCATTCGCGTTTCGGTGAAAGGCGCAGAACGTGCAATTTATATTGCAAATATTTGTATAGTTGACGTTTCGATCAATAACATAACTGACACGCTTTGAATGCGCATTTCGATTTCTAACGGTGGTTGCCATTTTTGAAAGCTCCAATAATGAAGCATTCTCAAATAAAAACAGGGCTTCTCTTTCAGTTATACGTTCACTGGCCGTCACTTTATCAAAAACTGTGTTAAGACTCAAACCAGGTATCCTTCTGGGTTAGCATTAATAAAAAAATCGGGAGTTTCAAACCCCCGAATAATAATATCAAATCCAACTGGGTGGATATTTATTCTCCGGCAGCGGCCTCAAGTTCTCTAGTACGGCTTGCTTGCCTTCGACCCTGTTTTTTGTGAACTTGAATTTCGAGTTTATCTATGGCATGCGATAAACTTTGATACATATCGTCTGTTTCGGCGCTGGCGATAAAAACTCCTGTCTTTGATCTGAGAGATATATCAGCTTGATGTCTATGCTTTTCTATAGTCAAGGTTGTATGAATATCAATTATGTCGTCAATATATGTAGACATTTTACTAAGTCTCTCTTCGGCGTATTGCTTCAGGTTTCCTGAAACATCTGTGTGCCTCCCTGTGAAGCTGATCTTCATTTTTTCTCCTTATAAGATTGGGTATTGTCAGACCCGTTTGCCAAAGTGATTATGGATGCTGTTGACAGAGAATAAGTTCCATTTTGCATCGAATAACCAAGCCCATCGTTGATTTATCGGTGTCTGCGCTGTGAAGCCGCCGGGATACGAAGTTCTTCTCTATACTTGTTTACGGTTCGCCGCGCGACTTTAATCCCATCTCTTTCAAGCAATTTTGCTATAGCATCATCTGAAAGTGGTTTTGCGGAATCTTCTGCTTGGATTATTGCTTTGATGCGGTGTTTGACAGCGGTTGCGGACACATCATCGCCGCTGGAACTGCCAAGACTGGCACTAAAGAAATAATTCAGGTCGAAAAGCCCCTGGGGAGTGTGTATTGTTTTAGCCTTTACCACACGGGATATCGTGGATTCATGAAATCCGGTTGCTTCTGCAACATCCCTGAGTACCATGGGACGCAGTTTTTGTGTGCCATGCTCCAGAAAATCCTGCTGCAAACTGACTATACAAGCTGCAACACGCAAGACAGTTCGATTGCGATCTTCGACGCCGCGTATGAAATCACGGGCTGATCTATAGTGTTCACGAATATAATCCCGATCAGTCTTTTCTCGACTTGCGTTTAAAAAGGACTGATATCCTTGGTTAATCCGCAATGGCGGAATGCCATCATCGTTCAGATAGACTTTCCAATTCCCGTCTTCGCCGCGAAGTACAACCACGTCCGGTTTTATTACTCGTTCGCTTTCAGGGTCATAAGCGCGTCCTGGCGAAGCGCTAAGATGCTTGAGAATATTCATGGCCGCTGTGAGTTCGGTTTCCGAGCAGTTTAAAGCCTTACGCAACTTTATGCTGTCTCGCTGGCCCAATAAGTCACTGAAATCTTTTATGATTCGGACGGCCAAATCGTCAGGTTCCGCGCCCGCATGTTGCAATTGTACAAGCAGGCTCTCTTGTACCGTGAAGCAGCCAATGCCAGATGGGTCAAATCCCTGCAAAATTTCAAGAAGTTTCGGTAGTAGCGCCGCATCAATACCTAGTTCGCTGACAAGTTGCTGTGGGGTTGTTTCAAGAGGGCTGTCTGGATCAATGCGAAGAAATCCTTTGGGATCTATGTGGTCAATTAACGCTTCCAGCAAGGGACCTCGGGGATCATCTTCAGAGATGGCTTGATATAACTGAGAGAGTAAATGTTCATGTAATGTCACGGAGCTTGTCAGGCGATCTTCCCAACTCGTTCGGTCTTCATCAGGGAGGTTGCTGGTGCGCGGCATATCCATGTCCCACGCATTTTCCGGCCCCATGTCGGTTTCCTGAACCTGGGTAATGCCTTCATTGGTGAATTTCTCCAGATTTTCTTCTGGATTCATTTCCTGGGCCGACTCTATAATTGGTCCCAGCTCAACAGTATCAACGCCTTCCGGCAGTTCTATGCCTTCAATGGTAGTTGCGTCATCAGGCACCTCGGAATCCCTGCCTTCAACTAATGATTCGACCGTTGGCGTTTCTGTTAGATCATCAGGCACTTCCAGTAGTGGATTTGCCTCCAGTTCTTCTTCAATAGTTTTGGTTAGTTCCTGAAGGTTCATCTGCCATAGCCTGAGCTTCAACTGCATGGCAGGCGTCAATGCCAGATTCTGGTTCTGTGTCAATCTGTGTGAAAGTTGGTGTCCGAGAATTGCCATTAGTAGAGCCTGAATCCTTCTCCCAAATACACAGTCCTTGTGTTTGGGTCTTCAGCTATTTCGATGGGGGTTCCATGTTTCATTATCATCCCATCTGCTAATATATACACACGATCCGCAATTTGCAATGTCTCGCGAACATTGTGATCTGTAATTAACACCCCGATACCTCTTGATTTGAGTTCTGAGATTAATGATTGAATTTCTACTACTGATTTTGGATCAACACCGGCAAAAGGTTCATCCAATAGCATTATACTAGGCGAAGTTACCAATGCGCGAGCAATTTCGCACCTTCGGCGTTCACCGCCGCTCAGACTAATACCCAATGTGTTTCGAACCTTTTGCAGACGAAATTCGTCCAATAGCCTGTCACAGCGGTTTCTTTGTTCACCTTTGGATATAGGTTGAAGCTCCGCAAGTGCCATTAAGTTTTCCCAGACACTAAGCCCGCGGAATACGCTGGATTCTTGAGGAAGATAGCCGATCCCCATTCTGGCGCGGCGATGCATTGGGATACGTGTTATGTCATTGCCGTGCCAAATAATCATTCCACTATCAGGCGCTTCAACACCAACAACCATATAAAATGTTGTTGTCTTACCCGCGCCATTTGGACCTAGCAGACCGACTACTTCCCCGGGGCTGACTTCCAGCGAAACACCACGCACAACTGTTCTGTTGCCATATCTTTTATGCAGATGAGATGCCGTTAGTGCGTAATTCCTTGCAACTTCTTTTACGCCGGCTTTGCCTTTTCTCAATGATGAGCTGTCCTGCTGAATATTATCGTTCAAAAGCCACCTCGGCTTTTCCCCTGACTCGCCCTGACCAGTTTATTATAGGCTTGCTTTTTCCTTGTTCGAATGTGAGTTCCAAAATATCTCCGATCCCGCTTCCCAGACCACCCTGCAGTGATACGCCTCTTTTTGCCATAATTTGCTTAGGGCGATTATTATCAAATTTAATAATCGCCTCTTCTGAAAAAAATCTGTAACTTTGAGCCGAACACTCAACTCTGCCCATTAAACGTACTTCCTTTACCAATGCAGCAGATTTGTCTGAAGCATTGGTATCGTTTCCGATTATTACTGCGTTATCAGCTTTTAGTGTGAATGTTTCTCCTTGAAAATTCATACTTCCTTGCACGCCATTAGGAAATTGTAACTGATTGCTTTTATGCACAATTTTTTCGCCCGCAAGTCTGCGATCAAGCCCGACTAGAACCGCCGGATTACCGGTAAAAGTATAAACAGGTTCAGGAGAGTCATCCCAAATCAGAGTATTGCCACGCAGAGTCCCCCATCTTTTGTAGTCGGCTCTGATAGACCCATTAAATGTCCAATGAGAAGCAGAACCGGATGCGGGTCCTGCTGAAAAACTCCCACCGGGAATGACTCCATATACCGGGTCTCCTAAATGCCAAGCCTGCTCTGTGATAAAATATGTCATAGCCGACGCGCTCAATGAGTTTTTATTCCAACTGAGAACCGGTTGCCCCTCAGAACGAACAGAATCGATGGCAATATCTTTCGGAAGCTCGTTGCCA
>Ga0268262_10005228_pt1 | contig 12951 bp, 9 predicted proteins | sample TergutNc150P3_FD_190354 | JGI IMG/M metagenome (GOLD analysis project Ga0268262, IMG submission 190354) | Nasutitermes corniger P3 segment gut microbial community from laboratory colony in Florida, USA - Nc150 P3 (SPAdes) (version 2) | ecosystem: Host-associated > Arthropoda: Insects > Digestive... | reverse complement strand
AGAGAAATTTTCCGAAATGCTATCTCGTTCAATGAAGGCGTATATAAACGGTATGATTTCCAATGAACAAGTCATCGCCGAATTGTTAAAGATGGCGAAAGATATGGCAAATGCCCACGCAGAAGGGGATGCGCTTGGTCTGAATGACGAGGAATTAGCATTCTATGACGCGCTGACTCACCCCGAAGCCGTTAAGGATTTTTATCAAAACGAAGAACTTGTAACGATGACTCATGAACTCACAGACTTGCTTCGCAAGAACCGTACCATTGATTGGCAAAAAAAAGAATCAGCCCGCGCCGGCATGCGGCGTATGGTCAAAAAACTGTTAAAAAGGTACAAATATCCGCCAGATGGCATGGAAGACGCAATCGCCACTGTGATTGGTCAGTGTGAAATGTGGGTGGATAATTAAGGGGGAAAAAGATGATAAATATAGAATTTATTACTAAATTAACTTCATTTTTTACATTAATATCAATGATTATTTCTTTTTTTTATAAAAGGAATGGATTAAGTAAAAGATCAATTGAAAACATAAAAAAACGATTTGATATATATGAGAAAATTATTACAAATGCTAAGAATAAAGTATTATCATATACTTACTTAAAAGAATATTTAAGATTTCCAATATCTGATGATATGATTAAGTATATGTTAAAATCAACAAATTTTTATGATTTTGTTGTTGTATGGAAAAATATATACACATATGTCGATTATAATCCAAAGACTAAGAAAATTGACTATAAAGGAAACAAAGAACCCAATAGAATGTTATTTACTATTCTTTTTATTATTTTTTCGATACCTCTTTCGTTATTTATATTGTTTTTTAATAAATTAATAAAGAATTATGAATTATTGATTTTATCAATAATATTAATAAGTCCGTTTACAATTGCAGCAATATTTATTTGGATGGAAATTGGAGATAAAACATTAGCTATTAAATTAGTGGAAAAAATAAATAATAGTAACAATGGTACATATAAACAAAAACCAAAAGGAGAGTCCTCACATGCCCCACATAATAATCAAAACCATCTCAGGTCCGTCAAAAAAGGCGCTGCAAAAGGCGGCTGAGCAAATTGGCGATATTGTCAATAAGACTTTGGGTAAGCCTAAAATGTATATTTCGGTTTTTTTGAGAAATATTCATTTGATGAATGGGAAGATGTTTATAAAGAATTTATTGAGAGCAAAGATAATGTACTAATAAAACCGGGCTATTCTGATCCTACACCCAACAGAAATTGTGATTGTTTTAAGCCGCGATTTTTCATCGAAGATAAAGAAGCAAATTCCTTGCCTCAATCACCACAGTAATCAAACACCCCGATAACGTCCTTGTCAGCACTATTATGTTTTATCTGGTTTTATGGTATAAAGAGATCATGCGCGTGTTATTACTTTGTGATGATTATTGGCATCCGGGACAGATACCCGTTGATGGTGTTGCCCCGCTTGCCGGTCAGGGATTTCAGTTCGACATAATCACCAATGCGAAGGATTTCATGCCGGATATGCTTTCAAACTATTCCGTCGTCTTGATGGCTAAATGCGACGAAGTCAGCCGCGAAGACAAGACAAGCTGGAAAACCGAAGCGATACAGCGGGCATTTATTGCGTATGTGGAGAATGGCGGTGGACTGTTGGTTGTTCACAGCGGTACGGTGGCGGGCAGACAGACAGAAGCGCTGGATCGTCTGATTGGCTGCCGTTTTGTCTTTCACCCTAACGGCTGTCCGGTGACTGTCCAACCCGTTAAACCTCATCCCGTTACCGAGGGTGTGGGGATGTTTTGCGAGACCGATGAGCACTACCGACTTGAAATTCTGGCGCAGGATGCGGACATTTTAATCGCGTCTTATTCCCCGCCCCAGGGGGAGGCGGATAAATATCAGGAAGACCCCTATCACAACACTCAGGCGTGGGTTTGTCCTGCCGGATATGTGCGTACCCAAGGCAAAGGGCGGATTTGTGTTCTGACACCGGGACATCTCCTGCCGGTATGGCACAATTCTCAATACCAACGAACCATTGCCAACGCTTTGAAGTGGTGCGGCGGTCAATAATTTACAGGTGAGTTGAATATGCCAAGCGTAATAATAACCGGCGCGGACAGAGGTTTAGGGCTTTCGCTGTGCAAGGAATACCTGAACCGGGGATGGACAGTGTTTGCGGGCAAGTATTTGGATGACTATTGCCTGCTGGAGGATGCGGCGGAGAAGAACCCCAATCTGCATATTGTTAAACTGGACATGGGCTGTGCGGACAGTATTACCGCCGCAAAGGATCGCTTGCTTCAGATAACGGATTCCCTAGACATGGTAATCTCCAACGCGGCCTTAATGGGTTATGTACAATGCAATCTGTATGAGTCTCCCATGGATCTGGAGGCGGTATGGAACTCATTTCGGGTCAATGCTCTGGGGCCTGTGTGCCTTGTAGAAAACCTTTTGCCGCTCCTGGATCGAGGTAAGATGAAACGACTCTGCTTTGTATCAAGCGAGGTGTCCTGCATTGTGCTGATGAAACACCGGGGCGACAGCCCGTACCCCTATCCTATGAGTAAGACATCCCTCAACATGGGGGTTCGTATACTTCACAACCAATTATATTCGCAAGGCTACACTTTCCGCCTGTTCCATCCCGGCTGGATGAAGCGGCGTATGCAGGACGGTTCGCTGTCCGAAGAAGCGCTGTACGATCCTGATTATATCGGCGATAGAGCGGCAAAATATTTTGAGACGCCGCTCCGCGATGAACATCGTCTTGTGATGGTAGATTATTCCGGCTATGAGTGGACATATTGAGGCTGTGATATGAAAAAGACCGCGCTTGTTACCGATTTGGATTCGGTTTTTGGTGAAACGCTGGCAGCAATATTTGCCCGCGAAGGATTCGAAGTGTTTGCTTTAGGCAATAAATCAATTGAAAAGGTTACGCTTTTGCCCCTTGACCCCTACGAAGCGGCGGCGGAGTTCAAGGAGAAAGCCGGTAAGCTGGATTTCCTGCTGGACACCACCGATATCCGCTCTCCACAAGATACCTTCACTGTACGGGACGGCATAGACAGAGAAGTGGTAGAACAAGTGTACCGTCAGAACGTACTGAGCAGCATGGCTTTATTGGAAGCCTTTCTGTCCTTGCTTGACCAGGGCGAAGGCAAGCGCCTCTTCTATCTGACCCGAGCGGAGGCGTCAATTAATGAAACGCGCCGTATCGATCATTTCGCTTATACTATGAGCAAGGCGGCATTGCACCAGTTTATACAAATGACGCGTAACAAACTTGCCCCCCAAGGATATACTTTCCGTGTATTCGACCCCATGGACGGGGAAATTTTACCTGAAGCGGCGGCAGAGAGCGCGTATAACTACATTACGCGAAGACGAGGTACGGAGAATAACGATCCTTTGCGAGACGATGAAGACAACCTGGTGTTCCGTGACGCCCAGGGAAGACAACATTCATGGTAAGGGAAAAAAATGGACGAAGCACCCTTATTGATGAACGAAGCGAGGTCGCGGTCGTCCTTGTACGAACAGGAGACCTTACCGAGTGAGAAAACGAAGGGTATATACCCTTTATTAACCTTACAAAAGGAAATTACGGAATTAGAACAACAATTAGCCGATAAAAAACGCCAATTTGAAGAAGCGCGGGCTGCTCTTGAAAAACAAACTGCCAATGCAATGGCAACACAAAAACTACTGTCAGGGGCTTCATCGCAGGCATCACAATCCCTGATAAAAATAAACAAACATTCTCCGCCGGAAATCAAAATCGCCCTGTTCCGTTCCCTGTTCAGGGGCCGTGAGGATGTTTACGCAAAACGTTTTGAAAGCAAGACCGGAAAATCCGGTTACTCGCCCGTTTGCCGGAATGAATGGAAGGATGGTATCTGTGAAAAACGTAAAACAAGCTGCGGTCGCTGTACTCAACGCTTGTTTGAACCGGTAACTGATGCTGTGATCTGGAATCATCTTGTCGGGTCTATCGTCATGGGAGTATATCCTTTATTGCCAAATGAGACCTGTCATTTTCTGGCGATTGATTTTGATAAAGAAACATGGCGGGAAGATGTCCGGGCCTTTATGGACACCTGCAGCCTGGAAGAAATACCCGCTTCTCTGGAACGATCCCGTTCAGGTAACGGCGCTCATATATGGATTTTTTTTGACAAGCCAATACCAGCGGTTAAAGCCAGAAGGCTTGGTTCATTTTTGATGACGCGCACATTGGATCGAAGACCGGAAATCGGTCTTGATTCATTTGATCGTTTTTTTCCAAATCAAGATACCATGCCTAAAGGCGGTTTCGGTAATTTAATTGCCCTCCCCTTGCAAAAAAATGCAATAGCGAAAAATCACAGCCTTTTTCTTGACGATGACATGACACCGTACATTGATCAGTGGGCTTTTATTGCTTCCACAAAACGGTTAGATGAAAATAAACTGGATTATATTATCCAAAACGCTATTCAACATGATGAACTTTTACCTGTGGTTTATGATTCCGTAGAAACTGATGATGAATCCAAACCCTGGCAGAAACCTCCAACTATTTTGCCGGATATTACTGATCCAATCCCTCAAAAAGTAGAAATAATGCTTGCCGAACAGCTTTATGTTAACCACACTGGTCTCCCACCTGTATTGCGTAATCGTATTTTACGGCTTGCCTCCTTCGCGAATCCTGAATTTTATCAGGCTCAAAGAATGAGGCTTCCGACCTGGAAAAAACATCACATACTTTACTGCTATGAATTTTTCCCTGAATATATCGGCTTGCCGGTAGGGTGTTTGGATGCTTTGTTGGCTATTCTTGAGCATTACCAAATCACACCAGAATTTCAGAACAAACAAAATCACGGGCGGAGTATTGACATCCGGTTTACCGGAGAACTTCGGGATAATCAAAAAGAAGCCTTTCAAAAGCTAATTACAAATCAAATGGGAATACTTTCCGCTTCTGCAGCATTCGGCAAGACTGTTGTTGCTCTTCGGATTATAGCGGAACGGAAGGTAAATACGTTAATATTGGTTCACCGCAAATTTCTTGCCGACCAATGGGCAGAGCGAATAAATCAGTTTTTGGGAATTCCCAAAAAAGATATAGGTTATTACAGCGGGGCAAAAAAGAAACGTACCGGGATTATTGATATCGCGGTTATGCAGAGTATTGTAAAGAAAGACAAAGTAGAAGATTGGGTAGGTGAATACGGGCAAATCATTGTCGATGAGTGCCATCACATTTCCGCCGCTTCCTTTGAGCGGATAATACGGAAATGTCCCGCCTATTATCGCATGGGCCTTTCAGCAACGGTAGTCCGTAAAGACGGTCAGCATCCTATCGTCCTGATGAATTTGGGGGAAGTCCGCTACTCCAATACCCGTAGCAGCGAACCTGTATTTGCTCAAAAGATATTTCCCCGCTTTACTGATTTTACTTTACCTGATGGACAGGAAACAAATGAAAGTTCAAGGTTAGCAATACAGGACATACTTCACGATCTCTACCTGAATGAGAATCGAAACAAAATGATTATTCAAGATATTTTGGACGCACATTGTGAAGGTCGGGAATGTCTTGTTTTAAGTGAACGACTTGAACATTTGGAAATACTAAGAGACGCTTTGAAAGAATATATTTCATCTCTTTTTGTGTTAAAAGGCGGACTTGGAAAAAAGCAAATAAAAGCAATTATGGAAGCGATTCAAAATAATCCTTCGCATGAACACAAGGTAATTCTTGCTACAGGGAAGTATCTTGGGGAAGGTTTTGATTTACCAAGTCTTGATACTCTGTTTCTGGTTTTTCCTTTTTCCTGGAAGGGAATGCTTATACAATATACCGGCCGTCTTAACCGCGTCTCTTATGGGAAAAAAGAAATACGGGTTTATGATTATGTCGATGAGAAAGTACCGGTGTTATCACGGATGTATAGGAGACGGCTAAAAGGATACAAGGCTTTGGGGTTTATGGTGAGGTAGAAAAATTATATTTCTATACCCTCCCCTGAACACGTTTCCCCATTTTTTCTTCAATTAAATCTGCAAGTTTTTCACGCCTGTCCTTGAAAAAACCTTCGAAATCATCATTCCTTAGAAATGAAGGCTCCATCTTATGAGACATAAGATTTTCATTTATTTCATTCTCAGAAAGAGGTGTCGCCCCGTTTATTTTAGTATTACCATTTTCAATATCTTTAATGAATTCGCTAGGAGCTTTCCCTGATACTACTCCTCTATTGGTATTTGGACTAATAGGCGCTTTGTTTATTATAGAATCGTAAACTTCTTTCTTGATATTGTTTGCCTTACACCATTTTTTGGGGAATATATGATCAATATCTACATCTTCCATCATAAATACTGTTTGGTCATATTCTTTTCCTGATATATAGTCTTTTGCTCCGGATTTTGCGATTAGAACCGTTAATCCTTTGTAGGCTGCACTTAATTTACTTCGCATTGTATTTAAACGGTCTATACTAAAATTAGCATCACGGATTGTAAATGGTTCATCAGAAGAAGGAGCAATCACCCATGAGCTTACCTGAACAAAATCATAGGCAATCTGTGTTTCAATACTTGAACCATATAATTCACCGAATACACCACACCAAAACCAACGCTCAAGCATTTTAAAGACAGTTGCATTATTATAATTTTTTATACCAATTTTTGCAATTATTGACGCTAAAGCGGTAACTTGCGACTGATAGGGTAAATCACGAAGGCGATAAAACCCTAACCTTGTCAGGAAGTCTGCCACAGTAATAAACGATTCTTCTACAGTATCTCTATATTTTTTATATGCATCAAGAGGAACATCCAGCAATGCTTTTTTTGTTGCAGATATTTGAGGAACTTGTTTTCCTGTTTTTCCCTCTTTTATTGCGATATTATGTTTATCTTCAGTATACAGTAGTGAAATAACTTGAAAGAAATCCGTACTGGAAACACCTGTCAATATTCCATCGTGCTGCTTTGCAAAGGTTGCTGTAGAATGAATATGTTCCATGATACCTTCTTCATCTTTTTCATCATCGCCATACCAGTCATTTCGTAAAAGGTATCCATCAGCAGCATAAATAGCGGTTATTAATTCAAAAGCGTCCAATGGTTTACCACCGGTATTTACTTTTTCAAAGACCAAGCATACCGCTTCTTTTGTTGTGTCTTTTTTAAGCTTTATGACAGGGATAGAATATGTTGTTAAAGGTTCAATAATTTTTTTAAAAAATTGAGTTAGTAAATAGAGTGACTTGCTAAGTTCGTTAGGTTTTGCCTGACTTATATATTCAATATATTCATTTTGCCATGTTGCCCATTTGAAAGACATATTCAAAGGAAAAAACAGCTTTTCAAATTCTTTATCATGAGTAGACAGAATAGTTTGATCATCAATTTTTTTTGTTTCAGGTACAATTGTTACAGATTCTGAAATATCGTAATCGTCTGAAACAGCTTTTTGAATATCAATATAATAAAATCTTTTTACTTTTTTGTTTTTATCGTCCGTAGTTTCAACCGCCGAATCATTAAACATGGAAAGAAACAATGATGTCGTTCTCTGCTGACCGTCCAAAATCAATTCGGTCGGATTTATCTTTACTGATAATGAAACACCTTCTATCGGACGTGGTTCAAATTTTACTTCTCCTCCGACTTCCATGGTCATTAAAGCACCTATGGGGAAACCTTTTAATATTGAAATTATAAGTTCTTTTATTCCATTTTCATTCCAGACCCAGCCACGTTGAAATTCAGGTAACTGTAAAATACCTTTTGCTGCGTCATTTAGAATATCTGTCAGTAGTTTGGGATTGGTCTCAAATGATTTCATGGTAATTTACCTTTGCTTTTATTATATCATACAAAACAGATAAAGTCTTCTTTCTTGTAGATAAAGAGAAAAGATACTTTCCGGTTTTTTCCTTAAAAAACACCAGAGAACAAGGTCGGTCTGCTCTTTTGAAAACACAGAAGGGATAAGCGTCCATAATGCACCTCATAAAAACGACATTCAAAACGGCAGGTGTCGTTTTAGGTGTCGTCTGAAATTAAGATTGCATAATGAACGCCCATTGTATGGGTAGTTCTTCACGTAATTCCTTACTACATAAGGAATTAGCAAATGCCACCTCGGAGAATTGAACTCCAGACACGCAGATTTTCAGTCTGCTGCTCTACCAACTGAGCTAAGGTGGCCAATCTTTAGCACCGCGAAGCGGTGTTAATTGAACAAAACCTAAATGGCCCAGGCACCAGTAAATGTTACAGTACCCAGCTAATGCAAGCCAACCTTTAGGTTGGCGTTAGTGCCGCTTCGAGAAACGGCTTGCCACCGTAGGTGGCATGGGTTCCCGCAGGGAACCTAGTTCAGCACTGCGTCAAGCAGTGTTACAGCCAAAAAATTAAAACAGCCCAGGCACCAATAAATACTACAGTACCCAGCTAATGTAAGCCCACCTTTAGGTGGGCGACAGTGCCGCTTCGAAAAGCAGCTTTAGGGTTCCCGCAGGGAACCTGCAACCAGCACCCCGTTAAGGGGTGTTACAGCCAAAAAAATCAAAACAGCCCAGGCACCAGTAAATGTTACAGTACCCAGCTAATGCAAGCCAACCTTTAGGTTGGCGTTAGTGCCGCTTCGAGAAACGGCTTGCCACCGTAGGTGGCATGGGTTCCCGCAGGGAACCTGGTTCAGCACTCTATTCACACTATCTCAAAATCCCCCAAAAATGTCAATAGGGACTCTCTCAAAACCAGGGTAACGACATTTACTTTTAGATAATTAGTACTGGTCAGCCGAAGGGGGTGCTGCGCTGGCAGAAAGACGGTATAAATACTCCGTCAATTGTGTTGAATGCTACGGATGAATACCGGGGGGAGATGGGCGTTATCGGGAACCTTATCCGTGAATGGTGTGTTCAGAAACCGGGGGCAATAATTCGGGCGCGGGGATTGTTTCGAGTGTATCAGGAATGGTGCGAGGAAAACAACGAAATGGCGACCAGTGAACGGATGTTCGGACTGCGGATGAAGGAATTGGGGATGGTGCAGAAACGGACTGCCGAGGCACGATATTGGCAGGATCTGGCGGTTCAGGGATAGGAATTAGATAAGCCTATCCTAAAAATTGTGTAAATGACCATAAAATGACAGAAATACCGAATGAGGTGTGCGAAATGAACGCTTATCCTTTTTCAGTATTCAAGAGAAATGACCGCCCTTGTTTTCTGGTGTCTTTTAAGGACGATGCCGGAAAGTATCTTCCCCCTTTATCTACAAAAAAGAAAGATGAGGCAGAGGCTATGCGGATTATCTACTGTATGGCGCGGGAAAAGACGGTCAAAAAAATGACCTATTACTTAAAAACCAAAATTTTCCGGGTTTTGCAGTTCCCGGTGCGCATAAAAAGTTGGTATCTGCGCCGGATCCGTAACTTGTTCATAACCGCGCGGATCAATTATCACCAAAGCAACGGCATAATTTTCTTTTTTGTAATATATCGACAGGCCCTTCGCGTTAAATACTTTTTGAGCGGTTGCTTTACCGTACTCGTAGTTCCGGATAAGATCGCCAAAATAGGCGTTATTTGAAATTAACCCCCAGGGAGTGTCAACACCGGACAAAACAACCGGCATATTGGTCATCAACGCGGCTTTTTCCATGTTTAACCTGAATTGAAGGTATAAATACAACTGCTGTTCCTCGGAAAAATGTTTGAGCAGGGAAGCCAGCGGATTAAAAGCAAACGCCTGAAAATAATTTTGCGCGGAAACCGCGGGTGAATTAAAACCTCGGTTTGATAAACACAGAAGCGACATGCCGACTATTTGCTTCTCGGTATTATCCGTAAGCCGCTGTACGAAAAAGCCGGGGCGTAATATTTGATCAGGATACCGGGAAAGGCAAATCCCGCCCATATCACCGTAAAAAGAATCCATAAAAGTTTTGGAAGTGTATATTTCCATGTTGTGAAAATATTTCTCGTCTTTTTGTTCCATTTTATTCAGAATGCCCTGCCATTTGGCGCGTTCAGCCTGCATGCCCGCGTAACCGGTCATTTTCTTTGCCGCCGCGTCCAGCGCGTCAAGCGTTACCTCTTTCTTCTTGGTGATAAGATAGGGGCCGAGTATCTCCTGTAGAATAGTATCGTCTTCCAGCAAACCGGTAATTTCCTGGTCTTCCCTCAAAGCAAAAAACAATGTCTCCAAAAGATTTAACAGATAATCAAATTGCTGATACGATAAAACGTCAACGCTGATGTCGTCCTGTAAAAAATTCAAGCGGGAACTGATGCTGTCCATATCCTTGTACCGCTGCAGCAACAATCCAGCTGCATACGCGGTAAATTCGTCATCTGATCTGCCCGCTGTTCCGGCGAGTATCAGCGCGAGGACAAATTGCTGTTTGTCATTTAACATATCAAACTCGCCCATTATAGCCACATAATTTTGTTTTTTCTCCTGCAGTGCGTCTATCGTTTTATCCTGTTTTGCAATATCTTTCTTTGTCTCTTTCGTAACATCTTCATCAGAAGTTTCCTCAAGTATTTTTCCCAGTTCAATTTTTTCGTCAAAAGCGTTTTCCAGAGGTTTATCCAGTTCCATACTCCATTTGTTTATATAGGTTAAAACATTGCCGGTATTGAGCGTTTCGGTAGTACACAATACATTCCAGAATTTTTCTACCGGCACAAGATTTACCTCCTTCCTGGCTAACGCATCATGATCCGCCGAACTGTGAAAAAACGGTATGATGGGCATACTAAAAGCGGTTTTGACGCTTATTTTTGGCTGATCTTTTACACTGCCGTATTGAGTAAACAATCCGGTAAAACCGGATGATTTTCTGGACAGACTGTAGCCTGTTCCGATTCCCCTGATAACAGAACGCAAAAGAAGCAAATGCAGGTACAACCTTTTATCAGAATCGCTTATATCATCCAACTGTTGAATAAAATCGGCAGTCCATTGATACTCCGATCCTTCAAGCAGCTGCCGTTGATAATCGGCGACTATGCTTTCAGTTTCCGGGTGTTCCTGAATATAGGCGTTAAGCGCCTGCTTAAATGACATTTTGTCCGCTCCTGCCGCGACACGCTGTTGCTGCAGGCCCAAATGAGTCAAAATATTTTCCATTTCAAAATCCTGGCGGACTTGTTCTTCATCGCGGAACAGAATGTGTATATTCGGGTATTCGGGATCGCAGCCGTTATGCGCATTAACCAGATCAATGTAATCCTGCATTTGGTCTGTGGGTATGGTTAACAGTTTCCTGGTATGCCATTTGTAAACATGCATCCCGCTGCGGTTATGAATGATCTGGACAAGACCGGAAATTGTTTTTGCCAGATGCGGATTTCTATACCGTTTGAGAAGACCGGCGTAATAGGTGCATAGATGCACCGCAGCCGCTTTTTCGAGCATCGACTGCATGATGCGCAAATACGCTTTTATTTCGATAACAAAGTCCATGCTGTGAAAACCGCGCTGTCTTCTCGCGTACAGGGCGTCTTCAATATCATAATCATACAGACAAATCGGATCGACATTTTTATTCTTAAAAAGTCCTTTGTGTATAACGGCGCTTAATGAATGTTCAATAACCGGCAATTGTTCTATAATCGCAATTAATTGTATCAAATCAATTTTGCCTGACATTAAATAAATAAAATGCAGGGCGTTACATCTTATGAAGTACAGAACCAACGTATCTTTCAGCGCGATTTTTTGCCATGCGCTGATGTATTTTTCGATCATCGCGCTGTCGCTCAGGCTGGAAAGCTGAAACTGCGCCAAAGGCCTGCCGATGTATTTAACCAGCACTATGTCCCTTGCAAGGCGCATTTTCCCCGATCCTAAATGTTCATGGTTAAACGGCGGGCGGTTTTTTATTGAATAAATCGAATCGGCGATTATCTGCAGGGCTTCCAAATGGTTTTCCTGCCACTTTCTCCAGTTATAGTCATCGCGCATCCGCGGCAGAATGACATATTCCGCAAAGGATCGGGGGGAAACCCCGTTTCGGGCAACCTGTATTAAGAGTTGTACAAAAGGTGACAATTCATGAAAGCCGCCCTGATATTTGAACAGGATTTCAGCCAGCGCTCCCAGCCCGTGTTCTTTATCCATGGGGTTAAGCCAGTATTTATTGCCGAACTCCAGCCATGCGTTAAATAAATAAAAAAGTCCGGCGGGTTTCTGCCGACCAAGATCGATATTTACCGCCGCAAGAAACGGAATAACGGCTGATTTATTTGCTTTCGATTTTTCTATCTTTGCGCGGAATTCTTTTGTCTTAAGAATGTCCGGCAGGTTTTCATCGAATGAATCGACAGCGGCAATTTCACCGGAGGGATGTTCTTCATAAGCGACAGCCAGTTCCGCATGGTTGTCATGGTCGTTTGAAACCGTCCCGTCCGGCATGGTTTATATCCTCATAACGAGCCATATATGACTTTTCCTTCTTCTTTTATTGTTTTGTATATATATCCTATTTCATTATTTAATTCGATATACCTGTTATAATCAATAGTAAGCAAATCAACAGGAACCCCGATTTCGTTTTCTAAAAAAGCTTTGTAAATCAAGCCGCTTATTTCACGTCCCTTTTTTAAGCTTTTTTTTATAATAAGCAAATCAATATCACTTTTCTCGGTATTATTTCCCCGTGCATACGAACCAAAAAGTATAATCTGGTCCGGTGACGCCAAAGAGACAATTATAGAGATTATTTTATCTATATATGGTATTTTGGTATCCATAATTATATATTGACGCATTTTCTTAATGATGTCAAGTTTTTATCTTTCAGTTTTCCCTGCCGCTATATCTCATTCAACTGCTGTTGGGCCGCTATAAGTTTTTTTCTGTCGGTATGAGAAGGAGCATCGTAAGATTTTGTTCTGCACATTGGGCATGAACAA
>Ga0268262_10005227_pt1 | contig 12952 bp, 13 predicted proteins | sample TergutNc150P3_FD_190354 | JGI IMG/M metagenome (GOLD analysis project Ga0268262, IMG submission 190354) | Nasutitermes corniger P3 segment gut microbial community from laboratory colony in Florida, USA - Nc150 P3 (SPAdes) (version 2) | ecosystem: Host-associated > Arthropoda: Insects >... | reverse complement strand
GGAAACATAATCAAGCGCCGCGCCAAGCCCGACCGCGTCGGCAATATTGCCGGTTCCCGCTTCAAACTTGGAAGGCGCGGGATTGTATACCGTGCGTTCAAAGGTTACGTCCTTTATCATATTGCCGCCGCCCTGATACGGCTTGGCTTCTTCCAAAGCGTCCGCTTTTCCATATACCGCGCCAATGCCCGTAGGAGCGAAAATTTTGTGTCCCGAAAAGACAAAAAAATCCGCGTCCAATTCGCTGACATTCAGCGGCGTATGCGCCACCGACTGCGCCCCGTCAATCAGGATGCGCACGCCGTTTCCGTGGGCGATTTGAATCATTTCCCGAACCGGGGTAATGGTTCCCAAAGCGTTTGAAACGTGCGTTACGGAAACAAATTTGGTCCGGCGGCAGAAAAGCCGCGCGTATTCGGACAAAATGATTTGCCCCGTATCGTCAACCGGAGCGACTTTTATTACCGCGCCGGTTTCCTGCGCTATCATCTGCCACGGCACTATATTGGCGTGGTGTTCAAGAATGGTGAGTATTATTTCATCGCCGGGAGAAAGCAGGGGTTTCACATAACTTTGAGCTACAAGGTTAACGCCTTCCGTTGTTCCGCGCACAAATACGATATTGTCTTTCGATGGGGAGCCCAAAAATTTCGCGATAGTTTCCCGCGCCGCTTCATAAGCGTCGGTGGAACGGGCGGCCAACTCATGCGCGCCCCGGTGGACGTTTGAATTTTCGTGCCGGTAAAAATACGAAATACGGTCTATTACCGCGTTGGGCTTTTGCGTTGTCGCGCCATTGTCAAGCCAGACAAGCTGTTTTCCGCCGGCAACCCTTTCGTTCAGGATAGGAAAATCGCCGCGAATACGGTTTACGTCAAAACCGCCGGCTCCCAAAGGAGAGCTATTAAAAAGCGCTTCTTCGGAAGGCGCGCCGGTAGGCGTACTGGTATACGGCACGACAACGGGTGAATACTCGTTTTTGGCGTCTTCGGCCTTATCAATCTTTTTTTCCTGTAATTCGGGAAAATAAGGCAGCGCCCACTGTTCAATTTCTTTTGGATCAGGCAGGCCGTAACCGCTAGGTGTAATCATAGTAGTTACCCACTTCCACATCTTCAAGAACGGCTATGGCGTCGTCTGAAAGAATTGCGGCTGAGCAGTACAGCGACAGGAGATAGGACGCAAGTCCTTTGTTATCCACTCCCCTGAAACGCACGGAAAGTCCCCTACCCTGTTCATTCTGCAAACCTGTCTGGTACAAGCCGATGACCCCGCGTTGTGCCTCTCCGCTGCGCACCAACAGAATATTGGTCTTGCCGCTCTTACTCTTGGGATTTTTCAAGCCGTCCACAAACAGTTTATCGGTAGGTATGACAGGAATGCCGCGCCACAGAATAAATGTACCGCCAAAAAGCGAAGTGGTAGAAGGAGGAACGCCCCTGCGCGTACATTCACGCTGAAAAGCGGCGACAGCCCGCGGATGCGCCAGGAAAAACGCCGGCTCTTTCCACACTTTTGAAAGTAATTCGTCCAAATCATCGGGCATGGGAGAACCCGCTTTGTTTCCGGGTCTTATACGCTGGCTGTCGGGAACATTTTTCAACAAACCGTAATCATCGTTGTTGATAAGCTGGCTTTCCTGCCGCTCACGCAAACTTTCAATCGCCAGATGGAGTTGTTCTTTTGTCTGATCATACGGCGAAGAAAACACGTCTTCAATGGCGGTGTCTACATTGATAATGGTAGAAATCGAACCGAGAGTATATTCTCTGGGTTTTGGTTGATACTGTACATAACCTTCGGGAATCTCCGCGCTCTTTTTCTCCGATGAGCATAAAACGTCAAGCGGCGTTTCTCCCTCAATTACTTTGTTTACACGGTAAATACCCGCTTCCAACCCTTTGAATTCCAGAAAACGTGTCAGCCAGCGCGGTGTAATCGCGCCGAATTGCGGCGGGGTTTTGGTAATGTCCGCCAGTTGGTATGCTTGCGCTTTATTCAGTGCGTTTAATTCTGTTGTTGCCATGATTTTCTCCTCATTACTGAAAATTTAGTAATCATATAGGATTACTAGGGGTATAGTGGCTTATAACTATTAATTTGTCAATAGGAATTTAGTGATTTTTACGATGCACTCTATTGCCGATGCTCGTTACAATATGATACCCCATAGACGCAACCCTGTTTTCCAGGCAATTCCGGCACTGTTCCGCTCCTTCGTAAATGCATATCTTATTGTCATACAGTTCATATTGTTTTCTGACATTGACGGGACTCAGATTGGGCATAAGCACATTTGCTCCCGCCATTAATCCCAATTCGCGGCCCCGCGCGTCAATAGTTCCCAGCGCGGTGGTAGCCGGTATCAGGACATCGGGAAACATTAGGCGCATAATGGCTATGAGCCGCAGACATATATGCACATCACCGTTTGGCCGTCCGCAAAAAGGCGTATTTTGATGTGAAATATAGGGGCCTATTCCTATCATATCGGGCTGTAATTCCTGCAAAAACCGTAAATCTTCAATTAAACATTCAGTTGTCTGATACGGAGAGCCAACCATAAAACCCGATCCAACCTCATAACCGATCTTCTTCAAATCCCATAAACATTTCTTTCGATTTTCGGGACTCATGCTGTCGGGATGCAGCGCGCGGTAATGTTCCGCATTTGCCGTTTCGTGACGGAGCAAATAGCGGTCTGCCCCCGCGTTAAAATAGGACTGGTAACTGTCAAATTGTTTTTCACCTAACGACAATGTAACCGCGCAATCAGGGTATAGGCCCTTTATTTCCGCAACAATATCACAGATCAATTCATCGGAAAAAGCAAGGTCCTCCCCGCCCTGCAATACAAACGTGCGAAACCCCAGCGCGTATCCCTGTTTACAACAGGACAGAATTTCATCCTTGCCCAGCCGGTAGCGTTCAACTTTCTGATTATCACGGCGGATTCCGCAGTAATAGCAGTTGTTCCTGCAATAATTGGTAAATTCTATTAAACCGCGGATGTATATATCTGTTCCGTAATAAGACCGGCGGATCCCGTCCGCTTTTTCAAAAAGTTCCTGTTCACATTCATCATTTTCTATTATTGTTTTTAATTGAGCGTCCGGTAAATTTTTGTTGGCATACAAATCTTCGATTAAATTTATCATCTTTTTGAATTCATGTACCTCCAAAAGTCTATTCCAGCTGCATTGGCACGAATAGTATACATATATCCTCGTTCGTATACGGTTCTGTTTCGGCAATGCCGCCGTCTTTTCATTGAAAGCATTATGCCATTTTAGGAGAATTGTGTTAAGTGTCCGCAATGTATCATGTTAAATTTAATTGGGCGCATTGCTCCCAAAAATGTATTTTTTTAGGGCGGACAAGACCCTTGAAAAAAAATTATCTTGTGATAAAGTAGTTTTATGGCGAATTCTCCGCGCAAAACATACCTTTTTACCGCCTTAACCATCGTTTGGCTGGCGCTGGCCGTTGTTTTTACAGGAATATTTGTCATTGAAAAATATAACCATGACTGTGCCGGTGAGGGATGCCATATCTGCCTTGAAATACAAACAGCCCAGCGCTTGATAGAAGCCTTTGTACGTCTGGGCGCAAGTATGGCCGTTACGGTTTTTATCTTGTGCGTTGGGCCTATTATAAACACGGCATTGCTTTTCCGGATAAAAATTCCCATCGAATTAAAAGTAAGATTTAATTGCTGACATACTGCAACGATGTATTTTACAGCAAACTTGTTTGACAAGTCCGTTTCCTCAAATCCAATTTTAAGGGGAAATGTGAAAATTCTCAGGAGGTATAAAGTGAAGCGTTTTATATTCATGGTTATAATGCTGTCCCTGTCTGTGCGCGCGCTGTTTGCGGGCGGGGAAAAAGAAGGGGCGGACAAGAGCGGAAAGCCGCAGGTGGTGGCAGTCAATTTCCCGGCGTATGATTTTGCGCGGCAGATAGCCGGAGATCAGATAAACCTTACCATGCTGCTGCCTCCCGGCGCAGAAAGCCATTCTCTTGAACCAACGCCCAGAGATATTATCAAAATTAAAAACTGCGCTGTGCTCATTTACACCGGCGGCGAGTCGGATGAATGGGTTGACCGGATTCTTAAGTCAATGGATGTATCGAAGAAGAAAATCGTTCGTATGATGGAAGCCGTTGACCCGGTGAAAGAAGAAATCGTCGAGGGTATGGAAAAAGAAAAGGAAGAAAATATTGCTTATGATGAGCATATCTGGACCTCTCCCAAAAACGCCGTCCGCATTGTTCGGGCGATAGCGAACGCATTATGCGAAGCGGACGCGGCAAACGCCGTTTTTTTCCGTAAGAATGCCGAATCCTATGCCGCCGAACTGGAAAAGCTGGATGCGGAATTTCAGGCGGTTGTGAACAGCGCAAAACGGAAAATAATTATTTTTGGCGACCGCTTTCCCTTCCGGTATTTTACGGACGCATACGGGCTTAAGTATTACGCCGCCTTCCCCGGTTGTTCTACCGAAACCGAACCGAGCGCGGCGACGGTGGCTTTTTTAATCAACAAGATCAGGGCAGAAAAAATCCCCGTCGTATTCTACATTGAACTGTCCAACGAAAAAATGGCGGACACAATAGCGGCGGAAACAGGAGCAAAGAAGCTGATATTTCACTCCTGCCATAACATTACCAAACGGGATTTTGACCGGGGCGTAACGTTTTTGGAAATACAAAAAGCCAATGTGCCGCGTTTAAGAGAAGCGTTACAATAATCAACAACGAAAAAACAGCGGAAAAGGCTGCCGCCCTCCCCCACAATGAGATATATGCGCGGGTCATCAAATGTGCCCTAAAGTGAATCATTAGAACACTTTAGGGCAAAACTTTTACTCCGCGATTTAAGAGACAAGCTGGTTCTATATTGATTAATAATGGTTTACGCATCCTCCCACAGCCATGTTGACAGGTAACGCTCGCCGGTGTCCGGCAAAACAGCCACTATGGTCTTGCCGTTATTTTCCGGCCGTTTGGCAATCGTCAGCGCCGCTTCAAGAACGGAACCGGATGAAATACCCACGATGATGCCTTCTTCCTTTGCAAGCCGCCGCGCCGCGTTTCCGGCTTTGACCTCATCGGTCTGGTAAATTTCATCAATGATGGACGGGTCATAAACCTGTGGTTGAAAACCCGCGCCAATCCCCTGAATTTTGTGCGGGCCAGGCGATCCGCCTGAAAGCACCGGAGACGCGGCAGGTTCCACGGCAACTACCTTGACACTGGGCTTTTTTGATTTTAAAAACCTTCCCGCGCCAGCTAAAGTCCCGCCTGTTCCTACTCCGTCAACCAGAATATCAACCTTCCCGTCGGTATCGTTCCAGATTTCAGGTCCGGTGGTTTTTTCATGTATAGCCGGATTGGCGGGGTTATTGAACTGCTGGGGAATGAACGAATTGGGAGTAGCCGCGGCCAGTTCTTCAGCCTTTGCAATTGCCCCCTTCATACCTTTGGCTCCCTCGGTAAGCTCCAGCTCGGCTCCCAGCGCTTTGAGCAGTTTGCGGCGCTCGATACTCATGGTTTCCGGCATGGTCAGAATTATCCGGTAACCCTTGACCGCCGCGACAAAAGCCAGCCCGATGCCGGTATTACCGCTGGTCGGTTCGATAATAACCGTCCCTTTCTTAATTTTGCCCTCTTGCTCGGCAGCTTCAATCATTGAAAGCGCAATACGATCCTTGACGCTGTGCAGAGGATTAAAACTCTCCAGCTTGACATACACTGTCGCTCCGCCCTCATTGAGTTTGTTAATCTTCACCAACGGCGTATTCCCGATAAGATCGGTGATTTTCTCTACTCTTGCCATAATTTTCTCCTCTTCTTGGAATTAGTATCCATATAGGATTACTGGGTATAGCATGCTTTGTAATGAATAGTTTGTCAAGAGGAATTTGGTGTTTTTTATGGAGTATCAGAAAGGAATGATAATCCTGCCATTATACTGGAAAAAACCACGAAAACATAGTAAACCTATAGTATAAATAAGGAGGCAAAAATGAACGTTACAGCCTTTAATGGCAGTCCGCATGATGACGGAGTGATACAAAATGCGCTTGAACTTATACAAACAGAACTGGAACATGAAGGTATAAAGACCGAAATTATACAGGCAGGAAAGGAAAACACCCGGGGATGTATTGACTGCCGCAAGTGCCGGGAACTGGGTAAATGCGCTTTTAACGATGACCTTGTAAACAGCGCCGCGGAAAAGGTAAACGCGGCGGACGGAATAATTATCGGATCACCTGTCTACTATGGCAGTATAGCCGGAAATTTTAAATGTTTTTTAGACAGGCTTTTTTTCTCCGGATTGCGGCTTGAGTACAAAGCGGCCTGTGCCGTAGTATCTTGCAGACGTTCGGGCGGAATTAACGCTTTTCACCAGATGAACAATTATTTTAACCTTTCGGGGGCTTTTATCGTACCATCCGTATATTGGGGAATTGTCCACGGTTCAAGCCGTGAAGAATCGCTTGAAGACGCGGAAGGTATTTATGTCGCAAAAAATTCCGCGCGAAGTATGGCATGGCTCATCAAAGCTATTGCGCTTGCAAGGAAAGAAATACCGTTACCGGCAGTTGACGCACGGCCACGGACCAATTTTATTCGTTAATTGGCGAGCCTGTAAATAATATTCAGGCTCCCTTTACATAGGGGCTTAAGGAAAAATAATACTTTTGAGGATTTTCCAAAACTTCAGATTTTGGAAAAGGTTTTTTGTTAATAAATAAAGAAAAACCTTGAAAACATAGTAAATCTATGGTATAGTGGGGAATATGAAGATATCGACTAAAGGGCGGTATTCGCTCCGTATGCTTCTGGATCTGGCTGAGCATAAAAATGACGGGTTTGTTTCCTTAAAAGATATTTCGGAACGACAGGGTATTTCCAAAAAATACCTTGAACAGATTGTTACTCTGCTGAGCCGCCCTGACATTTTGCGTACCAACCGCGGCAACAAGGGCGGGTATATGCTGGCAAAAGAGCCTGACAAATATACGGTAGGTCAAATTTTAAGGATTACCGAGGGAGGATTGTCCCCGGTTTCATGTCTGGAAGATAATCCAATCCAATGTGATCAACAGAGCGAATGTAAAACTTTACCGGTATGGCAAGGACTTGAAAAAGTGATAAATCAATACCTTGACGGTATTACCCTCGCGGATATTATACGCAATTACAAAGACGCTGGTGTAGGTGAATATTATATATAAAAAGCCTGTTTTATTTGAATAATTTCTGCTATACTTACAGAAAATAACTCAAGGAAGGTGTATATGCCCAAACAAAACTTTACCAAGACGGCTTATCAAAATCCGGACGATTTTATTTACGGAAAGGCCCTGTATCCTGTAACGCTGAAGAACGGCATGATTATCGGAGGAGGCATTGTATATCCCGAGATAAATTTTACGCTGCCGACGATGTCCATAGAAAAAGATACTATGCCTGAAGTTATCGCAAACTACCGCGAGATAATTACCGGAATATGCGACCGGGCGAAGGAACTGCACATTCCGGGTTTTGTGGCGGAAATAGAAACACTGCCGCCGATGACATTCAATCCCGAATGGGGTATTGAGGTATGTAAAGTTGTCGTCGATATAATCAAAGAGTACGAGGCAAAGCACGGCATAAAGGGAGCGGTAAGGATAACGCCCAATGATATCCGCGAAGGCAGCGATTTGGAACATATGTGGCATGGCAGGCATTGGGAAGACATGCTGCGTACTTTTGAGGGCTGCGCGAAGGCAGGCGCGGATTTTCTGGCGATAGAATCTGTCGGCGGAAAAGAAGTGCATGACGATGCCATTATGTACTGCGATATAGCAAGATCAATTTTCGCCCTGTCGGTGCTTGGCTGTACCGATATGGAAAAACTCTGGACACAAATAGTGCGCATTGCCGATAACACCAAAACCGTCGCTTCCGGCGATACCGCCTGCGGATTCGGCAACACGGCGATGGTCCTCGCGGAAAGGAACTACATCCCCCGTGTTTTCGCTGCGACCGTCAGGGTGGTAACAGCGGTCAGAAGCCTTGTCGCTCTTGAGTGCGGCGCAAAAGGCCCTCACAAGGACTGCGGTTATGAGGGCGTTTACATAAAAGCCATAACCGGCACGCCTATTTCAATGGAAGGAAGAACTGCGGCCTGCGCCCATCTTTCGCCGGTCGGAAACATAGCCGCCTGCGTCGCGGATCTGTGGAGCAACGAATCAATTCAAAACATCAAACTGCTGGGAGGCATGGCCCCGACCGTTTCTTTCGAGCAGCTGGGTTACGATTGCAGATTAATGAACGAGGCTACAGCCAGAGGAAAGCAGCAGGCGCTGCTGCTCCGCGATTTACACGCCGACAGCGACAGCAGATTTGATCCGCAGGCGTATGTACTGCGCCCCGATATAGCACTTGAAATTTCCAAAGAACTGGTCAAAGTTGACGGTTATTATCCCCGGTCAAAGAAAGCTGCCTCCCTCGCGTTGGCGCACATAAGAAAAGGGTTCGATAATAAAGAACTGGAATTGAACGATAAGGAACAGACTTGGCTTGACGATCTGACGGAGACTGTCGCCGGATTACCTGACGATGTTGAAACATTGACGGCAAACGTTATTGACGATTGTGAGAAATTGGACCCCAAAAAATACGATTTGAAATTTTAAGGGAAAGGCGGCTGACGCAACATCATATACTTAAGAATCTTTACCGCGGAGTTCCACGGAGGAATAAAAGATTTTCGTACCAGAACTCCGTGTCCTCCGTGGTGAAAATTCCTCCCTGCTTTCTTACTCCGCATAGCTCGTGATTTATAAAATTTTTGAAATTGCAGCAAAATAAAAAACCGCCCACATGGGGCGGCTTTTTTATTTCCGGAAAAAGAAGAGTGGATTAATCCATGTTACTCATGCGTTCCATAGGGGACACTATTTCGGTAACGCGGACGCCGAAGTTTTCATCAATGACAACGACTTCGCCCTTGGCTATCAGTTTATGGTTAACCAGAATGTCAACCGGCTCGCCGGCAAGTTTGTCCAACTCAATGATCGTGCCTTCGCCCATCGCGAGTATCTCTTTGATAAGTTTTCGGGTACGGCCCAGTTCGACGGTCATCTCCATGAACACGTCCATGATCAGGCCAATGTTGCCCGCTTCCTGCGGCCCGCCATGAGGCATCAGGTTGGGGAACTGCACGGATTGTACGTTCGATGGGCCGAAGGCCATGCCGCCGCCGCCCATTCCCATTCCCCCTCCCATACCCATTTGCATACCGCCCATATTCATGCCTCCACTACCGGACGTTGCGCCGCCGGCGGCCTGTTTCTGTTGGCCGCCTCCTGATAAAGCCTTGGCAATATCCTTGGCGACTGAAGGTCCCAGTACTTCCCACATTGAAAAGTTTTTTCCATCTCCCAGGTCCAACTGATAAGTTATTCCGGCAAAATCCCCTGAGGGTAACGCTACAACCGCCCGTGGAACATTGCTGACATCGGGAGAAACAGAAGCAATATTTTTATTGCCGGTCTTGTTGGTCAATGTAGTTATCTGGTGCCCCACCATTTGGGAAATAACTTCGCCTATTACCGACATTGCCATTTCATCAAGTTCGATGTTTTCTTCCTTATTCATCAGGCTGGCAATGGCCTTTGCCCCATCTTCGGGAATAAGGAATAAATGTTCACCGGGGAAGCCGGAATTAAAATCAACTTTAACAACGGTAACGGTATCGGAAAGCTGTTCTAAAAAAACATCCCGCCCGTTAATGGTAAGCTTTGGATCTTTCAGGCTTACTTGCGCCCCGGTCATTTTGGAAAGATTCGATGACTGCGCGTCCAGCGTTTCATTGAAAAAATCTTCCAGGGCTTTCTGTTCTTTTTGCGAAAAGCTGCTGCTTGCCACTGCCGTCGGGGCGCTGCCGCCGCCGCCTGAGTCTACCCCTGCCAGTAATGCGTCTATTTCGGCCTGAGAAAGAGCGCCGTCACTCATCATCATCATTGTCCTACCTCCCGATCATTTACCGGATTGTCCGGTAACCCTTGTTTTAACATCGACAGTTAAAAGCCTCTTCTTTAACATATTCAGATTCTATTCTGTCTTTTTCAACTATTGTTCCATTACATCTAGTTTGTCAAAAACGATAATCCGTACCTTTCCCGTATCAAGAAAACGGGTGTTGAGTATCTCTTTGATGTCCTGTTTGAGGCGGGCCTCATTTTCCGGCTGTAGTTCAGAAGCGTACTTGCTGGTAAAATAGCTGCGTACAAAATCCCGCAGTTCATACTGCCGGCTGGAAAGCTCCGAAGAAGCCGCCGTATCTTCCTGATCGTAACCGATATTCATTGTTACCGCTACCATATAGCTGTTATCGGTATCCCTGGTTTTGGTGGTTATTGAACCTACTCCGGTGTAGTAGGCGTAGATGGGCCGCTTGCCTATATAGGGTGAGGCAGGATCCGCTACCACCGTCTGGGATTTGCCGCCCTTGTTCATTATTCTATAGGTAATAACCGAGACGGTGACAATAAAAATAAGCGCTCCGATACCTATTGCGGCAAATTTGAGAATGGTTGGTAATAAAGCCCCTAAACCGCCGCCTTTTTTCTTTTTTCCGGCGCTCGCATCCGGTGCTTCACCGCCGTCAATATCAAGTTCATCACTGTCTGACATACATAAACCTCCAAAGGTATATACCTATAATCGGTATATTTTTTGATTACTATAAATGTCCTTCATCAAGAATAATTATGTCCACGCGGCGGTTATAGGCCCGGCCTTCAGGAGTGTCGTTACTGGCAATGGGGACGGTATCGGCGAAACCGGCTATCTGAAACCGCTTTTCGTCTATGCCCAAATCGTTCAAATAGTGGAGTATGCTGATTGAACGCGCCGCGGAGAGTTCCCAGTTTGACTCCCAGGGCCCGCCCGGATCAACATCAACGGCGTCGGTATGGCCCTCTATTCTGAATTTCCTTCCCGCTACGTCCGACGAAGACAGGTAGCCGCCCAACCGCAGTAAAATGTCCCTGGTTGCCTCAATATTGATACGGGCGCTGGCGGGGTTAAAAAAAGCGTCTGAGGCAAGGGTGATAACGATGCCCCGCTCATCGTGGGTTATACGGACTTTATTGGAACGAATCTCCGGGGAAAAGACGCTGATTGCCTTACGCAGGGCGGTACCCAAAGCGCGGCCCCGTTCCATTGACGGCAGGGACATAATCGTGTTGCCCAACTCGGCGTTACGGCCCGCTGACAGGGTAAGGCCGCCGGCCAGGGCGCCCAAGCCCCCCGTCTGCATTGAGGTGGATATTGCGTCCATTTGAGCCTCGGTAACGTCATCGGGATTGAACAAAATGACGAAGAAGCAGAGACACAGCGTAATCATGTCCGAGTACGTGTTTAACCATGTACTGGGCGGAGCCTCTGTTTCTTTCTTTTTCTTTGCCATGCCTTAACCCCTATCGATAATCCTTCAACTAATCCTTTAACATTTCGCTTTCCAGCGCCCTTCGTGAAACAGGATCAAGGTATGCCATAAGTTTCAGCGCGAGAATACGGGTATTTTCACCGGCCTGAATGGAAAGCACTCCTTCAATAATCATTTCCTTGACGTTGGATTCCTCACCGTCAAAAACACTCAGTTTACTGGACCATGCGGCAAAAAATACGTTTGAAAACAGCGAACCGTAGAATGTTGTAATAAGCGCGAGGGCCATGTTGGGGCCGATAGACGATTTATCATCAAGGTTCCGCAACATACCTACCAGTCCCATAACCGTACCTAACATTCCCAGACCGGGAGTAAGCGATGTCCACATATTCAACAGTTTAATCTTAAAGGAATGCCGGTTTTGCATCTGGGATAATTCCAGTTCCATCAGGTCGCGGATAACCGTCGCGTCGGTACCGTCAACCATCAGGCGCAGGCCCTTTTTCATAAATTCATCGTCAAGGTCTTCCAATTCGTCTTCCAGCGCCAATAATCCTTCGCGGCGGGCTTTCTCGGAAAAAGCCATCATTTTTTGGATAACGCCCTGCTGATTGAATACCTGCTGATTAAAGGTAAGTTTGATAGCGGCAAAAACCGATAACGCGTCTGACAGTGAAAAGGCAATCATGAGCGCAAAATAAGAACCGACCAAGACCAGGGCAAGAGAGGGGATGTCTACGAAGGCCATAATCGAGTTACCGGAAAGAAGGATAGAGCCAATAACCATCGCCATGGCGCCAAGTACGCCGATTAGTGTTCCTAGATTCATATACTTACTCCTGTGCCACGGGCGGGCTTAACCGTTTGCGGTAAGCCTCAATACTGCTCAAAACCTCATCCACTTCTTCCCGCACAATATGATGCTTGCCGGACAGCATTACCAATGTAGTATCGGGGCGAACCTCTATACACTCAATCTGGTGAGGGTTCAAAAAATACTCTTTGCCATCCAACCGTGTTACTTTTATCATACTACAATTAACGGAGAATGGGAAACAGGTTGCTATCCTGCTCCCCATTCCCTACCCCCTATTTTCTTACCGCTTCAGGCTCAACAGTTCCTGTAAAAGCTGATCCGCGGTTTGTATGGTCCGCGAGTTGGCTTGGAAGCCCCTCTGGGTAACGATCATGTCGGTAAACTGATCCGCCATGTCAACGTTGGACATTTCCAGAACGCCGGCGACAATCTCGGCTTTACCGGCGGCGCCCGACGGCCCGATATTGGCAAGGCCGGAGTTGTTGGACATACGGAAGGTGTTATCGCCGGCTTTTTCCAGACCTCCCTGATTGGCGAAAGTCGCCACGGCTACCTGGGCCAGCGCCCTGGTGGTGCCGTTGGAAAAAACGCCGGTAATCACGCCCGATGAATCGATCTTGAAGTTTTCAAGATAGCCCATCGTTCTGCCGTCCTGCTCGACCGCTTTGGAGGAG
>Ga0268262_10005226_pt1 | contig 12953 bp, 9 predicted proteins | sample TergutNc150P3_FD_190354 | JGI IMG/M metagenome (GOLD analysis project Ga0268262, IMG submission 190354) | Nasutitermes corniger P3 segment gut microbial community from laboratory colony in Florida, USA - Nc150 P3 (SPAdes) (version 2) | ecosystem: Host-associated > Arthropoda: Insects > Digestive... | reverse complement strand
TATTACCTTCCTGAACTGGTTGTAACATCTTTCCAAGAACTATGTCATAACAATATTTGATACGTCCAACTTCCCAATGATCTGGTATTTTCCCAATCCAGTTTATCCCGCTGTTTTTCATGGGAACATTCTTGTTCATGCCTTTTGTTACGGTTTCAGTAATAAGTGATGTTTTGTACTGTTTAAGAATTTCTATCTGCTGTTCCAGTTCTGTGATGATGTTGTCAATTTTACTACATTGGGTGTCAAGGAAGGTAACTACTACATGTTGTTCTTTTATTGGTAAAATACAAATAGGTGTTTCACCAAATTTTTCTTTAGTAAAATGGGCAATAGTTGCCTTATTGCATATCAAATCAATATATCCTGTATGTTTTAAGAAGTAAAGCCAGTAATATAAAAACTTATTTAGATATTTTTTATTATTTCTGACGAGATGTAATGCATTTTGTAAACAACATTCTTGTAGTTCATTATCCCAGATACAAGCTATTGCAATATCTCCTCCCTCAGCAACCAGTAAATCACCTTTTTGCAAAAGATACATCTTTATTTCAGATGGAGAAAACCACATTTGTTTTAATATTGATAAATCAATACCGTTCCAAGTAACATTTGCAGAACACATGTAATACATTTCCTTGTCTGTATTTTTCTCTTGATTCGGCTGTAACATTTTTCCAAGAACTATGTCATAGCAATACTTGATACGTCCCATCTTCCAATCGGATGGAATATCACCTATCCATTCAATGCCGCTATGCTTCATGTTATTTATCATGATTTTCCTCTAAAAAGATACCTATTTCATTAATTACATCATTTTTATTACAGAAATCATAATTTACATTATGCTCAGTAAATATTTGAGAATAATTATATACCAACTTTTCTTTTAACCCTTCATCTACTTTATTTACCACATATATTTTGGGAGTTTTCCCTTGTAATATTGATTGAAATAAAAATCTGACAGAAATATCCGTTTGAGGAAAAGAAAACCCCATTATAAATATTTCATCGGCATTTTTTAATAATTCATGTGCTTTTTTCCATAAACTCTTAATCATTGTATGATAATAAAAAGCATTTTTATCCATTACTGGAGGTATTATATATGGAATTAAGCCAGCATCAACATCTAAATGGAAATAATCCTCATTAAGATTTTTGTAGAAAATTGTCTCGGATTTACTTGTTCCTGTCCAAAACCAGTTAATTGAACCATGTAATTTAATAATTTGTGGATTTGTCCTAGTATTATTATCATCTCCAAATGTTAAACCTGTAGATAAATATCTTAATCCTACCCATGTCATAGGAAATTTATACATTTTTGAACTAGTTAAATTATACTGTTCTTCTGATGGCGATGATAAATTATAAATATATTGAAGAATTATTTCTAGTAGTAAATCATAATTAAGAGAAATAAAATCAATTGATTCACTATTCTTATTAAAATAATCAATTAAATATTTATATTTCTGATAAATAGATTTTATATTTTTAATAGAAACATCTGTATATTCCATAAAAAGCGAAGAAAGGGTTTCCATAATTGTTGAGTAGAATGCTTTATCTAAATGTTTTTGTTCTTTATTCTTCCATGGCATATCAGAAGCCAGATATGTTAAAAGATGTTCAAAATTATGCTTGAGAGGTAATATAGTTTCATTAACATAATAATTTATCGTTGATTTTTTATTTATAGCTTTTTCAAAAACTAATTCTGATAATATAGGGTAATTATCTATAGCTTTTGAAAAGCCAGAACCTAGAAAAAAAACTCTCTTTAGCATAATTTTTTCTCCCAACTAATATTTTAATTTAATCACTTCCAAATCCTTTACCTTATCTGTAATAGACTTTTCCAACTCCATAAAACGCTTTAAAAGCACATCGGCTTTTTCAGGTTCTTTATACTTATAAAAATATCTTGTAAAAGGAAATTCAGCGCCTGTTTTTTCTTTGGATAATGTTGCGGCAGATTGCTTGCTTGGGTACAACGGAAGTTTTCCTTCTTCCCCATACTCAAAAACATAATGAGCGTCAGGAACATGGGGATAAACTTCTTTCTTAAAATATTTATCTGCATCCATATTTAGTTTGATTAGTTCAGTGTCTTTTGTAGTGCTATCGTAAATAATATTTCCGTGTTTGTCTTTTTGTATCTCCGCAGTTTTGTCCATTTCCGAAAGAGCGAATGCTATTTTTTCCTGAAGGTCGGCTTTTTTCGCTTCCTTCAGATTATTATAACCGGAAGGAAGACCATCAAATAAAGGAGAAAATATTTTTAGGAATTCGTCTTTCTTTTTGTAAATCTTTTTACTTATACTCGCCTCAAGATTTTTAATAATAGCGTCATATAACGGTTTTCCTTTTTTCAATAATTTTAGCAGGTCGTCATCGGCTTTTATTCTGGGGTCTGTTTCTTCCAGTTCTTCTATTTTTCCAATGTTATATATTAAATCAAGACAACCTGAGGCAATCATCTTTTCGATGCGTTCTTTTGTAATGGCATAATTTCGCTGTAAAGGCTGATAAACCGAATATTCTTTATACAGAAATTCATTTATATCAAATATTTTACTATCTTTACATTTAATAAAATCAGAGTATAACTCTGTGATACCCTTCATATCTTCATGGGAAATTTCCCGTCGCTTTTTTCCAAGCGATTTACTCAACTGTTTCCAGTAATTTACGGCGTTGATCAATTGAACTTTTCCACGGCGTTCCGGTCGTTTATTTTTTGAGAGAATAAAAATATAAATCCCTATTCCTGTGTTATAAAAGAGATCGGTTGTCAAGCCGATGATCGCTTCAAGCAAATCCTGTTCCAGCAGATAACGGCGTATCTGACTCTCACCGCTTGATGTGCCGCCGGAAAACAACGGCGAACCATTTTGTATGATAGCGGCTCTGCCCGTACGCTCGTCCATTTTACTGACGGCATGCTGAACAAAAAGAAGCTGTTCATCTCCGGTTGAAGGCAGTCCACCCTTCCATCGTCCGTGACTTTTTGTTTCATATTCGTCTTTGACAGCTTTTTCAACGCCTTCGGGCGCATCCTTACCGCCCCATGACGTACCAAACGGCGGATTGGCAATAACAAGACGCATAGACTGATTTGGGAAACAGTCTTTTATCATCGTATCCTGAAAACGGATATTCTCGGCATTTTGTCCTTTAATAAGCATATCGGCAAGACAAATCGCATAAGATTCAGGATTTATTTCCTGACCAAATAAACGGACATCAATATTATTGTTAAGCCGATGGAGAAAATCATAAGTTGTCGATAACATACCGCCTGTTCCGCAAGCCATGTCTAATACGGTAGCGACTTTGCCTTCGGTTAATAAATCATTACAGCCTTCGGCAAGCAAAATATTAACCATAAGCCTGATTACTTCTCTGGGTGTATAATGATCGCCGGCTTCTGCGTTAGTTGAAAAACGGCGGATAATGTCCTCGAACATATAACCCATTACATGACCGTCTACTGTTTTTGGGTCAAGGTCAAGTTCGCTGAATTTTTTTACTACGCCAAAAAGACGATTATTTTTGTCCATTTTCTCAATTTCTTTTTTAAATTCAAGGTTATTAATGATTTCCTGAATATTTGCGGAAAAACCCTCTATATAACTCACAAAATTCGCCGCAATATTCTTGCTGTCGGCAAGTAATTCTTCAAGAGTGTATTGGCTTGTGTTATAAAAACTGAACCCTGCTTTCTTTTTTAACACAGCTTCAGGGGTAGTTGGATCTTTTTCAAAGGCTGTCACAACCGCCGATTTGGTTTTGGTCAAAGCGCACTCCAATCGGCGGATAATTATCATGGGAATAACGACATTTTTGTATTTGTCGGGAGAATAAGTTCCACGCAGGGTATTAGCGATAGACCAGATATGCTCGACTTCGGCGCTCACGTTGATTGAGGTGTCGTCGAACATTACATCGATCTTTTTCTTTTTTGCCAATTAAGCGCTCCCTGATATTTTCTATACCATTATATCATAAATTTTGAATTTATAAAGTATGTTTTGCAAAAGAATTAATTAAAGAGTATATTTCTCTTGAGATAGGAGTTGACAGTAGATATGTCAAAATACCTTTAAGTATAATTATTTGACTCTTGAATAAAAATTATGATATGATTAGAGTAGAAATATGGATTTGAATGCATCAGATAAGTTAACAAAAATATATGAAAGCTTAAATAGTGATAGACATTCATCTTTTTATTGGCCAAACCTAGAAATAGAGAAAGAATTACGTAACTTCGCTTATGATATAAATACAAGTGAAGAACTACGTTGTCCATTATTATTTGAGCTAGATATTCTCCATCTTCAAATGTCAACAGATTGCTTAGATGATTTTGATATAACTTTACTACCTTTTTCTGCAAAAACGCCTAATTTCTTTGACTACCTTGAAAGACGAATAGAGCAAGTTACAAATCCTTTCCTTTTATCAAGATATTATCATATTTTATGGTTTGAAAGAAAGCACAATAATCTTGCTATAAATGCAATAAATAATTATTTCATTGTAAAAGATATTGTAGCTAAACAAAAAAATAAAAACTGGGCGCTAGATTTGTTAGAATGTTTGAAGAGATCTTTCTTAATAAAAAAAAGATTAAAAGACGAAGTTGACAAATTTCATATTGAGCAAGAAATTATTCTAACAATATCAAATTATTTATCAGATGATTGGGGACTTTGTATATGTATGCAATTATTAAATGTTATTCTTTCATCACATAAGTATTTTAAAAATATATTAAATAGTGTCTGTCCACAAAGTCGGTTACTTTGCAGACAGACACTGTATTTTCTCGCCTAAAGGCTACGAAAATACGATTTTTAAGGTAGTCTGTCTATAATGTGTCCACATTATAGACAGACTCTAAATATTGATTTTCTAAATAAAATAAATCAATATGCAAAAGAGATGATAAATAAAGATCAATCATTTCAAGCTAAAAGAATACTAAAATCCATTATTAAAATCGCTGAAAAAATGAATTATGATACAACATCAATGTATGAAAATTTAGGAGCGGCTAATGAAGCTCAAATTATTGGTTTAAATAAATCTTTTGGGTGTGCTACACCTTGTCTTGAAGCAATTAGGATTTACTCAAAGTTAGAGAATAAACAAAAAGTTGAAGAACTTAAACAACAGTACGAAGAAATTACAAGGGATATGAATTTTGGGGTAATTCAGACCTCTGTAGATATAGAACCATTTTTAAATGAAACACAACTTGAAATTGCTAAATTTCATGAACTTTCTACTGATGAATGCATTCAATTTCTTATATATGATAAAATGTTTATTCCTAATGTAGATTTTATTACTTCTCAAGCGAGAAGTACAAAAGACAAAGGGTTTCTTTCATCCCTAGTTGGTTATTATAATATTTTTGATCAAAGAGGAAATTTGGTAAAAATATGTAGAACAGATGGAGAGAAAAAATGGAATGAAATAATACGAACATATAGATTTGACATGTATTTTAAAACAATAAAGCTAAATTTAGTCCTTGAAGATTTAATTACAACAAATAAAATTTCATATAAAGATATAAGTAAATATATAATGAATAATACATGGCTATCTAATACAATAAAAAATAAATATGAAATGGAATACACATATTCAAATATGATTAATATATTATTAGCAGAATATTTTAAAATATTTGACAAACATCTATCGTTTATAGAATTAAAGCATACTGATTTTTTTATGTTAATTGATTCCATGACGTTAAAACTTGAAGGATTAATAAGAGAATTATTTACTTTAAAAAATTATCCTACAATAGTACCAAACAATGAAGAAGGAACAGCTAAAGAAAAAGACCTAAATGGATTATTACATGATGAAAATATAAAAACATTTCTAGATGATGATGAACTTATGTTTTATAAATATCTATTTATTGAACAGGAAGGCGTTAACCTCAGAAATAGAATAGCTCATTCACTTTTTTTTGAGCAAGAATATGATATGGGATTAACACACTTAATTGTTTTAGCATTGTTGCGGTTATTTAAATTTAATATTGAATAACCAAAAGAATATTAATACCAGAGATAACAATGAAAATAGTAAAAATTGGAAAAATATGGATAAAATAACAGCAGCCTATGCAGGAGCAGGAAAAACTCATTTCGCCTCATTATACCCGAAATTAACAATAGATTTAGTATCTATGCCATATAAATATTTGCTTACAAAAGAAGCGTCTTACAACGAATCGTCAAAAGCAAATCCTGAAAATATTCTAAATGATGATTGGCCTTTTAATTATATTTCAACTATCAAGCAAAATTTAGAATCAGGGAAAATTCTGCTCATCCCATCTGATTTTTTCATACTTAGATTGCTTAGAGAAGAAAATTTACATTATTGTCTTTGTTATCCTCAAAGAAAAGACAAAGAAATTTATCGGGAACGTTATTTAAACAGAGGTAATTCAAGCGATTTTATTGATATCTTTATCGGTGAATGGGATAAATTCATGGACTATTTTGAGAAAGATTCCTATGGTCAGCATATTGTACTACAAGCGAATCAATTCTTAAGCGATGTAATTGATATGTCGCCGAAAATGCCAGATGCGGAAGCAAAATTCCGCTAAAATCGGAAGTAAAAACCTGCCAAATACGGAAGTAAAACCTTGCCAAATGCGGAAGTTAGGACTATACTGTTATTAAGGGAAAAAGCTGTTTTGAAACAAAAATACCTGCCCCGTATAGCGGATAAAGCCTTGAATTCAGCGCTGAAAGCCTCAGGAGCGGTGCTTATTGAGGGGCCAAAATGGTGCGGGAAAACCAGAACTGCCGAGGAAAAGGCTGCCAGTACGCTTTATATGCAAGACCCGGATCATACTGCTTCCTATCTGCAAGCGGCTGAAATTAAGCCTTCCTTATTATTAAATGGTGATACTCCACGGCTTATTGACGAATGGCAGATGGCTCCGGTTCTTTGGGATGCGGTTCGGTTTGCCGTGGATCAACGAGGAGAAACAGGTCAATTCATTTTAACAGGTTCTGCCGTGCCAAAAGACAACGTTGTTCAACATACCGGAACCGGTCGTATTTCACGAATGATAATGCGTCCAATGTCCTTGTTTGAATCGTTGGAATCGAATGGGAAAATTTCCTTAAAATCAATTTTTGACGGTACTGCCAAAAAAGAAAGCGGTCATTCTTCTTTGACAATTGAAAAATTGGCCTATGCTTTGATCCGGGGAGGATGGCCGGCCTCTGTCGGGCAGTCGGTTTCTATGGAAGCCGTTGAAACTGCCGCTTCGGAGAAGCACGTATTAAAGCAGGTTTATGATTATGTAGATGCGGTTATAAATATCGATGTATCCCGAGTTGATGGGATTGAGAAAAGTCCCGTGCGTCTTCGCGCGTTAATGCGCTCATTGGCGCGTAACGTGTCATCAACAGCATCTATTACAACAATTCACCGAGATATTGCCGCCGATGAACAGACCATCTCTGAAAAAACTATTTCCTCATATATTAATGCTCTGCGCCGTATATTTGTAATTGAAGATCTGCCCGCATGGAATCCCGCTATGCGTTCAAAAACCGCCTTGCGAGCCGCTCCCAAAAGGCACTTTGTTGATCCTTCCATCGCCGCTGCCGTTCTCCGTGTCAATTCAAAGAGTCTTTTACAGGACTTTAACACATTCGGTTTATTGTTTGAGTCGTTGTGTATTCGTGACTTACGTGTATATGCCCAGGCTGTTGACGGCGAGGTGTTTCATTACCGTGATAAAAGCGGATTGGAAGCCGATGCGATTGTTCATCTTAAGGACGGAAGATGGGGCGCTGTAGAGGTTAAAATGGGCGCTAAAGAGATTGAGAAGGCCGCTGAGAATTTGAAAATTCTGCGTGATAAAATAAATCTTGATAAGATGAAAGAGCCGTCTTTCCTTATGGTTCTGACCGCTACGGAAATAGGTTATCAACGGGATGACGGCGTGTATATTATTCCAATCGGCTGCTTGCGGGATTAATGGATAGGCGTAAAAAAGGAAGATATGCCCTCCTTTTTTCATTAGCACACTTACTTAAACTTGCTCAATATCTCCATCATTGCCTTGCGGTTCTTATAATGTATTCTAAAATCCGCAGCCAAATCAGATGCGGCTTTTTTCCCGCCCTTGATCCGCGACATTTTTCTTAATAATGAGAGAATATGTTCATAGAATGATCTTCCGGTATTATTGTTAGCATATGGAATCAGGACTTTTTTGAACATTTCCAGGGTTTTTTCAGGGAAATTAGTCGCAAATACATTGTAATATCTTTCAAGGTTATCCATGTAAAGATGTTTTTCAATATAGTTCAAGAGGCGTTCAAATTCATTCTCCGCTGCAAGAAGCCTCGCCGCAGAATTGCTGAAGTTTTTTTTGCCGCTGTAATGAAGGAAAAGTTTCTCCCGTTCATCGGTCCATTCGGCGGGATTGAATGATGTTTTGTAAATTTAATAATGTTCTTTATTAAAAGATTTTTCAATAAATTTGTATGACAGCTTCCTTACAGCAGGAATGTCTTTTTCTTTTTGGGCAATATCCAGAAGCAAATTTAGCCATGTGCTGTCATAAAACATCTCCGGGTCTTTTTCTTGAGAATTGATGAAATCGTTTATAAGTTTTTTTGCCGTCCGAAAATTCTGTTTTTCAATCTTCTTTCTTATTATTATCAGACGAAAAGATTCTATCTGTATATTTTCTTTGATAAGCTCCCAAGCTTTTTTCTTTTGATTAAGCCGCCGAAAAAAGTCGATTTTCCGGCGTAAAATAATTTCCGCTTCATAAGAACTCTTATCTTTTATACCGGCAAGCAATTTGTCTTGCAGGGTAATGAACACGTCAGGATCAATCGTTATCGCAAGATTTTCAAATAGCCTCTGAAAACCATAATAGAAATCAGTTTTTTCATATTTTTTCTTTTTCATCTCCGTTTTGCAATAATTGAATAATTCTTTTTTATCTATGTGTTCTAACGTATCGTGTATTATGTCAAAAGGGACGGATTCGTATTCTGAATAAAAAATTTGCTTGATATTTTCATCAATACCAAAAAGCCATTGGGAATATTCTTCAATAATAGCCTTGCAAATTAGTATCGCCTCATCGTATTGTTTCAAACGTACACAGTTCCGGGTTTTGTCAATCCATTGATCCAAAACGTCAATATTGAGACATTCTTCAAGATAATAATCATCTTCATTATTTGGGACAGACGCGAGGGTTTTCTGTACGAGACTTGAGTATTTATTCTCTTTGGCATTCCCTGCATTTGCGGAGAATTCAATCATTATTGCATTGTTAAGTCCGGTATTGTATTTTGCCTGAGTGATGATAAATTCGCGAAGCTTTTCTGCGGGAACATTTTTGATAAAATTTTCCACCCGCAGTCCTCCGGAGCTTTCTTCTTTTTCGGCTGCCGCTATCTTTTTTGCAATGGCTTCCTCGATTATTGAGATGTGCTTGCAGGGGTAAAAATCGCTGGGGCAGGAACAGGAATATTCGACAGTTTTTTTCCCCTTGGTAGTAATTTTTATTATGTAAACGCCGTAGTTGCCTTGATACTTGGCTTTCCATTTGTTTTCCGCTATTTTGCGGAGTTCAATAATACCTGTATCGTACATAATATGAGTATATATAAAGACTGAAATCAATAATAGTTATCCATTCTCCTTTACCCCACCGTAAACCTCAACGCTTTGTACCATTTCAGCCGTCTTCCATACATCCGCGATAGCATCGGTACTTTTTCATCAACATAATCATAAACCCGTATTTCTTTTTTCCCACAAGAGGCGCGGTTAAGACGTCCTGTGTATTGTACAAGCATTCCCTTCCAAGAAAAAGGAAAAACCAAAAACAGAGTGTCAAGACTTGGTAAATCAAAACCTTCTCCAAGATATTTTCCTGTAGCAAGAATGACCTTATGTTCATGCGAAGGTGTATTTTGAATCGCTTCCATAGTTGATTTTAAATATTTTTTTCCCAATCCGCCTTTCAATACAAAAAGCGTTGATATCTGTTCCTGCAAAGCTTCTTTTAGTATATCCAAATGCTCAAGCCGCTCACTTAAAACAAGACATTCCCGACCTTCACGATACGCGTTGAAAATATCATGAATAATCAGTTTGTTCCGCTCTTCGTTTATATAAAGATTGTGGAATATATCTTGAATAGATGGGGTTGCTTTCTCTGCCGCATCTGTTGTATTTACTTCAACTGGTATGTTAAAATTAGTATAATGTGGAAAAACTTTCTGCCCAAATAATGGGATACTACGAGTATTAGTATAATGGACTTCTCCCAAATTCATCAGGACAATAGGATGTTGTCCATCTTTGCGTATAACTGTTGCCGAAAGACCTAAACGATAATAAGCCGGACATTTTCTGATAATCCGTTCAAAAGAAGCAGCGGAAATATGATGACATTCATCAACAATGATCTGACCATATTCAGATACCCAATCTTCAACTTTATCTTTTTTTACAATGCTCTGCATGACAGCTATATCAATAATCCCGGTACGTTTCTTTTTTGTGCCGCTGTAATATCCTATGTCTCTTTTTGGAATTCCCAGAAATTGATTTATTCGCTCTACCCATTGATCGGCAAGCAATTTACGGTGAACCAGTATTAATGTATTTACTTTTCGTTCAGTTATCATCTTAAGAGCGACAATAGTCTTGCCGAAAGCTGTGGCGGCGGAAAGTATTCCCGTTTGATTTGACATTAGTTTTTGAAAAGCTTCTTTTTGATCATCCCGAAGTTCTCCTGTAAATTGGACATCAATATTTTGTCCATGATTTTGTTTGTTCTGCAATTCAGGTGTTATTTGATAATACTCAAAAATAGCCAATAGACTATCCAAACATCCTATTGGTAAGCCAATATACTCAGGAAAAAATTCATAACAGTAAAGTATGTGAGGTTTGTTCCATGTCGGAAGCCTCATTCTTTGAGCCAGATAAAATTCAGGATTTGCGAAAGAGGCAAGCCGTAGAATACGATTACGCAATATCGGCGGAAGACCGGTATGGTTAACATAAAGCTGTTCAGCAAATATTATTTCCACTTTCTGAGGGATAGGTTCATTAATTTTCGGCAGAACAGTTGTTTTTTCCTGCCATGGTTTTGTTTCATCATCAATTTCTACAGGATCATAAACCACAGGTAAAAGCTCATCATGTTGAACGGCGTTTTGGATAATATAATCCAATTTGTTCTCATCTAACCGTTTTATAGAAGCTAAAAAAGTCCATTGATCAGCGAAAGGTGTCATGTATCTGTCAAGAAAAAGACTATGATTTTTATCTCTTGCAGATTTTTGCAGAGGGAGAGCGATCAAGTTACCGAAGCCGCCTTTGGGCATGGTATCCTGATTTGGAAAAAAACGATCGAATGAATCAAGACCGATTTCCGGTCTTCTATCCAATGTGCGTGTCATCAGAAATGAACCAAGTTTTCGCGCTTTAGCTGCTGAAACCGGTTTTTCAAAGAAAATCCATACATGAGCGCCGTTACCTGAACGGGATCGTTCTAGAGAAGCAGGTATTCCTTCCAGTATGCAAGTATCCATAAAAGCCCGAACATCTTCACGCCATGTTTCTTTATCAAAATCAGTCGCCAAAAAATAGCAGGTTTCATTTGGTAACAGAGGATAAACTCCCATAACGATTGATCCTGTAAGATGATTCTTGATCACGTCATCTGTTACCGGTTCAAAAGAGCGCTTACTGCAACTTCCGCAGCTTGTTCTGGGTTTTTCACAGATGCCTCTAACCCATTCATTTCTACAAACAGGCTGATAACCGGATTTTCCTGTTTTCCTGCTTTCAAAACGTTTAGCATATATATCTTCGCGTCCTTTGAACAAAGAGCGGAACAAAGCAACTTTTATTTCTGATGACGAATAGTTATTTATCTCGTTTGGAGATACTTGAGATGAATTTTTCGACAACGGTTTTTGCGTTGTTGTCTGATCAGAAGTTTGTTTTTCGAAGACAGCCTTTGCTTCCTCAAATCTGTGTTTTTTATCGGCTAACTTTTGCTCTAATTCAGAAATTTCATTTTGTAAGATTAATAAAGACTCTTCGTTCATATTTCTTTATTTATTTTAATCTTCGCTTAGATTTCTTTCAATACACAGTCTCTCTCTTTCCAATTCACTTTTGTATATAATAAACATTTGTAATGGTATAATTTCTATCTTCATCAATAAGCGGTAATGAGTTCAGCTTAATTCGAGACGCAGTGCGCCTTGTATTTGGAAAAAATTATTCAAAAGTTTTTGGATCAGAGTAGCCCGGTTTTACCAGCACATTATCCTTACCTTCGATAAATTCTTTATAAACGCCTTCCCATTCATCAAATGAGTATTCCTCAAAAGAAACCGAAATATACTTTTTAGGCTTACCCAAAGTTTTATTGACGATATCGCCAATCTGCTCAGCGGCTTTTTGCAGGGACTCTTTTGACGGACCTGAGATGGTTTTGATTATTACGTGGGGCATGTGGACTCTCCTTTTGGGGTATTATAGCTTAATTTATTGATATTGATAATATCTCTATTTTGAAGCATAATAAGATCAAATAATACCTTATTGTTGGTAAAAAAACGCATTAAGTATCATAAATTACATATTTCATACTCAAAAAGGAAAAGTTTTGATAGAAAAAATCTTGTATTTACATAGACAAGTTCTTGAAAGCCTCCCTCAAACAACTTGAAAATTTTTACTTTATAGATGAATACTAGTGTATAGTCCCATACAAACAACGGAATGAAAACATGCTAAAGTTAATGCATGAAAGAATTACAGCCAAAATTGAATCAAGAAGACAAAATTCTAATGGAAAGGCTGTTAACGGCCGGACACAT
>Ga0268262_10005225_pt1 | contig 12954 bp, 9 predicted proteins | sample TergutNc150P3_FD_190354 | JGI IMG/M metagenome (GOLD analysis project Ga0268262, IMG submission 190354) | Nasutitermes corniger P3 segment gut microbial community from laboratory colony in Florida, USA - Nc150 P3 (SPAdes) (version 2) | ecosystem: Host-associated > Arthropoda: Insects > Digestive... | reverse complement strand
GCCGGTGGCCGCCAGATACTCGCCCATGGTGCGGTCGATTGAGGGCGGGCTGACCAGGTAGCGGCGGGGAACATGCAGGTCGCCGTCGTATTCCATCATGCCCGCGTAGCAGACTTTCGGGCGGCGTTTGCGGTCGAATTTGGTAAAATTATCATCTTCAAAAGCGGCGGTTATTTCCAGGGCGCGGTCGCCGCGGAAGTTAAAGTACACCAGCGAGTCGCCGTCCTCAATAGTGCCGATGGGCTTGCCGCCCTCGGCAATTACAAATTCCTTTAAGTCCTGATCGATGATGCCGGGAATTTCCTTGCGGTAGGTTTCCACCGCCTCGCGCGCCGTGGCAAATTGCCGCGCCGTTCCCAGCACATGGCAGTGCCAGCCCCGCTCAACCATTGACCAGTCCGCGCCGTAGCGGTCCATGGTGATCCACATGCGCCCGCCGCCTGAGCCGATTTTCGCGTCAAAGCCGTCGGCGCTGAGCTCTTTCAAAAACGCCTCAAAGGGATCGACATACTCCAGGGCGCTGGTTTCGCCGACATCCCGCCCGTCAAACAGCGTGTGAATCCGCACCCGCTTGACCCCTTCTTTTTTCGCCTGCCGGATCATCGCCTTGAGGTGATCCAGGTGGCTGTGTACATTGCCGTCAGAAAAAAGCCCCAAAAAGTGCAGAGTAGGGGCCTTGCCCGCGCCGCTCTTTACATTGGCGACAATTTCCTTCCATGCCGTACCTTCAAACATGGCCCCCGTTTCAATGGATTTGGACACCAGTGCCGCCCCCTGGTTAAATACCCGTCCGCAGCCCATCGCGTTATGCCCAACCTCGCTGTTGCCCATATCGTCGTCGGAGGGTAGCCCTACGGCGGTTCCGTGCGCCTTGAGTTTGGTATGGGGGCATTTTTCCGTGAGCGCCGTCAGGTGGTACATCTTTGAATCGGCGACCGCGTCGCCTTCCTTGTATTTGCCGTAGCCAACGCCATCCATAATAACCAACACCACCGGCCCGCGCCGGCCTTTCCACGAGGGATTTTTCTTCAGGGCTTCCATGTTTACTCCTTATTATTGTATACTATATTAACTTGGTTAAAACAAGAGGTATACAATGAGCGCTCATGCGAGAAAAGCGGGCCATGTTGGCTTACTTATAAAATTATCAAGCATATCCATCGCTTTTATACTTTTGGCGATATCGATTTTATCGTATATCAGTATCCGTTCCGTGCAGGCATCGAGTCTCGAAACCGCCGTTCTCATGGGGAAAAACAAACTTACGGGCGATATAGTTCATTTTGCGCACAGGCTGTCAACTGAATACGGGCAATTAAGCCTTAAGGGCGATGACCTGGAAGGGCAGAATGGCGTTTCCCTCAAATATAATTATGAACTGATAGATGAATTAAGCGTTGATCTGGGCATAGTGGCGACAGTCTTTGTCCGGGATGGTGATGATTACCGCAGAATAAGCACCAGTATCGTTGACAGCGCGGGAAAACGGGCGGTGGATACCTTCCTGGGAAAAGGCAGCGCCGCGTATCCGGCGATACAGTCCGGCAAGGGATACTCAGGGCAAGCGGTGATTCTCGGTAAAAATTACCTTACCGAATACCGGCCGGTTTTTGCGGCAAACAGCAAGGATGCTATCGGCATTTTGTTTATCGGTAACGAGATGACAGCCATTGCGGATCTCATCGCCGCCAATACAGCCAGGCAGATTAAAACAATCGCCTTTATTGCGGTTGTCCTTTTATTGGCGTCCGTTGTGGTAAACGCGCTGAGTTACAATCTTATATTGATAAGGCCCATTAATTCCGCGTCTATAATGCTTAAGGAAATAGCCGAAGGCGAGGGGGACCTGACCAAACGGCTTACGGTTTCCAGCAGGGATGAAATTGGCACTATGGCGCTGTACTTTAACGAAACCCTTGATAAGATTAAAAGCCTGATTGTTGTTATCAAGAAAGAAGCGTCAAACCTCAGTACCATCGGCAATGATCTTGCCAGTAATATGACCCAGACCGCCGCGGCAATCAATCAGATTACCGCCAACATCCAGAGCATAAAAGGCCGGGTTATTAACCAGAGCGCCAGCGTTACCGAAACGAACGCGACCATGGAACAGGTTATCGGCAACATCAACAAACTCAACGGCCATGTTGAAAACCAAAGCCGCAATGTTTCCCAGGCGTCATCCGCCATTGAGGAAATGGTAGCCAACATCAGCTCTGTTACCAACACGCTGGTCAATAACTCCGTCAATGTTAAGACCTTAAAAGAAGCCTCCGAAGTCGGCCACAGCGGATTACAGGAAGTAGCGGCTGACATTCAGGAAGTCGCCCGCGAGTCAGAGGGCTTGCTGGAAATTAACGCGGTCATGGAAAATATCGCCAGCCAGACCAACCTGCTTTCGATGAACGCGGCGATAGAAGCGGCGCACGCGGGGGATTCCGGCAAGGGCTTTGCCGTAGTCGCCGATGAAATCCGCAAATTGGCAGAATCATCAAGCGAGCAATCCAAAACGATTGGTACGGTGCTGAAAAAGATAGCGGAATCAATCAAAAAAATTACCATCTCCACCGAGAGCGTGCTTAAAAGATTCGAGGCGATTGAAACAAGCGTCAGAACGGTGTCGGATCAGGAAGAAAATATCCGCAACGCAATGGAAGAGCAGGGACAGGGAAGCAAACAGGTTTTGCAAAGCGCAAGCAGTTTAAGTGAACTTACCCGGCAGGTAAAGAGCGGTTCCGAGGAGATGCTGAACGGCAGCCAGGAAGTGATGAAAGAAAGCCATAATCTTGAAAAGGCAACGCAGGAAATAACCAGCGGCATGAACGAAATGGCAACCGGCGCGGATCAGGTAAATGTCGCGGTGCACCATGTCAATGAGATAAGCGCCAAAAACCGCGAAGGCATTAATACTTTGATGCGGGAAGTTTCGCGGTTTAAGATAGAATAAGCGCCGAACCGCCAATAGTTATTTTTTTGTATATTTCATGCCTAGATATGTCATGGGAAAATATATTTTTTTGTATACCGCTTCAAATCCTATATTTGTATACAGTTTAATGGCTTTCGTATTTGTTCCCATTACTTCCAATAAATAATATTTATATTCGGGTAAGGCAAATAATGACTTAATAAGCGTTGTAGCAACGCCTTCTCTGAGATGTTTTGTATCAGTTGCCAGATATTCAAGCAGCGCTGTATTTTCATCAAGTTTTGGAAATTCTTTTATAAACTGTTTTAATCCAAAATATGTCAATAATCCTTTGAATATCCCCAAATATTTTACCAGTGTTTTTATATTATGTTTAATACAAATTTTATCTTTGCCCATACAGGCAACCATTCCGACAATTTCATTATCCATTACCGCGACATGGAAATATTCAGGCAAAAATCCGCAGGCAAAAACTTTTTTTAGTTTAGCTTTATCTTTTGAGAAATATTTTAATATGTCATCGTAAAAAGCATTAACATATATTTCGCTGAGTCTTTCTCTGATAACATCTCCCAATTCTATAGCCCGTTTAATTTCCATATTTATTTATCCCGCTTCTTTCAAATTGTAAATAATAATCTACAAATAAACATATTTGCGGCCAGCTAAAAGTTTCAAATGAAAGTTTATTGTAATAGAATGAAACGAGAGAAGTTTACGAATGAAATTAATTAAATTATTTTACGTGTATAGAGCGGATGCTAAAGCCTTTGCGCGATAGCGTCCACAAACTCCCATGAATTTAAAATCCGCGCGGGGGCGGGACGGGCAATGCGGGCAAGATCGCCGGTCATTTCGCCTTTTTCAACGGTGGTGAGGGTTGCCGTTTCCAGTTTTTGCGCAAAAGCGGCAAGTTCCGGCAGATTATCCAGTTCAGCGCGTTTAGCCAACGCGCCGGTCCAGGCAAAAATTAACGCGATGGGGTTGGTGCTGGTCTTCTCGCCTTTTTTCCAGCGGTAATAGTGCTGCTGCACCGTGCCGTGGGCCGCTTCGTATTCAAAAACGCCGGAAGGCGACACCAGGACGCTGGTCATCATGGCAAGGCTTCCCGACGCGCTGGCAATCATGTCGCTCATTACATCGCCGTCATAGTTTTTACAGGCCCAGAGAAAGCCGCCTTCCGCGTTGACCACCCGCGCCACCGCGTCATCGATCAACGTGTAATAGTAGCTGATTCCGGCGGCGGCGCATTGTTCTTTATACTCGGTTTCGTAGACCTCATTGAAAATCGCCTTAAAGGTCCCGTCGTAGGTTTTGGAAATGGTATCCTTCGTGGCAAACCAGATCGGCAATTTTTCCTTTATGGCGTAGATAAAACAGGAACGGGCAAAACTGCGTATTGAATCATCAAGGTTATGCACACCCTGTACGATGCCGCCGCCCGGCATATCCGCCACGGTGATCCGCTGCTGCTGTGAGCCGTCCGCCGGCGTGTACACCAGCTCTACTTTTCCCGCCGCGGGGATCTTCATCTCCGCCGCCTTGTATACGTCGCCGTAGGCGTGTCTGCCGATAATGATGGGCTTTTTCCAGCTTGACACCGTGGGCCGCACACAGGACACGGAAATGGGCTTGCGGAATACCGTGCCGTCCAGAATTGCCCTGATGGTGGCGTTGGGGCTGGGGAACAGGTTGGTTAAATTATATTCAACCTTGCGGGCGGCGTTACTGGTAATGGTGGCGCATTTTACCCCCACGCCCAGCCGTTTAATCGCCTCCGCCGATTGTGTCGTTACTTCGTCATGGGTAGCTTCGCGGTTCATCAGCCCCAAATCGTAGTATTCGGTTTTGAGGTCTACAAAGGGAAGGATCAATTTATCCTTAACCAGCGCCCAGAGGACTCTGGTCATTTCGTCGCCGTCAATCTCGGCGATTGGGTTTTGCATTTTAATTCGTTCTGCCATAGTAATAAAGAGTATACTATAAGAGGCTCTTGCGAAACTAGTACGTTGTAATTACGGAATGGTGCGAAATGTGAAAGAGGGAAGAATTTTCACCACGGAGGTCACGGAGTTTCACGGAGGAAGAGGAATTAAGATACTAACATCTTAAACCTCCGTGTTACTCCGTGTACTCCGTGGTTAATTCTTAATAGTAATAAGGAGGGATTAATATGGCGAAACTGGAAGTTATCCGCGGGGATATTACCAAACTCACGGTGGACGCTATGGTGAATGCCGCCAATTCAAGCCTGATGGGCGGCGGCGGGGTTGACGGGGCCATCCACCGGGCGGCGGGTCCGCATCTGCTGGAGGAATGTATGAAGATTGCCGCGGAACGCCGCCCCGGCAGTCCCTGTCCGGCGGGCGACGCGGTAATCACCGGCGCGTACCGGCTTCCCTGCAAACACGTCATTCACACCGTTGGTCCGGTCTGGCACGGGGGAGGGCAGGGCGAAGCGGACACCCTTGCGTCCTGTTACCGTAACTGCCTGCTGCTTGCCGCCCAAACCGGCCTTGCCAGTATCGCCTTCCCCAACATCAGCACCGGCGTCTACGGTTATCCCAAAGACAAAGCCGCCGCCGTTGCCGTGGAAACCGTGCGGAAAACCCTCGCTGAAACTCCCGCCATTCAGCGCGTACTGTTCGTCTGCTTTGATGAAGAAAACTATAGCCTGTATGAGAAATTGATATAGAAAGCTGAGAAGATACTAAGTGAGCTATGCGAGATGTGTAAGCTTGAAGAATTTTTTACCACGGAGTACACGGAGTTACACGGAGGAAGAGGAATTAAGATGCTAACATCTTAACCTCCGTGAAACTCCGTGTACTCCGTGGTTAAATTTCTTCATCTATGGTCGAATTGGGGTAACTTTGCCGCTTATTTACTTTTTTTGTTATTTTGTTATACTGTACCCATGCCAACTGTTGACGATAAAAAAATAATTTACTCAATGTTCCGTGTCGCTAAAAAACACGGGACCAAACAGGTACTCAAGGACATCAGCCTTTCCTATTTTTATGGGGCGAAAATCGGCGTGATTGGCCTCAATGGTTCGGGAAAGTCCAGCCTGCTGAAGATTCTTGCCGGGGTGGATACGGAATTTTCCGGGGAAACCACGGTCAGCCCCGGCTACGCTATCGGCTATCTTGAACAGGAGCCACAGCTTCAGGCGGGCAAGACCGTTAAGGAAATTGTGTCGGAAGGGGCGAAAGAACTGGTAGCGCTGCTGGCGGAATTTGACAAGGTCAGCGAAGCTTTTGGAGAACCTGACGCCGATTACGATAAGCTGGGGGCAAAACAGGCTGAGTTGCAGGAAAAAATCGAGGCCGCCGACGGCTGGAATCTGGATAACCGCCTGGAACTGGCAATGGAAGCCCTGCGCTGTCCGCCGGGTGACGAGGTGGTCGATCACCTCTCCGGCGGCGAGCGGCGGCGGGTGGCGCTGTGCCGCCTGCTCTTGCAAAAGCCGGACATTCTGCTGCTGGACGAGCCGACTAACCACCTTGACGCGGAAACTGTCGCCTGGCTTGAGCGGCATTTGCGGGATTACGCGGGGACGGTTATCGCCGTTACCCACGACCGTTATTTTTTGGACAATGTCGCCGGCTGGATTCTGGAACTTGACCGCGGCGAGGGCATTCCCTGGAAGGGGAACTATTCCGGCTGGCTGGAGCAAAAAGAGCAGCGCATGGCCCAGGAAGAAAAAGGCGAAAGCGACCGGCGCAAAACTTTACAGCGGGAACTTGAATGGATACGGATGAGTCCCAAAGGCCGCCACGCCAAAAGCAAGGCCCGCATAACTCAATATGAAAAACTTTTTCAGGATGATGAGCGGGAACGTTCCCGCGGCGCGGCGCAGAACAGCAAAATTACCATACCGGCGGGGCCGCATCTGGGCAAGCTGGTCATTGAAGCGCAAGGGCTCGCGAAGTCATATGGCGAGCGCATACTGTTTGATAATTTGAACTTTACCATACCGCCCGGCGCCTGTGTCGGCATTATCGGGCCGAACGGCGCGGGCAAGACTACGCTGTTTAAGATCATTACCGGAAGCGAAAAGCCCGATTCCGGGGAACTGCGGTTAGGCGACAGCGTTAAGCTGGGCTATGCCGATCAGATGCGCGCCGTGTTAGACGACAACAAGAGCGTGTGGGAACAGCTTTCCGATGGTCAGGATTTAATTAAGCTGGGGGGGCGGGAAATCAATTCACGCGCCTATTGCGCCTGGTATAACTTTTCCGGCGGCGACCAGCAGAAAAAAGTCGGTGTGCTTTCCGGCGGCGAGCGCAACCGCCTCAACCTGGCGATGATGCTCAAGGAAGGGGCCAATGTGCTGCTGCTGGACGAGCCGACCAACGACCTTGATGTCAACACCCTGCGGGCGCTTGAAGACGCGCTGGACAGTTTTGCCGGCGTAAGCCTCGTGATAAGCCACGACCGCTGGTTCCTCGACCGCATCGTCACCCACATTCTCGCCTTTGAAGACGGCGAAGTGCTGTGGTATGACGGCAACTGGTCGGAATACGCCGAATGGCGGCGGGAACGGCTCGGCACGACGGCGGACAGCCCCCACCGTTATGTGTACCGCAAGCTGGAACGGTAAAAAATAAAAACAGAGTGAGGACGCAGAATATATATGGCAGACATTGAAAAATTTGCGGGTTCCGATATTGAAATTGCCCAGTCGGTGTATCCTGAACACGCGCTTCATATTAAGGAAGTGGCGAAAAGGGCGGGTATTCCCGATGAGTTTATCGAATATTACGGGAAGTACAAGGCAAAGGTAAGCCTTGATTATCTTGCGGAAAAACAAAACAACAAAGACGGCAAACTTATTTTGGTAACCGCCATTACTCCCACGCCGGCGGGGGAGGGTAAAACCACCACCACGGTAGGGGTCGCGGACGGTCTCTGCAAAATTGGCAAAAAAACATTGGTAGCCTTACGGGAGCCTTCGCTGGGGCCGGTGTTCGGCGTTAAAGGCGGGGCCGCCGGCGGCGGCTGGGCGCAGGTTATCCCCATGGAAGACATCAACCTGCATTTTACCGGCGATTTTCACGCCATTGCCGCGGCGAACAATCTGTTAGCCGCAATGATCGACAACCACATTTATCAGGGCAATAAACTCAATATTGATCCGCGCAAGATTGTGTGGCGCAGATGTATTGACATGAACGACCGCCAGCTTCGTTTTATCAATGACGGCCTTGGAGGAAGGACCAACGGCTTCCCGCGCGAAGACGGCTTTGACATTACCGCCGCCTCCGAAATAATGGCAATTCTGTGCCTTGCTTCGGGCATTGACGATTTAAAAGAAAGACTTGGCCGCATTATCGTGGGTTACACTTACGGAAAACAAACGGACGGCGCTGAGCAGCCTGTAACCGCCGCGCAGTTAAACGCGCAGGGAGCAATGGCGGCTCTGCTTAAAGACGCCCTCAAGCCGAACCTTGTGCAGACTTTGGAAGGGAATCCCGCTTTTATACACGGCGGGCCTTTCGCCAACATAGCGCACGGCTGTAACTCAATCATGGCGACGCGCCTCGCGCTCAAGTGCGCCGATTATGTGGTTACCGAAGCCGGCTTCGGCGCGGACCTGGGCGCGGAAAAATTCCTGAACATTAAATGCCGTTTTGCGGGCTTAAAGCCCTCGGCGGTCATTATTGTCGCCACTGTCCGCGCGCTCAAGTCCCACGGGGGGGCGCGCAAAGCTGATCTGGAAAAAGAAGACCTTGCCGCCCTTGAAGCGGGGCTGCCCAATCTTTTGCAGCACGTGGAAAACATCACCAAAGTTTACAAACTTCCGGCGGTAGTCGCCATAAACGCGTTTCCCCGCGACACAAAAGCGGAACTGGAACTGATAGAAAAAAAATGCAAAGCGTTAGGCGTCAATGTCGCCCTTTCCGAAGTCTGGGCAAAAGGCGGTGAAGGCGGCGTAAAACTTGCCGAAGAAACGGTTCGTCTGTGCGAACAGCCCAACAATTTTGAATTTTCCTACGATGTCAACCTTTCCATACAGGAAAAAATAGAGTCTATCGCAAAAAAAATCTACCACGCCGACAGCGTGGTCATTTTACGGGACGCCCAAAAACAGATTAGCCAGATTGAAAAAATGGGCCTAGATAAAGCGCCCATCTGCATGGCAAAAACCCAGTACAGTTTTTCAGATGACGCTTCCCTTTTGGGCGCGCCGAAAGGCTGGCGGCTGACAGTAAGGCATGTAAAACTTTCGGCGGGCGCGGGATTTATCGTCGCTCTCACAGGAGAAATCATGACCATGCCCGGACTGCCCCCCGTCCCGTCGGCGGAAAAGATAGACATTAACAGCGCCGGAAAAATTTCAGGGCTTTTCTAGCGGAAGATTTTATATTATGAGTCATAAGTGAAAATTTTGTTTGCTTAATTGGTGTGTAAAGGAATGAAATATTCGCTTACATGACGTTAAATGCCAGTTTTGCAAATTGTTGAATAAATTAAGAAAATGTGGTAAAATAAATGTAAGGAGAATAATATGGCTGGAAATGCAGATGAGGAGAAAGCAAGATTATTTAAAACAATCAGATGGGTAATTATTTTTGTAATGACCATTGGTGTTACAGTGTTAAGTATGAATAATAGGTAAGTATAACTGTTATAAAGGTTATTTATGTTAAAAAAAACTTATAAAGACAATAATGGATATTTACGTTTTAATGATACTAATAAATTAGTTCATCGTTGGGTTGTAGAAAAAAATATTGGTCGGAAATTAAACCCTAATGAAGTTGTTCATCATAAAGACGGTAACAAATTAAATAATGATTTTTATAATTTAGAAGTATTTTCATCTCAAGATGAACATCACTCGTTACACCAAAAACAGAAAATTGAGAATTTCTTTTATAAATTAATAGTACCAAAATCAATTCGCAAATTATTTCGTTTGTTTAAATAATATATATAATTAAGGATATGCAAAATATAAAGAATATGTTTTTTAATGGAAACAAATTTAGCCCTTGAAGAATTTATTAATAGAAAAATGGAAGGCAAATATACGGATTAATAGATATGAATGGAAAAGAGATTTTACCATGTAAATACGAAACATCATTATATGGATTTTTAATGGAAAAACAAATGATTATATATAAATCTCCCTGCTATTTGTTAATTGTTCATTGCTAATTGTTTCTTCTCCCTCTCCCCTTCTAACAGCCAGAACCTGACGGCTGTGCCGTTGCCTCCCATGGAAATGTATTCTTCATAAAAGGGCAGTCTAAGTTCTTTGGGAATGGAAGAGTCAAATATACGGTCTGCAAGGAACGTAAGCCGGTTGGTTCTTGCCAGTTCTTGTGCGTTTCTTTTCTCTGCTTGTACTTGCCTGACGGCAATAAACACAGCCAGGGCAAATCCCAAAGTGCCGATAATTGTTCCGATTAAACCTAATATGTTTTCCATATCTGTCTCCCGCCCGGTAAGAGGTATTTTGATTATAGCACACAATTAAAATAACATGAAATTAAGGGGGAAGCAAGCCAACAGCGAAATAAAAAAAAGACGATGCGCCTGGACGTTTGGGCATAAGCCCGTTGCGCACCGTCTTATATTTGGAGGATTTTTCTTCCTACACTTATAATATCGGTAATGGACTGGGAAACATTAAGGGTAAATTCTTATTTCGCGCCTAATCTTGCAGATTCTTCCAAAGACCGGTACAACCGAATAGAAGATTTCAAGTAGGCCTGAAAAGCGTCGTCCGCATTTGCGGATGCATTTGCACCGGCGGATTTGTCTGCGTTCGCAGACGGCCCGGTTTTGCCCATTTCGGCAAGGATTTCCGGGGGGAAAAGGAAGCCGGCGATTTCCTTGACCTCGCTGCCGGTAATACAGCGGTTTACTTCATCGAGGGCGGCAAGGGTTTTTTCCCGTCCCGCCGGACCGGTATCCCGTAGCAGGGCCTGTTCCGCGGTTTTTCTGCCCTTTTCGCAGGCGGTTTGTATCTGCCGCAGGCCGGAAAACAGGGCATTAACGGCGTTTTCGTAGCGTTCACCGCGCCGCCGCGCTTCTTCCGGCTCAAAAAAATCAGTTTCTATGCGGGAACATGCCGCCTGAAGCCGCTGGTCTATTTCGGCGCGGCGTTCCGGCAGGGCAAGAAGCGTTTCGGTTTCGGCAGGTTCAAAGCCCGCGATGGCAATACCATCAGAGGAAAGGCTGTAGTTGCGGATGGCGGGGAACTGGCGGAAGCGGTTTTCAAACCATGAGGCATACAGGGAGAGGCGGCGGTCGGTGAGGACCTGGCCGCCCGAAATTGACGGCGCGAAAAAGGGGATGCCGCCGCGCAGGGCGTGGAGCAGCCAGGTCTCGATGGGGTTCAAACGGCCCGATTCGGCAAGGGCCTTTTCCTCAAACCGCGCCCCCTTGAAATGGGTTTTAAGGCCGGGAAAGGCAAGGTCAAGGCCGGCGATCCATATCTGCTCTGCCCCCAAAATGCGGGAAAAATCCCAGGCGCTGGTCGCGACCGAGCCGCCCGCGCCCAAAGCCCCCTTGGGGTCTACCCGCTGTTCAATAAAACTCCCCAGGGGGTACTGCGAACCGCAGAGGTACAAACCCTTGAAAGGGAGCCGCAGTACCGGCGGGTATACCGCCGATTCGGCGATAATCCGGGTGTGGGGGCCTGTACAGCGATCAAGGTGGCGGCTGTTCCAAAACTGCGGGTCAACCACCAGCGTAAAGTCGGGATCGACGCCGTTTCTCAACAGAAAACGCAGGCTGGTGTCAACCGCCACCACAACGCAGCGCCGGTGTATTTCCGGCAGCAGGGGGGCGACGCTGTCCAGCCCCGGTCCGGCGGCGGCAAGAAAAACCGGCAATGGATTATCTGTCGCCGCCAGTCCCGTAAACCGGGAAATACCCGGCAAGTCCCGGATAGCGCTCATGTTGCGGGACAGATTGCGTATCCAGCGCCTGCCGAATTTTTTCAGCGTTGCCGCGTTGACATCATCCCGCATCGCCCAACTCTGGATACGGTTTTCCACCGCGGCGTACCATTGCTCATCCAGACTTGTCAGCGTCCGGTTACGCATAATGTAAGGGGCGAGTCGTTCGCCGGCGTTTTTTTCAAAAAAGGAAAGGACGCCGCTTATCCCCTCGCCAGAACCGCCCGGTATAAAGGCCACGGCGGGCCGGGACAGCAGGCTGCTCAAATCCCGCAGTTCCAGGGCTTTACGCAGCAGGCGGAGGTTTTTCTCCACGATGATAATGGGCCGCTTCGGGGCCAGTTCCGCCAGCGCCTGCGCCGCGTAACCAAGCCCAACCCCCAAAATAACCGCCGGCCCAGTTTCCCCGTCCGCGACAGCGGTCTCCGCAAGACGCTTCCCCTCCCGTTCAGGATCGCGTGCCGAGTGAACATACACCCCCCCCATCGCCGCCGTGGGAGCGCCGGAAGCGGCAGTCTCAATTTTCAGGTCATCGGCGGGTTGTTCATCCGCCAGCCGGATAATCTCTTCCAGCAAACCGGGGTACTGCGCGCGCAGAATTGTACTATTAGTTTCCCAAAACATTGACTTGTTCAAATTTTTCTCACATATAAAATAAGAATTAACCACGGACTACCACGGAGTTTTGATATGAAAATCTTTTATTCCTCCGTGAAACTCCGTGTCCTCCGTGGTAAAAAATTCTTCATTTCATTCCAGTTCCAATTCTATGATCGTGCCCGGAACCAGAGGCGTTCCCGGCGGTGGAGACTGGCGGCGTACCCAGCCTTCGCCGGATATTTCCACGCGTATATCGTCCCGCAGCAGCAGGGGCAGCAGCGTCTTTTTGGAAAGACCGTAAAAATTGGGAACATGGGTGTCAACAGCGGGAAGTACTTCTTCAGTCAGGTTGATACTGCCGGGATGTTCCACAATGGGGTTCCTGCCGCGGGGAATGCCCAGGTAATTGATAAGCTGTTCCGCGCCCTCGCGGATGGCGGGGGCGGCTATCCGTCCGCCGTAGGTTTCGCCGCGGGGTTTGATAATCACCACATAGAGTAT
>Ga0268262_10005224_pt1 | contig 12958 bp, 10 predicted proteins | sample TergutNc150P3_FD_190354 | JGI IMG/M metagenome (GOLD analysis project Ga0268262, IMG submission 190354) | Nasutitermes corniger P3 segment gut microbial community from laboratory colony in Florida, USA - Nc150 P3 (SPAdes) (version 2) | ecosystem: Host-associated > Arthropoda: Insects >... | reverse complement strand
GCCTTCCACACTGCCGACCATTACCGTGCTTGCCGTGCCTGTCAGCCAGTGAACATGACTGCGTCCTTCAAACGGGCTGTCTACGCTTTCCGTGAATTGCGAATAAGCGTACGGCTCCATAAGGCGTGTGTCGGCGATTTCGTTCTGAGCGGCAGGACAGCTTTCCAAGTAATACTCAACGGCTCGGTTTCCTCGTCCGAGTAACGCTTCGGCGAGAATTATCCAGCCTTGAGTTTGCAGGAAGATACCGCCGTTTTCTTTTGTACTGGGATTGAACAACAAGGCAAGCGCTCCGTCAAATGCGTGTTTGCGGTAAGACGGCGACATAATGCGCGCGCCGTACTTTGTGTTCAGTTCTTTGTGGACTAAATCGAGGATTGCTTTACTGCGCTCTTCGTCGGCAAAGCCGCTGATTACCGCCCAGCTTTGCGGATTAAGCCAAATGTTCGCTTCGGGGTCGTCTTTTTTTCCGACTGTAACATCGTGTTCGGTAATGCCCCGCACAAAGCGGTCGTCTTTCCAACAACGTTCCTCGATAATTTTTCCGAAGCGGTCTTTTTGTTTTGTCATTTCTTTTTCCGTCGCTGAATCTTTTTTGAATTTAGCAAAACGGATCATTATTTCAAATGCATAGTACAACTGGAGAGCGACAAATACGGAAACGCCTTTTGCTCCAAGGCGAAGGCAGTCGTTCCAGTCTGCGTGAAGTCCTGCTGGCAGTCCGTGTATTCCCAAGTTGTTAAGCGAGAAGCCGATTGCTTTTTTTAAGTGATTGAACAGCGTATCCTTGCCTTTGTCAGCGTAGGGGATTACTTCGTCTAACAGGGCGGTGTTGCCCGTCTCCGCTACATATTTCCAAACTGTCGGGAACAGCCACAACGCATCGTCCGCTCTGTATGAGGGGTGTCCGGTGTTTTTGCGGTAGGATTCGTCCTCGGGTTTGTCTTCGTGTCCAGGGTTGTGGCTGTACTTCACTAACGGAAGAGCGCCGCCGTGGTTTACCTGCCCTGAAATCATGAACTTTATTTTTTCAAGAGCCATGTCGGGATCAAGGTGAATGATACCCTGAATATCCTGCACGGTGTCACGGTAACCGTAACCGTTGCGCTGTCCGCAGTATGTTAAAGAAGCGGCTCGAGACCAGACGAATGTAATAAAGCACTGGTAGGCGTTCCATGTGTTGATCATGTTGTTAAAGTTGTCGTCGGGCGTATTCACTTTAAGATTGGCGAGGCGGCTGTGCCAGTAAGTTTTTAATTTGTCGATTTCTTTTTCGGGCAGGCTTGTGTCCTCGTAACGTGAAACAAGCTCGTTTGCCTGCGCTTCGCGTTTTTGTCCCAGAAGGAAAATAAATTCTTTTGTTTCATTGGGAGCGAGATCGAAAGCAGTGTGCAGTGCTCCGCAGGGGTTCAGGTTGTAGTTGAGAGTGCCGTCCAGTTTGCCGTTTTCTACCGAGACAGGATTTCCGTAATCATGGTATTTGCCCAAGAACGCCGCACGGTCGCCGCAGTAAGTTGCAACCTTCGCTCCGGCAAGACCGAAAAAGCGAGTGTCAACTCTACTTTCGTTTACGGCGTTCAGGCAGTTTTCGTTTATTGTCTGTAAAATAAATTTTTCTTTAAAATAGGTGCGGGTAATAAACTGGGTATATTGAAGGTTCACCTGATCCTGCTCGTAAAAACTTTCGCAGGTAAGTTCGACAAAACCAAAGCTGGAAATTTTCCTCGCCTTGTTTCCGGTATTTGTTACTTTGACTTTCCACACTTCGTAGTCGGCGTCCTGCGGCACATAGTAGAGTACCTGCGAGTGAATATCCTTATAATCCGCCTCAATTTGAGTGTAGCCCGTCCCATGGCGGCATATCGACTTGTACTGATTAAGCGGCTTGCCTACAGGCTGCCATGAAGCCGACCAGTAATCGCCGTCCTCGTCGTCTCGCAGGTAGACATAGCGTCCCGGGCGGTCTTGTTCATTAAAACGGTAACGAATCAACCTGCCTGCCGCGCCGCTTTTTACAAAGCTGTAACCGCCGGCATTGTTGGAAATAATCGCGCCGTAGGCGGGAGAACCAAGGTAATTTGCCCAGGGAGCGGGCGTATCGGGCTTATCTATGACATATTCCCTTTTTTCAGAATCAAAATAACCATACTTCATTTTCTTTTCTCCTTATTGATTTAAGACTGTGTTCATTTTATCATAAAACTAATGGATTTGGAACAGGAAGAAGCCCTTTATGAATTCCTCGAAAACGTAAGCGAACCGTTTACCTTGGACGATATTACGGACTATATACAGGCCTCGGGGCATAAGCTTAAAAAACAATTAACCATGGAAATAGCCGCCTATTTGGATGCGAGGAAAATCGCCTTTAGGCAGGATAATAAACACTGGGTATCGCGAAAAACATGCTTTGAGCCTGCCTTGTTTGTTATTACTCCTTCACGTCTGGAACTGTTAAACGGCATATTAATTCCCGGCCACCGCTGCGTCCCTTTCGCAAATCCGTTAGTCCTTCCCCATCGCTATAGTTTTTTTTGGAAAGGAGAAGCTGTTCCGGTATCAACCACGGAAGCGCCGCCCGAAGATTTATATCCTTATTACTGCGTTTACGGCGAAGAATTCGCTCCTCAGTATATCGCAAGAGATAATCCCGAAAACGAAGATGCGTTTAATGCCGACCCTTACGAAGATCCGCCCGAAGTGTCGATACATACGCTTGATATGCGCGGCATTTACCGTGAGTGTGCATTTGTACCCGGAGACAGGTTTAAGGTTCGCACTATTAACTGGAATGAATGTAAATTTGAATTGGAAAAAGTAGGGAAAGATGAATGGCGGCACGATGATTTAGACGAGTGGCAAAAAGCCGCCGAAAACGGTTTTGAAAACAGTTTTGCCCTGCTTGGTCCCGGGGCGAGTACCGAGGAACAAATCGCCTTCGCATATTGGTATGGCGGTCAACGTATCAGGGAAATCCCGGCCTATTCATTGGAAGAATTTTTATACGAGAAAACAAATCGAATAGATACCGTTCCCTACGGCATAGAAACGCGTTTTTGGTTCGCCGGCAGAGAAATTCCCGACAGCGCAAATCTTCAAAATTACACGGTTCCGCCGGACAGAACTTTTATTGAAAATTTACTCTATGAAAAAAATATACCTATCTCTGAATTTGTAATTCTTTCATATATAAGAGATTCTTTTTACCGCAATGAAAGACATGTCGATCTTGTAATTAACCGATTAATTCCGCCCCTTATCCATCTTGAAGAAGCCGAATGGGATTTGCTGGCGGATTATATTACAGAGAGCATGGATGATTTTTATAAAGGATACTCCGTTTTTTTAGATCAGGGAGCCGGACCTGTCCGTCAGCGTGTCGCTGAACTTCACACTGCTGTTATAGAACTTTCCGTAAAATTGCAAAAGGGCGAGATAGAAGCCGCATGGCTTCCCCGTCATACATTCATCGTGCTTTCGCAAATTCAAGGACATGCGGCGGCTCTGCTGGAGGATCTTGCCTTTGACGAACCTCCATCGGAAGCCGACATCGCCGCAATGGACAACGCGCTGGACAGCATGATCGATACATTCACCGACATTAAAGAGTTGATAAATAATGCAATGGATAATTTCAGAAGGAGCAATCTTACATTGATACACGGAGGGAAAAATTCCGAACAGTCTAAAGGACAGTCGTGGCGTATGATACAGATCAGTATTGCCGGGCTTGAAGTTTGGAGGAGGGCGATTATTCCGCATGATTGCACGATGGAACAGATGCATCAATTAATTCAAATAGGCATGAATTGGAACGGAAAATTGCGTTTTCGTTTTTATTATGAGACGCCTGACGGAAGCAAGGAATATCTGCATGATAAATTTAAGTTAGGTGACATTGACTTTCACGGTAAAAAAGAATTGATATATGAGTACGGTTCAAAATGGAATGTAAAAGTGATAATCATGTCGTCCTATCAGCCTGCCAATAACGAAACTGCCCGTTTTATAGCCGGCGACGGCGGCGCTCCTCCCGATCATGTTGACGGACCTCGTCATTTCAGAAAACTGCTTTATTCTTTGGAGATAGGCGGCAACTCGGAAAAAAAGACGGCTCAGAACGAATTGGGAACGGAGTTTGTGCCGGGTGTTTTTGTCATGGATAAAATGAACCAAAAATTAAAAGAAATCTTTCAGGGGACAGACGCATAAAACCCCCTCCGGCGGATATGTGGTTAAATTTCAATTATTTGTGCCGATTTTTGGCTTTTTTTACGATTAATACACTGTATATATATAAAAAATATTTTTTCCTATTCAAACCGATTAATCTGTAATATAATTGATATTTATGAAGATGCAAGAGACTGAAGAACGCACGCAAATCATGCTTGACTCCGCTCCTTTCAGCGTTATCTTTTGGGATAAAGACTTAAAACTTATAGATTGTAATCAAGAAGCGGTAAATATGTTCGAAATGATAGACAAGGCTGATTTTATCGAAAATTTTTACAAGCTTTCTCCCGAGTATCAGCCTGACGGCATCTTATCTAAAGATAAGGGCATTGATCTTGTCGGCAGGGCTTTAAGGGAAGGTCAAAGCCGCTTTGAGTGGACGCATCAAAAAATGAACGGAGAAATGCTGCCGGTAGAGGCAATCTGTATCAGGGTTAAACATAAAAACGAATTTACGGTTACGGAATACATAAGAGATTTACGAGAACAAAAACAAATGATAGCCGAAATGCGTAAGGCGGAGGCGGCGGAAGAAAGCAGTAAGGCAAAGAGCGAATTCTTGGCGAAAATGAGCCATGAAATCCGCACGCCTATGAACGCTATTTTGGGTATAACTGAAATTCAGCTTCAAGATGAGTCGCTTTCAAGAAGCACAAAAGAAGCATTGGAAAGAATTTTCAATTCCGCAGACCTTCTGCTTGGAATAATAAATGACATACTTGATCTATCTAAAATTGAAGCCGGCAAATTTGAGTTAATCCCTGCCCAGTATGATATAGCGAGTCTTATTCACGACACTGTTCAATTAAATATGATGCGCTATGAAAGCAAACCTATCGAATTTAAATTGGAAATAGATGAAAATATTCCCGTTATACTTTTCGGCGACGAGCTTCGCATAAAACAAATTTTAAATAACCTGCTTTCAAACGCATTTAAGTATACGAATGAGGGCATGATAAGCCTTACTATTTCAGCCAAGCCTATGGACGGCGACAATGTAATGATTGTTTTCCAAATCAGCGATACAGGGCAAGGCATGTCAGCCGAGCAAGTGCAAAAATTAGGCAGCGAGTATTCCCGTTTTAACATGGAGGCAAACCGCAAAACAGAGGGAACAGGACTTGGTATGAATATTACCCGTAATTTATTGCGTATGATGAACGCCAGTATAGAAATAGAAAGCGCGCCGGACGAAGGTTCTATTTTTACCATACATTTGCCGCAAAAATTTTTAGACAGCGATCCTATCGGCAGAGTAATGGCGGAAAATTTGATGCAGTTAAATTTTATCAATGAGCAGAGACTAAGGAACTTGCAGATAAACCGCGAATATATGCCGTACGGCAGAGTTTTAATAGTTGACGATGTTGAAACAAATCTTTATGTCGCCAGAGGATTAATGGCATCTTACGATCTTTCTATTGATACTGCAATGAGCGGATACGAAGCTATCGAAAAAATTAAAAATAAATTTACTTATGACATTATTTTTATGGATCATATGATGCCGAAAATGGATGGTATTGAAGCGACAAATATAATCCGTGAAATGGGATATACAAAGCCGATTGTCGCATTAACCGCAAACGCCCTTACAGGACAGGCGGAGATGTTCCTTAAAAACGGATTTGATGAATTTATATCAAAGCCGATTGATATCCGCCAGTTGAATATGGTGCTGAATAAACTAATACGAGATAAATATCCGCCGGAGGTTGTCAGCGCCGCACGCAAACAAAAAGAATTAGTCGCCGGAAGAAAAAAACCGCAAGAAATTGATTCGCAGTTACTGGCGTTTTTTATCAGCGACGCAAAAAAAGCAATCGGAGTATTGGAAGCGATTTATTTGAACAAATGCAGAAGATCGGACGACGTTTCCATGTTTATAATAAACGTTCACGCCATGAAAAGCGCCCTTGCAAATGTGGGAGAAAAAGAACTTTCAGGTGAAGCGCTTACCTTGGAACAGGTGGGGCGTGATAATGATATAAAACTTCTATTAGAAAAACTGCCGTTCTTTTTGGAATCGCTGTATAAAGTTATCGCAAAATTTGAGGAAAGAGAACAAAAAATTAAAAAAGAAGGTTTCGGCGATTATTCCCAATTAAAAGAAAAATTAATAGAAATACGCACGGCATGCGTCGATTACAATAAAAAAGCCGCTAAAGATTTTCTTACCGAGTTAAAATCAAAAGAATGGTCTGAGCCTGTAAATGAACAACTTGATATTTTATCCGAGTTTTTACTGCACAGCGATTTTGACGAAGCCGTAAAAAGCATTGATGATTATCTTAGCAGGAAATAGGGGTATACCTAATTTAGTTCCTTCTTTTCCCAATATCCTATTTCCGTAAAATATTCAGATTGAGAACATACATCTAAGGGGATTATGTTTTTACCTATTTCTTTTATAAATACTTTATTTAATACAATTTTTTGATCTATTTTTTTTAATGTTACAAATAATAATTCAGAACAATATAATTTATTATTATCTTCCATATCAAATTGCCAGTCAAAGGGAAATCCTATATATTCTAAAGCCGTATCAGAAACTACTTCTCCTTCAATGCTCCTCAATCTGTAAATTCCTATTTTTTGGGCATGCTTTAGAAAATCATTTAAAGATACTTCTTTTACAAAATCTTTTCCTTCATCAGTCAAACCTTCCGCATTTATTACGGAAACAGTATTATTTCTTTTTCTGATTATTCCAAGATGTGAAAATCTTTTTTCGTTAGGTGATAATTCTTTAAAATACATTGACCAAACTCTATCGCCTAAACGGCAGATAATATCACCGTCATTTATAAAGGGAAGTATTTTATCTTCTTGAATATATTGAACATTCCGGGAAATACTATGTTGACGTTTCTGCTGTATAATAATTACAATAATTGAAATACAAAATACGGTAAAAAAGCCAACAAGTATTTTTTTCATTTTTTTAGTTATTTGTAGTTAAAGTCCATATTCATATCAACTTTCCATTTTCCGTCAACTTTTACAAGTTCAAATTCTTCTTCTTCTCCGTCGGCAAAAAGAACGGTTACAACAGCTTCATCGCCGTCAATTTCTTCCGTAACTTTCTTGATTTTCCTGTCTGACATACTTGCCGCATACCCTTGAGCTTTTGAGCCAAACATTGACACTAACTGTACAGTTTCCGGTGTTGCCACTTTTGCTAATGCCTTCATGTCATTTTTTTCAATGGCTTTTCCAAAATTCCGCACTGCAACTTTAGGCGAATTTGCTAAAGAACAGCCATTCAATAAAACGGCAAAAACCAAAGCACCGATAAAAATCCTCTTTTTCATAAAAACCTCCTGATTAATTTAAATCCATTATATACTTTTAATCAATAATATACAAGAAATTGTTTTGACATCTTCATTAATTTTTTCCACGTGTTAGTTTTGATATCCCTTATATATGTTTCATCCGGTCCGCTTAAAGACATACCCTGTCTGCCATCTTTTAAGGTGAACATTTTGTCTTTATAATAAACCTGATAAAGATCGCCATCGAATGTATTTTTTTCAAAAAGAACCGTACCTTTTGTCGTTATACTGGTAAGTTTGCTACAGTTGAGAAAAGCGTTTGCCCCAATGTCTATATCATCCCCAGTCATTGCGCCTATGCCATGTTTGCTAATGGATTCGGATAGGGTTACGCTGGAAATACTTGCGATTTTGCCAAATATATACAAAATTATTTTAACCTAAAATAATTTTGTATATATACCTATCCATTAAAACCCTCTCCATTACACCTACAGGCGAACGCAGTAAATTATCGTATTCGGCTGTCAGGGCTAGGCAGGCTTCCGCTGTTTCTGTGTTGTAACGGCGGGCGGCGGCGGCGTAATCGTCTTTTGCTTTGGGCGATGAAAGCCCGATTTTTTTTAATTCAAAATTGTTGTTAGCATCTCCTGTTTCCAGCAAATTTAAATAATCGCCTAATTTTCTGAAACACCACGCTAACCCCGCAAGAATACTTTGCGCACTCTCCTTTGCGGCTAACATGACGGAAAGCGATTCAAGCGCTTTTGATAAATCACCGGAGGCGATGCGTGAAAAAAGCGTAAAGGCGGATTCTTCTCTGTTGTGGGAAAGCCATTTCTCAACATCTTCTGTTCTTACTTGGCTTTCCCCTCGCTCTTCACGGGGTAAAAAATGCACAAGACGGGAACATTCCCTCTTTAAGGCTTCGGTATTATTTTCCACCATTTCCAAAATTACGGAAATAGAGTCTTTATCAATGTTAAAACCTTCTCTTTTAAAAAATTGCTTTAACCATTCGTTTTTTTCTCTTTCAAACAATTCATAAAAAATCTTGCGGTTGTTTTTGGGAACAGAGTCGTCAAGGGCGGCGGCAAGTTTTATCTCGTCGGAAAGCATGACAATCGTCGTGTTCTCGTCAAGGTTGTCTATGCAGGAAACAAGAAGGTCAATCTCGTCCTTCTTTTTAATTACATCGGCGTTTTTAATGATTATCAGAAGCTTTTCGGAAAAAAGACTGTTGTTTTGAATTGTATCTGCTATCGCGCTTACGGGAGTTTCACCCGCGTAAAATGTCGTTATTTCCGCATCGGGTATTTTTTGTTTTATCAAGTCTACTTCGTCCTGTTTTTTTCCAAGTTCCGGACCAAGAAATATGTATGCGTTAGGTGAAGCTGACATATTAGTACGAGCGAATTATTGTAAATAATCTGCCGAGGATTTTTACCTCATGGCTGTAAATCGGTTTATATGCTGGATTTTCCGCCTGCAATCGAATCCTCGAGCTCTCCTTGTAAAACCTTTTTAATGTTACGCCGTCCTCCATTACCGCTACGGCAATTTCGCCGTTATGGACAGTATTCTGCTTCTCGATAATTGCGGTATCTCCTTCCAGAATGCCTGCTCCTATCATTGAGTCGCCTCTTACCTTAAGAGCAAAATATTTTTTGTTTTTCTTTAATAAGGAACGATGAACAGGAATGTTTCCGTCAAAATTTTCTTCCGCTAAAATGGGAATGCCGGCAGCGACTGTTCCAAGAATGGGAACTTCCACTAAATCGGCATCTTCCGGCCTTGAATGGGTAAGCCCCATTGTACGGGGTCTTTTATCAACCTGTTTTAAATGCCCCTTCTTGCGCAGAGCGGTAATATGATCATGCGCCCCTTTTACGGAGATCTCAAAATGATCCGCAATCTCTCTTATCGTCGGAGGGTATGAATTCTTTTTGATATAGTTAGCGATAAATGTGATTACTTGTTTTTGGCGATCTGTCATCTCTTTCATAAATACCATTACTCCCTATTTCTTTGCCGTCGTAATTTCGTACTTCCTGATTTTGGCGTGAAGGTTGCTCGGATAAATACCGATTGCCTCCGCCGTCCTTGATATTATACCATTATTTTTAAAAAGTTGGAATTCCAAATATTGTTTTTCAAAACTATCTTTTGCGTCATTGTAATTTTGTTCTAAAATGTCCGATGTTATCGTGTTTTTTACGTCTTTTTGCGGCGTATTTAGGGGCTTTTTTGCCTTTATATTGAGCAATTTTTCAAGATCTTCCCTATTTATGACATTTCCCTGATGCATTACCGCTATGCGTTCCGCTAAATTCTTTAATTCCCTGACATTTCCGGGCCAATTATGCTCGGAAAGAATTTCCATAGCGCCGGATTCCAAAGCGGTTTCCTTTCCCAATACTTTTAAAAAATGGCAAAGAAGATGGGGAATATCCTCTTTTCTTTCCCGTAAAGGAGGGGAATGAATGGGGATTACGTTTAATCTGAAAAATAAATCCTGCCTGAACCGACCGTCTTTGCACGCTTCTTCCAAATCCTGATTCGTAGCCGCTATGATACGCACATCGGTCTCTATTGTTTTTTCTCCGCCGACACGTTCTATTTTCTGTTCCTGAATTACACGCAGCACTTTTGCCTGTGCCGAAAGGCTCATGTCGCCGATTTCGTCAAGAAAGAGCGTGCCGCCGTGCGCCAACTCAAAACGCCCCTTGCGGGTGGAAACAGCGTCCGTAAAAGCGCCTTTTTCATGTCCAAACAATTCGCTTTCTATCAGCGTTTCCGGTATTGCCGCACAGTTTACGTCGATAAACGGATTATCCGCACGCGAGGAACAGGAATGTATTGCCCTTGCAATTACTTCTTTTCCCGTGCCGTTTTCGCCTGTGATTAAAATCCTTGCGTCGCTTGCCGCAGCCTGTTTTACGGTTTCTCTGATATCTCTGACTATTGTGCTTGTCCCGATTATATCTTCGCTTGAAAAATTATAAGTTTTTTTAAGGGTTTTATTTTCTTCTCGCAGTTTTTTTATCGCAAGCGCATTTCTGCACACTGTAAGAACTTTATCCAGCGACAGCGGCTTTTCCAAAAAATCAAACGCTCCCAGTTTTACCGCACTTACAGCCATCTCGATATTTGCGTGCCCCGAAATCATTACAATCTCCGTAACAGGCCATTCTTTGCGGATTATTTCCAGCGCTTTTATGCCGCCCATGTTCGGCAAAAGAACATCAAGAAAAATAAGATCGATTACTTCTCGCTTTAAAACTTCCATGCCTAAGAGGGCGTCTTCTGCGGCAAAGACTTTATATTTTTCATCTTCAAGAATGGACGAAAGAGTAACTCTGATACCGGGTTCATCATCAATGATTAATATTGACGGCATATTATTCCTTAGGCAGACGGCAGATCGATATAAAATGTTGATCCTATACCGAGCGCCGAATCAAACCATATCGTTCCGCCGTGATCCGTAACAATTCGCTCGACAATGGGAAGCCCCAGCCCTGTGCCCGACGCTTTAGTTGTAAAATAAGGAGTAAAAATTTGTTTGCCTTCCTCTTCGCCGATACCCTTGCCCGAATCTTTGACGCTTATTCTACAATAACAAAATTCTCTTTTTTTGACAATATCGGAACGTAATTCAATTTCTCCGTTTCCCGACATTGAATCAATTGCGTTTATTACAAGGTTTGTAAGAATTTGCGCAAGCCTGTGTTTGTCGATTTTTACTTGCATATCCTGAATATGTGCGGTATTAAATTTCACGTTCGGATATGAACCCGAATAAGAGTTTATTACTTCTTCCACAGGTTCTTTTAAATTTGTTAATGAGTTAGACGGTTCCATCGGTTTAGACAGCGTTCTGAATTCGTTTAACAAAACAGACAACCCTTCCGTCTCCTGAATGATCGCCATCATGGAGCTTTCTATTATTTCGCCGATTTGCTCCGGTTCGTTGCGCCACCTGCGAAGCACTCGCTCGGCGGAAAGTTTTATCGGCGTAAGAGGGTTTTTTATCTCGTGAGCCAGCTGCTGCGCCATGTTCTGCCAAATAGAGATTTTTTCGTTTCTTACAAGCGCCTCTCTTGTTTTTTCCAAGTCCTGAACCATCGAATTAAAAGAGCGGATAAGAATGCCAAGTTCGTCATTTCTGCTTGATAAAATCTGAAAAGAAAAATCCCCGTCCGCTACACGCTGGGTGGCGTCCGTTAATTCGACAATGGGGTGGGTAATGCGTCTTGTAAACGAGATAGCGATAATCGCCGTCATTAAAAGAGTCGGAAGAAAAAATGCCGCATAAAAATAAATTAATAAGGGGCGGATATTACTTCTTAATATGTCAACTGTTTCAAAACGCTCTGCTTGATTGTCCAATACGGTTTTTCCTTTGTCAAAATCTTCGCCAAGGTTGTAATTAATAACGCGTACTGTGTTTTGCGGCATTTTTTGCACATAGCGAATTGTCTCTTGATCCCTCGGCAGCGATCTTGTTACAAAGCCTGTTTCGGCGGAAGGAGGAGACGGCAGTCTGAAACGTTCATCGCCGTTGTAGGATACTTCCGTCCATTGATCGTCCGCAAAACGAAAAACCTGAACCGAAGAAATATCCTGCGGAAGTTTTTCCCTAGATGTGTTTTCAATCGAAAAATAATTCTGTTTAATTGACTTATCAAAACGATCGATGTGCATGGAATAACTGTCCGCAATAAAACTGTTAGCCGCTTTTGTGGATGCGTCTGAATCTATGTTGTTCCAAAAACGGACAATCTCGTTTAAAGCGGCGCTTGTCATCAATGTTGTAGGAGCAACCGAAAAAATGACGATAACGGCGAAGTAAATCAATAATCTTGCGTTAAATTTGCTGCCGGGACGTTTATAGATAAAATCCATAACAAGATTAAAAACGGTAAAGCCTAGAATAATTATTAATACAATAGGAATAGTAAAAAAAACAACAAGGTTAAGACGATCCGGCATTTCGCCGTTTTGGAGCGTATTTATAAAAAATCTTTGCGAGAACAAAAAAGTAAGAACGCATAAGAACGAATAAATTAAAATTAATATCCGTACGTTTAAAATTGAATATTCGGGGCGGGATTTAATATTCGGCACAATTTACTCTTCCTCAAATTTTGATTCAAAGAGTTTAACCAGCGTATCTACCGCTGTTACTTCGTCCTCTCCCTCGGCGATTATTTTTAATTCCGTTCCGTAAGATGCGCCTAAAGTTATAATACCCATGATGGACTTGGCGTTTATTCTGTCGGAGCCTTTTTCTATGTAAATATTCGATGAGAAATTTTTTGTTGTCTGAACAAGGAGAGCCGAAGGCCGGGCGTGAATACCTGCTCTGTTCGATACTGTAACGGTTTTTTCGGTCATCGTATCTCCTCTTAAATTATATCATCATGGCCGAAGAA
>Ga0268262_10005223_pt1 | contig 12961 bp, 10 predicted proteins | sample TergutNc150P3_FD_190354 | JGI IMG/M metagenome (GOLD analysis project Ga0268262, IMG submission 190354) | Nasutitermes corniger P3 segment gut microbial community from laboratory colony in Florida, USA - Nc150 P3 (SPAdes) (version 2) | ecosystem: Host-associated > Arthropoda: Insects >... | reverse complement strand
CGGAAAGAAAAAGCATACCGCGTTACAATCAAAGTTTTTTATAACGGTTTTTAACCGGCCGCCTCTTTTCAATATAAGGGCGGACATCGGCACCGTCATCAATTTTGATTCATTTGCAGATAACAAAGACGAAACTTTTTCCATTGTAACAGGCGATGAAGGATCAAAAGTCTATCCGCAAAAACCGTTTTCCATAATTGATAAAATTCCGTTTTTAAAAGAGGCGGGGTTTGCCCGCTTTATCATCGATCTGTCCGGTGAAGTTTTGAAAAAATCAAACTACCGCGATTTGATGCGGGCTGTTAAAGAGAGCGCCCCCCTGCCTCACGCAAGCCGTTTTAACTGGAAAGACGGTTTTTACAGCGGTTAGAATGTCACGGCTTCAAGCTCCTTGTTTGCCATCGCCGCTTCCCCATCATCGTAATCTTCGTCAACAATCTCTCCCGTATACAGCGAAGGCGGACTTTCGGCGGCTTCTTCGGCGGGTTTCGCGTCCTTTTTAAATTCAGGACGGAATTCAACATGTTCCGCTACAATGGTAATTCTGGATTGAGGTTTGCCGTCCGGACCTGTCCAGCGATCCTGTTTCAGACGGCCTACAACGCGCACTCCCCTGCCCTTTTTTCCCTTGTTGTAACAGGACTCGGCAAGGCGCGACCAGGATTCCACGTTAAAGAAAGAAACTTCTTTCTCGAAACCGGACTCCTGTTTGTAATAACGGTTCGACGCGAGGCTCATTGTGCAAACCTGCGTCCCTTTTGGGGTGGATCGAAGCAGCGGATCGCGTACCAGATTGCCTTCGATTAGAATAGAATTGAGGTTGTTCATACATCCCTCCTATGACAAGTTCCGGCAGCATAGACCGCCGGCCATGAATTTTCCAAAAAGAAAATTCATAGATACCATATATATGTTCGCAGATGTATAATGCTTTACTTTCGCACAGAAAAAATTTAACTTTTTTTGCAAAATATTTTCCGCTAAAGTAAAGCAATTTTCACAAATATTCCAATATGTTATAATGAGGCAATATGCCGAATGTTATTGTTACTGGAGCCGACAGGGGGCTTGGATTTTCTCTTTGCAGGGAGTTTCTTGCGCGGGGCTGGACGGTCTTCGCGGGGAAGTTTCTCAATGACTATAACCTGCTTGAACAGGAACGCGAAAAAAATCCGGCGTTAAAAATCGTCCATCTTGATGTGGGAGACAGGCAATCAATAGAAAAAGCGCAAGATTATGTACGGGAACAAACGGATACGCTTGATATGCTTATCTCCAACGCCGCCCTTATGGGGGAGATTAAGTGCAATATTATCGAACCTCCTATGGATTTGAAAGCGCCTTGGGACTTTTTCCGTGTAAACGCGCTTGGTCCTACTTACATGGTCGAGTGTTTTCTTCCACTGCTGGACAACGGCAACATGAAACGCCTTTGTTTTGTTTCTTCCGAAGTTTCCTGCATAACGCTTATGAAGCACCGTGCCGGAAACAGTTATCCCTATCCCATGAGCAAAAGCTCTCTTAACATGAGCATACGCCTTATGCACAATCTTCTGTATCCTCAAGGGTACACTTTCCGCCTGTACCACCCGGGCTGGATGAAGCGGCAAATGCAGGACGGCGCGCTTTCGGAATTTGCGGCTTATGATCCTGCGCAGACCGCAGTTCACGCCGCGAAATATTTTGAAACGCCGCTTGGGGACGAACAGCGACTTGTAATGTACGATTATAAAAGCCAGGAATGGCCTTTTTAAGAGGAATAAATGAAAGTAGCTTTAATTACGGCGTTTAACAATGATTTTGATAAAAACCTTGCCGAAGTTTTTGCGCGTGAAGATTATAAAGTGTATGTTATGGGAAATGTAAAGCAAAACGGAATTACCGCTATTCCCACAGAAATAAAGGAAGCGGCGGCGCTAGTTAAAAAAGATTCAGGATTTATCGATGTTTATATTGATGTTACAAATGAAAACGATTTGTCAGATAACTTTAACGCGCGCACAGGCATAAACGAACAGGTTATACATGATTTATATGAAGCGAACGTAACCCGCCCAATGGCAATGCTGGAAGCGTTTTTGCCGCTTTTGGAAGCCGGCGGCGGCAAGCGGTTGTGTTACCTGACATCGGCCGCGGCAAGCATAAATGAGACGCGGGATATAGACGGACTTGGCTACAAAATGGCAAAAGCCGCGCTTCACAACTTTTTACAAATAACGCGCAACGCGCTTGCGCCGAAAGGTTATACGATACGCGCTTTTGACCCCTGCCTTGCAGGAACTTCCGGCGAGCGGGAAGTTTCCGCGCCAATTTCAGCGCCGCTGACAGCGCCGCTGACAGCGCCGCTGACAGCGCCGCAATCCGCGATGGCGGCTTTTAATTACTTTACCCGAAGGCGCGGCATGGAACGCGATGACCCCAACCGCGACGACGAGGGAAACCTTGTGTTCCGCGACGCCTGGGGCAGACAACATTCATGGTGATAAAAAAGGTCAGCATATCATAAAAATAGCCTTGTATTTCAATAAAAAAACTAGCAAATTTACCAGTTTCATGTTATAATGTAGTTTGATATATTATACGCTAAAGGACAAAAAGTGATAAAACAGGATTTTCCCAAAATCCACTTTTATGATCAGGATTTTGTTGATATATATGACAAAACTTGGGCATGGATACAGGATTGCTGGCATGGTGAGGGTGAAAAAAGCAAAATTAACGGTAAATTTTTCTCTTATCCCGATTCTCAGACTGTAAATCAGGCTGACGCGATTTTTTCTTCGTTTTTTTTGGTATATTCCAACCGAATTTATCAGGCTCACCCGACTTTAGACCTGTTTTATGACCGCCAAGAGCCAAATGGGGCGATTCGATGCGCCTACGATGTAAAAACAGGCGCTCCCGTAGTGGAAAGAGACAACCCGGAAGGGCTTGGAATACCCCTTTTCGCCTGGGCGGAGTACAATATCTACCATAAATCAGGAAACAAGAAGCGGGTTAAGGACGTTCTTTCCATATTGTGCAAATATTCAACATGGATCGATTCTGTGTTCAAAAAGCCGAATGGTCTGTATAAAACTCCCCTTTGCGCAACAGGAATGGGCAATTTGCCGCGCGGAGACGCGTATTATGCCATGGATTTTAATACGATGATGGCTATAAATATGCTTTACATGTCCGCCCTTGCGGATATTCTTAACGACAAGGAAATCAGCTTCCAGTACAAACGCCAGTATTTCTCCCTTAAAACAAGAATTAACTCGCTTATGTATAACAACGCGGACGGTTTTTACTATGATATAAACAAAAATGAAAAACAGATTCCCATAAAAACGATAGCGGGTTTCTGGCCGCTTCTCGCGGAAATTCCAAATGATGAAAAAGCGGAAAGCTTAATTGAAAAACTTTCAGATCCAAAAAGTTTCGGCACTCCGCACCCCTTCCCCACCATCGCCGTAAGTGAAAAAGATTATGACGAGAACGGGCGCGGCTTCCGCGGATCGGTTTTTCCTCATTTAACATTTATGGTAATAAAAGGGCTTGAACGTTATCAGAGATGGGACATCGCCAGGGACTGCGCGATACGGCATTTATACTTCATGCTGGATTCGATGAGCCCTGACGGCAATCATCACAAGGGAAATCTTTGGGAAGCGTATATGCCGGCAAAAGAGGGACCGGCAAAATGGGCGGGAAAACCATTATTTCCGCGCGCGCAGTATCTTACTTACGACGCTCTTTCCACAATATGCCTTACAATCGAAAACATCGTGGGGCTTTTTATTTCTCTTCCGCGCAAAACCGTGGACTGGGTTATTCCCAGCCTGGAAATTATGGGCGTGGAAAATCTTTCGCTAAAAAACAACATGATCACGATTCTTTCCAACAAAAGCGGAAGGGGCTGGGAGATACACATGGAAAGCGAGAAGCTTTACTATTTTACGATTAACATTCTTGGGAAGAAGAAAAAGACTCTGCCTATTCCTTCGGGAAAGTGTTCGATGTTGATTGATAAATTGTAGCAAGATGTATGCCTAAGGAAAATAATAACGAAAAATAATAGCACCTCATCTAAAAGCCGGGCATACATTTTCAAAACTTAATCTGGTGCTCCGTCCACTTCATCATCATCTTTGCCAACTGCGGAACCGGCATGGTCAAATTTTCTTTTAGCCAGTGCTGAATTAATCCGATAGAGCCGTGTACCAGAAAAACCGAATAATACGGCATTGTTTCCTCATTCTGCTTTTCGGAAAAATATTTTGTTATTTGGTTATGCATAATAAAGTGGTATAACAATTTCTTTTGAAAATCAATATCGCCGTTTTCGCTTAACAATACCTGAATGGTACTGCCGTTATTCGCAATGTAGGTAAGCATTTCTTCGACCATTTGATTTGTCTCTTTTTTGGTTTGTTTGTCCTTATACTTGTTCAGCATGTCCTCAAAATATGCGAGGGTTTCATCTTCTATCTGTTTTAAAAGGTCATATTGGTCCTTATAATGATCATAAAAAGTCGAGCGGCTTATGTCCGCAAGGTCGCAGATATCTTTGACGGAAACGCTTAAAATCGACTTTTCTTTCATAAGTTCCATCAGGCTTTCCCGGATTACCATTTTGCTGTAACGGCTCTTCCGGTTTTCTTTTTTATCCATATTTTCTCCCTACAATTTAATAAAAAATGTAGCAAATCAAACAGATACAAAATGTTGTGTAGGATACACTCCAGATTTAATCAAACTGTATGTCGTTTTCTGTTTACATTGTAGGTTATTTCGGATTATGAGTCAAGGTATGGAAAAACTGTTTAAGTATCCGGCTTTAATAGTCGGTATTATTGCCGTTATAACAGTATTTTTAGGGCTCCAGCTTTCCCGCGCGGAATTGGATAATAACAATATCCGTTTTTTACCAGACAAGAACCAGGCAAGAATTATATCTGAATATGTCGATGAAACATTCGGCGGACAGGTTATGATTATGGCGGGGCTTGAGCGCCCCTACAAGACTGTTTTTGAAAAAGATTTTCTAAGGCGCATCCGCGAATTTTCCCAGGCAGTCGAGAAAATGGATTACATAAAATCGGTTAACTCGATTATGTCCACGCAGTATATAACAGGGGACAACGAAAGTATCGTTGTTTCTGATTTAGTGCCTGAAGATTTTTCTGGAACCGCCGAAGAGATTACCGAACTTAAAAGGCGTATCGCGTCGTGGGATTTGTTCAAAGGCGCTCTTGTTTCGGATGATCTTTGCGCCACGCAGATTTTAATTACCCTGAACGCCGTTACGGCGGATTTTACCCGCCCGGAAGTGCTGCAGGGCATCGAACCAATCCGTAAAATTGCCGAAGAACTTTTTTCAGGCGAGGCGCAGGTGTATTTTACGGGACAGCCTATTGTCAACGAAGTTATCAGCAAGTCGATTATTTCCGATAACCTTTTACTTATACCGTTAGTTGTCATTGTGATACTGGCGATGCTGTTCTTTTCGTTCAGGCGGTTTACTTTTGTCGCCCTTCCTCTTTTAACCGTTATAACAGCGGTTGTCTGGACTATAGGGCTTGCGGCGCTGTTAGGGATAAAACTTTCGGTAATTACAACCATACTGCCGGTTATTCTTGTCGCGGTCGGAAGCGCCTACGGCATTCATATCGTTACGCATTATATGGAAGATATACGGGAAAAAACATTAAGCGTTACGGAACACCGCGAACTTGTTTTAAATCTGGTAAGAAAATTGGTTAAACCTGTATTTCTTGCGGCGCTTACCACGCTGGCGGGATTTATATCTTTCTGTTTTACGCCGATTGTCCCGATGAGGGAATTCGGATATTGCGCCGGCTTCGGGGTATTCGCGTCTTTTGCCGTAGCTGTCCTTTTTATTCCTTCAATGTTCCTGCTCCGAGGTCCCCGCGTCTTAAAGGAACAGAAAAAAGAGCTTGCGGAAGAAGACCGTTTCAGTGCCGCAATAGCCGGAGTTTTTACAGGCATAGCGGAGAAAAAAATATTGGTGCTTATCCTTGCGTCGCTTGCCGTGATTATTTCGATATACGGACTTTCAAAGGTTATAGTAGATAACGCTGTTGTTGAATTTTTTCAGAATGAGACCGACATAAGCCGATCCGACCGTTTTATCCGCGAGTATTTCGGCGGATCAAAGGAATTAAATCTGGTTGTTACGGCGGATACTACCGAGGAACTTTTGCGCCCCGATGTTTTAAATGCGATAGACGGACTTTCCGTTTACCTGACCGAATATGTTCCTGAGGTCGGTAAAGTCGTCGGCTTTACGGATATTATCAAACGGATCAATCAGGTGTTCAATGCCGGGGAAAGCCCCGAAGGACTTAGGAAAGTTACAACGGTAAAACCGCAGGACGGTTTTGGTTTTTCAAATACCGGGGATTTCGGTTTCGGCGGTTTTGGTTTCAGCGATAATACTCCCGTCAAAGAAACGCCTAAACAAAAAATAGAGTATCACGACATATCCAAATACAACATGGCGGATTTGCTGGCGTTTCTGGATACCGCCGCGGGAAAATCGCAGTATTTGAGCGGGACCGATCTGGTACGGGAACTTAAACGCCTTACCAATTATGAAGGCATGGCGTATTATGAAATTCCTTCGGATCCAAAGCGTTACGGCAAAGAAACGCCCGAAGAACTTCAACAGTTAATAGCAAATTATCTTGTTCTGCTTGCCGGGGGTGACGATTCGGGGTATTCAAATGATCCTCTGGAACCCACGGCTATTAGGACTTTTATACAAATGCGGACGACAGGCGACAAAGATTCACAGGCGATTATCGACATAGTCAAGAATTATATAGCCGTAAATTTTCCTAAAAATGTTCGTGTGATAATAGGCGGCAATGTAACGTATGAAATCGCGGTTACAGAGCTTATATTTAACTCTCAAATTATTTCAATTATTATTTCCGTGCTAATTGTATTTATAATTATGTCGTTTTCCAATAAATCGGCGGTTGCGGGATTCATCGGGGCCGCGCCTCTTTCGCTTGCGATTCTCTGTAATTTCGCCGTGATGGGCTTTCTAGGCATCAAACTTAGCCTTGGAACCGCCCTTATTTCCAGCCTTGCGGTAGGCATCGGCATTGATTATACAATTCACTTTATCGAATTTTTTAAGCATGAATACCGTTTGGGAGGCGGCAATTTTCTCCGCCGTACTTATATCGGGTGCGGCAAGGCTATTATCATTAACGCCCTGTCCGTGGGCGCGGGCTTCGGAGTGCTTGCGTTGTCCCAATTCAGAATTATCGCCCAACTGGGAGCGCTTATCGCCTTAAACATGATGATAACCGCCTTTGTGAGCCTTACAGTGATACCGGCTCTGCTTCTTGTGATAAAGCCTAAGTTTGTGTATATGCGGTAACTTGACAATTTTTTCTACATAACAAATGATATAACTATGAGCACAACTCTTGTCGCTGTTATTGAAGTCGGCTCTACGGGCATAAGGCTTAATGTCGCCGAAATTTCCTCAAACGGCCGGTGGAAGGTTCTTGACCGCGCTGTAAGGCCCGTGGGGCTTGGACGCGATGTTTTTACCTCAGGCCAGCTATCAAAAGAATCGATACATGAATGCCTTACCGTTTTCCAGAATTACCGCGAACTTTTATCGGGCTGGAGCATCGCGGACGACAATATTCATATAATCGCCACAAGCGCCCTAAGGGTTGCGCATAACAGGGATATTTTTATAGACCGCGTAAAGCAGGAAACGGGCTTTAATCTTTCCATCGTGGAAGGCATCGAAGAAAACAGGCTGATGTACCTTGCGGTGCGTTTTGCCCTGAAGCAGGAACTTCCGCTTTTTTGGCGCGCAAATTCGATGATTATCGAAATAGGCGGCGGCTCCACGGAAATTATGCTTTTGCGCCGGGGGCAGATGGTAGCGGCTCACAGCCTTAAATTGGGAACAATTATTATCGATCAACATTCGCGCCACAGTTTGGGACCCGGGTTTTATTATGAACGTTATCTTAATGAAAATATCAGAAACACATTGAGCATGCTGGATATTGAGATGGACCTTACCCATGTGCGGACTATGGTAGCCTGCGGCTCGGACGCGCGGCTTGCCTCGGAAAAGACAGGAAAAGAACTTAACGAAAACTGCCGCATTATAGAACGCGAGGATTTTATTAAATTTACCGAGAAGATACGCAATATGGGCATCGAAGACTGCGTGCGTGAATTTGGAATTTCATATAACGAGGCGGAAGGGCTTATTCCGGGACTGCTGGTTCTAAAACTTTTTCTTGAACGCACAGGAGCCAAAAATGTAGCTGTTCCGCTTGTAACAATAAGGGACGGCTACCTTGTCGATCTGGCTTCCGGCGTTGATTCCAATTTACAAGATGAATTCTTTACGCAGATTATCGCATCCGCCGTTAATCTTGGGCGTAAATTTCATTTTGACGAAGCGCATAGCCTGCATGTCGCAAAACACTGCATGACGATTTTCGATTCGCTTGTCAAGGAGCATGGAATGAGCCGCAGACACCGCGTAATGCTTGAAACCGCCGCCATACTTCACGACATCGGCACATATATAAAAACATCGGGCCATCATAAGCACGGTCAGTACATTGTAAACAACTCTGAAATTTTCGGGCTTCATCAGGACGAGCTTGGCATTATCGCGAATGTTATCAGTTACCACAGGGGCGGCCCTCCCACTCAGGCGGATATTGAATATATCAAACTACAGCGCGAAGAACGTATACTTGTATTAAAAATGGCGTCTATCCTTAGGGTCGCCGACGCGCTGGACCGAGGCCACTCCCAGCAGATAAAAAAAATAACCGTCGAGCGCCGCCTTGAAACCGTAGTCCTTCATGTGGACAAATCTTACGATCTTTCGCTTGAGCTTATGGGTATTGAAGAAAAAGGCGGAATGTTTCAAGATGTATTCGGCTGTAAAATTGTTTTGAGTTAAATTATGGACACGCAAGATAAACCTTTTCTTCCCGCCGCCGTTATTTTTGACATGGACGGCCTTATGTTCGATACAGAAAACCTGACTATCCCTCTTTGGGAAATCGCGGGCAAGCCGTTCGGGTATAACCTGACCCGCGACATTGTCCTTAGAATGGTCGGTATCAGCGGCGAAAAAGCGCAGCAGGTTTTGCTTGAAGAATTCGGCGCGGACTTTCCCTATGATGCAATACGCGACGAGTTCAGGATACTTGTAAGCAAAGAAGTTGAAAAAAAGGGAGTCCCAAAAAAACCGGGGCTTATGTATTTGCTCGACCGTCTTCAAGCCGCAAAGATACCTTTGGGAGTAGCGACTTCCACACGAAGCCCAAGAGCCGTCAGCATGCTGGAAAAAGCCGGCATTCTTGAGTATTTTAAGGCTCTTACATGCGGCGAGGAAGTAACAAACGGAAAACCCGCGCCCGATATTTTCCTTCTTGCGGCAAAAAAATTAGGCCAGCCTCCCGCCTCCTGCGTGGGCTTTGAAGATTCCACAGCCGGCCTTATGGGGCTTCACGCCGCGGGGATTCGCTCGGTTTTTATTAAAGATGTTTTAAGCCCGCCTGAGGAAGTCCTTGCAACCGTCTGGCATAGGTGCAATGATCTGTCAGAAGCCGCGGCGTTATTTGGTTTGTAAATATTTTTCATTTCTTATTTTTTCGTGTTGGTTCGTTTGTTTTGCGGTTAAAATTTAGTATAATTTAATGGAATAAGAGTAACAAAAAGTGATATAATCAGATAAATGGACAAGGCCGAAAAAAACGAAAATCCTTTCCCTTATATTAGCCGCGATCTTTCATGGGTCGATTTTAACGAACGCGTGCTTAACGAAGGATTGCGCAAAGAACTGCCTTTGCTTGAACGCCTGCGTTTTTTGGCGATTGTCTCTTCCAATTTTGACGAATTTTTCATGGTCCGGGTCGCGGCTTTAAGACGGATGCTTAACGCGACAGACCCCAGCGGCCTTACGCCGGCGCAGCAATTAAAAGCAATCTCGGAAAAAGTCCACGCTATAATGTATAAACTTTTTGACTGTATAAACGGCGAAATGCTGCCAGCCCTGGCGAAAAACGGATTGTCGCTATTGCGTCCCGATTCATGGTCTGTCCCTCAGCTTGATTTTCTTAACTCTTTTTTTATAGGGCAGGTTTATCCTGTGCTTACCCCCTTGCGGCTGGAAGATGATAAGCCTATGCCCTTTATCGAAAGCCGCCTTTTACACGCATCATTTCTTCTTGAACCTGAAACTCCTTCGCCGGATGCGGCTGCGCCTGAAAACTTAAAAATAATTGTTCCTCTGCCGCCTGTGCTGAACAGGTTTGTATGGCTTCCAAACTCAGGCACTATTACGGTTAACGGGCAGGAAAAAGAAAAACTTCAGCTTGTCTTACTGGAAGATATTATTATTACATGGGGGGCGTATCTTTTTCCCGGATACCGCGTTAAGGAAAGCCTTTTATTCAAAATTAACCGCGACGCCGATTTTTCCGTTGATGAACAGCGCGACGAGGACTTTATCGAGGCGATGTCTGAAGTGCTTGAAGGCAGGGACAAATCCGCCGTAATAAGAATGGTATACACAGCGGGAAGCGAAAAATTAAAAAATGAAATCGCTAAACGGCTTTCTTTGGAAGACGACTATCTTTATGAGGCGGGCGGCCCTATAAATTCGAATGATTTTATTGAACTCGCGAATGTTGCAGGTCTTGAAGATCTTAATGAAAGGCCGTGGAAAATATATCAATCTACCGATTTTAACGAAGACACCCTTTTTTGGGATCGAATCAGCCAGGGCGATGTTATGCTTCATATGCCTTACCAGTCTTTTGATCCTGTCGTGCGCTTTTTTCAGGAAGCCGCCAATGATCCGCAGGTAATATCTATAAAAACCGCGCTTTACAGAACCGGGGGCGCGATTCCCGGAAGCTCAACGCAGGCAACGTCATCAGCTTATTCGCCGGTTGTAAGGGCGCTTGAGCAGGCGGCGCTTAACGGCAAGCACGTAACGGCGCTTGTCGAGCTTAAAGCCAGATTCGATGAGGAACGCAATATTTCCTGGGCAAACAGGCTTGAAAAAGCGGGTGTTATCGTTGTGTACGGGCTTTCGCGGTTAAAGGTACATTCCAAAATTACAATGGTTATGCGCCGCGAAAACGACAGGGTAAAACGTTATGTGCATTTATCTACCGGCAACTACAACGACAGAACGGCGAAATATTACGAGGATATATGTCTTTTTACCTGCCGCGAGGACATAGCTTACGACGCCGGGATTCTTTTTAATATGCTGACAGGCTACTCTACCGTTAATCAGATGATGAGGCTTACGTCCGCTCCTTCCGGCCTTAAACGCCGTTTTCTGGAGCTTATAGAAAGGGAGGCAACCAGGTCGCGGCACAAATACCCTTCCAAAATTACCGCAAAAATGAACTCACTTACAGATATTGATATTATTAAAGCGCTGTATTCGGCTTCCTGCGCCGGAGTAAAAATATCCCTGTGCGTACGCGGCATCTGCACCTTAATACCGGGTATCCGCGGAGTTTCCGAGAATATCCGCGTTATCAGCATTATAGACCACTACCTTGAACATTCCAGAATTTATTACTTTGCCAACGGCGGCGCGGAAGAACTTTATCTCTCCAGCGCCGACTGGATGACGCGTAACCTGGAGCGCCGCGTGGAACTTTTGTTTCCGGTTCAAGACGAAAAAATCAGGACGGAATTGCAGGATATTCTTAACGATTATTTCCGCGACAACTGCCAGGCGTCCGTGCTTGACAGCAACGGAAAATGGACGCGCCCTGCCCGTCCTGAAAAAGAAAATATCTTCCGCGTTCAGAAGGAAATGCTTTCACGCGCGGCAAAGGCAAGTGAAAAGGCGGATCCCGTTAAACTTGAATATACCGTCCGCAGAAGCCCGCCTGCGGAAAAATAAAGGAGTAAACTATGCCGTTTTATTTTGATCAATATTATCTGTATTTGGTACTGCCCACACTTATTCTCTCCCTTTTCGCGCAGTTAAAAGTTAAATCGACTTTCGCAAAATATTCCAATGTAAGGTGTTCGCGCGGAATCACGGGAGTACAGGCTGCCGCCCTTTTATTGAAGACTAACAATATCAACGATGTAAAAATTGAAGCGGTAAGAGGCTCGCTTTCGGATCATTACTCCCCATCAGATAAAAAACTGCGCCTTTCGGAGCCTGTATACGGAGTCCCTTCAATCGCTGCGGTAGGAGTGGCTGCGCATGAGACGGGACACGCGATTCAACACGCGGTTCATTGGGGCCCCCTGGCTTTAAGAAGCACGCTTGTCCCCGTCGCTAATTTCGGCTCTACTTTGGGGCCGTGGCTTGCGATAGCCGGTCTTGCTGTTTTTCCGCCGCTTTATCTAATCGGGATAATTCTTTATTCCGCCGCCGTGCTTTTCTATATTGTAACTTTACCTGTGGAGTTTAACGCGTCCGCCCGCGCAATCAGGATTTTACGCGCGAATAACGTTTTAAGCGAGAACGAACTTAAAGGCGTGAAAAGCGTTTTAACCGCCGCGGCTTTAACTTATGTCGCCTCGGCTTTGACTTCTATTATGAGTTTGCTTAGGTTGATACTTTTGGCGAACAGAAGACGGCGCTAGCCATATTAGCCTGTTTACATAATGGACTTGTAAAGGAGAACCATCATAATATCTTTCTTAATAGGATTTACCTGCTCTATAGGATTTTATCCTCTTTTTTATAAGATTAATAAACCTGCGTCCCGCCTGCGGTCTATTGCCCTTTTGGCAATAGCTATTCTGGGCTATCCGCTTTACATGTTATTTAATCACCTTTATTTTTATGGAAAAGTTGAAGCTCCTTCATTCATTGATACTACTGTTATTTTTATTGCGCTTTGCCTTCTCTCCTGTGTTTTGCTGGGTAAAAACCGTTTAAAGATGCTCATAGCCGCTTCTT
>Ga0268262_10005222_pt1 | contig 12964 bp, 6 predicted proteins | sample TergutNc150P3_FD_190354 | JGI IMG/M metagenome (GOLD analysis project Ga0268262, IMG submission 190354) | Nasutitermes corniger P3 segment gut microbial community from laboratory colony in Florida, USA - Nc150 P3 (SPAdes) (version 2) | ecosystem: Host-associated > Arthropoda: Insects > Digestive... | reverse complement strand
AGAGGAAAGGATAATAAAGATCATCAAAATTAGGAACAACAAAGCAAGTATCTTTAGATTTATCTTTGAGCAATTGCGCCGTTTCAAGGAATTTGTTCATGTTGGCAAAATAAGTCTGTACTGTTTTTGGATCATCGGTTCCAAGATATTTCTTTGCAAGACTTCTGCGGTAGAACATGGCGCCGGGGGTCGCCTGCCATGATAATCCGTATACCCTGCCGTTATAAGATCCTACTTCAACAGGATATGCCATAAGTTTGTCGCGGTTGGCCTCATAAATATCGGTAAGATCCATTAAGAAACCCGATTCTACATATTTGCGGACAAAGGAGTCTTCCAGAGCAAAAACATCAGGCGCTCCCTTGCCTGAAAATAGAACCGGGTCCAGCTTGGTTTGGAATTGATCTGTTGGTGTTACAGAAGTATTAATCTGTACTCCCTTATAAGACGGTTTGTAATAACTGGCTTTTATCATCTTTCCCAATTCATCCGTGAACGTCCATAAGCTTAAATTGACGGAAGTGTTGGCATTGGTATTGGCAGGAATTACGGCAGGAGGTTTTATAACGGAAGTTTTTGAAGTATCGTTATTCCCCGTTAATGCGATTATGCGTTTGTCCATAATCACGTCAACATTCTGCATTCCCAGTATTTGGGAAGTCTCCACCGATATTGCCTTAATGCGCAGACGGTAGGTATTGCCTACTTCCGTTACCGCGCCAGATATTAAAATTTGCGCCCCCAGTTTTTTTCCAATGGATAACATCGTCTCATCGCTTACTTCACCCGACAGTTGGAAATGCATTTCCGCGCTTATTTTATCTAGATTGGCGCGGTCAACGACCGTTAACGCGTTATCATTGACGATATAGCCGATTAATTCCTCTATGACATAATCAGACAATTTAGGCCAGTCCGAAGTGAAGCTTAACACTGCAACCCTGGATTTTGGCGGTATCTTTCCATTCAAATAAAAGATTGAATTGTTTAAAGCCTTATCAATAGTAAAACCGGTCTGAGAAAAAACTAATGCCGAAATAAAAAGTACAAGGATACAAAAACACGCAATTTTTTTCATAGTTAATCTCCCTAGTAAAGAAAATAACACAAAATATTCAATATGTCCATAATAATTTTTATCGAAAAATTCTACCACGAACCCACTAAATAAACGCACGGCGTAGCCGTGTAGATCAATAATGCCGCATAGTGTAGCACCAATAAATGTCGCTGTCTTGTAATAAAGCAAGGTCGCCTTTAGGTGACCGACAGTGCGGACGAACCAACACGAACAACGACAAGATTTCGGAGGATAAGTTCGTGGTGTTCGTGTTGGTTCGTGGTAAAAAATTCTTAAAACAACTCACCCTGTTTTGGGGCAGATTGCTTTTTAGGCGCCGTTAACAGAGCGAGAAATTGCTCCTCGTCAATAACGGGGATTCCAAGTTCCCGCGCTTTTTTGTTTTTTGAAGAGCCTGAGGCTGGGTCATTGGTGACAAGATAGGAAAGGCCTTTCACCACCGAAGACTTTGACTGCGCGCCCAGCGATTTTATTTTCTCCTCCGCCTCCCCCCTTTTCATGGACTTTAATTCACCCGTGAAGCAGAAGGATTGACCGCGCAGGGGCTGGGATTCTTCCGAGGGCGGAGGGGCTATCGTTATAATTCCGGTCTTTAAGACTGAGTCAATTTCAGCGGCGCATTCTTTAAGACCGTCTGCAATTACTGAGGCGGTTATTTCTCCAAGACCGTACACGGAGGCAATATCCGCCACGGAGGCGGCGCGGAGTTTTTCCAAAGTGTCAAAACCTGCGGCGGCTATTTTTTCCATTGTGGTTTCGGCGACTCCCTCCAAATCAAAACCGGCGATAAAGACGGCAAGGGATAATTCGCGTTTTGTCCGTATGTGGCGGATTACTTTCGCGGCGGAAAGTTCCCCCATTCTGTCAAACTCGGCAAGTTCCTCCGTCGTCAGCGTATACAATTCATGAATATGAGATACCCTCTTTTTTTCAAATAATTGGCGAAGCAGTTTTTCTCCCAATTCGCGGATATCCAGTACCGATACCCATTTTTCCAAACGGTGCAAAAGCCTCTTTGGGCAGGCGGGGTTTGGGCAGTACAGCCTTGTTCCCGCGTCAACAAGAACGGTATTGCATACGCCGCATATTTTAGGAAAGTCAATCTCCCGCGTTTTTTCCGCAGTTGGGACGGGCGCAAGCCCTTCTATTTTTGGGATTATTTCCCCACGCTTTACAACGGATACGGTTGAGCCGATTTTTAGCCCCATGGAGCGGATCATGTCCGGGTTGTTAAGGTTCGCCCGTTTTACCGTAGTTCCCGCAAGGCGCACGGGATCGACAACGCCGATTGGCGTATATGTCGCCCCAGACTCGCTCCATATCACTTCGCGCAAAACACTGAAAGCGGTCTCCAATTCAAACTTGAAGGCAATCTGCTTTTCAGGGCGGGCCTTGCGAAGGTCTGACATATCCGTCTCTATGTCCTTTACCACAAGACCGTCAATATCAAAGGGAAGTTTTTCCCTTTCGGCGGCAATTTTTTCACGGTAGGCGATAATCTCCCGCGCCGTGATAAAGGTCTTTGTTTCCGTGGTTTTAAATCCGCGCTCTTTCAACCATTTGAGTTTTTGCAGTTCGTCCTTAAAAAATCGGTCGTCATCCGAAGCCGCCGCGTCATAAACAATGACTTGCAAGTCTTCACAGCCTTCACCGTCTTTTCTGCGCATCAGCCCATTGGCGGCATTTCGGCAATTTGCCTTGGACGGATATTTACTGTTCCAGATATCGTGGGTCATGACAACCTCTCCCCTTACGCCGCCCGTAAAGGGGACTTCCATTTTTTGAACCACGCCAGTCATGCGCAGAGCATTGCCTGTAATGTCATCGCCTATTATGCCATCGCCCCTTGTGACGGCACGGATGAGTTTGCCTTTTTCATACTGTAATTCAAGGCTTGCGCCGTCCAATTTATACTGAACTATGAATTTTTTTGTTAACTTGTTTTTTTTACTGGTTAACGAAGTATCTTTTTGGGTTTCCAGCCCCATTTTTTCAGCCCATTCAATGAATTCCTGCGGATTGGATGCCTTATCCTGACTTCCCATTGGGATAAGATGACGCGCTTTTGGGAAGCCGTCGGAATCGGGACCCGAGCCTACTTTTTTTAATACTTCACTTTCAGGGGCAAGATTTTTTAACTCATCCCAAAGAAGGTCAAATTCACCGTCGGAAATTTCCGCTTCCCCGTTGTAGTAAGAAGCCTGATACCGCCGTATCAAAGTCTCAAGAGTTTTAACCTTGTCTTTCTTTGACCCCATAAATATAATTATACATTTTTCTTGCCAAGTAGCATACCTCCGGCGAAGACCGTCAGGGGGGCGACAAGGGTAAGACCGAAACAGCCTGTTAATGTATGAACCACTTCTGAGGAGACCCATACCATGTTTATTACATTTTCAAGGGGGACCCCTTGAGCCAAAAAAGTCATGATCATGGCGGTATATTCGGCTGAATAGGCAAGAAGCAGTGTCGTGGACATTGTACCGGCGGCCTGACGGGCTACGGTAAAGCCCGAGCGCATGAGTCCCATGCGCGTAATGGCGGGTTGCTGGTTTTTAATTTCGTCCATCGCGGCGGCCACGTCCATTGAAAGATCCATCATCGCCCCTGAGGCGGCGATGAAAATCCCGGCGATAAAAAGATGGGCAAGGTTGAGATGTCCGTAACCCGTGAACAGCAGGGTTTCCGTAAACGGGCGTACCGCGCCATGAATCTTAAACCAGAATGTAAACGTAAACGCCAGTATCGTTGTAAAAATTACCCCGCTTGCCGCCCCCAAAAACGCCGTAAGGGCGCGTCGAGTAAGTCCTCCCACAAGGAACATGATTAGCGCGGTAATTAACAGGGTAATAATCAACGCGCCGATGATAGGGTCCCAGCCGCGAAGGATCATCGGATACAGAACCCTTACAAGCATCGCGGCTGAAAAGACAAAGGTTATCAGTATTTTGAACCCCATCCAGCCCATGATGATAATCATGGCGATGATGAATAGCACTCCAAGAATAATAGTCTTATCCGTGCGGTAATGATCGATGATTTGAACGCTTGCAATTTGACCGTTTTCATCCAGATTAATTACCGCAAAAGCAATGTTGCCTTTGACAAAAGCCTTATCAAGCTCCATTTTTCCGATCATGTTATTTGAACTGGGGTGAATCTGTCCCCTGAAACGCTTTGAAAGTATTTCCACTTCAAGCTGTTGTTCCCCCTGCCTGACGGGGCCGATTATTTTAAGCCTTTCATTATTTACTTCGACCACTCTAACCTTTGCCCGCACCGCGTTAGAGTAAGCTCCGCTTCCCTCAAAACCCGTGGGTATCAGCAGTACTAGAATAGTAAGTAGACTTGCGACCACAATAAAAACTGTATCCTTCCCGGACTCTTTATAATTGCCCAGGAAGGAAAACCGCGTTAAAATATTTCCTAATTTTTTATTTTTAATTTTCAATTTTTTATTTAGTTTTCGCTGGCACGTTCAAATTCATTACGCTCGCAAGTTTGAAAAACAGATCGGTGTTATCATAGTAACCGCCGAATATTTCCTGATGTACGCCTTTCGCGAAAACGGGAACGGGTACGCCGGTGTGGGAATAACTTGTCCAGCCGATACCTGCGGTCTGATTCATTATTTGGGTAAGCTTTACGGTCAGCGGTTCATAACCCCCATACAGCAAGTATTTATCTTCCGCGAAGGAGCGAATCTGTTCGTTACCCATGGAGCGTTGGAAAGAAAATTCTATTTGCTGTTTCTGGAAATCGGAAAGCGAATTATAATCAATACCGAAAGATTCTTTAATTGCCGGAATCAGGTCGGCAAGTTTCGCGTTAGCCACTTGTGTTTTTGCTTTATAGGGTTTCAAGACTTCATCGTCGAAGGCGACGTATGACTTTGTTTGCAGGGCGACTTTGTTAAAGAAAGTGTCATACTGCGTTCCCGCAAAACCAATCGTCATGCCGCCAGTCTCATGGTCGCCCGTGACAATAATGAGGGTTTCCTTAGGATGCCTATTCGCGAATTCAAGGGCGGCACGGATTGCGTCATCCATCGCAAGAACGTCGCTAATGGCAGCGCCTGCGTCGTTTGCGTGGCATGCCCAGTCAACTTTGCCGCTTTCCACCATGAAGAAAAATCCGTTTGGGTTATCAAGCAATTCTATTCCCTTTTTCGTGAAATCCGCGATTGTAAGGTCCCCTTTTCTAATATCAAGCTGGTAAGGCATAGCCCCGTCATCCTGAAGCCTTGGGCTAATGGCTATTATTTTGCCCATACCCGGCTTTAGTCTATTAAAACCGTCGATAGTATCAACATAGGTAAAACCGTTTGATTTAGCCATTTCAACAACGTCTTTTTGATCGTTGTTTTTTCCCCTTCTTTGTAAAAGCGAACCGCCTCCGTAATAATCAATATTGCTTGAGGCAAGCTGTACCGCTATATCATAGTAATTACTGCGCGAAGAAGCCGTCGAATAAAATGATGCGGGAGTCGCATGATTCAAAGTTACGGTTGACACAATTCCAACTTTCATTTTAGCGTCGCGGATATAATCCGTGATTGGTTTAAATTTTACGGTTTTCCCCGCGTCCATATTGATAACGCCGCTTAATGTTTTATTGCCGGTAGCGATGGCGGTTCCAGCCGAAGCGGAGTCCGTGATAAACGTTCCCGCGTCATAAGTAGTCGCCAGTCCCGATACCGGGAATTGGGTAAACCCGAGCTTTGTAACCTTTATATCGCTTGAAGAACGCGCCGTAGAGAATACTTCCGCCGCGCTAATCTGCGACATTGACATACCGTCCCCGATAAACAGAAACACATATTTCGCCTGTCCCTTCCCCTGAACAAGACCGGTATTTTGCGCCCCCTGTTGTATTCCACCGGCGAACAACGGCTGAAACGCAAGCGCCATTACACATAACGCAATAAAAATTGATTTTTTCATAAACCCTCCTGAAATTTAGCCTTCGCCAAGCAAAAGCTTTTGTAAAAAAGATGGGTTATGTCTGCTAATAATTTGTTTTTAATTTGTTAAATATTTATTAAGAATTTCTTACCACGAACTACACGAACAACGACAAGATAAGTGCTAAAAGTTCGTGGTGTTCGTTCGCACTGTCGGTCACCTAAAGGCGACCTTGCTTTATTACAAGACTGCGACATTTATTGGTGCTACGCTATGCGGCATTATTGATCTACACGGCTACGCCGTGCGTTTATTTAGCGGGTTCGTGGTAGAATTCTTTATTTATCTAAAGACCGTGCAACTCTAAAACCGTTATAAAAAAACTTAAAATTAACAATTTGCCTGAATCTGTACGCGCTGCGGCAATTTACTTCATCAAAATCGAAACAGCCGCCGCGATAAACCCGTCTGTCTCCTGTCGCGGGTCCTATTGGGTCAATCTGGGCTTCCGCCGTATATGGGGCGAAGAAATCCCAGCACCATTCAAGAACGTTTCCGTGCATGTCATAAAGCCCAAAGGCGTTAGGTTTTTTTTGACCTACCGGAAAAGTATAACGTTGTCCCGCCGAATCGCGCGTATTGCCTTTGTACCATCCCGCTTCTTCAACTTTGTCTCCAGTGTAAAACGGCGTTTGGGTTCCCGCACGGCAGGCGTACTCCCATTCGGCTTCCGTTGGCAGGCGGTATCCGTTTGCCTCACGGTTCCATGTCACATTGTTTCCATTGATTGTATATACTGGAGTTAATCCCTCTTTTACGCTTCTTTTATTACAATAATCAACCGCGTTTAACCATGTCACCTGATCAACGGGATTTTCCGGTCTTTTGTGATTAGGATGGCTTGGATTCTCTCCCATTATCTCTTCATATTCAGGCTGCGTTACGGAATATTTCCCAATGTAAAACGAACTTACGGTAACTTTATGTTGGGGTCCTTCATCCGTAAAGTTTCTTCCTTTCTCAGTTTCAGGGCTTCCCATCATAAACGTACCCCCGTTTATGAGTATCATTTCATTTTTTACCTGTGAAAACGCGCCGTGAAGCGTAAAGAATCCTATTAAAAATAGAAAAATTATTTTAAAAATAGCTTTTTTCAATATCAACTCCCATCAGATCCTTATTTTACAATATTTTACATATTATAACAACTGATTTTTATAATGGTTACCGATCTTCCGTATTTTTTTAATAATAAGTATAATGTAAAAAGGAGAAAAATGTGGGAATTTACGTCATTTATGTTGAGAAAAAAGATGATTTTGCGCAAGAAGCGGCTTCCGTCGCCACAGATTTGCACCTTGGGCTTCAAATTGATGGAATTTCAAAAGTTAGGGTCATAAACCGCTATTTTGCGGAAGGCATTTCCGCGCGAGATTTCCAATCCGCAAAAAACACTATTTTTTCAGAGCCGCCCGTTGATACCGTTTATGAAGAACTCCCCGATTTTGAAACTTCGCGTATTTTCGCCGTAGAGTACCTGCCCGGCCAGTTTGACCAACGGGCCGATTCCTGCGCCCAGTGTATTTCCCTTGCGACGGGCAAAGAAAGGCCGGATATTCAATCGGCAAAAATATACGCCATATACGGTAATATTTGCGATGAAGATTTTGAACGTATAAAGTCATGGCTGATAAATCCCGTTGAAAGCAGACAGGCGTCATTGGATATACCTGTTACGCTTAAACAAAATTTATCTTCTCCTTGCGATGTTCCCATTATTGAAGGCTTTATATCCCTTGAGATTTCAGAACTTAAAAAGTTATGCGCAAATTTAAACCTTGCCATGGATTTGCAGGATCTTTTATTCTGCCAGAAATATTTTCGTGATGAGGAAAAACGTAATCCAAGCATGACGGAAATACGGGTTCTTGACACATATTGGTCGGATCACTGCCGTCATACGACATTTTTAACGGAACTTGACGAAATGCAAATTGACGATGAAGCCTTGAATGAAAGTTATAAAAATTATCTCGCTCTCCGCTCTTCTTGCGGAAGAGCGGACAAGCCAGTTACTTTGATGGACATGGCGACAATCGGGGCAAAGGCGCTTAAACAAAAAGGCCTTCTTCCAGATTTGGACGAGTCGGAGGAAATAAATGCCTGTTCCGTAAAGATTAAAGTTGACGTTGACGGCAAGGAGCAAGACTGGCTTTTAATGTTCAAAAACGAAACCCATAACCACCCCACTGAAATTGAGCCGTTCGGGGGAGCCGCCACCTGCCTTGGAGGGGCGATACGCGATCCTCTGTCAGGACGCGCTTTCGTTTATCAGGCAATGCGCGTAACGGGAGCCGCCAATCCGCTAAAAAACGCGAATGAAACCCTGCCCGGTAAATTGCCGCAACGAAAAATTTGCCGTACTGCGGCGGCAGGTTACAGCTCCTACGGAAACCAGATTGGTCTTGCGACAGGCCATGTGCATGAAATATACCATCCCGGTTACGAGGCGAAACGCATGGAAATAGGGGCGGTTATTGGCGCGACTCCTTTGGAGAATGTGGTAAGAACCACGCCGTCACAGGGGGATGTTGTAATATTGTTAGGCGGCAGAACTGGACGGGACGGTATTGGAGGGGCTACAGGTTCATCTAAGTCGCATACTTCATCTTCATTGGAAACCTGCGGCGCGGACGTGCAGAAAGGTAACGCGCCTGAAGAACGGAAATTGCAGCGTCTTTTCCGTAATCCAAAAGCCTCGCGTCTTATTAAACGCTGTAACGATTTCGGCGCGGGTGGGGTAAGCGTCTCGGTAGGGGAACTTGCAGATGGGCTGACGGTTGATTTAAACATGATATTAAAAAAATACGAAGGTCTTGACGGTACGGAACTCGCGATTAGCGAAAGTCAGGAGAGAATGTCCGTAGTTGTTTCAAAAAAAGACGCGAAAATGTTTATTGAACTTGCGGAAGGTGAAAATCTTGAAGCTGTGATAATAGCGGAAGTTACAAAAATACCGCGTCTTGTAATGAACTGGAACGGAAAAACAATCGTAAATATTTCAAGGGAATTTTTAAATTCAAATGGGGCGAAGAAAAACGCAATAGTACACATAAAAAAAATTGAGATGACAAAAAATGAAAACCGTGAAGTGGACGCGAAAGGGCTTGAAACATTTTTAAGCGGTCTTGACATCTGTTCCCAAAAAGGCCTTGTTGACCGTTTTGATTCATGTATAGGGGACGCGACGGTTATCGCCCCGTTTGGCGGAAAATACTTTAACACTCCGGCGCAGGTAATGGCGGCAAAAATACCCGTTTTAAACGGCGAAACAAAAACCTGCTCCCTCATGTCATGGGGATTTGATCCATATATCTCATCTTTAAGTCCGTATCATGGGGCGGTTTTTGCCGTTGTTCATTCGGTAGCGAAGATAATAGCGGCGGGTGGAAGCAGAAAAAAATGTTGGCTTACCTTTCAGGAATATTTTGAAAAGTTACGCGACGACCCTGTCCGTTGGGGAAAACCTACTTCCGCCCTGTTAGGCGCTCTTGACGCGCAAATCGGTCTTGAGACCGCGGCTATCGGTGGAAAAGATTCCATGTCGGGAAGTTTTTCCCTTACGGACGGCGGTCATGCCGACGGCGGTCATGCCAATTGCAGGCAAATAGATGTACCCCCTACCCTAGTCTCTTTTGCCGTTTCCACGACAAAACTTGAAAACATTATAACGCCTGAATTTAAAAAAGCGGACAGCTATGTCTATTTGTTAAAACCGCCCTTTTCCATTTATGAAAAACGCGATTTTACCGCCCTTCGCGAATATTTTGACACTGTAGAAAAATTAATTAAAGAAGAAAAAATACTTTCCGCATGGGCTTGCGGCCGCGGCGGTACGGCGGAGGCTGTCGTGAAAATGTGCATGGGCAACAGAATTGGCTTTACGGCGGAGAATGAGCTTTGTATAGGAGACGGTTTTTGCGGTTTTGTAATTGAAACGGAAGCTCCATTACCGACAAACGCCATACTTTTAGGACGCACAAAAAGCGATTACATGCTTAAAACAAAAACTTATGAAATCCAACTTGATAAATTACAGGACGCTTGGGAAAAAACTCTTGAGCCCGTTTATCCGTATCTGATTAAACAGGAAGGTAAAGCTGAAAATTTCATTTATGATAAAGGGGTAACAATAAAGCCCAAAGACCGGCATTCAAAACCAAAGTTCTTAATACCCGTATTTCCCGGCACAAACAGCGAATATGACAGCGCGAGTGCGGTTGAAAAAGCGGGAGGACAAGCGCAAGTTTTTGTTATACGAAACCTGACTCCCGTCGCGATTGCCGGGAGCGTAAAAGAATTTGAAAAATACGCGCGTAAAGCGCAGGTAATATTTATTCCCGGAGGATTTTCAGGCGGGGATGAGCCTGACGGATCGGGGAAATTTATTACCGCATTTATGCGTAACCCCGCGATTTCTGACGCGGTTAGCGAACTGTTACAAAAGAGAGGCGGCCTTATTTGCGGAATATGCAACGGTTTTCAAGCGCTTATAAAACTGGGTCTTGTTCCCTACGGTGAAATCCGCGATTTGACTGAAAATTCCCCAACCTTAACCTTTAATACGATAGGAAGGCATCAGTCAACTCTTGTTAACACAAAAATTGTTTCAAATAAATCGCCGTGGCTTTCGCATCTTGAATTAGGAGAGAGATACATAGTGCCAATTTCACACGGCGAAGGACGTTTTATCGCGCAGGAAAGCCTTATCCGCTCTTTAGCGGCAAACGGTCAAATCGCCACCCAATACGTGGATTTTGACGGCAACGCCTCCCAGGACATACGCTTTAATCCCAACAATTCCGATTTCGCGATAGAGGGAATCACATCGCCGGATGGCAGAGTCTTCGGACGCATGGCACATAACGAGCGCTTCGATGAAGGCCTTTACAAAAATATCCCCGGTATAAAAAAAATGGATATATTTGCCGGGGCGGTAAAATATTTCAGTTAACTTGATATAAAAAGATATTTTACCACGAACCACACGAACACCACGAACTTTTAAAACATATCTAGTCGTTGTTCGTGTTGGTTCGTGTGGTTCGTGGTAGATTTTAAAAATTAATGCTTAAAGTGGCGAATACCAGTAAAGACCATCGCTATACCGTGTTTATCGCATGCCTCTATCGAAAGTTTATCGTTTATGGAGCCGCCGGGTTGAATTATCGCTTTAATTCCCGCCTGCGCCGCGGCTTCTACAACGTCCGCGAATGGGATGTAGGCGTCGGAGGCTAGAACTCTTGCGGGAAGACTGTCTTTCCAGGGAGTGCCGCCTGTGTCTGCCGTTTCTTCAGACTCAGCCTTTAAGATGGCTGAACTTCTTTCTAAAGACTGCTTTGTAGGCCAGATGCGGTTTACCTGCCCGCAGCCTATACCGGTCGCAGCTTGATCTTTAACTATTATAATCGCGTTTGATTTTACAAAGGATACCGCCCTCATTCCAAAAATCATGTCTTTAATATCGCTTTCATTCGGGGCTGCTTTTGTTACCACTTCCCATTTTTCAAGCAGAATTCTGTCACTCTGCTGAACCAAAACGCCGCCGTCAACCGCGATAAATTCATGTTTTTCTTTTGGAGCTTTTTTCAGTTTTATTATGCGCAGATTTTTTTTCTTTTTTAAAATCTCAAGCGCGTCTTCGTCATAATCCGGGGCTACTACAATTTCTAAAAATAATCGGCCAAGCCTTAAAGCTATCCCGGCGTTTACTTTCACGTTACAGGCGACTATTCCGCCAAATATTGATACGGGATCGCAGGCGAATACTTTATTGTAAGCGTCAAGCAATGTTTCCCCGAGCGCGATACCGCAGGGAGTGTTATGCTTAATCGCGGCGCAACAGATTTTCTTACCGCCTGCGGCGGAAGGAATAAGGCGTTTAACGTCGGATTCTCCAAAAGGTTCGGTTCCGTCGCTTTCAAGCCCAAAAGCGCAGACGGCTTTCCATGCGATATCAAAGTCCCTCATGTTATTGTAACCGAGCTCCTTGCCATGCAGTTGTTCAAAGTCAGTAAAAACTCCGGGACGGTCGGTATTTAAATACAGGGCCGCCTCCTGGTGGCTGTTTTCACCGTAACGAAGGGACTGCCCTTTTTTCAAAGACATAGGCAAATATTTGGGATATTCTTCATCAAGCAGGTAACGCGCGATAGCCGCGTCATAAGCCGACGTTAAATCGAAGACCTTGCCCGCAAGCCGTTTTTTTAATTCAAGCGGGATATTTCCAGTTTTAAGACCCGCTGTAACCTCGGCATAATCAGCAGGATCGGTCAGGACGATTACATCGTTAAAATTTTTAGCCGCGGAGCGAAGCATGCTCGGTCCGCCAATATCGATAAATTCTATTGTCTCTTCTAGGGAGAGCCCCGCCTGTACTTTCTCGAAAAACGGATAAAGGTTGACGCATACAAGGTCAATAGTTTCGATGTTAAGGCTTTTCAAAGTATCAATATGGCTTTGCTCGTTGCGCCGCGCAAGAATACCCGCGTGAATCGCGGGGTGCAGGGTTTTTACGCGCCCGTCAAGACATTCCGGAAATCCCGTAACCGTGGAAACGTCGGTAACGGGGATATTTTTTTCCTGTAAAAATTTTGACGTGCCGCCAGTAGAAATTATTTCCCAGCCGTTGCCGTTTAAAAATGACGCTAAATCAAACAGACCGTCCTTATTAAATACGCTTAAAAGGGCTCTTTTTTTCATTTTTTCTCCGTAGGTAATTTTAGTATCTTAATGGTAATCTGTCCATTATAGCATTGACAAAATCACCAGTTTTTGGTAAAAAGAGTAAACTGCGGCCTTGGTGGAACTGGTAGACACGCTAGCTTGAGGTGCTAGTGGCGAGAGCCATGGAAGTTCAAGTCTTCTAGGCCGCATAAGTTGCTAAGTCTTTACGTTGTAAAGAATTAGCTCAATATGC
>Ga0268262_10005221_pt1 | contig 12966 bp, 12 predicted proteins | sample TergutNc150P3_FD_190354 | JGI IMG/M metagenome (GOLD analysis project Ga0268262, IMG submission 190354) | Nasutitermes corniger P3 segment gut microbial community from laboratory colony in Florida, USA - Nc150 P3 (SPAdes) (version 2) | ecosystem: Host-associated > Arthropoda: Insects >... | reverse complement strand
CCGCATGGACGCCGGAACCGCCAGAATGGAGTCTGCCAAGTCTAGCCCGAAAAAAGCCGGAGCTGTTTTCTCTTCCGGTCAGGCCGTTGTTTTAAACGGCAAGAACTGCGTCATAGAAAGCACGATCTCAGGCAGTTCCGGCGAGGCGGTTGTCTACAAGGCAGCCATAGACGGCAAGCCCTATGCTTTGAAACTCTACAAACCCAATATGCCGCTGAGCGACACAGCGAAAAAAGTTATTGAAAAAATTAAGGATAACCCCAAGGACAGGATTATCAAAATATACGATTTTGGCAGCTATAACGGGCAGGATTTTGAAGTCATGGAGTACGCCGAAGGCGGCACCCTTGAGGAGTACCTCAAAAGCTCAGGCGCGATACACGACACGACAAAAATAAAAAACATCGTAAAGATGATAGTCGAGGGGCTTGAACAGCTTCACGGCGAGTATAAGGTTATTTACCAGGACTTAAAACCGGAAAACATCTATTTTAGGGACACGAAAAAAACATCTCTTGTCCTTGCCGATTTCGGCATCTCAAGCATTATGAAAGGCTATGACAAAGAAGTCGAGGTAACCGCCAGCATAACCGACCTGTATGCCGCGCCCGAACTGGCGCACAAGGGGAACAGAAACGAAGTAATGGTAACCCCGGCTGTCGATTATTTTGCCCTTGGGATAACGATGTTTGAGCTCTGGCTGGGCGAAAAACCGTTCAAGGGCGTCAAGGCGACCAAGCGGGATTACATAATCGCGGAAGAGCAAGTCGATTTGCCCATTGACATGCCGGACGATTACGCGACGCTAATAAAAGGCCTTATCAAGCCGCAGAGGAAAGACCGCTGGGGGAACGAGCAGGTAAGGAAATGGCTTAAAGGCGAAGCCCTCGCGGTTGAGCCAAAGGCTCCTAAAAAAGCAAGCAAGGCCTATGATCCCTTGGACTTCAGCGATACAGAATCCGCCACTACCCCCAAAGAGCTTGCCAGCCTTATGGAAAAATACCCCGACATAGGGAAGACCTGCCTTTACGACGGCATTGTAAAAGAGTGGTTTAAAAAAGCGGGTAATCTAAAGCTGTACAATGAAATTCAAAATATAGCATCGCAGTATGACAAAGACAAAGACGCTGGGCTTTATACCGCGATTCTCGCCCTTGATCCGGAAAGGCCTTTCAAGAGCCGGGGCGGGAAAATCTGTAAAACCACCGAAGACATAGCGGATGCGATAATGGCGGAATCCGCATATTACATGGATGATCTAAAGAAGCCAAACGCAAACCTGTACCTGTATCTTGCGGCTACCGAGAGTTCGCAGGGGAAGGAAGCGGCGGAAGCTTTCTGCAAGTACTTTAAGGAATATTCCCCAAAACGGGCACTTGCATTGGTGTATTTGAAACTACAGGGCGACGGCGGCGTTACTATAGGTAAAAAACGCTATCAAAGCCCGGATGAGCTCAAGAAGGAGAAGAATAGCGCGCAGATAGACCTTATCAAAAAAGCCGTGACGGAAAAAGATTCCACGCTGCTCGTGTGGCTGTCCGATATTTATGGGGATAACCTCGAATCAACGGACGCCTTCAATAAGCTCAGCATACCGGAACAGTTCTTTCTGCTTGGCTTATTGCCGTTTCTTTCATTTAAAGAGTTAAAAGGTAACAGTCAGGATGCGTTACAAGATCTTATCGATACCTGTCCGGGGAAGTCCGATCTTTTTGAAATATATGCGGCGCAGGGCTTGTCGCTTACAGGGCATGGCTGTGGCGATAATAGGACGCCAATAGACTATGCGGTGTGTAACTTCAATACCTTAAGCGAAAGACATGGTACAGATACTGTTTATGTTTTGATTCGTCTTCTCTGTATACTAGGAGCAGATGTTAACGAACATTCAGGTAACGGCACATACCCTCTCATAAACGCCCACGATGCAAAAAATGTTGATCTTGTTAACCTGTTGCTTGAACTGGGAGCGGATGAAAACCAGTACCGTGATTATTTATATAATCAATTGGTTCAAGCCAAAGACTGCGCTTCATCGGAAAATGAATACAAGAGCCTCGCTATAAAATTTCTTGGCATGAATGGTTATAAGGATACAAAAGCGTTAGCGAACGATTGTGAAAACCAAATCCGTATACTCAAAGAACGCCGTTCTGAACAAGATCGTATTGAACAAGAAAGTATAGCGGAAGATAAACGAAGGAGAGAAGAACGTATTCCTGTTTTAGCCGAGATTCGTAAGAAAATTGTTAATTATCAAAATTGCATTTCCGCTAATAGGTTTAATACATTTGGTTTGAAGGCGGACGGCTCTGTAATCGCGGCCGGGTCAAATATCGATGGTCAGTGCAACACCGAGAGTTGGCGAGATATTGTCGCGATTACCACATATAATGGCCCTACAGCCAGCTATATAGTCGGCTTGAAAGCGGATGGCACGGTGATCGCTCTTGGAGATAATAAATATGACCGGTGCAACACCGGGAGCTGGCGGGGAATTATCGCAATTGCTACTGGTGGTTATCATACAATCGGTCTGAAAGCGGATGGCACGGTATTTGCGGTCGGGATGAATGACGAAGGCCAGTGCAACACCGGGAGCTGGCGGGAAATTATCGCGATTGCCGCTAGTGAATTTCATACAGTCGGCCTGAAAGCAGACGGCACTGTGATCGCTGTTGGGGATAATAAAAATGACCAGTGCAACACCGGGAGCTGGCGGGGAATTGTCGCGATTGCCGCTAGTGAAATTCATACAATCGGTTTGAAAGCGGACGGCACACTGCTCAAGGTCGGGGTAAATGACGAAGGCCAGAGCAATACTGTGAGCTGGCAGGACATTGTCTCTGTTACAGTCAGCGCTTTCCATACAGTCGGCTTGAAAGCGGACGGCACGGTGGTCGCGGTTGGGATGAATAACAATGGCCAGTGCAATACTGGGGGCTGGCGGGACATTGTCGCTGTTACAGTCGGCCCTTTTCATACAGTCGGCTTGAAAGCAGACGGCACGGTGGTAGTGGCTGGGGATAATGAATATGGGCAATGCGAAACCGGGGGCTGGAGAGGCATAGGCCCTGTTCCTAAAAAAGGCATATGCAAATATTGCGGTGGCAAACTCGGCGGTCTGTTCAGCAAGAAGTGCAAGGCTTGCGGGCAGGAGAATTGAGGAGGTGCGTGTGGTGTTGGCTTGAAAGCGGACGGCACGGTGGTCGCGGTTGGAGAAAATGGAGATACCCAATGCAATATTGAAAGTTGGCAGGACATTGGGCTGGTTCCTTAAGGGCTGGTTTGTAAGTGAAAAGGGATATACAAATATTGCGTCGGCAATTTGGCGGTTTGTTCAGCAAGAAGTGCAAGGTTTGCGGGAGGGAGAATTAGAGGGGTGGCGTGGGAGGTATTGGGAGGGGGCGAATGCCAGAACTGGCAAAAATCGACAATCAATGGTATAATGTCAGTGCAAGATAGTCTGGCGTACTTAATTTTAGGAGGTTAATATGGGTATTTTAAATTATGTTGAAAAAATTAGCATTATAGCAGCTAATTTGTTTGTTTGCGCGGGTGTATTTTTTGCGGGGTGGCAATGGCGCTTGATGAAAAAAGGGAAAACCCAAGCAACGATCGAATTTTACAATAGCATCCGAAAGGAATTTATAAATTCATTAAGAAGATTAGAGGAGGAATTCCCAGAAGGTCATGACATCAATCCTGATGATATCAAGGTATTAAATAATTTGGATATAAAATATGCTGTAACCGAATATTTATCCTGCATGGAAAGATTTGCTGTTGGTATACAAACAAAGATTTATGATATCGAAGTTTTTAAAGAAATGGTAGGGGCTACTCTTACCAAAAGATGGTACAAAAGACTAGAAAAAGTTATTGATTCTCTTCGTGATGAGTACGAAAGTCCTAAAGCATATAAGAACCTTGAAAATTTGGTCTGCAAATTAGAGGATAAAGAAAAAGTGGCTCTTCCTAAATGAGATTCAAAAAAAGCGAGGATCGACTTTGGAAGAAGTGATTAATAAAACAATTGAGTATCTTTTTCTGAAAAATGGTTTAGTGGCTATTCCTGTATTCAGTACAATACTGCTAATTCTTTTCAAAGCTGTGTCATACAGAGGAGAATACGATTCTGATACTGTAAAAGCAATGTTTAATGTAAGATTAGCTTTAGCAACAGCAGGAATATTCGTTTTATTAACAAATATTAGTTTTTCAATAGCCCCAAACATCAACAGGTATCCAGATAAAATAAATAATTTGGTATATCGTAATTTTTACATGGATAATATTATGTGGAGTTATACGTCCTATGAATAAGCAAGAATTGCATATCATACAGCACCCTATAATTGAGTACTATCTAACAATTTTGCGGAGTAAAGAAACAGACACAGAAAAGTTTAGACATACAATCAAAAAGTTGGCCGCGCTTGTTGCGTATCCACTGTCTGCGGTTATCCAAACAATTCCTACTGAAGTAGAAACTCCTTTGGGAGTTTCAGAAGGAGTAAACCTAAAAAAACAAATTGCTTTTTTTCCTATTTTACGTTCTGGCATTTTGTTTTCTGATGTTATATCTGATATTTTACCGGTTTCATTTATAGGACCTTTGGGAATCAGAAGAAATAGAAGTTCTCTTTTGCCAGAAACTTATTATTCTAACATGCCGAGTGATTTAAGTAGTTATGTTTGTGTGATTTTAGATCCTATGCTGGCAACAGGTGGAATTATTTGTAAATCATTAGAACTATTGAAGTCTTGCAATGCGAATGATTTTATCGTTCTTTCACTAATTGCTACACAAGAAGGCATAAACAATATCTTCTCCAAAAACCCAGAAATCAATATGATGTGTTGTCATATCGACCCAGAACTTGATATACATGGATATATAAGGCCTGGCCTCGGAGATATTGGGGATAGGGCTTTTGGCGCAACAGATAATGCTGTGTTGGGTGATATTTATGATAAATAGCGCTATATTGATTGGTAATGGAATTAACCGAGCAAAGAATAACGATGCTTGGGGTAAAATGATAGAAAAACTTTCAAACAATTGTGGTTGCGATGCTTTTGATGACAAATGCCATTCTAATTTTTCTTTAGAATTTGAACGCATATATTTTAGTGCTGTCAACGCAGGAAAAATAAAGTCTAAATACGATGTAAAGAAAGTTTTTGCTTCCCTGATCCCTGTTTTGGAACTGCAACGATTAGTAACCAGTTTGCCAATTGAGAACCATATTACAACAAATTACGATTACTATCTGGAAAAATCTATTCTGTCAGATTATAGCAGAAAAACTACAGTGCCATTAACTTCTGAAAAAAAGCACAGCCTTTTTCGGAAAGCAACAATTGGAGGCCGGTATGTATGGCATATTTATGGTGAACAACAAAATCCAGCGTCAATATGTCTTGGTTATGAGCATTATTGTTCATATTTAGTAGCCATGCACTCTTATTTAACAAAGCCAAATGAAAACATATCAAAAACCCCATATATCAGATATTTTATGGAAAATGAAACGACCGAAGTTTCAACTTGGATGACGCTTTTTTTCACACACGATATCTATATTGTTGGGCTAAGCTTATCATTCACAGAAATGGATATTTGGTGGCTACTAAATTATAGAGCCCAGTTTTTTATTGATAATCCGAAATATAAAAAGCCGAATATATACTATTATTTTCCGGCGATAAATGATTCTGATTTACATGATCAACTTGTAGTGCTCAATGCAATGAGTGTTGATTTACACCCAATGACGATTCATGAACAAGATTGGAGTAAGTACTACCGAGATATTCTTTTAGATATCGAACGAGTAATTTATAATTAAGAGGGGCGAAAATGAAAAGAAGAATAATTGTTTCTGCGTTGATTTCGTACAATGATGAATATTTGTTTATCAAGCAAAATAAAGTGGGTGGAGCCTATCCAAACACCTTGCATATTCCTGGCGGAGGGCTTGAGGATGACGAAACTCCTTTAGAAGGCATTGTTCGAGAAATAAAAGAAGAAACTGGACTAAGCGTATATGATGTATCCCCTTTTGATTTTGACGACGATTACGTTGAGTTTAGAGGTGAACATGTCCAATTCATATTTTTGAGATTCACAGCAAAATCGAGATCGAAGGATGCAATAGCTGGATCAGATGCAAATGAAATTCTTTGGGTTAGCAAAGGAGATCTTTTGAAATATTCTCACAACCCTCCCTCATTACGGCTTTTGAAGAAAGCGAGGCTTATTTCCTGATGTATGGATTAAGGTATTCAAACCAAATTGATGAGCTTTCAAAACGAGATTTTGCTGTATTATGTTTAGCACTATTAAAATATGAGATATCAAGTGGAGTTGTGCAAGTCTCGACTCAAGGAAACGACGGTTTGCGTGACGCATGGTTTGATGGGATTAATCGCCGCAACGGAATAAACGGAAAATGGATTTTTCAGTTTAAGCAATATACGAGTGAATTAAGCAATGCTAGAAAAACCGCTTTGAAAGATTTTAAATCAGAGGCAGATAAAGTGTTTAACAATTACTCGTACGTCGATAACTATATATTCCTTACTAATGTTCCTCACAGTGGAACTTCGTCAATAGGGACATTTGACAAAACACAATCCATCATAGCTGATTATGCCAAAAAACTGAAATACGTTGAATTCTGGGATGGTCAAGAATTATGTAATTTGATTGATTTTCATTTCGTCAAAGTAAGACATCTTATAGGGTTTAATGATTGCAAGTTTCAACGTATCTATGTGCCAAATTTTCAGTATGATTTTAACCTTACTGATCCATTAACACATATTGAAATTGGAAATAGACTACTTCCTAACTTAGGGGAGTCACTATTGTCTCCTCAGACTGGCTGCCAGTTTTCATCAATGTTTTTTCAGGGCGACTATGAAAACATCGTTAAAATTGGGAATCAATTCATTAAAAGTGTGAATTCATTAAAAAAAATACCACAAGAATTGAACATAATGTGCAATGAAACCTTGTTATTCTTAGCAATGGCATTATTAAAAATGGGACAGGTGTCAATTGCAGAAAAATATTTGGATAAGTTTACTTTATATTTGCCGGAAAACAATATTTATGTCGGACATCTTTATAATGTTAAAGCCTTGATCGCCGAAAAAAAAGATAATTATAATATATTGCCAACTCTAACGAAAAGTGCATTAAAAATTTATCAAAGAACCGGAGCATCATTTTGCGAGACTGAAATAAAACTTAGACAGTTACATAAAGTAGATTGGAAAAACTGTGAAAATGAGAATAGTGCGGTCAACCATCAAGAGTTTTTAACTTCAATGCAAAGTTGCTTTGATGCTTTAAAATATTCTGATACAGAAAAACGTTATTTACAAGCTATGAAATCTGTTTATATTGCACTACATTGTACTTGGAGTAGTTCTTTAACAGAGCAAAGTGAAAAAGAAATAGTATTCGCAAGCGAATATTTTAAGACAATCAATAATATTTCGGAACTCGCCCGTCTATTTTCCGAGCGAGGAAGAATCAGAACTAAAAACTATAGTGATAGCAAAGGCGGCATTGAATTTTTACGACATGGTCTTGATTTTCGTATGCAAACACGAGAAATGAATCGTGTTAGGTACGATTTGATATGGCTTTCTCAAGCATACCAAGCTAATGGAAACACTCTTTATGCAATTCTAGCGGCATTACTATCAAAATATATTCATTACGATGTTTTGAGGCTATCTTCTTCTGTAGACAAAGGGTTACTGTCCAAGATAAATAATGTCTTAAAGGAATCGTATGTTCGCGAGTGTATAAATGTTTTTCACGACAATGAATCAGGTTTTTACAATGATCTGATGTCGATAACAAATCTTGATTACCTCTATTTAGCCACGCTGTTCAATTATGAAAAATTTAGAAACTTTCTAAAATCCCAACGAGAGACAGCATGATGATTAAAATAGCAATAACAGGAGCGCCATGTTCTGGAAAAACTGAGTTTATAAGATGGGTTAATAATTCAAGCTCAGATTTTATTGTATTGCCTGAGATTGCGTCAATAACGAAGTCTACAGGATTAAAATTCAAAACCGAAATTGAACGTACTCAATTTCAAAAAGTAGTTTTTGGTTTACAAAAGGATTTCGAAAAGCAGATTGCAGATGTAACTATCTGTGAAGAACAAATCGTGACCTTATGTGATCGAGGAACAGTTGATGCTGTTGCATATTGCCAGGACTCTTTTATTCGAGAGAATAACATTGATGTTATTTATGAGGCCGCATCTTATGATATGGTAATTTTCTTTAAACTTCCGGAAAATGAAAGAGTATATGATGAATTATGCAAAGAAAATATCTATCGAGATGAAGATTACGTTACTTCAAAACATCTTGAGCAACGGTTATTATCATTATGGGGGTACCATAAAAACCTTGTTACTATTCCGTTTATGAAAAACGCTGTAGAGAAGTACGAACTAGCTCACGATGCATTGCTTGAATTTTTAGAGAAGCACAGGAGGTTGTATTAATGTTTTCATTCAGAGATTATTGCAATAGTATAAACCATGAACAAGCACGGCAAATTGCTGTTTCTAAAATAAATACATATCTAAACAGTCTTCATTGGGATGGCTCTCTAGAAACGATATATCTTTACACAAACTTCACATGCAATGAACAATGTCAATATTGCTGGATACACAATTCAGATGTTGATAGTTCAAAAATGGTTGATATGCGATTACTTGACAGATTTATGCATGATGCACCTAGTATGGGATTGAAAAGAATAAAAATATCAGGTGGAGAGCCACTTGTAAATCCGATTATTGCTCAAATAATCAATTATCTATCTAGTTTTGGTTTAGTGGTGGAGATTGAAACTAACGCAACTAAAATAAACGAGTTATTTCTTTCGCAGCTAGTAAAACCAACAAATGTTCTTTTCAAAGTTAGTCTTGACACAATTTATTCTGAGGGCAATGATATTATAACCAATAGGAAAAATTCATTAATAGAAACCTTGGATGGCATAAAATGTTTAAGAAAAAACAATTTAAACTTCGATATTATAACTGTGGCTACCACATTAAATTATGAAAATCTTCATGAATTAATTAATTACGTAAGGGGTTTAGGAGCATCGACACATAGAATTATTTTAAATATCCAGCCTATAGGTCACGGTCTTGACGCTGAAAACTTAAATTTGTCTTTGTCACAAATCGAAATACTGATGGATTATGTATATGATTTAAATGATGAATTTATTAACTTCGGAACCCTTCATTCGACTTTACCACCAGCCTTTGTGCCTCTGGATAGGCTTGATTTATCCTTTTGTGCTTGGGGTGAAGCTATGTGTGGAATTATGCCTAATGGCGACGTTTCGGTATGCGCTCCTGCATTTAACTCTTTGAGTATTGTTGCTGGTAATGTTTTTGATGCTAATTTAAAGGACATCTGGAAATCCAGTAGGTTGTTTTCAAATTTACGAGAAATTGAGGCTTTAGAGGGAATATGTGGAAACTGCATTTTTGCATCTGCTTGCAGAGGAATGTGTCGGATTTTCGCCAAAGCAAAGTATGGAAAGTTTACATCTCCATATCCGTTCTGCCAAGAAATGTACAATAATGGTTTATTTCCACAATATGCAATGAAAAATATCAAAGATGGCAAGTGATACTTTACGGTCACTTTGAAGTGTCGGTCATTAATATCGAATGGCATACTGTATTTATCAATCACACTATACATAGCTTCGTTAGAAATAGTTATTTTTATCGCTATTCCTAATTCATCACTTCTCAATCTTCATTTGCAATCTTATTTCGAAAGTATTTTTTACCATGAAAGTTATCAAGTTTCCATAGTAAATTTATCAACATTGAAACGGGCAGTAAACGGCGATACAGTATGACAGCCGCCTGAACATACAACAATCATTAATCATACAATCGTGTAAGAAAGAGGTACGCCAGATTATTCCTCCTATATGACCATTCTTTCGGCATATCTGGCTATGAAATTGATTTAAGTAAGTTAACGCAGAGATGCCTGGTATCAGAATTTTCATATAGTACCATGTTTTAGTGGAACTTAAAAACCCACCTGCTTTGCAGGTGGTAATGTACTGGCGGCTATGCCTGTAGTTATTGTCTTTAAAAACTGCGGTGGCGAAGCCATAGAATCGGCGAGAAAGCCATCACCTTTGGTGGTGGTTAGCCGATTTTAAGCAGTTTTTTTACTTCACGGCACATGTAGTACCTTCCAATGTAAAATCCATTATTTCATGCCTATAATGACAAAATAAAATGCAGTGTCATTATTCAGATATTCTTACGCTACTTATACATCATTGCATAAAATCTCAAGAGAGTAATTGTATTTACTTTTTAAGTGAGCTGTTATACAATGCTTTCAGACAGAAAAGGGTGCAAACTAAAGTAACTACTATATTATATCCATGAGCATACAAAAGTATGGATAAGCGAAATTAAAAACATTTTAAGGTATAAACCATGAAAAACTTAAAGGTTCATGCCATTTTCATAGTTCTGCTATCCGCCCTTTTTATAAGATCCTGTGATGGGCTAATGACAGGCGATTTCAAGTCTTTTGACAGCAAACTATGGGGAACTTGGGTCTCGAGTGATTCAGGCCTGTATTCGGGAACGCTAACAATCAATTCTGATACAATAACCATTGATGGCTATGAGGAGGATTGGACATCAATGGTAGGCGACGACGGCAAACGTCCCTTCAAAAATTACCCCAAAAGAGTGCCTCTTACAGGGTATTCAGAAGAAGGACAAATTTTCATTAAATATGGCGAAGCCCCCTGAATGGCATTCCCTATGTTTATACCGAGGTCGGAACTTACCAACAAAGATACAAGCTACTGGAATTTTCCTTTGGCGGTAGGAAAGAAATATTGCAATCCCAAAAAGGTTATTAGGTCTCTCTACAGTTGGAAAAAAGTTTATGTTATTGAATTTCTGTTAGAGATGAACAATACCAGAAATTTAGTGAAACTTAAAAACCCACCTGCTTTGCAGGTGGTAATGTACTTTGGGCTATGCCTATAGTTATTGTCTTCAAAAACTGCGGTGGCGAAGCCATAAAATCGGCGAGAAAGCCATCACCTTTGGTGGTGGTTAGCCGATTTTAAGCAGTTTTTTTACTTATATTTGACGAGGTGGCAAACATGGACACAAAGAAGTCAAAGCTCATTAACCCGGTACAGCATGACGGGGAATTTGTCCTTACCTGTAGCGGAAGCAAAGATTTTGGGGAAATAAGCTCAGAGATTGCCCAAACCATAAAAAGGCAGTCGGGTAAAATACGGCTTAGGGCAGGAACTCATGAAGGAAAACGCGGTGATTTTGGCGAAAAACATATAGAGCGCCCAGAACGGCTCAGACAGCTAAAAGATAATGGCTATGACAATGCCCGCGATCTGGTTCAGGATGTCGCCAGTTCTTTCGATGCCATTTATAAGGGAGAAGGTCTCCGGTTGATATTATCAAAACGTCGGGAAGTTACCGATACATCTATTTTCATTGAACTTACCCCTACGGAAGACGGGGATTTTTACGATGTTAAAACAGGACTCATTGCCATAAAAAACTATTTCAGAAATATAACGCCGCTATTGGATGCAATCCAAAAGCGGCGTATAATGACTGGATCGGTAACGGCGCACTACTTACGGCGTGGTACACCCGCCCCCTCAAGCGCTATCCCGGGCAATCCAGTTATAATGAATATAAATTATTTCATAATAAAGTCAAGCTTTTTCTACGTCGGCTAAACCCATAAACTCCTCCACCGGCAATATCCCCTTCGACACAGCCAGCTTAAGAACGCCCACCATGTTTCGAATCCCGAATTTCTGGTAGATGTTGGAAATATGGTTTTGTACCGTCCTACGGCTCAGCATCAAAACCGATGCCGTTTCCTTCCCCGTCTTCCCCTCTCCGGCACAGCGGACAATCTCAACTTCCCTGTGGGTCAGATGCGGCTTTTTATCCGGAAGGCGGCCGTATTCATCAAGGCAGCCTCTTAAGTACGACGGCACAGCTTGCCGTTTCCCGAATATTGCTTCCACAGCATCCCTGATCTCCCTCTCGCTGTCCCGTAGCGAAATGTAGCTGCCCATGCTCCAGTACAAATACCGGGCCGCCACATCCAAAGACAAAACGGAAGCCGAAAACAACGCCAGCTTCAGCTTCGGGTATTGCTTGCGGATATTATCGAGCATCCCAACAGTCTTTTCGCCAAAGAAAATGTCCTCAACAAAGGCCATTACCGTATCGGCCTTCCCCGTGTATTCGGAAAAAACCGCCTCGTTTTCCACCAGATAGAAAGCATACCCCTTTAGCCCGTAAGGCTCCAAATAGCGATAAACCCAATCCTGTACGCTCCTGTTATCGGAAGCCACGATTGCCATCTTCGCGCCCATGCCCCTGCGTCCCCTGCAAATGCAGGCAGAAACAAGATTGCCTGTTGCCGTTCTTGTGTTGCTTTCAGCTATCATTCGTTGCCCCTTCATGCCCTTCTTGCTTCAGCGGCTCCACCGACCCCTTGCTTTTGCTCTTTGCCCAGCTTTCTATTTCCGAGGCCGAGAAACGAACCGCCCTCCCGATTTTTTGCAGGGAATGAACCCCGTCAAAACCCACTTCCTGATTGTCGCGATTGACAGCCCCAGCATCTTCGCTACCTGGCCCACGTCAAGAAATGTTTCTACACTTGTCATTTCTATGCCACGCTCCTCATAATAGTTTTTCCGCATGAATACACACACGGCATACTTGTACGGTAAAACTGTTTATTTTTTCTGTGTTAGGACAATTATGAAAACGCAAAGAAACACAAGGAGTCACAGGGAGTAACAAGGAGTAACACAGAAGCATATAGAAGCACAAAGAATAGTTTTTTTACCGG
>Ga0268262_10005220_pt1 | contig 12968 bp, 9 predicted proteins | sample TergutNc150P3_FD_190354 | JGI IMG/M metagenome (GOLD analysis project Ga0268262, IMG submission 190354) | Nasutitermes corniger P3 segment gut microbial community from laboratory colony in Florida, USA - Nc150 P3 (SPAdes) (version 2) | ecosystem: Host-associated > Arthropoda: Insects > Digestive... | reverse complement strand
TGACACGAAAAGGGCGGTAAATACCGATGAGAATACGCCGATTGAAAGGCTTACCGCAAACCCCCTGATTGGGCCTGAACCTAACTGCGAAAGGAAAAGGGCGGCGATAAATGTGGTTATGTTGGAGTCCATGATTGCCCAGAACGCTTTTCCAAAACCCGCTTCTATTACCGCTTTTCTTGATTTGCCAAGGATCATTTCTTCCTTCATACGCTCAAAAATAATTACGTTAGCGTCAACCGCCATACCGATTGTTAATATAAAGCCGGCGATTGCGGGAAGGGTAAGCGTAAAGTTAAGGGCGGAAAGCACGCTGAACATTATATAGAAGTTTAACAACTGCGCGACAATCGCGTTAATGCCGGCGGCTTTGTAATAAATAAGCATGAAGATAAAAACTGCCGCAATACCGCCTAACAGCGCGTAAAGCCCCTGGCGGATTGTGTCTTCCCCCATTGAAGCGCCGATGCTTTGCTGGCTGGCGACCTCAAGTTCCACGGGAAAAGCCGCGGTTCTTAAAACAAGGGCGAGGTTATCCGCTTCTTCCGAACCAAATCCCGTAATAGTCCCCCTTTCGTGAATACCGGTGGAAATATTCGGGTGGGACTTAACTTTATTATCCAAAATAATGGCAAGATTTTTATTTACATTAGCTGATGTAAGCTTGTAGAAAATTTCCCCACCTTCGCTGCTTAATTTAAAAACAACTTCAGGCTTGCCGTCCATATTGTTGCGGTCAACGGTAGCTTCCTCAATGTAATTGCCGTCAAGTCCTATTTCTTTTTTTACGGCGATATAACGAAGACTTCCGTCATTGTTCCTTACCTGCTCGTCAAGCCCGTATCTGTCCTTTGTATAAACGCCCAGCACTACAACATCGGAGGGAACAATAGAAGGGTTAAGCAAATTGCCGTTAGCGTCAAAGGTCGTAGTCGGGTTTGCCCTGTAATAATTATTAAAGGCTTCCGTCGCCTCGGCATCTTCCAACTGGAAGGTGAGGCTGCCTTTTCCCATTATTATATCATTAATTCTTTCAGGGTCGGCCGTTCCGGGAATTTCAACATATATTTGATCGTTCCCCTGACGGCGGATAACAGGTTCCGTAAGCCCAAATTGGTCGATACGGTTATTTAAAACTTCAAGCGCGCGTTTCATCGCGTCCTCGGGATTATCCTCGGTTAATGTCTTCCCAACCTGCAGTACGATGCTTAAGCCACCTGAAAGATCCAGTCCGAGCTTTACGGCGTTTTTCTGCAAATTCTTCAAGGCGAAAATATCATCCGCGTGTTTTTGCTCAATTGCGTCCGCCGCCTCTCTTTTTGTAGAAAACGCTTCAAGAACCGACTTTGCCGTCCAAAGAGCTGGAATCGGCTTTTTAAGAACCTTATACTGTTTTTTTGCAACCGTAGTAACAAATTCCAGATCATCGGGAATTACATTATTGGAAGCAACCGCGTCAAGAAGACGCTGCAGTTCCTCACCCGCAGCCTGAGACGAATAAGTCCTTATCTGCTGTCTGGATTCCAGCGCCAGAGTCTGCTGATCCCTCGGTATGAAAAAATACCAACGTATTGTGGGCCATAAGAACAGGAAACAAACCCCCAATATAATCAATAAAATAAAAAATCTGTAACGTTTACTCATAATTATTCACCGTTTTCGGATGTTTGTCCTTCGGTTTTCTCCTCAATTTCTTTATCTTTGGAAGGCTGTACCACATTGGAAATAGCGCTTCGCAGGAATTCAAGTTTTACATTATCATCGACTTTTATAATTACAGTTGATTCTTTTACTGTTTGAATAGTACCGTGAAGCCCGCCGATAGTAACAACTTTATCGCCTTTTTTTATGGCGGCAAGCATTTTCTCAGTCTCTTTGCGCTTCTTGTTTTGCGGTCTTATCATCAGGAAATAGACAATAACAATTATCAAAACAAAGGGAAGAAAAGTGGTCATCAGACTGGGGGTCGCGCCCGGATCACCACTAGCCTGTAGGGCTGGCATTAGTAACGGAAGAATAAACGTATTCATAGGTAACATCCTTAAAATTAGTATTGATTTCCATATTAACATAAAAAAGAAGGACTATTCAAGTACCCGAAATGGCAAAAAACCCTATTTTTTAAACTTTTATAACCATGGAGATTCTTGGCCTTAATATAAAGGAGTTGCCTTTAAAATAATAGACAAATTCCACGGCAGTTTCAAGATAATAACTCTCTTTCATATAGAATAAACCTGATATGTTCAAATCCACATAGGTGTTCATTTCACTTGTAGTATGTGTATAGTTGCCTATATCGTCCTTGCCATAATAATACCAGATATCATTGCCGGAACCGTGAATAGCTGAAAAACCAAAGCCAAAAGATAACGTAGCGGCGTTTCGCAGATGATTATACCTACTCTGAAGCGAAATATTTAGGGTAAAATCATATAATGACATATTGATATCGGTAAAAGAACCATCCATGGATTTTGATTCAATTGGTTTGATACAAAAATCATTGCTTAAATAATATAATGACAGTACAAATTCCAGTCCCGCCTTAAAAGAAGCACGTTGTGAAGAAAGTGATTCTAACCTAAAAGTTACTCCCGGGTAATACAGATATGATCCATATATATATGCTAATTCTCCACTTATGGGAATTATCGGGTTAAAACCTAATTTAAAAAAAGCTTCAATCTGCTTGTAATAACCTATAAAAAAACCGCCCAAAACAACTTCCAATCCGCCCGGATTTTTTATAAAAATTTCATAAGTTCCGGGAACCAATGTATCATCATCAAAGGTAAGCTTTACGCTTGAATTGTTGGTTACAACTTTCTCAATGGGAATTAATTCATTTTCTTCATTTCTCAGATAAATGACAGATTCATCAAAAATGTTATTTCCTGATATTAGCAATACCCTGTTCTTATTTTGATCCATGTAAAAATATTCAGGGACAATTTTAATAATTTCAGGTTGAAAAGCGGTAATAATGGAGAATTCTTCCCAATCGGAAGAGTCACATCTACGTTCCAGCAAATCGTAAGGGGTCACACTGTACCGATACCTTCCCGGATTCAAAGAAATTTCAATATAATTATTCTTTGTTTTTAAAACACGATATTCCCTGTACTGCCCCGAAAAAATTTCAATTGACACTTCATAATATAAAACATATTCCTCTTTATCCCAGACAAGGCGCTGTTTAAAAACCGGCTCTCCCGTGCTTGTATCAACAGAATACCCCGGTGAATTCGGCGAAGGCTCTTGCGCGTATAACAAGCCGGAAAATAAAAAAACTACCGCGTACAAAAAAATAAATATTTTATTGTCCATACATAACCCCAGTTTTTTTTGTTTTCACACGTCCGGGACGCGGAACATCAATTATAAACTTATTCTCTCCCGGCGTTCCATGCTGTTCCATTATTCCGTCCCTGTAGGAAACCGCTTCCACCTGCCAGTAGAATGTCCCGGTGTCATCAAACACGCTGTAATTGTCAAATGTATATGTTAACTCACTTATAGGATCCGTTTGTAAAATCTGTTGTTTCCTAGGAAATCCGTCTTTCATAATTGACATAATATAGGCATTGGCCCCCTCTACCCTTGACCATGAAAAAACAATACCCTCCCTTTGACGCAATTCTTCAGGACCTAACACAAATCCTGACGCGGGAAGTCTGTTTCCCGGCGTGGGCAGAAGCGGTATCGGCTGAACGCGAATCTGCCGAGGAGAAACTGCGGTAATTGGGAATCCGTCTTTGGAGCGGGCTTCGACCGTCCAATACCATACGCCTTCAGCCAGATTGGGGACTGGAACGGCGCGTCCGGGATTTTGTATGTCTATCTCTGGCCTGCCTGAGAGGGGATTGGAACGGCGTGAAAGAACAAATCTTGAAAACTCCACATCCTCATCCGTAGCCCAGCGGAAAACAGTCGGCTGTCTAAATGCCGTAAGCCCAGCGATAACCACGTTATTCTCGGGAGAGATCAATCTAAGGCGAAGCGGTTGTTGCGGTGTTTGTTTCTGCGGTTGGCTTTCCTGCCGTGGTTGCGAAGCGGTGGAGATTTGAGTTGTCTGCTGTAATTGCTCCTTCTGCTCTACCTGCACCTGCTGCGTTAGCTGTGCCAACTGCTCTTGTTCCCTCTGCGGCTCTTGTTCCCTCTGCGGTTGTTGTTCCTTCTGCGTTTGCTGTTCCTGCCAAATCTGTCTTGTCTCTACAAGTAACGCCGTGAAAACTTCTTCCAGTTTCTTTTCTTCTTCAACAGCCGCCTGTTGTTGAACAGCTTCACTCGGAGTATTTACGGTGGAATTATCATTTATTACCGAAGCGGGAGCGGGAGCGGATGCTACAGGAGCAGGTTGTACCTGAAAAGAAGAAACTTGCGAAAAACGAGCCTCGCCTTCATAAGCGGTTGAAAAAACAGGCTGAACACGCCAATACCATGTTCCTGCGCCTATATCGGATTTAATATAACTCGTTGTCTGTACCTGTTTAATTTCAGGAGAGATAAACTCCGGCGTTCTGGAAACATTTAACAAATAATACGAAGCATCGGGAACTTCCGCCCATCTGAATTGGACTTCCTTACCCGCATCATACTTTACCGGAACCTGCTCGGAACCTCCCATCATGGGGGCAAGCAGAGTCGGCGCGGCCGCTTCAACTATGCTCATTCGCCCTGAAGCAAGCATATTATTTCCATGTAAAAGCCGCCAGTGCCAAAGACCGACATTTAATGAAGCTATCGCGCTTGAGTTAAGATTATCAAGCGTCTGAATAATTTTTCTGAAATTTTTATCCTCTGCAATTTCCAGCCTTAAAAGATCCTGCGGCTGCATATTCATTCTTGCCCATTTAAACTCCACGGTTAACGGACCGGCTTCCGTTTTTAAAAGCACCGCGTTAGGCTTGGGATGAATAACGGCAGCCATCGGCTGGCGCACTTCGTTGCCTTCAGTATCACGGACAACTATTCCTCCCGCAGGCACATCCGTAACCTGTCCCCTCTTGATAACCTGCGCCGCCCCTTCCGTTACGCGCAACACAAGACCGTTGTCTCCTGAAAGGGCGTTTATTTCGGCTCCAGGCTGTACTTGCACGACCTGATCCCCAATTGATAAAAGAATCGCCCCCGTATCTTTTCCGGACACGACGCTGATATTACCGTATGAAAATTCTATTTGCAGGGGACCTTCATCTTTCTGAATCCTGATAAGGGTATTTTCGCCTAACTCAATGCTGTTTTCATCGATATTTAACGTGGCGCCGGAAAGCCGCGCGATACGGACTAAATCGCCTGAGTAAACGGCCGATTGCTCAAAAAGCCTGTCCCAGACCCCCCTGTCCACCAAACGGCGCTGAACGGTATTGTACTTTACGGTTACGGTCCCGGCGGGAACAACGTTATACGAACGAAAAGTCGCGTAAATATCCAAATAAAAGTAATATAAACTTGCCGCGGCGCCGGAAAGACAAAACAAAACGACAAAAATATCCAAAGCCCTAATTGACGTTTTTCTTCTTTCTTTATCGGCCGTATCGCTCATTTAAAAATCCCATTACGCGTTAGCGCCAATTTTGTATTTCTTTTCTTCGGCATTAGTATCAACCTTTGAAATATCAGGAGGCTTTATGCCGAGCAATTCCCTTACTTCAGCCAATGTTCTGGGGCCTGAAGTAACTGAAACATGATTTACAACGGCGAATATCCGCACGGGTTTTTCCTTTCCCTTTACCATTACAGACGGCATTTCTTCCGTAATAAAAAAATATTTAATAAGGTTCCACGTACTCTCGGAAATTAATATGTCCGTCCCCAGGGGTTTATTTAACGCTTCAATCCTTGACGCTAGATTTACAGGATCGCCTATTACCGTATATTCCATGCGAAGCTCCGATCCAAGTTGTCCTGCGGTAACAATACCCGAATTAATACCGCAACCGATTTTAATTGGCGGATCTCCGGGATCATCCGGTATACGTTTTTTATTCAGCATAACCAGAGCCTTACGCATCATAAGAGCCGCCTTAACGCCGTTAAAAGCGTCCTTTGCGGGACTTCCGGCGGTATACGCCGTCCCCCAATGAGCCATAACCGCATCGCCTATAAATTTATCCACAACGCCGTTTGTCTTTTCCACACAGTTGACCATTTGCGTAAAATATTCGTTTAGCCAGAAAATAATTTTGTCAGAAGCGCCCTTACCGTATTCTTTTGTAAAAATTTCTGATTTTTCCGTAAAGCCCCGGATGTCGGAGAAAAAAATCGTGGCGTGTTTGGGCAAGCCCCCCGGTTTTATTTCGCCGCGCATGGCTTTAATGGCTATTTCGCGGTTGGTAAACCGTCCAAAAACACTTAACGCCTGACTCATCCGCTGGAAGCTTGTCGTAAGAAAGCCTATTTCATCGCGGCTTTTTGGTTTTAAATCGAGTTCAAAATCGCCGCCCTCAATTTTTCGCGCGGCATTAGAAAGTATTTTTAACGCGGAAGAAATAGTTTTGGAAAAAAACCAGATAAAAAGTATTGATAAAAATACGACGGCGGCGGTTAAGAGCAAATTACGCCGGGTGGTAGTGTTAATTACCTCAAATATTTTTTTATACTCAATACTGGTAACCACAATTGACGCGCCAATGTTTAATTTTGTAAAAGCGACATAATATTTAACCCCGTCGATTTCGTGCAGGTCCTGCCTGCTGCGTATGGCGCTTTCGCGAATCATGCGGACATCGTCCCTGTTGGAAATATTAGCGACCGTCCTGACCATTTCAAAATCAGGATGTATTAAAATATCGCCGAAATTATTTATCAGGTAAGACTGATTTATGCCGGAACTCAGGTTGTCATTAAGGTATTCAGGTGAAAAAAGGATAAAGACGGCGCGTCCTTCGGACGCATGCCCGTTTGAGAGAGGAAAAAACAAAGCCAGTAAATGCATGGAAAAATGTTTATATGCGTTTAAAAAAAACGATTCTCCGAATGCCGCTTTTTGATAATACTCGATATTTTTCGTGTAATAAGAATTAACCAGTGAAGAGTCAATATCTTTAGAATAAAAAAAACCTTCGTTTATAAGAAATTTCGTATTGTTATCTGGCGTTTGAAAAACAATAGCCGCTATCTGCTTATTTTCTTCAAAGAAAAACTCTTCAGTCTGTTCTAAAAGCCGGCTGTTCATTCCCATGGAATTCATAACTTTGATTAAAATTTGCGCGTTTGCCCGCACATTAGCCAAAGTATGTTCCGCTTCAGACGATGAACGCCTGTTAATTTCAAAATTGTTCTCTTCCGCGGATATTTCCAAATCTTGACTGACCATGTAGGAAACTAAAAATGTTATAGTACCCAGGGAAACAAGGATAAGGATGGTGATTATTGTCACCAGTTTAGCTCCGATTGAAAACCGGATAAATTTATCGCTTAACCTGGTTTTATTGTCCATATCCATAACCATCTAACCGCTAGCGCTTCCTGTTAAAAAATCCGAATTTATAGCCTATTTTAAATCCAAGAATAGAATGATCAAAACGTATATCTTTAGGCTGGTTATAAAGGTCATTTGGATATATCGCAAATTGATTTAACATTTTTGTATCACCTAAATTAATAAACATATAGTTAACATCAAAGAATAACGCGCCGCTTTTCCCTGCTTTCACAGCCACTTGGACTCCCGCGCCGAATATAAATTGCGGATAACTGGAAAAAACTTCCAAGTCTGCGGGAAAACGTATTGGATATGCGGCGATTCCGTATGGTTCAATGACGGCAGATTTTAAAAATTTTAAAGGGAATTTAATAGCCGCGGAAAACATCGCGGTATACATTACATGTCCTTTTACTATCTCTTCTAATGATAAATCGGCACGAGGCTCAATACTCATAAAATCAAGAAATTGAAATTCCAATCCCAGGCCTATTCCAGGCATGAAACCAAATTTATTATCTATGGGACCAATAAGATTAGGATCATTATCATTCCACATTCCAATTCCACCTTTTAAACGATTATCGTTTAGGCCTAGAAACATTATTGCATAATCAAAAGACACGTTAAGGTACAGCCATTTATCACGCCAAGTGTTATCCTCCGGCGCCCCTTTTACATCTTCCGGAAGATTTGAGATAAGCAGGAAAAACACCAATTGGGCGTAAAGCATCATCTCTTCTTCATCAGCGAAGAAATATTCCATACTGACAATTACCGATGAATCATCAACTTTGATAAGGTTTACAATAAATTTAGATTTTTCTTCAGTTCTATCGTACTCTACAGTAAATTTAATATTATATTTCGCTGAACTTGCATTATCCGTAATCTGATAACCTGCGGCTTTTGCTTCTACTGTCAGGGCTAATTTAAAGCCGTCCACAAAACTTGGCGATCCGCTCCCCTGGATAGCCAGAGTTATATCACGAGGATTCACCGCATAAAGAAATGCCGCCGAAAAAAAGAGGAAAAAGGAAATAAAGATAATTTTCTTCATTAATTGCCGCATTTTCTTAATTTTACTACATTATTATCGGCATTTCAATGTTATATGCCTTAGCTTAGGCATTAAAAAAGTCTAATTTTTGGGCTTCATTCCGAGATTTTTACATGATTATTTAGGCAAAAATCCCAAATTTAAGGTTTTTTACCAATTATTCTACATGAGTAGTTGTCCAAGAAGAAAATTTAACCACGGAAGACACGGAGTTACACGGAGGAAGAGAAGATTTACGTACCAGAACTCCCTATCTTCAATGTTAATTTTTTTCAATAATGCATCAAAAACTGAAGGAGATATGGGGGAACAAAGCAAGCACGCCGTCAAGGCGTGTGGATGAAAAATCCAAAATGTTCCGGCGCAATGAAACTTACCCCAGACGAACAAAATGAGGTGAGCTTTAGCTCACCGTCCGCGCCGTGGCGCTCAATTAAGCACGGCGAAGCCGTGTGGATGAATAATGTGGCATAGCGTGGCGCTCAATAAAATCCCCATTAAGAAAAATGCGCCGAACCTTTAGGTGAGGCAGCGCGCCCGGACAGGACTGAAGCTCTCTCCAACCCAGAACCAACATATAAAAACTCCCCCCAATTCTGGGGTTCGAATCCCCAATTATTCGTTTTTTGTAAATTACTTTAAACATATTAATTTTTTAGAGTATTTATTTTTTTTTGGAGATAAGGGGATTCGAACCCCTGACTTCTAGCTTGCAAAGCTAGCGCTCTAACCAACTGAGCTATATCCCCAATGCTGTACCATTATTCCCAATTTTTCGCGCATTGTCAATAAACAGGACTAACCTGCGCAATAGCGTCATAATCCCCCGCTTTATCCGTATCTGTTTTTTCCAGCAATTTACACCGTAAAACTTCTCCGGGCGGCGGAGGTTTTTCTCCTTTATAAATAACCAGCGTTTTTAGATAATTCTCGCTAACTCCACGGCAGAATTTTCCGCCGCCTTTTTCTACCAGTACGTCAACTTCGCGACCGAGCCAGCGGCGGGCATAGTCCGCCCTGCCACGCTCTGCTAAGGCTGTAAAAAGCCCGAGTCGCCTTGTTACTTCCGCTTCATGTATTGATTCCGGAAAAGAAAAAGCGGCGGTTCCCGGCCTATTTGAATACGGGAATACGTGTATCCACGCAAAATCCAGTTTTTTGCACAACTCTAATGTCTCTTTAAACTCCGTTTCTGTTTCTCCGGGGAATCCTGTGATAATGTCGCAAGCAAGGAACGGATCGTCTTTTGCATGGCGTAAAAGAGAAACTGCGTCTTCAATGGTTTTTCCGTCGTAGGAGCGTCCCATTTTTTCAAGAATTTTCTTACTGCAAGATTGAATCGATAAATGAAAATGAGGGCGTATGCGGTTATTGGATAAAATGCCGATAAGCTCTTCATTAATACTGTCAGGTGCAAGACTGGATAAACGAAGGGCGATTTTTTCAGTGCCTTTTAAAAGATACTCCAAAAGCCGCGCAAGATTTATATTCGCGCATTTTTCAGATTCCTTCTTGTCACAGTACTGGCTGATATTCACGCCTGTAAGAACGGCTTCCGCGTGGTTTTTTTCCAGTATCCGCAAGCGCGATAATACCTCATCCGCGTCAAGACTGACGCTTGCGCCGCGAGCAAGGCGAATCCTGCAGTAGGTACAGTTATTGTCACATCCGTCCTGGATTTTTAAAAAACTTCTTGTATGGCTGGAAAAACTCCTCGGGTTAAATTGAAACACGCCATCCCGCGTCACAGACCGCGGTTTTTCCGTAAATTTTTCCAACGTACTGTCTATTTGTTCATTTTCATTGTAATAAGACGGCAGATCAATAATACTGTCTTTTTTAATTACAAACAGCCTTTTCTTTTTACCGTCGTCCAACTTTAATAAATCTTCACCGTTCAACTGCGCGTAACATCCTGTAACAAGAACTCTGCTTTCAGGATAATCGCGCAGTGCCTTTCTTATTACGCGCCTGGCTTTTTGATCGGCTTTTGACGTTACAGTACAGGTATTGATAATAACAACGGAAGGCGCTTTTGCAGTCTGTCCTCCGTTAACTGTCAACCGCTCAAATCCCACCTTAAGAAAAGCGTCGGTTATAGCTTCGCTTTCCAACAGGTTGAGTTTACAGCCTAATGTTTGAATTAAAAATGACGGCATTAATCTTGCGCTTTACTGGGCGCTCATAACCCGCCTGATCCGTTCAATTCCGCGCTGGGCGTCAGATAATTGGGAATTAAGGGAAAGGGCGCGTTCATAAGCTTCTATCGCGCTGGATAAATCGCCAGCATTTTCCCTTGTGTAGGCAAGCCTGACCCACCATGCCGCGTTATTTGGCACCCAGTGAACGGCGGTTGAAAGGGCGATATCGGCATGACGGAATTTACCCTGACGGATGTATATTTCCCCCATAAGGTAATAAACCTGATCAATGCGTTGCCCTTCTGGAGCGGTGCTTGCGTATTCCTGTAAATACTGCAACGCTTCGTCATTTCTACCCTGATAATAACTGATTTCTCCCAAAATTTGGGTTACTCTTACGTCAAAGCGGTTCAAAGCCCTTCCCGCGCGGGCATAGCGCATGGCTTCTTCCAAACGGTTCAACCGGATTAAAGCCCAGCAAATAACAACGTGCGACTCCAAATTATTGGGATTTTCGGCAAGTTCCTCACGGCAAATAAGGACTGCCCTTTCAAAATTACCGGCGCGATATTCAGCTAATGCGTCGGGACGGGTTTGAGCGTAAACGCCAAACGTGAAGATAAAAAGTATACCCATCATTAAAAATGTAATTTTTGTTTTCATACCGGATTTTTCCCAACCATTGTGCATCGGCCGTTAAATACGCATCCTGTTTCCATAAAAATTTCAGGAGCCGTGACATTTCCTGACAGTTTACCAGATAAGGTAATTTCCACTTTTTCAATAGCGGTAACGTCGCCTTTTACCTGTCCTCGGATTAAAACGCGTAAGGCGTGAATATTGGCGTTTACTACCGCATTTTCATCTATAACCAGCAAACCGGAAGCGTTAATTTCCCCGGAAACCCTTCCTCTTATACAAAAAGGTTTTTCAAAACGTAATGTCCCCGTAAAATCAATATCCGGAGACAGAATTGTGTCAAAATCCGCGTCTTCCAGAAAATCATTGTATACTTCAGTCACATACGCCCCCGTATAATAAAAAAATTATAACAAATTATAATGACTTGCGCAAGTTAAGAAAAGGAGTTATCATAAATTTGTTATTATTTTAAGGAGGAAACATGGATTTTGTATCAGTTATGAAAGCAAAGGCCGCATCGGTGCCTAAAAGACTTGTACTGCCTGAAGGCAGTGAAGAGCGGACTATCAGAGCGGCAAGAATTCTATTGGATGAAAAAATAGCCGCAAGTATTACACTCTTGGGAAACATCGCGGATATACGGGCTTCCGCGATGAAAGAAGGTATTGATCTTGAAGGCATAGCCCTTGTCCATCCGGGAGTTGAAGCTTCAGTTTTAAGCAAATACGCAAATGAATATTACGAGCTTAGAAAGAAAAAAGGCATGACGCCTGAACAGGCTAAAACTGACATTATAGACCCCCTGCGCTGGGGTGCGATGATGGTTCACATGGGGGACGCGGACGCGATGGTTGCCGGAGCCATAAATACCACGGGTGACGTATTACGCGCCGGTCTTGCCATTATTGGGACGGCACAAGGCATTAAAACCGCTTCATCTTGTTTTGTAATGACAGGAATGGATCCGCAATACGGAAAGGAAGGATCTTTGATCTTCTCCGATTGCGCGGTAATACCCGACCCGCTTGCAGAGCAGCTTGCCGATATTACGGAATGTGCGGCCCAATCATGCCGTGAATTCCTGAGCGCCGAACCCGTAGCCGCCCTTTTATCCTTTTCATCAAAAGGTTCCGCAAAACATGACAATGTTACAAAAGTTCAAAATGCGGTAGAAATCCTTGAAAAAAGAAACCCCAAGTTTATCTTTGACGGTGAATTACAGGCGGACGCGGCGTTGGTTCCTACCGTACTGGATAAAAAAGCGCCCGGAAGCCCGGTAAGAGGCAAGGTTAACGTACTGATTTTCCCTGATTTAGGCTCAGGCAATATAGGCTATAAACTGGTACAACGCCTTGGCAAAGCTCAAGCCTACGGTCCGTTCCTTCAAGGGTTTGCGAAACCAATAAGCGATCTTTCCAGAGGCGCTTCCGTTGATGATATTGTAACTACATGCGCCGTAACATTATCGCGGGTAAAATAATTTGGCAAAATGTTTAATCAAAAACAGTTGCTAAAATTATATGATTCGGATTATAATAGTTTTATAATCTTTATTCCAAGAATATTTAGGAGGAATTAATGGCAACAATAAAAAAACCGGCAGCAAAAAAAGCTCCGGCAAAAAAACCGGCGGCTAAAAAAGCCCCGGCTAAGAAACCAGCAACAAAAAAACCGGCGGCTAAAAAAGCCCCCGCCA
>Ga0268262_10005219_pt1 | contig 12968 bp, 10 predicted proteins | sample TergutNc150P3_FD_190354 | JGI IMG/M metagenome (GOLD analysis project Ga0268262, IMG submission 190354) | Nasutitermes corniger P3 segment gut microbial community from laboratory colony in Florida, USA - Nc150 P3 (SPAdes) (version 2) | ecosystem: Host-associated > Arthropoda: Insects >... | reverse complement strand
TTGTTAATAGGTTCGTCTGCTCTCGCTATTATAATGTTTGGGGAAATACCCATTGCACGGAGTTCTTTTACCGAATGTTGAGTTGGTTTTGATTTGTGTTCGCCGGAGCTTTTTAAATAAGGAACAAGAGTTACGTGAATGAACAAGCAATCATCGCTGCCTTTGTCAAGCCATATTTGCCTAATTGCCTCCAAAAATGGCTGGCTTTCAATATCGCCTGTTGTGCCGCCAATTTCTGTAATAAGCACATCGGCTTTGCTGCTGGCTGCTCCTGCATATATAAATTCCTTTATCGTTTCCGTAACGTGCGGAATTACCTGCACTGTGCCACCCAAATAACCACCAGCGCGTTCCCTTTCAAGCACATTCCAAAACACCTTTCCAGCCGTTAGGTTGCTGAGTTTAGTGAGATTTTCATCTATAAAACGCTCATAATGCCCCAAATCCAAATCAGTTTCTGCTCCATCGTCCGTCACAAATACTTCGCCGTGCTGAAAAGGACTCATAGTACCAGGGTCTATGTTCATATAGGGGTCTAATTTTTGAGCCGCAACCTTCAAGCCGCGTTGTTTGAGCAACCTGCCAAGAGATGCGGCGGTAATTCCCTTGCCAAGCCCGGAAACAACACCGCCTGTTACGAAAATATATTTGGTCATAATATCTATTATCGATGAATCCCTACTTTGCTAAATCCTCATACTGTTTCCACCTTGCATCCACAAATGCTTGCAGTCTGTTTGCAAGTTCCTCTGCTGCGGCAGGGTTAGAAGCGGTTAGCATTTTGTAGCGGTTTTCGGTGTAGATATAGTCTTTAACCGGCAGGCTCGGTGCTTTGGAATCCAAAACAAAGGGGTTCTTGCCTTCGTCAAAGTTTGCCGGAATGTAGCGGAGCAGGGGCCAATAGCCGCTATCCACTGCCATTTTCTGCTGGTGGAGCATATAACGCATATCCTTTATGCCGTGAGAAATGCAAGGGGAGTAGGCGAGTATAAGCGAAGGTCCGTTATGGGCTTCTGCCTCGCGGAACACCTTGATCGTGTGCACATCGTTTGCGCCCATAGCAACCTTGCCAACATATACGTTTTTGTAGCTCATCGCAATCAAGCCCAGGTCTTTTTTGGGAGCGCGTTTGCCGCTTGCGGCAAACTGCGCAACTGCTGCCAAATTGGTGCTTTTGCTCGCTTGTCCGCCTGTGTTGGAATACACCTCGGTATCCAAAACCAAAATATTCACGTTCTCGCCACTGGCAAGAACGTGGTCTAAACCGCCGTAGCCAATATCATAAGCCCAGCCGTCTCCGCCCATAATCCACACGCTCTTGTGCACAAGGTAATCGGCTAAGGAGATGAGTTTCTTCGCTAGGGGATTGCTTGACTTTTTGAGAATTTCCTTTAATTTTTCGACATTTGCCCTTTGAGCGGCAATGCCAGCTTCGTCAATTTGGCTTTGCTCTTTGAGAGCATTTACCAAATCTGCGGGAACTTCGTTAATGGAAGTTAAAAGGTCTTCTGCATGTTTTGCGTGGTGGGTTATCGCAAGGCGAAGACCAAGACCGAATTCCGCATTGTCTTCAAATAGGGAATTAGTCCAAGCCGGACCTTTGCCAGCTTTGTTTTTTGCCCAAGGGGTAGTAGGCAAATTTCCGCCGTAAATGGAAGAACAGCCCGTTGCATTTGTAATCACCATTCTATCGCCAAACAGCTGAGATGCCAAACGGACATAAGGCGTTTCGCCACAACCTGTGCAAGCACCGCTGAACTCAAAGAGAGGTTCAAGGAGCATCGCATTTTTAACGAGTTTCGGGTCAACTTTTGTGCGGTCTGCTTCGGGCAGGTCCACAAAGAAATCCCAAGCCTTTCCCTCTTTTTCCGCTATATTTGCCTGAGGGAGCATATTCAAGGCTTTTGCACCTTTAAGACCGGAGCAGGCTTCTGCGCAAACTCCGCAACCCGTACAATCATAAGGGCTAACCTGAACGGTATATTTAATGTTGCCGTCTAGTTTAAAGCCTTTGCCTTCCATAGTCTTAAAGCCTTCTGGGGCATTTCCCAAGGCAGAGGCATCGTAGGCTTTGGTGCGAATAGCGGCGTGTGGGCAAACCATTGCGCACTTTCCGCACTGAATACAAGACTCGGTATTCCAAACAGGAATTTCCAAAGCCAAATCTCGCTTTTCGTATTTGGATGTGGCGGTTGGATATGTGCCGTCTGCGGGTATTGCAGATACAGGAAGCTCATCGCCATAACCCTCAATAATCTTTGCAGTTACGGAGTTTAGGAATTTGTCTTTTGTGCCTATCAAAGCAGGGCGGAAACCGGTTGTTGCGCTAACACTGCCTGGGACTTTTACCTCGTTTAGGTGCGCAAGAGTGTGGTCAACGGCTTCCCAATTCTTTTTAACAACCTCCTCACCTTTTTTCAAATAGCTCTTTTTAATGGAATCTTTAATATGGTTAATTGCCTCATCTTTTGGCAAAATGCCTGAAATTGCAAAGAAACAGGTTTGCATAATGGTATTTATGCGCCTGCCCATTCCTGTGTCTTGGGCAACCTTGTAGCCGTCAATAACATAAACTTTGAGCTTTTTGTCTATTATCTGCTTTTGAACTTCTTTTGGGAAGGTGTCCCAAGCCGCTTCTGCACCGTGCTGCGTGTTTATCAAAAATACAGCACCGGGTTTTGCATAGCGAAGCATATTTACTTGGTAAAGGTGCGGGGTGTGATGGCAGGCTATGAAATCTGCTTGGTTTGGCTCAATTAAATAGGGTGCGTGAATGGGTTCGCTGCCAAAGCGCAAATGGCTGGTTGTGCCGCTGCCGCTCTTTTTGGAATCGTAAACAAAGTAACCCTGAGTATAGTTGTTTGTGTATTCGCCTATTATCTTTATGGAATTTTTGTTTGCCCCGACTGTACCATCTGCTCCAAGCCCGTAGAACATAGTTTGGAACAACTTTTTTTCCAAATGGAAGTTTTCGTCTATTTCTAGGCTTGTGTTGCTAACATCGTCATTTATGCCAACGGTAAAGCGTTTTTTGGAATCTATGCTGGTTGCATTATCTATAACCGCCTTTACGCAAGCAGGAGTGAAATCCTTTGATGCCAAGCCATAGCGACCTCCCAAAACTTTTGGGGGCTGCTGGAATTTCCCTTCCATAACCGCTTCTGCAATTGTGGTTAAAACATCTTGAAACAAGGGTTCTCCAAGAGAACCGGGTTCTTTGCACCTATCCAGAACTGCTATATTTTTAAAGGACTTAGGGAGAGCTGTCATAAACTCTTTTGCAGGGAAGGGTCTATAAAGATGGACATTTACCATTCCAACTTTTTGCCCTTTGCTCGCCAAAAGTTCAACTGTTTCGCGCACGGTGGCGGCGGCGGAACCCATTACTACGATAACTGTTTCTGCATCTGTGGCTCCTGTGTATTCAACAAGTTTATACTGACGACCTGTTGCTTTTCCGAGTTTATCCATATACTCTTGAACAATGCCGGGCACTGCGGTATAATATGGATTTACAGTTTCGCGCCCTTGAAAGTAAACATCTGCGTTTTGAGCCGTGCCACGCAAAACAGGAGCATCTGGGGTGAGAGCGCGAGCGCGGTGAGCGGCAACAAGTTCATCGTCTATTAAATCTTTAATTGTTTCTATGGGCAATTCCTCTATTTTCATTATTTCGTGGGAGGTGCGGAATCCGTCAAAGAAGTGTATAAATGGAACGCGGGCTTTTAGAGTTGCCGCGTGAGCCACAAGTGCTAGGTCGTGGGATTCTTGAACGCTAGAGCTGGCAAGCATAGCAAAGCCGGTTTGCCTGCAAGCCATAACATCCGAGTGGTCGCCAAAAATGGAGAGACCTTGCATAGCAAGGGCGCGGGCACTTACGTGGAACACTGTGGAAGTGAGTTCGCCCGCTATTTTGAACATATTGGGGATCATAAGCAGCAAGCCCTGAGATGCCGTGAATGTTGTTGTTAGGGCACCAGCTTGCAAAGAACCGTGAACCGCTCCAGCGGCTCCGCCTTCGGATTGCAGTTCTACAACTCTTGGTACTTGCCCCCAAATATTCTTATGCCCTTGGGCGCTCCAAGCATCGCAGTGTTCTGCCATAGGAGTGGAAGGGGTTATTGGATAAATTGCAACAACTTCGCTGACTTTGTGCGCTATACTCGCAGTTGCCTCGTTGCCATCAACGGCAATCATCTTTTTAGACATAAAAACTCCCAAGAAATAGATTGAGAAAGTAATATAGTAAATAAGTTTATAGAATAGGCTTCTTACTATATTACCAAGAAAATGAAAAGGTTTGGTTGATTGACTTACAATTTACAAGACTATGATTTTGCTTTCCCAACAGGGCTTATTGCACAAAAAACAGCAGGTAAGGGGAAAACAAAAATTTTATGCTGCCCCAAAAACGGCGGCTCATTGCAAATTTTTGGTAGCAGCAAAATAACAACTTTATTCAAAGCCGGAGATTGCATAGTTGTGAATAATACGCAGGTTATTCCGGCGCGGCTACTGGGAAAAACCAAACACGGCGGCAAAGCAGAAATCCTTTTGCTAAAACAACTAGATCCTGCCGCAGATGGCACCGCAATATGGGAGGCTTGGGTTAAGCCCGGCAAGGCTTTTGAAAACGGAAAGGAAATTTTCATCTCAAACATAAAATGCAAAAGCCTTGGATTTGCAAAAGCAGATGATTCTAAAATTCGCATAATTAATTTCTCCATTTCAAACTCGGAATTCAATTCTTTTCTGGAAAAAAACGGGCAAGTTCCCTTGCCACCATACATAAATAGAAGCACTTGCGCAAGCGATAAAAGCGATTACCAAACGATTTTCGCAAAATATGCAGGGGCTGTGGCTGCCCCAACTGCGAGCTTGCATTTTAGCGAAGATATGGTAAATGAACTTAAAGCAAAAGGCGTGTTATTTGCAGAAACAACCTTGCACGTTGGCCCCGGCACTTTTGAAAACATAAAGGAAACTTCGGATTTTCGCAAGGCAAAAATGCACAGCGAGGAATACGAATTAAATGAGCAAAATGCAAACATAATAAACGAATGCAAAAAAAATGGCGGCAGAATAATTTGCATAGGTACAACGAGCACGAGAGTTTTGGAAACAGTGGCAAATGAAGATGGTTTTGTGAAAGCTGAGAGTGGCATGACGGATATTTTTATTTATCCAGGCTTTAAATTCAAGGCAGTGGATGCCATGCTTACAAATTTCCACTGGCCAAAATCCTCTTTAATTCTGCTGGTATCTGCTTTTTATGGCAGGGAAAACACGCTGAATGCTTATAAATATGCAGTTGAAAATTCCATGAAGCTTTTTAGCTATGGAGATGGAATGTTGATTATTTAATACGCTTGGCGCGATTCGAACGCGCGACCTGCGGCTTCGGAGGCCACCACTCTATCCAACTGAGCTACAAGCGCAGATATGCAGAACATAGAAAACTATTCCACATCGCTCAAGAATTCTATTTGAGCATCTACCCATTCTGAATCCATTTTACGGAGCCGGTCGTGTTTTAGGTTTTCGCTCAAAACCCAGCGAATTTCTAGGCTTGGAGAGCGCATCCACTCTTCAAAGCATTCTTTTCCCTTTTCTGGGTTTGCTTCTATAGCCACACTTATGCAGTAACCCATAGCTTTTTTGAATATCCTATACTCCTCGCTTTTCACATTTTTTTCTAATTCTATAATTTCCATATATTCTTTCAAAATACCTAGAATTTTATCTGCTTTCTCTTTTGTTTTTATTAAAGCAGGTTCACAGAGCGTTGCCGCTATGCACCTTTTTTCCAATAGGTTTGCGTTTTCCCAAGAATCAAAAACCGAATAAAGTTTTTCTGAATCTTTTAAACCCAGATTTTGCAAGCCAAAAACCGCACCATCTCTTATTCGCCAGTTGCCGCTATTTGCGGCTTTTCTAAAGATTTCTGTGTTGGCAGAAGCAGCCACCCCACACATCGCAACAAAGGTAGCAGGAGAGTTTGCATCTGGGTTGGTATCTAAAACTGTTAGGCAGAGTGCAACCTGTTCTGGCGTGGCTTCTTTAATGAATTGTTTTAGCAGGCTCAAATTTATAGCCGTGCCCGGCAATTTGGATTCCTTTTCCAAAACCGCAAGCAGTTCTGATCCACTAGGAAAAACGGACATAGTTCCTCTGTTTGGTTACTTAGGATAATATAGAAAATTCTAAATTTTGAGTTCTATGACAGAACTTGCCAAACAAAGGCTTGCTAAATTCAGGCATAACAAACTTGCTTGGTACTCTTTTGTTATTTTAGCGGCAGCATACTTGCTCTCTTTAACAAGCCCTTGGTTGGTGAACGATAAACCCCTATTGTTAAAATACAATGGCAAATTTTACTGCCCGGCTCTTTTTCATTATGGGCAAAGCGAATTTTATGGCAATTACGCAACCGAGCCAAACTACGAGGAATTGGTTTTGTACGCAAAAGAAAACTCTGTGCCCTTTTTTGCCATTTTCCCTCCAATACCTTGGAGCCCAATAAAATCGCAATTAACAGCAGAAGGCGCGCCACCTTATGCACCCTCTGCCGCTCACTGGCTTGGAACAGATGCCCACGGAAGAGATGTTTTGTCTAGGTTAATTCACGGATTTAGAATTTGTATGAGCTTTAGCCTTTTGCTCTCTTTGATAGGAACTTTTATGGGCATAGTGATAGGTGGAATTCAGGGGTATTTTGGTGGGAAATTGGATATTGTTTTTCAGAGGCTAATTGAAATTTGGGCAGCTCTTCCTTTTTTATATGTGGTTATTTTGCTCGGTAGCATTTATGGGCAGGGGTTTTGGCTTTTGGCTGTGATTATGGCTGCATTTAGCTGGATTGGACTCAGCTATTATATGAGAGCGGAATTTTTCAAAATAAAAAATATGCAATTTGTAAAAGCCGCAACCGTGCTTGGCATGGGGCACGTGAGAATTTTTTTCAAGGAAATTTTGCCAAACGCTTTAACCCCCGTTATAACTCTTTTCCCTTTTTCCATAATAGGCGGAATTTCAGGCCTTACCTCGCTTGATTTTTTGGGTTTTGGTTTGCAAGCTCCAACACCTTCTTGGGGAGATTTGCTCTCTCAGGGCCTTGCGAATCTCTACGCACCTTGGATTACCATTTTCACAATACTGGCACTATTCATAACCCTTATGCTAGCTTCTTTTATAGGGGAGGGGATAAGGGATGCCTTTGATCCTAAGTCGGGGGATAGGTTTGAGTAGCTCTTGTGAAAAATTCCCTAACTTCTGCTATATCGCTTTCCAGTCCAGTTTTTAAATCGGCATCCAAAAGAACATTTCCAGTTTTTAAGAATAAAATTTTATTTGCTATTGTTTTAATGGAATCAAGTTCGTGAGTAACTATTAAAACCGAGAGTTTTAAACTCTCTCTCAAAAACAGCAAGAGATCGTCTAAGGCACGGCTCGTAACAGGGTCAAGTCCTGCGCTTGGCTCATCGCAAAAAAGGAGTTCAGGGTCTAGGGCTATTGCTCGCGCCAGTGCCGCTCGCTTTTTCATTCCTCCGCTGAGTTCGCTTGGTAATTTGTCTATGGCGTGGAGCATATTTACCTTTTCCAGCCGGCTTTCCACCATATCCCTAACTTCTGCCTCTGGAGTATTTGGGCGGTGCAGGCGAATTGGCAGGGCAACGTTTTGAAAAACCGTTAGGGAGCTCAGTAGCGCACCGTTTTGGAACAAAACCCCCATGCGTTTTTGCACGGAAAGCGGAATTTGCTCCTTGCCAGCTTTTAATCTTGTTCCTAAAATTTCTATTTCACCAGACATCGCTTTTTCAAGCCCCAGGATATTATTCAAAAGCGTGGACTTTCCGCAACCGGATGTCCCCAAAATAGCCCTAATTTCTCCTTGTTCCTGCGAAAAGGAAATATTTTGCAAAACTATTTTTTTCCCATAGCCTGCTTTTAAGTGAGAAACAGAGAGAACTGGCACATTACCCCCCATATTTTTCTAATTTCCGCTTCAATTCCGCAAGCTCAACATCCTTGCCCGCAAGCTCGGCATCTTTTTTGGCTATTGCTCTATTCTTATCCTCTATCTCCCTATATAACTCACCAAAAGTATCATCCACGTATTGGCGATAGTAACGCTCATCTTCAAGCTCCTTGCGAGCCTTTGGGTCGGTACTTATGTAGTGAAGAATATCTGTTATCTCTTTCACTCCCTCATCGCTTATAGGGTAATCGTAAGTTTTGTCTGCTTCGGTTTTATCTATGAAATTCGTCTGCTCAAACACGGAAAGCAATCTGTCTAAAGGAGTTTTAAGTCTGGGCTGGATGCGCGGAACCTGAACTATGTAACAGTCGGGAAAATCATAATAGCCACGAGATATACACTGAAAGGTAGTTTCTATGTCTGGCAGAGAAAACCAGAGAATATAAATGGAAATGATGGGAATTGTATCGGACATATACTCGTGCCCAAGATACCTGCGGAAGCGGCTCACGTCGGTGATTATTTTGTCTGACTTTTGCATTTCTATCGCTACTTTCTGCTTTTGTCCGTCTTCGGTTTCTATCTCAACGGTGAAATCCATTCTTAGCAGTTTGAGCTCTTGGTCTTTTGGGTCTATGTATGTGCGTTCTGGCGAGCGAATGGATATTGAAAGTATTGGTTTGCCTAGCAAAGTGCCTATGAAAAATTTAGCTGCCCGCTGATTTTCTAGCAGGTGTTTGAATACAGTATCGTAAATAGGATTGGCTATGAGCATTTTGGTATAAGATAGAAATTTGTAAATTTACAACATCCAAATGCAAGACATTCGCAACATAGCCATTCTCGCTCATATAGATGCAGGCAAAACAACGCTCTCGGAGCGGATTTTGTGGACTGCTGGGAAAATTTTGCGCCCCGGCAATGTGGAAGATGGGCTTGCAACTATGGATTATTTACCGGAGGAAAAAGCAAAGGGGATAACCATAGAAGCGGGCATTTCGCATTTTGAGTGGAGGGATATTTGGTGGAATTTGATAGATGCGCCCGGGCATATAGATTTTGGAATGGAAGCAGACACAGCCTTGCAAGCCGCAGACGGAGCGGTGTTGGTGGTCTCTGCGCTTGATGGGATTCAGCCTCAAACTTTTGCGGCTTGGGAAAAATTGAAATCGCTGAACAAACCTTGCATTATATTTTTCAACAAAACAGATTTGCCGGAGTCACGTTTGGAAGAGAGTTTTTTGGAAATAGAGGAGCAATTTGGCGTTAAACCTTTGCTTATGAATTTGCCTGTGAAAAATGAGGGCGTTTGGGATATTTTGAGCGGATGCTTTTTGAAACACAATGCAGAGGGCAAAGAGGATATTTTTGATTTTACAGAAGAAAAAAAGGAAATGGAAAATTACCGAAGAGAAGCCTGCGAAGCGGCATCACTTGCAGACGATAAAATTTTAGAAAAAATGCTAGCTAAAAAAAATGTGGAAACAGCCGACTTGCTCGCTGGTTTGCAAAAATTGTTCTGCGAAAAAAAACATATTTTGTGCTATGCTGGTTCTGCAAAAAAAAATATAGGGATTCGCTCGCTTTTAAATGGGATTTCTTTTTTCATAAAACCGCAAACTATAAAGAGCAAGGAATTAGGGCAAGTTATACGCTATCGCTTTTTTAGCGGCATTGGCGAAGTTGCTATTTTCAAGAGTTTTAAAAAATTGCCAAAGAGCAAATTCCCAAGCGGATTGAAGTTTTACCGCATTCACGCCCAAAATCTGAGCGAAGTTCAGGAGATTTTTTGCGGAGATATTTATGCGGTGAAAGGAATGGAGCATAAAAAAACAGGGGACTATTCTCCTCTTTTGCAAATGCGAATTGAATGTTTAAAGGCGAGCGACTGGGAAGCGACAAATGCGGCTTTAAAGAGCATAGAGCGTACGGACAATTCGGTGAAAGTTTCGGATAACAGCGATGGTTCTTGGACCTTGCACGCTATGGGCGCGGTTCAGTTCGATTTTATTTTATCCCGATTAAAAAGGGAATTTCGCTGCGAGGTTAGGGCAGGGGAGCCAAGCGTTGAGTTTAGGGAAATGCTTTCCAAAAAATTGGATGCCACCCAAAATTTTTGCCAGATTGGAGATACAAGCGTAAAAATTTCTCTCTCTGCCGAGCCTAATAGTGCAGGCTTTACCGTTGAAGGTTGTGAGAATATTTGGAAAGATGCGATAATTTCTGCTCTTGATGAATTTTGCCAGTCTGGGGTTTTGGGCAAAGGCTCTTTGTGCAATGTTAAATTTATTTTGCATGAATTTGAGGTGCAGGGCAGTTCGCAAGCCGTTGTGAAAAAAGCCTGCCTTGATGCGGCAAAGATGCTGGTGGAGCCGAGTTCCGTGCAAATTTACGAACCTTGGGTTAATTTAACCGTTCAATGCCCAAGCCTTTTTGCAGGCACGGTTGCAAGCGATTTGCTCTCTCGCGGCGCAAAGATAATAAACAGCGATGGAGATGGGAAAAAAGCACGTTTTTACGCAGAGGCACCACTCAGCAAACTTGCCCGCTACACAACGGAACTCCTCTCCATAACCAAAGGAGGGGGGAATTTTTTTCTACATTATCTTAAACATAAGGAGTTTTTATGAAAAAATCAATTTTACTTTCTCTTTTCGCTTGCGTTTCGCTTTTTGCCGCGCAAGATCCTGTTGCTTTGCTAAAGCAAAACGATGTGGAATTGCAAAAAGAGCTTAAAAAAAAGAGCCACACACCAAAAGAAATAGAGAGAATCAAATTTTTGAGCAGCGGGCTTTTTGATTTTGCTAGAATGGCAGAGCGCAGTTTGCCCAAAAAAACTTTAGACACTGTTTCTGCGGCGTTGAAGGCGGAGTTTGCCAAGGAATTTCAGCGAATGGTGGAGAACTCAAGCGTGAATAAATTTAAAAACACAACATTTACTCCACCAGATTCCACGGTTTATGATGCGCCCAAATACAAAAAAGATGGTGCAGAAGTTGAAGTTTCCATACATTCCTGGAGCAAGGGTAAAGATATGCTTATGGTTTATAAAATGGAAAAATCGGGGGAGTCTTGGCGTGTTTGGGATTTGGTTATAGATGATTTATCTACCACTCGCAATTATCAAGACCAATTCAAAAGCATTTTGGAAACAAAGAACTTTAAGGAATTGATTAAGACGGTGAAAGATAAAGCAGATGAATATGCAAAATGAAATTTCGCCTAGCTTTTTCTTTTTCTAAAACGGAGCGCAAATTCAGGCTTCGTTTTTGGAAATGGGATATATGGCGTCTTGATTCGGCTCAAGAGAATGAAAATGTTAAAAAGGATTTGAGCAAGGCAGGTTTTTTGTCTTTTGACAGTTCCGATGAAAAAAAAACTGATGATAACAAACTTTTGTTTCAAGCGCTTTTTGAGCCTGGGGTGGAGGGCCGAATTTGGAAAGCCAGCAGGAGATTAGCCACCAGAGCGATAAAGATATTTTCTGCGGGTTTTGAAAATGTTGAGGTTAGAGGCACTTTGGGCGACCCTTTTTACGATTCAATAGCAATAGGAATGTCTAATGGCTGTTATTACCCCGATTGGGAAAATGAAAATGCGGACTGGAGCGCAAAAGGAGAGATGATTTTAAAAGTAAAAATTTTTCGTTTTGTTCTTTTTGCATTTAGCGTTGTTTACGAAGCCTTTGTTTTGACTTATCTTTTGTGGCGAGGCACAAAGATTGCAAAAAAGAACCCAAACGGCGAGAATTTGGGTACTGTTCGCAGATGGATTTTCTTAAAGGCAAGAGAAGCCTTATGACCCCAGTTTTAGTGAACGCCCATTGCCATTTGGAGTTAACGAATTTAGCTGGCAAAATGCCAAAAAACAAACCTTTTTTTGAATGGCTTTCCATTCTCCGCAAAGAGGTAGAAAACTGGACAAAGGAGGATTACCAAGCGAGCTATTTAAAGGGATTGGAGCTATCAAAGAACGCAAACACCAAAATCATTTACGATGTGGGGAATAAATTGTCTGAACCAGAATTTACAGAATTTTCAGGATTTACAGAATTGTATTCGGTGCATGAGGTTATTAAGGAGCCTTTGCCTTTTCCTTGCACCCCACATTCAATTTACGCGACTCCGCCGGAGCTTGTTAGGCAGGCTGTAAAGTCGTGCGTTAAGGCTGGAATTCCTTGGAGCATTCATTTGGCGGAATTTGATGAGAGCGATAGATTCTGCGATTTTTTGGATATTTTCAAGGGTGAGCAGGAGTTTGTTAGGAATGGGTTTATTGTTCATGGGAATTTTCTAAAAGAGGGCGATTTGGGATTTATGGCAAAAAACAACATTGCCCTTGTGCATTGCCCTGAGAGCCACGAGTGGTTTGGGCATAAAGACCCCGATTTTGAGATGTGGAAAAGGAGCGGGGTTGATATTTGCATTGCAACAGATAGCCTTGCCTCTGCCAGTTCTTTGGATTTGCTGGAGCAGGTGAAAACATTATTCCGGCGTTATCCCAAGGCTTTTACTTATAGAGAGGCTATGGCTGCAATCACAACTGTGCCAGGAAAATTTTTTCTATAGTTGCTTTACAACTAAATCTTTCGGCAGCCATTTTTCCAGAATGGAATTCAGTTTATGAAGCGGACAAAGCATTATATTCAGCAAAAGCATCGGGGAGAAATAGAGTTGTTAAGGCATTTTATGCTGAAAACTACGAGGCTAATTTTCTAAGTTTACTTTAATGTTCCAAAAATACTTCAACATAGCTGGGCCTTGCAATTCAGGCGAGCACTATATGCTAAATCCTTTACGCAGCATAGGCAAAGAGCTTATGGATTTAATTGATTCAAGACATTATTTTGTAATCCACGCAGCACGGCAAAGCGGGAAAACTACATTGCTTTTGGAACTTACAGACAAAATAAATGCAGAGGGCAAATATCACGCATTGTATTGCTCGCTTGAATGTTTGCAGGGAATTACGGCGGTAGAAAGAGGCATTC
>Ga0268262_10005218_pt1 | contig 12969 bp, 8 predicted proteins | sample TergutNc150P3_FD_190354 | JGI IMG/M metagenome (GOLD analysis project Ga0268262, IMG submission 190354) | Nasutitermes corniger P3 segment gut microbial community from laboratory colony in Florida, USA - Nc150 P3 (SPAdes) (version 2) | ecosystem: Host-associated > Arthropoda: Insects > Digestive... | reverse complement strand
AGTGACCAGTTGACAGTGAACGTCGTTGCTGTCGCGCCTTCTTCTGCAATTCCCCGCCCTAGCTGAAGCTGGGCGGCAATGGATGCGCCTGCGGCGCGACAATGTTCGTACCGGATGCGGCCTGCGATGCCATGGTTTCTCCGGCGCACGTACGGTCGCGTCTTTTCTGTACCACCAGGCCCTCGGGCGCCGCGCTTGTCGCCTCTCGATTGCTGGTAGCTGGTCGGGCGGCGGCGCAAAAAATACAGTACGGTTACGAACGGTCCCCGCGGCCACTGGCGCGTCCGCGGGTGCGCCGCGCCGTCCCCATTTGCCAGCACGGTAGGGCTTGACGGCGCAAAATGATGGTTACGGTAATGTTAAAGCTCTGCGGCTTCGCCGCAGCTTGAACTTGCCCAAGTAAAGGTAAACCACAGGGGTGGTGTAGAGGGTCAGGAGTTGGCTGAACAAAAGGCCGCCGACGATGGATATGCCCAGGGGCCGTCTGAACTCGGAGCCGGTCCCCAGGCCAATTGCTAGGGGCAGGCCGCCCAGCATGGCCGCCATGGTGGTCATTATGATCGGGCGGAAGCGCAGTTTACACGCCTCGAAGATGGCCTTTTCGGGGGGTATGTTGTCGCGCCTTTCGACTGCTAGGGCGAAGTCTATCATCAGGATGGCGTTTTTCTGCACCAGGCCTATCAGGAGGATTATCCCGATTAGGGCTATGACGCTCAGTTCGGTTTTGCAGACCATGAGGGCCAGCAGGGCGCCTACGCCGGCCGAGGGCAGGGTGGAGAGTATCGTCAGCGGGTGGATCAGGCTTTCGTACAGGATGCCAAGCACCACATAGACCGCCAGTATGGCCGCGGCTATAAGCAGCGGCTGGTTGGCCAGGGAGTCCTGGAATGCCTTGGCCGTGCCCATGAATGTCCCGCGAATGGTGCCGGGCAGCATCATCTGGTCCTGCATTTTCTGCATCGCAACAACCGCATCGCCAAGGGCCACGTTGGCGGCTAGGTTGAATGAGAACGTAACGGCGGGCAGCACACCCTGGTGGCTTATCGAAAGCGAGGTGTTTTTGCGCTCCCACCTAGAAAAAGCGCTGAGGGGCACCAGGTTGCCCGACGTGGAGCGCACATAGACGTTGTCTAGGCTGTCGGGCGTCTGCCAGTGCTCGGGCGAGACCACCATCACCACGCGGTACTGGTTCAGGGTCATGTACATGGTGGATACAAAGCGCTGGCCGAAGGCGTCGTAAAGCGCGGAGTTGATGACCTGCGGCGTCACGCCCAACCGTGAGGCCGTCTCCCTGTCTATCACCACGTTGGCCTGTAGGCCCCGGTTCTGCTGGTCGCTGTTCAGGTCCGTGATTTCGGGCAGTGTCCTAAACTGTTGCAGCAGCTTGGGAGCCCACTCAAACAGCTCGTCCGCGTCGTCGCCTTGGAGCGTGTACTGGTACAGGGCCCCGCCGCCCATGCGGCCGCCGACGCGGATGTCCTGCACGCTTTGGAGAAACATAGCGGCCTCAGGAATGGAAGCCGTATTTGCGCGCAGCCTGGCTATCACTTGGTCTGCCGTGTCTTTTCTTTGGCTCTTTGGCTTGAGCGCGATGGTCACCCTGGCGGAGTTGCCCGTGCCGGCTGTGGCCGAAAAATGCTCGACGGCGGGGTCGGCCGCGATTATCTCCGCGAACTTCGGCAGTATATGGGACATGGCGGCAAAGCTGATGTCCTGTGAGGCGCGTATGTTCCCCATGACGCGGCCGGTGTCCTGCTGGGGGAAGAAGCCCTTGGGGACAATGATGTAGAGCCACACCGTCGAGACCATCGTCAACAGCGTGACCGTGATTGTCAGGCGGCGGTGCTTCAGCACCCAGGCCAGTGAATGTTCATACCCCGTGAATATGCGGCGGAATATGGATTCCTTTTTCTGTTGGCTCTCTTTTTCCGCCCTACGGCGGCGCAGGAGGCGCGAGCACATCATGGGCGTGGTGGTCAGCGAAAGCAGCATGGATATTATGACTGCCACCGAAAGCGCTACGGCGAACTCACGAAACAGCCGCCCGACTATTCCGCCCATCAGCAGTATCGGGATGAACACTGCCACCAGCGAGATACTTATGGACACAATGGTGGAGCCAATCTCCTTTGCACCGTGGATGGCCGCGTCCATGGGCTTCATACCGCTTTCTATGTGCCTAGTGATGTTTTCGACGACGACTATTGCGTCGTCCACCACAAAGCCCGTGGCTATGGTCATGGCCATCAGGGACAGGTTGTCTATGCTGTAGTTGGCCAAGTACATGACGCCAAAGGTGCCCACCAGAGAGACAGGCACCACCACCATCGGAACCAGCGTGGAGCGCCAGTCCCTCAAGAATACGAAGACCACCAATATGACCAGCGTGATTGAAATGAGCATGGTCAGTTGGACGTCAGTCACGGAGGCCCGAATGGTCCTGGTGGAATCCATCAGCACCGTGGCGTCAACCGTTGGCGGCAGTACGGCCCTGAACTCTGGCAGGAGTGCGCGGATGCGGTCAACTGTCTCGATGATGTTGGCCCCTGGCTGCCTGAAAACCATTATCGTTATCGCGGGGCCAAGGTCCGTCAGGCCAATGACCCTTGAATCCTGCACAGAGTCCGTCACGGTAGCCACTTGGTCCAGGCGAAGCGCGGATCCGTTTTTGTACCTCACGATTATCTGTTTGTAGTCGTCTGCGGTGAATATCTGGTCTGTCACTTTGATTGACCAGGTGCGCGAGCCGTCGGAGATGTCGCCCGTGGGGCGGTTCACGTTGGCCGCGGATATGGCGGTGCGGACGTCCGCCAGTGACAGGTCCATGCTGTTCAGCAGCGTGGGGTTCACCTCTACCCTGACTGCTGGCACGGCCCCGCCCTGCACAAAGACTTGGCCCACGCCCGGCACCTGCGACAGCTTTTGCTGGAGTATGTTGCTGCCTATGTCGTACATCTGTGTCCTAGAGACCACGTTGGACGACAGCATGATGGACATGATGGGCGCATCGGCTGGGTTTATCTTTCTGTAGCCCGGGTTGCTGGGCAGGTCGCTGGGCAACTGGCTGCTGGCGGCGTTGATGGCGGCCTGGACCTCGCGCCCGGCGGCGTCTATGTTGCGGTCAAGGTCAAACTGAAGCGTGATGTTGGTGAAGCCCAGCGAACTGCTGCTGGTCATCTCCGTGATGCCGGCTATGCGCCCAAACTGGCGCTCCAGCGGCGTGGCCACGGACGATGCCATTGTCTCCGGGCTGGCCCCGGGCAGCGCCGCAAAGACCTGTATGGTGGGGAACTCCACCTGTGGTATGGGCGCCACCGGCAGGAAACGGTACGCAATGATCCCCGTCAGCGCTATAGCCGCGGTCAGCAGCGTGGTGGCCACAGGCCGGCGGATGAAGGGCGTGGATAGGTTCACGCCTCCTCCACCGGCGGCGCTATTGGCAGTGGGGGTGCTTCATCCTCTGTTGTAGGGGCCGCATTATGGTCCCACTTTTTGCCCCGCAGTCTGTTGGACAGACGCTCGAAGAACAGGTAAATTACAGGGGTCGTGTACAGGGTCAGGACTTGGCTGAATATCAGGCCGCCCACTATGGCGATGCCAAGGGGGCGGCGCAGCTCGGAGCCCACGCCCGAACTGAGCGCCAGCGGCAGACCGCCCAGCAGCGCGGCCATGGTGGTCATTATGATGGGGCGGAACCTCAAAATGGAGGCCTGATAAATGGCCTTTTCCGGCTCCAGTCCTTCTTTGCGCTCGGCCTCCAGCGCGAAGTCGATCATCATAATGGCGTTCTTCTCCACGATGCCGATAAGCAGGATTATGCCTATCAGGGCGATTATCGTGAAGTCTGTCCGGCAGATCATCAGCGAAAGCAGGGCGCCCACGCCGGCGGACGGAAGCGTGGAGAGGATAGTTATGGGGTGGATGTAGCTCTCGTACAGGATGCCCAGCAGCAGGTACACGGTTATCACTGCGGCCAGTATCAGCCAGGGCGTGTTGGACAGCGATGAGCCGAATGCCTGCGCTGTGCCCTCGAAGTTGCCCTTGAAACTGGCCGGCGCGTCCAACTCTGCAAACGCGGCCTCTATGGCCTTCACCGCGTTGCCCAGCGACGCGCCAGGCGCGAGGTTGAATGAGACTGTGGCGCACGGAAACTGGCCCTGGTGGCTGATGGCCAAGGGCGCGGGGCCGGTCTCTATCCTGGTGAAGGCACTCAGTGGCACAATCTGACCCGCGCTAGACCTTACGTACAGGCCCAGCAGGTCTTCGGGCTTGCTTACCATGCCAGGCTGGGCCTCTAGGACTACTTTGTACTGGTTCATCTGCGTGAACATGGTGGAAATTTGCCGCTGGCCAAAAGCATCGTAAAGCGCGTCATCCAGTATTTGCGGCGTTATGCCAAGGCGCGACGCGGTTGTGCGGTCAAGCAGCACCCTGACCTGGAGGCCGCTGTTCTGTAGGTCGCTCACCACGTCCCGCAGTATCGATATCTGCTGTAGGCTCTCGACCAGCCTGGGGACATACTTGGCAAGCTCTTCGGGGTCAGCGTCCTCCAGCACGTACTGGTACTGGTTCCTGCTGATCTTGTCCTCCACCGTCAGGTCCTGGACGGGCTGCATGAACAACTGTATGCCGCCCACGCTCTGCACTTCGGCCTGTATCCTGCGGAGCGCGCCCACCGCGCTGATGCGGCGGTGTTCCAGCGGCTTCAGGTTTATCTGGATGCGCCCGGTGTTGAGCGTCGTGTTGGTGCCGTCTATGCCGATGAAGCTGGAAAGACTTTCCACGGCTGGGTCCTGAAGTATCGCCTTTGCTATGGCCTGCTGGCGCTCTGCCATGGCGTCAAAGGAAATGGCCTGCGCGGCCTCGGTTATGCCCACAATAACGCCCGTGTCCTGCACCGGGAAAAAGCCCTTGGGGACGACTATGTAGAGCAAAACGGTTAGGGCCAGCGTGCCGACGGCCACGGCAAGCGTGGCGTTCTGGCGCGTCAGCACCCACTGCAGCGTGCGACCGTAAAAAGCGATGATGTCCTGGAATATCTTTTCGGAGACGCGATAAAAGCGGTTCTGCTCGTCGTCACGTTTGTGTTTGAGCAGCTTGGCGCACATCATGGGCGTGAGGGTCAGTGACACGAAGGCCGAGACCAGGATTGTGACGCTTAGGGTTATGGCGAATTCCCTGAACAGCCTGCCCACCACGTCGCCCATGAAGAGCAGCGGTATGAGGACGGCTATCAGCGAAACCGTAAGGGAGAGAATTGTGAAGCCTATCTGCTCCGAGCCTTTCAGCGCGGCATTCAGAGGCTCATCGCCCTCTTCTATGTAGCGCATGATGTTCTCAATCATCACGATAGCGTCGTCAACCACGAAGCCGGTGCTGATGGTAAGCGCCATTAGCGTGAGGTTGTTGAGGCTGAAGCCAAGGGCGTACATGACGCCGAATGTGCCCACGATGGACAGGGGCACGGCCACGCTCGGGATTATCGTGGCGGCCAGCGTCCTCAGAAACACGAAGATGACCATGACCACCAGGGCTATGCAGAGCATCATCTCGAACTCGACGTCCCTGACGGAGGCGCGGATGGTGGTCGTCCTGTCGGTCAGTATCTCGACTTCGACCGACGACGGAAGGGACGCCGTCAACTGCGGCAGCAGGGCCTTTACCCTGTCCACCACGAAGATGATGTTTGCGCCCGGCTGGCGCTGGATGTTGAGTATGACGGCCGGTGTGGAGTTCATCCAGGCGGCCTGCTTTACGTTTTCCGCGTCGTCGATGACAGTCGCCACGTCAGTCAGATAGACAGGGGAGTCGTTCCTGTAGGCGACTATGACCGATTTGTACTGCTCGCTGCTCAACAGTTGGTCGTTGGCGCCGATTGCGAATGCTTGGCGCAGGCCGTCGAAGCTGCCCTTGGCCTGGTTCACGTTGCTCAGCGTAACGGCCTGTCGCACGTCCGCCATTGTGAGGCCGTAGGACGAAAGCTGCTTGGGGTTGGCCTGGATGCGGACTGCGGGCTTTTGGCCGCCGCTCAGGCTTACAAGGCCGACGCCAGGCAACTGGCTGATTTTCTGCGCCAGCCTTGAATCCGCGTAGTCCTGGACCTTGGTCAGCGGCAGCGAAGTGGATGTCAGACCAAGGCTCAGTATGGGAGCGTCGGCTGGGTTCGACTTGCTGTAAATGGGCGGGTTGGGCAGGTTTGGGGGCAGGTATGTCCCCGCCGCGTTGATGGAGGCCTGGACCTGCTGGACGGCTATGTCTATGTTCAGGTTGAGGTCAAACTGAAGCGTTATCAGCGAACTGCCGCCCGAACTGGTGGAGTACATGCGGTTCAGCCCAGGCAGTTGGCCGAACTGCCTCTCCAGAGGCGCGGTTATGGCCGACGCCACCACGTCAGGGCTGGCGCCAGGATAAAACGTGGCAATCTGTATCGTTGGGTAGTCAACCTGCGGAAGCGCCGAAACGGGCAGGAAGCGGAACGCGAAGAAGCCCATCAGCAGTATCCCCGCCATAAGCAGGGACGTGGCTATAGGCCGGAGGATGAACGGCCTGGATGGGTTCATGGCTTGGCCTGGCTCTGCACTTTGGGGTGCTGTGCGCCGCCCGCGCCCTTGTCACCTTTGTCATTGCCTTTGGGGGGTTTGGTGTCCACCGCCTGTTTGGTGTTGCCCTCCAAGGGCGACCCGCTGCCGGGAATCGTCACCTTGGCGCCGGGGCGCAGCCTCTCAATGCCGTCCGTGGCTACAGTTTCACCGGCGGCAATGCCTGCCCTGAGCGCGGTGCTGTCCCCTTGGCTGGCAATGATGGCAACTGGCCGCATCTCAACGGTGGAATCGTCCTTGACCGCATAGACAAAGGACCCGCCGGCGCTCTTTTGGATTGAAGCGCTTGGCACCAGCACCACGGACTTCAGTGTGTCGACGTAAAGCCGCACGTTGACGAACTGATTGGGGAAAAGGGCGTTGTCGGCGTTGTCGAATATGGCCTTCAGTTTGACGGTGCCGGTCGATGAGTCAACTTGGTTGTCAACCGCCCAGAGTTTGCCCACTGCCAATTTTGTGGTGGAGTCCCTGTCCCAGGCCTCGACGGCCAAGTTTTTGTAGTTCTTGCTCATCACACTGCCTATGGCGTCGGCTGGTATGGCGAATGCCACGTGGATTGGCGCAAGCGGCGTTATGACCACTATCCCGTTGGGGTCCGTGGTGTTGACGATGTTGCCGGGGGCGACCTGGCGCAGGCCCACGCGGCCCGAGACCGGCGCCGTGATGCGGCAGTAGGTCAGGTTCAGCTTGGCGCTTTCTATGGCGCCGTCGTCGCTCTTCAGCGCGGCCTCCAGTTGGTCCGCCTGCGCCGTCTGCGAATCCACCTGTTGCTTGGCTATGATGCCCTCGCCGACCAGTTTCTTGTAGCGCTCCAGGTCGGCATTTGCGTTGACATACGCCGCTTGGTTTCTTGCCCTCTGGCCCTCCGCCTGCATCAGTTGGACTTGGTATGGCCTGGGGTCTATCTCGGCCAGCAGGTCGCCCTCTCTGACCATGTTGCCTTCGGTGAAGGCCACGCGGAGCAGTTGGCCGTTCACCCGCGTCTTGACCGTGACCACGTCGGTGGGCGTCACAGTGCCCAAACCGGTGAGGATTACGGGCAGGTCGCCGATGGTGGCCTTGGCGGCGACTATCGGCACAGCCCGCCCGCCCTTTGCGTCGGGCGTGTTTTTGTTGCCCCCGCAGGCGACGGCGAATCCGACGGCTATGACCACGGCGAGCGCGGCGCTGGCGGTTTTCCGGCGGATGCCCGCATACTGGCTCTCTTTTCGTACTTCAATGCTTTGGCGCACCTTCATGTCGGTTTCCGTGTGAACTATCATGCTAACAGTAATTGAGGGACTGCTTTGTTTGGGCGCGTGACAAAGGTGTAAATCGGGGGCGCGCCCAAAATTCCCCACAAGACTATAGATACGGTGAATGGGGGAAAGGTTTAGCCTGGGGTGCCTGGAGAGAAAGTGGTAGCATTGGTGATTGCTGGAAGGGGAAACATAGCAACATGGAAAGCAAGCTGGACATCACTGCCTTGAAAAAAGCGGCGGTCGCTTTTGGCAACGCGCTTGCCTTTGCGGCGAAAGTCGAATCGAAGCCCAAACAGGTAGTTGAGTTCTTTGAGCTTGAATCTGTGCGGGCATCCGTCATACAGCATTTTGAAATATGCTATGAACTTTGCCAGAAAACCATGAAGCGGTTTATTGAAATGGACATTGGCGCGGAAGCGGACATTTTGACGAGAAAAGACCTTTTTAGGGTCTCCGCCGAGAAACGCCTCATTGACAGCTTCGACCACTGGGTGACATACCACAGGGCCAGAAACCTGACTTCCCATGTGTACGATGAAGAGACGGCCATAGAAGTCTACACAATTGCAAAGTCGTTTGCCAATGACCTACACGCGTTTGTGGGAACGATGGAAAAGAGAATATGAGGCTCTTGCAAAACTCGGTCATACGTCTGCTCCCGGCCATCCGCTGTCTCTGGCTGGATTTGGTAACATGTTTGTTTGCAGTAACTTCCGCCAGAGCCTGCTTCGACCGGGCGCAGCCTTGCGCCTCCGGCGACATGCAAAACTGGCGTTTTGCAAGTGGCTCAATATGATTTGCATCTCTGGGGATGAACAAAAAATAATCCTGGACATCATACAGGAACACGCCCCCGATTGCCGCGTGCTGGCGTTTGGCTCTAGGCAAAACGGGACGGCAAAAAACTATTCCGACCTCGACCTTGCATTTGTAGGAAAAGATAAATTGGGGCTTGCCAGGCGTTTCCAACTGGAGAATGCCTTTTCGGAGTCCGATCTGCCCTTCCGCGTTGATGTGCTGGACTACAACGCGCTTTCGCCCGAATTCCGCACGATTGTCGATGATGGAAACGAAGTAATCTACGGCACGGTCAACGAGCCGGCGATCCACTGCAATGGATAGACTTCGCACGGCTCGCCGAGCAGGGTCGGCAGCATCCTGCCTAGGGCTCCGGGCTCACCAGTGGTGCAGATTCGCAGTGGACTGGCATCTTCAGCGCTGCGCCCCTCTGCTGGAGCTGGATAGCCCAACTCCGCAAGCAGCCTGTCTGCTTGGCGGGCGACGGCGGGGGATGGGTCTATCACGCTGACGCCGCTGCCCACTATGGACTGTATCAGGGGGATGACAAAGGGGTAGTGGGTGCAGCCAAGAACAATTGAATCCGCGCCCTCGGCAAGCATGGGCAGCAGAGCCTCTTCCAGTATGGCCCTAGTCTCTGGACCGTTCAGGTCGCAGGCCTCTATGCGCTGGACCAGCCCTGGGCAGGTGCTGGTGAGGACCTTTACGCCCGCGGCAAACTTCTCCACCACATGGGCGTACAACTGGCCCTGGAAAGTGGCGGGCGTGGCCAGTACGCCCACTGTGCCCGTGTTGGACGAGCTGACGGCGGGCTTCACGGCAGGCTCCATGCCCACGAATGGGGTGCCAGGGAAGTCCTCGCGCAGGTTGTGCAGGGCTGCCGCTGAGGCTGCGTTGCAAGCCACAACCACCAGCTTGGCCTCTTGGCCAATCAAGTGCGCCGCAATGCCCCTTGCGAAGCCCCTCACTTGTTCCAATGGTCTCGGGCCGTATGGGACGTGGGCTTGGTCCGCCACATAGACGATGCCCATATCGGGGCGCAGCCCACGGATGGCCCGCAACACAGACAGACCGCCCACGCCGGAATCGAAGATGCCTATCGTTGGAATGGTGGGGTCGGGGCGCATGGGGCGTTCAGTGGTCAAAAGATGCCGTCGGCGCCGCTGCCGCCGCCGCCAAAGAAACTGGGGCCGTACCGCTTTTCGAGTTCGTCGTACCAGTCGAGGTTTCCCGATGGCGACAAAACAACATCGCAGTCCGATGTGTCTTCGTCGTCCCAATCGTTGCTGCCGACTTCTGTCTCATCTTCTTCGCACATTTCGGTCCCCTCATGATGGCGATCAAACTGAGCGTTGCCCCTCTATGCCATCGACAATCTTAGTAGCCCCCGCGAAATCCGACTTGGACGCCAGATCGTAAGCGCGGCCAAGTGCTTCCTTGGCGGCCTCATCGAGCTGTGTTTCCGCCAGTTCGTTGAACGCAGCGTCTATTGCGGTCTTGTCTCTGGTGCCAAAGGCCTTTTTTAGCCTGTAGAGCGCGGGTCCCATGGTCTGCGACCTGTCTTTCCCGCTGGTCTGCGCCTCAGTTGATAGGGCGGCTTCGATGCGCGTTGTGAGTTTGGTGACGTTCTCGCGGAAGCCCCCGATTCTGCGGCGGATGGCGGCCATGTCGCGCTGCCTGCTGGCCTCCTCCAGTTCCTTCGCTTCCTCTGCTAGGCTCATGGCTCCTATGTCGGCGGCGGCAGCCTTGATGGAGTGTACGTGCATGGCGAAGTCTGATATGTCCCTCTCGGCCGACGGCGTGTTAAGGAAATCTATCCTGGAGTAGGTGTCGCGGCAGTAGAGCCTGAGGTGGTCTATATACGCGGACTGGGTCCCGCCTGCCGATTCCAGCCCTTTTTTCGTGTCCAGCCCCTCGATACCCTCCAGGCTTGCCGTTTCGATTGTTTGTTCGGCATCGGGGGATTCGGGTTTAGACGCGTCCGTGGTCTGGCGTCGTTTGCCAGGTGTGACCTTGGTCGTCATCGTGTCAATCTTCGCTGTCATCAGCTTTTTCTCGGCCAGTTGCCTCTTTTCGGCCAGGGTCCTGCTGTCTGTGCTGAGCTGGCGGAGGGACACGACACGTCTGTCCGTATAGACCCGCTTTTCTATGGGGAGCCACCTCTCGATGAGCTCGTGCAGTTTTGTCATTTCTATCGGCTTTGGCAAAAAGTCGTCGAAGCCGTTTTGCAGGAAGACCTCTTTCATCCCGACCACTACATTGGCGGTGAGGGCGGCGATGGGCATTTTTTCGAAGCGCCCGCCAAGTGCGCGGATGGCCGCGACGGTCTCCATCCCGTCCATGTCGGGCATCATGTGGTCCATGAACACTAGGTCGTAGTCGCGCTCTTGGACCATTGCCAGAGCCTGCTCCCCACTCTTGCATGTGTCAACCTTCACGCGGTATGGGCCGAGGAGCCCCTTAGTGACGCTCAGGTTTGTGTCGACGTCGTCCACCACCAAGACGTTGAAGTCTGGTGCGATGAAATTGATGTGCGCCGTCTTGGGCCTGACTATCTCTTTGTCGCTGAAGGTCCCAATGGGTCTGCTGTTGGCTACAACATCCTGCCTGATTGTCGCCGTGAACGTCGAGCCAACCCCGTAGATGCTCTTCGCCGTCACGTCGCCGCCCATGGCGCGGCACAGCAGCAGGGAGATGGACAGGCCCAAGCCGGTACCCTCAATGTTGCTGGTGTGTTTGCTCTCGACCCTGTAGAAGTCCATGAAGAGACGTTTCAGGTCTTCGGGCTTGACGCCTATGCCGCTGTCGGAGACCTCGAAGGTCAGGAACACTTTGTCATGTGCTTCCCGACGGCCGCGCACCTTGAGCTTGATGAATCCCTTGGGCGTGTATTTGACGGCGTTTGTCAGAAGGTTCAGGAGTATTTCCCTCACCCGCATCTCGTCGCCCACCAGCGAACTTGGTATGTCGGGAGCTATCTCGAAGGTCAGCTTTGCCCCCGATTTGTCCTCCAGCTTTATCCTGGTGATGGCTATGACGTCGCGCAGGACGGTGACTATCGAGTATGGCAGGCTCACCAGGTGCATCTTCCCTGACTCCAGGGCGGAGATGTCCAGGATGCCGTTGATTATGGACAGCAGGTTGTTCCCCGCCTGCTTGATGTAGGAGATGTACTCCAGCCCCTGGGGCTTTCCGTAGTGTATCGCCGCAAGGTCGCTCATCCCCAGCACGGCGGTCATGGGGGTGCGGATTTCGTGGCTCATGCGGGAAAGAAAGCGGCTCTTCGCGGCGTTGGCGTTGTTCGCCTCTATTGCCTCCCAGCGGTATTTTGTGAACCCGTATATCCCCGAAGCCAGCACAAAGAGGAATGACACCGAGCCCCACAAAAGGAGTTTTTTCAGGTCCTCTTGGATTTTCACCATCTCCGAGTCGCTGGCATCAACACCGCAGTGGGCAACGATTTTGCCGTCTTTGTCCGTGATGGGAGCGTAGGCAGAGCGCAGACCAGGATAACCATCCGCGTACACACCCAACTTAGTGATGTGCGTCTCGGCCGCGTTGGTCTGGAACCCAGGCAGATCTTTTTCCAGTGACCATACGGGTGTGTCCAGACCTTCCCTCTTTTCGCTCTCGTCGTTGTCAACTATGTATTGGAAAGCGTCGCCACCCACCAGCCTGAAGTAATAGGCGTATTCGACATCGATAGCCCGTGCGAATTCGGCCAGCCTTTTGCGCAGGGCTTTGTAGTCTGCACGTTCAACGTCCCCCGCGTTGCGGTACGAATTCAGCTCTTCAACGGTGACCAGCTTGGACAGTTGCCCGCAGGCGGTGCGCATTCTCTCTGCAAAGACAATCTCGTTGAATTCGATGGTTCTGTTGAAGACTTTCCATGCGAACAGCAGCACGCCCAGCACCACCAAGCTGGCCGCCAGAAACAGGAGCAAAAGACCGTAGTGCCTGAAAAAGCGGACGGTCATCTCTGTGATTTTTTTGGAATCCAGTGCGCCCGACATCTCCCTTGCCCCGCTCCAGGATGAGCCCGAAAATGATTCAAAGCCATTATAGCCGACATTGCCGTGTGCGCGGCGGGGCTGTCTTGGTGGTCCCTAGCCCTTTTTTTTGCGTCTGCCGGGCTTCAGGCCCCTCCCCACGTCCAGTATCTTCCTAACTTTTGCGCCCTCCTGCGCGGGCTCGTCCCCCTTCTGCGCCTTCTGCACCGAGATGCGGATGGGCGTGCCCAAAAAGCCGAACTCCTCCCTGAGGCGGTTCTCCAAAAAACGCAGGTAGCTGAAATGGGTTGACCCGCCTGCGTTCGACTTTATGACGAAGCT
>Ga0268262_10005217_pt1 | contig 12969 bp, 11 predicted proteins | sample TergutNc150P3_FD_190354 | JGI IMG/M metagenome (GOLD analysis project Ga0268262, IMG submission 190354) | Nasutitermes corniger P3 segment gut microbial community from laboratory colony in Florida, USA - Nc150 P3 (SPAdes) (version 2) | ecosystem: Host-associated > Arthropoda: Insects >... | reverse complement strand
TCTACCGTCAGGGAATGGTGGGAAAGAGAGGCGAATCAGGGTCAGTTTTCGGGCTTTATCGGCGTTCCGTCGCTGCCGAGAGTATACAATCCCGGCACCGCGAAAATTATTCTGTCAAAAATAGCTAGCGCCCGTTCGCGTTTCCGTGTTTTCCAGGTACAGGATCTGCTTCACCTTTCAAACAAATGGTACGCCGCCGATCCCGCGTCCGAGCGCGTAAATGTTCCCGGCACTTTAAACGATTTTAACTGGACATACCGTCTTCCGTCCACAATTGAAGAAATTGCCAAAGACAGGGACCTTGTCCGGGAAGTCAGGGAACTGAGCAAGATTAAACCGGCAAAGAAAAAGACAGTGTAAGCTGCGCTATATATTACTGTTATGGTATCCGCCAATTTTAAGCCTTTTGTGCCCTTGAAAGCGTCGGAAAGCCTAAGTTCTGAATAATCAGGATACTTGTCTTTACCGTTGTATAAAACAATAAATTCAGGACACGGGATTTTTTCAAGTTTGGTTTGATACACTTTTTCATGTTGACTATCTTTTCATAGACCTTAGCCATGTAAATCAGCAGCCGCAGGGGGATATTGTTGTTAATAGTTGACTGGTGTTCGATAAGAACAACAAGGCGGTTGTCAATGGTGAAAGATAAATCATTTATATTACTATACATCTGCATAGTGATAATATTAAAAATTATTTTCTTTTTTTGTTTTTAGAGTAAAGCAAAAACGCACATCCGCACCGTATATAAAGTATCAACATTATGTTTATTAATTATTTTCATGTGTGATAAATATCATGTTGAGTTTTGGAGAAAGGAGAACAAGGAAATACTATGAAAGACGGGATATCGCAAATAAAAAACATGATTTATGAAATTCGCGGGCAAAAAGTAATGCTCGACAGGGACCTTGCGAATTTGTATGGGGTTGAAACATTTAATTTAAATAAATCTGTAAAACGCAATATAGAACGTTTCCCGGATGACTTTATGTTTCAACTTACCAAAGACGAATGGGAGAACTTGATATTCCAATTTGGAATATCAAGTAAACAGCACGGCGGCAGACGCTTTTTGCCGTATGTTTTTACCGAACAGGGTGTTGCAATGTTGGCGTCTGTCCTTAAAAGCCCAAAAGCGGTAATTGTAAACATCAACATCATGCGGGCTTTTGTAGAATTAAGGCATTATGTACTTACAAAAAGCGGCACAAATGAACAAGTTACCGAGTTACGGAAACTGCTCATGGTCTACATTGAAAATACTGACTATAAACTTTCAAAACATGACAAAATAATTGAACAAATAATCATCGCCCTGAATAACCTTATAGAAAAGCCACCCAAAACTAAAAAGATAGGTTTTAATGTTGATAATTCTTAATCAGGATCATTGTAGCACGATGTATGCCTAAAGAATTTACTTGGGGTCCTGACGGCTGAAAAAATGACCGCGCGGAGGCGGCCATTTTTCCACCGCCACCCCTCAAGTATTTATATAGGCATACATCTATGAACGCACATAAGCATTTTAGCTCGTGGAAGCATTGTCTATTTGAGAACTTTTTTCTTATACAGAATACTTGTAACTTATAAAAAAATGTGTTAACTTACTCACTATGAGCCTGACAAGTACTCACTATTATGGTATATTAGTTATGATGAACCAAAAAACAGTAATTAAAACACAATCTAAAGCGCAAAATTCGTCAATGTTAATTATACCCCCCCCCCCCCCGTGATTTTCGTTCTCTAAATAACAACTTAACATCGCTTTTTTCAAACAATATTCTCAATATCCCCGTAAAAAAGCCGTTCGCATCGAACTGCGTACCATTGGTACGATGGGTACCGAACCTTTGGTTCGAAGGAATGGCTTTTTTATAAATCACAAAGAAAGGAGTTTTTTATGAAAAACAAATTATTATTAATCACTCTCGCGGCGGTAATCGCCTTCTCAATGTCTGCTTGCAGAAGCGGCGATGATGACGATAATGACGATAATGGTGATAACGGCAACAGTAGCAAACATTGGCTTATTTCCTTCCAGGTAACGTTCAATGTTAAAGACGGAATAGCTGGTGATCAATCATCCTATGCGGCTTATAACTGGATTGCATACCGTTATACAAACGAAACGAATTATGAAGAAGAATATATTATAACTTCTGACGATTCATATTCTGAATATTATTATACACGAAATGGACAGACTTCCAGTTCAACTACTGATACTATTACCAGGAATATTTCAGCTGGAAGCACCGAATCGAATGTGATAATAACAGTTTCATCCGCAGCCTCATCGACAACATCAACTTATGATTTGGAAAGCGGACTGACGGCAAGCACGACGACGGTTTCCTCAGGAGTTACTACCGGAACCGTTTACTCTATTGAACTGCTCAGTGATACCGGCGGAGTAAAAACCTATAAATATTATTATGCCGGCAGTAACGGGTATAGTATATATAAATTTCAAAACGGCAAAACGATAGAAGTAAGTTATTATGACGCGGCAGGAATGTTAAATTCTACTGTGAAATACACTTACACAGGCGACACGACGCAGGCAAGCAGTTATGACGCAAATAATGTTTTGCTCTATACTTCAACAACCACCAAGCCTGATAACGCGGAAATCCGCGCAAAATTACCGAAATTCACATTGTATAGCACTACTTATTATTCACCATCATATTCTATTAACAGCTCTTATCAGACGGTTGAGGTTTTATCGAATTCTGAAAATCATTTAACAATACGGGTAAAAACATTTAGTGATGGTGTGCTAAGTTCTCAAACTGATTATTCCTATGGAAGAGGTTTAACAGAACGAAATGGCGGCAGCTTTGATAGTTCAGGTTTTTACTATGCAGATATATATGGAGGAACCATACAAATTACCGGATACGCAAGAAGAGGAGGCATTGCAAACATACCGGCGCAGATTAACGGAAAACCTGTTACCAGCATTATGGATAGTGCTTTTAAACATTACTATAAACTTACCGACGTAACCATACCGAACAGCGTTACAAGCATTGGGGATTTCGCTTTTTACGATTGTATCAGCCTTACCAGCGTAACTATACCGAATAGCGTTACCAGCATTGGGGAGAATGCTTTTGTCTACGCCAGCCTTACCAGTATAACCATACCCAACAGCGTTACAAGCATTAATGGTGCTTTTTACGGCTGCACCAGTCTTACCAGTATAACAATACCTGACAGCGTTACAAGCATTACTGGTGCTTTTGGCAGTTGCACTAGCCTTACCAGTATAACAATACCGAACAGCGTTACCAGCATTGGAAGAAACGCTTTTTACGGTTGCACCAGCCTTACCGGCGTAACAATACCCGACAGCGTTACCAGCATTGGGGAGATGGCTTTTACTAGTTGCGACAACCTTACCAGCGTAACGTTTCAAGGTATGATTACTTCTGGCAATTTTGGACTTAACGAATCGAATTCACCATTCGAGGGTGACTTGAGAGCTAAATATCTTGCCGGAGGTATAGGAACGTATACAAGAAGTGGTAGTGGTTATACATGGACGAAACAGTAATAATGAAATGAAAAGGAAAGAAAAGCCGTATTATTCCAGAACATTTCAAGTTCGCAGGTTCGTTTATTGAAATGACCGGTATGGTTTTCCATAATGGAGATTATAAACCAAAATAAACTTTGAGTACCACTATTCTTGTGTGTTGAGATTACGGCGAAACATTTTATAACCCAATTTAGCCAATTCCGACACAACAATCACGCTGAATGTAACGGCAAACAATGTCAGCCACAGCGGAAGTGGCAGGGGAACAGTGCCGAAGAACTTGCCCGCGTACTGGATAAATAAAATCTGCAAAATGAAGGTGCAGCCAGTGATTGCCAGCATTGTTCTGTTTTTGAATAAATGTTTGAAAATGCTGTCGTCATGAAGCTCGCGGCAGTTAAAGGCGTTGAACAGTTGAAACAGGGCGAACATGGTAAAAAGGACGGTGTTCATCTGCCGCGCCTCTACATTTAAAAAATTAAAAACATACTGACAAAGAAACACAACCGAGATATACAGCCCCGTAATGCCTGTTCGCACAAGCAGGGCGCGCGATAAAATATCCTCGCTGCGTTTTACGGGAGGCCTTTTCATAAGGTCTGAGTATATAGGCTCAAGGCCGAGGCTGAGCGCGGGAGGGCCGTCCATGATGATATTGATCCACAAAAGCTCAAGAGCGGTAAACGGCGTTTTTAAGCCTAGCAGTATTGATGTTAGCACCACAACGACGGCGGAAACGTTTACCGTTAGCTGAAAACTGATAAACCGCTTGAAGTTTTCGTAAATTCCGCGCCCCCAGCGGATCGCGTTTACAATGGTGGAAAATGAATCGTTAAGCAGAACAATGTCGCTTGCCTCTTTTGAGACCTCCGTGCCCGAAATGCCCATCGCGATGCCTACGTCCGCGTTTTTTAGGGCGGGCGCGTCGTTGATTCCGTCTCCTGTTACGGCGGTTACATATCCCGCCTTCTTTAACAGGTTTACGACTCGCATTTTAATTCCGGGCGTGCTTCGGGCGATAACCCTGATTTTTTCAAGTTTGGCGGACAATTCCTCATCGGACAGTTCCTCGATATCACGCGCTACGACAGCGATATGATCCTTGTCGAGAACACCGAGTTCGGTTGCTATCGCCGTGGCTGTAACAATGTTGTCGCCTGTAAGTATCTTTATATCGACTCCGGCAAGGCGGCATTGATTAACAGCTTCAAAGACATCGGCGCGGAGAGGGTCGGAAATTGCGGCAAAACCGTCGAATGTCATGTCTTTTTCCACGGTGTTTTCGTCAAAAGACGAAAGTTCCGCAAAATCCCTGTGCGCGAAAGCGATGATACGGCAAGCTTTTTCCTGCATAAGCGTAATCTGCTTTTCAATTTCGGCGCGTTTTGATTCGTCCATTTTGCAAAGATGGAATAATTTTCCCGGGCTTCCCTTGCTGTAGACGGTAAAGCCGTTTTGCTCCTTTACAATGGTAGTCATCCTCTTTTTTTCAGAAGAAAACGAAAATACCTGAACCACATTCGCGCTTGAGCGCCGCTCATGGTAATTCCATCCCACTTTTTTCGCCGCGGATAGAAGGGCGCACTCGGTCGGGTTTCCGACAAAAAGACCGGTTTCCCCGATTTCCGCCGTACTGTTTACGCAGATATTAGCTAAAATATTTTCATCGGTAATCTCGCCGTTAACTGTCATTTTATTTTCGGTTAAGGTTCCAGTTTTGTCAGAGCATATAACGCTTATACAGCCTACTGTCTCCGAAGCGATAATTTTCTTTACAAGAGCGTTCTGTTTTGACAGCTTAATAATATTGAGCGAGAGCGAAACGGCGACAATGGTGGGGAGCCCTTCCGGAACCGCCGCTACAATAAGAACAATGCTTGTGATAAACGCGTCGATTATGTTTTGAAAAACAAGATCATTGCGGATAACGAAAGTTACCATTTGGGAAATAAAAACCAACGCAGCGGCGATTACGCCGAATACGGTAATCATTTTTCCCATGCGCTCAAGCCGTTCCTGAAGCGGGGTAGAGGTTTTTTCCGTACCGCCAAGTTCATGCGCTATTTTGCCGAATTCGGTTTTGCCGCCGACCGCCGTTACCAGCAATTTACCGAAACCGCTTGTAATAAAAGTGCCCGAATAGAGCATATTATGCCTTTCGGCGACAGGGGTTTTTTCGTCCGTTAGAACACAGGAGAAGTCTTTTTTAGCGGGAACGCTCTCGCCCGTCAATGCTGATTCGTCGGCGGCAAGTTCCGCGCTTTCAAGCAGTCTTCCGTCTGCCGGGATTTTGTCTCCGGTAGAAAGCAGAAGTATATCCCCCGCAACAACCTCCCGCTGATTGATTGTGACCGGGTTTCCGTTACGCAAAACTTTTACGACAATGTCCTCGTTGATTTTATTCAGCGCCTCAAACGCTTTAGCGCTCTTTCCTTCCATTACCACGGTAATGGCGACAGAAAGGAAAATCGCAGTAAAGATACCCGCTACTTCAAAGAAATCGCCGTGACCGTTCGATAATTCGTTGAATACGTTAACCGCAAGCGCTATTATAGCCGCAAATACAAGAAGCAAAAGCATAGGCTCTTTTAACGACTCCCAAATACGTTTTATCAGGGACACAGGCTTTGTTTTCGTAAGCGCGTTAACGCCGTATTTCGTTGCGTTTTCTTTTACCTTTGCGTCTGTAAGGCCTTTATTGGGATCAACTCCGAAATAACCGGTCAGTTCGTTTTTTTCTACAATATATTCGATCAAAATTAAACTCCCGCTTTTTCGAGTTCTTTCCTGCGTGACGCGAAATACGCCGAATTTTCAGCAAAAAGGTTATTTCCCTGTGTGTCAATGCTTACGATTAACGGGCCGAAGCACTTGGTTTTCATTGCCCAAAGACATTCCGCCATTCCAAGCTCGGGCCAAAAGACATTTTCTATTTTCTCAATCTGGCTCGCCCCAAGCACGGCGCAGCCGCCCGGATATACGCAGTGAATCGCCTTGTATTCTTTGCAGGCGGCGGCGGTTTTCTCCCCCATGCCGCCCTTGCCAATCATAACCTTAACGCCTGTCTTTTTTATAAAATTCGCCGCCCATTTTTCCATGCGGATAGAAGAAGTCGGCCCTATCGAGACAAGCTCGTATTTACCTTTCGTTTCTCTTACGATAGGTCCCGCGTGGTAATTCGCCATTCCGTTCAAGTCAACGGGAGAAGCCTCTCCGTTTTCGACAATCCTGTGATAAACCTCGTCCCTTCCTGTAACAAGAGTACCCGCCAGGTAAATAACGTCTCCCGCCCTTAAACCTGAGATGTCATCATCGCGTAACGGAAGGTTCAGCGTCTTTTTCACAGCGTCGCCCCCGAGTAAGTCGGCAATTCATAGGAAAGGTCTTCCTTAAAACTGATAATCCCCCGCCTTAGCGTGTAACACGAAGTGTTTACAGCGCAGGCTCTTGTCGCCGTATGCCTTGCCGAAGATTCAACATGCACTCCCATTACCGCCTGATTGCCTCGAAGCCCCTGAGCGCCCATTCCAAGACTGTTAAGCCCATCCATTATACGGCGTTCAAGTTCCGCTCCTTTGGCGTGGTGGTGTTTTGTTCCCAAAAGCCTGATACACGCTTTTTTAGATAAGGCGGCGGCGTTTTCGATATTGTGCCCAAGCCCGATACCGACAAGCAGGGGAGGGCAGGCGTTTATTCCCGGTCCGTAGACCGCGTCATAAACAAAGGGAATAACCGCTTCCAATCCGTCCGAGGGTTTGAAAACCCTAGCCTGCCCCGGTAAACTGCATCCCGCGCCTGAAAAATAAAGGGTAATTTCCATATTTCGCGAATTGGGAACAATCTCCCAGTCAATCCACGGAGAGCGTTCCGCTATGTTGTCGCCCGTGTTTTTTTCGTAAAAATAGTTTACCGCGTTCGGTCTTAAAGGAACGCTTGCCGTTGCACGTCGCGTCGCTTCAACTAACGCCTCGGCGGTTATGTCTAAATGAGGGAAAGCGGTTCCTGCCTTTATGTAAAATTGAAGAAGACCCGTATCCTGACAGCAGGGGCGTTTAAGTTCAAGCGCCATCTTCAAATTTTCAAGATAACTGTCATAAATCGCTTTTTGAAGGGGAGTGTCTTCGTGCTCGCGCATTTCGCGCAGGCGGGACATTACATCGTCGCTCAGGCGGACAGCCGCAAGAGCGATAAATTTTTCCATAATAGAGGTGAATTTTTCTTTTGTATCAATTTCACCTGTCATATTTTACCGTGTTTGAAATTTTTTCCGCAGGAATTTTATCTGCCTGCGCACCTCTTTTGGAGCTGGTCCTCCGGGAAGATCGCGCGCTCTCACACAAGCCGCAGGCGTTAAAGCTTTATAAATATCTTCATTAAAAAGTTTTGAGCGTTTTTTCAATTCGCCGATGGTTCTGTTAGTGATGTGTTTCTGACCCGCCTCAATACAGTCGCGGACAATGAGAGCCGCGGTCTCATGCGCGGCGCGGAAGGGAAGCCCCTTGCGGACAAGGTATTCCGCCGTGTCGGTCGCTTCCAGAAAACCGCCCGAACAGCCTGCCTTCATGCGCTTAACGTTAAATTGGGCGGTTTTCATCATTCCGGCGAACATTCTAAGGCAGGCGCTCAATGTGTCTATGCTGTCAAACAGGTTTTCCTTGTCTTCCTGTAAATCCTTGTTATACGAATATGGAAGCCCTTTGAGTAAAGTGAAAAGCGCCGTAACATTTCCGACAGTTCTCGCCGACTTGCCGCGGATAAGCTCCGCGAAATCGGGATTTTTTTTCTGAGGCATGATTGAGGAACCTGTGCTCCAGCTTTCAGCTAACTCGATATACTTAAACTCCTCGCTTGCCCAAAGTACGATGTCTTCGCAGAAGCGGGAAAGATGAACCATCGTTATTGCGCAGGCGGACGACAATTCCAAAGCAAAGTCGCGGTCGGCTACAGAATCCATTGCATTTATTGAAGGGCGGCTAAAGCCCAAACTTTGTGCCGTCGCTTTGCGGTCCAAGGGCAGGGTAGAGCCGGCAAGCGCCCCGCTTCCGAGAGGGCACTCGTCAAGCCTTGCCAGAGCGTCCGTGAAGCGGGAAAAATCCCGTTCAAGGGCGGTACACCACGCCGTTAGGTGAAAACCAAGCGTTACGGGCTGCGCTCTTTGAAGATGGGTGTATCCGGGCATTATCGTTGTTATGTGCGGCTGGGCGGTGTCAAGAAGGACGTTTGCCGCCGCCGAAAGTTCGTTTTGCAATTCGGGCACTGTCCGTTTCAGGTACAGGCGAAAAGCTAGAGCCACCTGATCGTTACGGCTTCGTCCCGCGTGAACCATTTTCCCGTCAGCGCCGAGCCGCTTTGTAAGAACCGCCTCCAGAAAGGAATGTATGTCCTCGACAGAAGCGTCTATCTTCAAACTGCCGCTTTTAATTTCTGCCGCCATGCGGTCAAGTTCTTTTACGATTTTCGACGCGCTGTCTTTCGGGATTATTCCCTGTTTGCCGAGCATCGCCGCGTGGGCTTTGCTTCCCGTTATGTCGTCAAAGACAAGCCGTTTGTCAACATTGATAGACGCCTGAAAAGCGAAAGCGTCGGCCTGCGGGATTTCCGCAAGACGCCCCGCCCACAGCGGCTTTGCCGTTTTTTTTGCCGGACTGCGTTTAGTTTTCAATTTGTCTCCTGTCGGGATTTATGTCATTATAATTCATATTATCCTCGCTCATTTTCAAAAGGTGAAAGTGTTTTGATAATGTTTTTTGCGGTAAATTCTTTTACCTCATCATGTCTGGGAATAGTCATCTCTATAGATGCAGGCACTCGTACAAATCCAATAACATTTCTTCAAGTTCTTCGATTGTTTCGCCTTCGGTTACATGTTGTGGAAAATCAGAGAAATATCCGACATAGCCGCCCTCATCCGCTTCTTTATAGGTATAATCCAGTTCCATAAGCAACCCCTTGTTATAACTATATCACGGTAAAGGCGTTTAGAAAAGTGTGCCTTTTCCCCCAAAAAACCGCGTTTTTCGCCGTTTTTCCGCTTTACACATTCACTTTGAAGTGGTAAAATACTCTCAATGATACAAAAAGTCGCTAACTTGCCTGTTCTTCAAAATAAACCAAAGGTGAATTCCAGTTCTCTCTCTCTCTCTCTCTCTCCTTTATAGAAGAAAATCGTCAATATCACCCCAAAGCCCATTTTCAGGGGATAGGTCTGTCTATAGGGCAGTAAAAATAAACAAAAGGAGTTTTTTATGAAAAGAGCATTAAAACTTATAGCAATTATCGCTATTATAGCGTTAATTGGCTTTTCAATTACTTGCGGCGCAGGAGATGACAAACAACAGCAACAGAATCAAACACCAACTGCAGACGATTATATTATTGGTAGATTGAACCAAACAGTAGGTAGTGTTACCGCCGTTTCTATAACTCCAAAAAGCGGTAAATCAACAGGAGCAATAACTATTAAATATGCAGGAAGCACTACTATCCCCCAAACCGTAGGTTCATATGAAATAACTTTTGATGTTGCGCCAACAACAGGCTGGAACTCTGCAAACGGTTTGTCCGCCGGAACACTAATCATTAATAATATCACTTTTACCAACATCGACGACTTTAAAACATGGTTAGCCGACCAACCCACCAATACACCCAATACCTATTACACAGTTGCAATGAACTTGAACGATAACGATATTGATAATTATTTATTAAGAGCGGCACTTCTCACTGCATCATACTCACACAAATTTATAAACCTTGACCTTTCCAGTTGTACCATAAACAGCATTCCAACTAATGCTTTTTACAATTGTAGCTGTCTTACCAGCGTAACAATACCTAGAAGCGTTACCAGCATTAAGGAAAAGGCTTTTTATTGTTGTACCAGCCTTGCCAGTATAATAATACCTGACAGCGTTACCAGCATTGGTAGTAATGCTTTTACCAATTGTACCAGTCTTACCAGCATAACAATACCGGACAGCGTTACAAGCAGCATTGGAGAGGCGACTTTTTTGGATTGTACTAATCTTACCAGCGTTACCATAGGAAATAGAGTTACCAGTATTGGTCTATACGCTTTTATGCGTTGCACAAGTCTTACCAACATAAATATACCGAATAGCATTACCAGCATTGAGTCTGACGCTTTTTCCGACTGTACCAGTCTTACCAGCATAACAATACCGAACAGCGTTACCACTATTGCGTCAACGGCTTTTATGAATTGTACCAGCATTTCCAGTATAACAATACCAAACAGTGTTAATTATATTGGGGCAGCGGCTTTTAAGAATTGTACCAGCCTTTCCAGTGTTACTTTTGAAGGCACGATTACATATTTTTATGATAATGAAACTTTTGACGTAGATTTGCATAACAAGTACATTGCCGGAGGAATTGGAACATATACCAGACCTACCAACAGTTCTGTATGGACAAAGCAATGAGAGAAGTATCTAACTGCGGAATTTTATCTACAAAAGAAGGAGGAAAAAATGAAAAAGAACATCGAATTAATTATCGGGCAGATACAACCCGGTATGATATTTGACACGCACGCAATTATTGAATACCTTTTGCAAAACGATTCAGATGCGTATTTGCAAAATTGCAATGGAAAAAACACAGAATTGTACCATGCATATATTGGTCAAGTTGTAGCAGACATCGCAGAGGAAGGACTAATTGAACGCATTGGAGATAGCTGGTCGCAAAATATTCACAAGACATTCAGTAAATGCTCCTGTTGGAAAAAAATGTGAGCGCAATATTGTCAGACACGAATTGCATAATTATAAAATGTAGCGTAACGCAACTTTGTTAGACAAAAAAAATTGGTAGTGTATTCATATTAATTAAGTACACTACCTTAATTGTTCTTTGAAAACGTGTCAAATTGGCACACTATAGTAAAAAATAGCCAAATTTGGCTAAAAAACAGGCAAATTTGGCTGAATTTTGAGCATTAATTGTAGTTTTTTAAGCAAATACTGTTGAAAATTAAGCAACATCGGTGAAAAAATGACCGTGAATGGTCAAAAAACCACCGACGTTGCTGAAAAAATCACCGTGAATGGTCAAAAAACCACCATGATATGGTGAAAAAACCACCGTGATTGCCCAAAAAACCACCGTGAATGGTTAAAAAATTGGCGGCATTGGTTAAAGAATTAGCGTCATTGGTATTTAAATAAAGAAGTGTATGGAGTTTTGCCGTTGGTAAAACTCCAAGCAATCCGGCGTAAGACGGATTGCAAACGGCATTGCCGTTTCACATAACAAACTTGGAAATAAAAGAGAGGTGTATCATGGCTAAAAAGAAACCCGTAAGTAAAAAGAAAGCGTCCGCAACTAAAAAAAAGAAACCAGTATCCAAGAAAAAATCGCCGCCAAAGAAAAAAAGCGCACCGGCGGCAAGCAAGCAAGCGACTAACGAAGAAAAACATCTGGCGTTAGTTGCAAAACACGGAACGGAAGCGAAGAAATTATTGCCGTCCGGCGTTGTTGACGAATACAGGGTGGAACTGTTGCCGTTGCCGGCGTTGGCGGAAGTGAAGGATAAAATACAAACGGCAATGGAAGATTTTCAGGATATAGCGGATAACAATTTAACGCCGATACAGCGCAGACGAAAGATAGGCGCAGGCATACGCAATTACGGCTTTATGGAAAAAGTGGCGGACATAGCGGAAGTGAACCCTCAATTTGCCATATTTTTTGATCCGAACGATTTACGAAACGCAATTATGAATTTCGACGAGTGCCGGAACATAGCGTTGCTGTTGCAGTCATTTATAAGGCTTGTAACAAACACGATGTTACTCTATTCCAACGAAGGATATATTATGTCGTCAATGTATTACAACACGGTCAAAGAAATGTCCAGACGCGGCGACCCGACCGCAAACGCCCTTTACCGCACGTTAAAGCCCTTCTTTGAAAGGCCGAGACGCCCCAGAACAAAAACGACAAAGAAACAGGCTGAACATGATTTTATGGGCATAATAAACGGAACAAAAGAAGGTTCAATTTTCGCTGAAAATATATCCCCCAAAGTAACAGGCGGAGAGCGCAAGATTGTTGACAATGTCCGCAAGGGCAGTTTATCGGTTAAAGACCAAGAGAATTTTAAAGAAACGGAATAAAAAGGGATTGAAAAATATTTAAATATACCTTAAAATCATTTAAGGTAAAAAATGAAAAAAATATTTTTCCTTATTTGCATATTAGCGCCCTTTTCAATTTTCAGCGAAGAAATAATTTCTTCCGGAAGCTCCCAATTTTTTATCCGTTCAATCGGAGACTTTGAAAACAACAATGAGGCGATGAAGCAATTGAAATTAGACGCAAACCCTTTTACCGACATTGAAATGATCGGATGGACGGCAAAAGGCTTGTTTGCGTACAGA
>Ga0268262_10005216_pt1 | contig 12970 bp, 7 predicted proteins | sample TergutNc150P3_FD_190354 | JGI IMG/M metagenome (GOLD analysis project Ga0268262, IMG submission 190354) | Nasutitermes corniger P3 segment gut microbial community from laboratory colony in Florida, USA - Nc150 P3 (SPAdes) (version 2) | ecosystem: Host-associated > Arthropoda: Insects > Digestive... | reverse complement strand
ACCTTAATAAGGCCGGACACGACTTTGAAATGGACGGCATCATTACGAGTACAGGCTGAAACAGGGTTTTGCAATAAACTCATTTGTGTAAAAACTCTCTGCACTCGGTCAGAGCGATTTCTCGCAGAGCACTTCGCTTGGCGGCTTTCCGATTTTTCTGCCCGTTTGACTTTTGCTCGTCCAAAGCGTGTTGGGGCGCTTCGGGCAGAATCCCTATCATGGCATTGACGGGGGAAAAATTATCTGGGTCGGCATTGGACAAATAGTGAAGCATCGCTCCAATCATAGTCCGTCTTGGAAAATCGACAGGAGAATTGCACCTGAGACGCCTGTCCATAGCAATTGCGGCGGCAAGGCCCGATGCCGCTGATTCCAGATAGCCCTCCACACCGCATAACTGACCCGCGAAAAATATGTCGGGGCGGAATTTAGACGAAAGGTCGGTGTTGAGCAGTCGTGGGGCACATATATAAGTATTGCGGTGGATGCTGCCAAGTCTTGGAAAAATGGCTCCCTCAAGGCCGGGGATTGTTCTGAATACTTCAGTTTGCGCTCCCCATGTAAGCCTTGTCTGAAAGCCAACCATGTTGAACAAGTCGCCGGCGATAGAATCCTGCCGCAGTTGCACTGCGGCATACGGCCATTTGCCGGTTCTGGGATCGCGTAATCCCACTGGTTTCATCGGGCCATATCTAAGCGTATCTTTGCCGCGCTCGGCCATTACTTCTATTGGGAGGCAGGCTTCAAAGTACTTCACTTCAAAGTCATGCAGAGGGGCGCGGGGTGCGGCGAGAACAGCTTCCACAAGCTGGTCGTATTGAAACTTGTTCAAAGGGCAGTTGAGAAAGTCAGGAGTCCCTTTGTCGTACCTGGAGGCGGGAAAAGCAACGGACATATCAATGGAATCTCTCTCCACAATCGGAGCTATGGCGTCATAGAAATACAGACATGATTCATTAAAGGTAACTGAAATCCACTGTGCCAGCGGATCCGCCGTCAGCGGGCCGGATGCGATTATTGTGGGTACATCTGGCGGAGGCTCGGTTATCAGGGCGGTCTTCCACACTATGGCGGGGTGCTTTCGCAGACGCTCCGTAATGTGGGTTGCGAACATTATGCGGTCAACCGCTAGTGAAAAGCCCGCCGGAACTCGAGTCTCCTTTGCCGCGGCCAACACTAACGAGTTCAAGGATTCCATCTCCGCTTTTAATATTCCCGTTGCGCTTGTCGGGTCATCGCTCTTAAAAGAATTAGAGCAGACCATTTCAGCCGCATAAGCGGTCTGATGCGCAGGTGTAGTATTTTCAGGTCTCATCTCACAGAGCAAAACGCGATGTCCGCGCTCGGCGAGCTGCCAGGCTGCTTCCGACCCCGCCAGACCGGCCCCAATCACACAGACGTTAAAGTTCTTCATAATGATTCATGGCTATCCAATTAGTTCATTAAATGTAATCCTACCAGTAAAGAGGCAAACACTAAATGTTTTACGCCGGCAGAGACTGCTCTGGTCGGGCGTAGCCTGCCAACTCCGTTGGACTTGCAAAACTAACGTTTTGCAAGTGGTTCTTTTGATTGCAAATTGGTATAAATCACTTTTCATCATTATGAACTAATTGAATAGCCATTTATTTTATTGGTATTGATTGGAACGCCCTGAAATTTTGATAAAAAATACCTACAATAAGCAACAAACATGAAAAACATGGGAATTACTTACTTGACTATTGCTAATCTCATTTCCAACCCGATCTTGCAATTTTTTCTGAAAATCTGCAAATTCATGTCCATTTCTTACAAATTCTTGCAAAGCAAGAGCAGAAACAGCAATCGGTACTGCCTACAATAGTGAAGTAAGTAGTTCCCAAAAACATAGCGTAGCTTGTTTTTCATGTTTGTTGAAAATCGCCGCGATTCTCAGCTCAACTTGAACTTCTTTATTTCAATTTGCAGGTGGGTTGCGAAATTAGACAATTCCGTGGCCGTACGGGCTATTTCGCTGGTGGTCGTTGTCATCTCCACTGAGGAGTTAGCCACTGCTGTGGCTTCACCAACGCTATCCTCCACCTGTTTGGCCACTTCCGCTCCGGCCTTGGACTGCTCCTTGGTTGAGACAACGGACTCTTTTGTCTTAACCGCGAAATGGTCCAGGTTCGACTTGATCTGTTGCAGTATCTCCACCGTAGTGGCCACCATCTCACTGCCGCGCTGCACTGAATTTCTGGCTTCAATATTGTGCTGGGCTATCTCTTTAGCAGATGTGGCGCTTCGCTCCGCCAGTTTCCTGACTTCCTCCGCAACTACGGCGAAGCCCTTACCCTGCTCGCCAGCCTTGGCCGCCTCTATTGCGGCGTTCAAGGAGAGCAGGTTGGTTTGGTTCGCTATTTCCTGAATAACGCCGATTGCCGCAGCTATCCTGCCCGTCGTCTGCGTTATGTCGTCCATCGCGCTCTTGGTCGAAGCACCAGCCATATTGCCATGCTCTGTCGCCTCAAGCGCGGCTTCCAACTGCACGAGAGAAGCTTCCGCATTGCCTCCCACTTCATCAATAGACGCCGAAAGCTGGGCCATGGCGGCGGCCATCCTCTCCGCATCGGCTTTCTGATGTTCCGCGCTGCGGGCAATCTGATCCTCGGTGTGAGACATCTCCTCGGCGGCGGCGGAAAGCTCCGCCGAGCCGCCCGCCACGCCGTCAATACCGTGGTTGATGGAGTTCAGGAGGGCGTTCAGACTTTTAACAGTTTTCCCTAATGTTTCTTCAATATCACCAAATTCGTCATTGAACTCAGCTTCGGATTTAATAGTCATGTCGCCTTCGGAAACGCTGTGCAGGCTGCTGGCTACCCTGTTCAGAGTGCGCACTATTAATTTTGAAATATAGTTGGCTAAAACCAGCGAAATAATGATGGATAAAACAGTGATAGTGATCATCAACGTGTTAGCTTTATTGGTCAATTTATCATTGGCAGCCAATTGTTCCGATGCCACATTCCTCATAAAATCCTTGAGTTCTGACAGCGTTTTAGCGAATTTCTGGCTTGCGGGTACGGCCGTGCCGTTCAAGTAAGTCATAGCATCATCGTTCCTAAATACCATGGCGAGGGAACGAACATAATCAATATGTTTGAAGTAATTCTTCATATCAACTTCCGCTTCCGCCACCAGCTTTGATCTCGTGGGGTGCCCTTCCACCATCTTCTTCATCTCATCCATCCGCTTGGTCAAGTCATTGCAGTAGCCATCTTGAATGTCGCTGTAATGCTTGTTTCCTTCAGTGGTCGTCGCCAGGATGAGGTCGCGGATGTTCAGTCTTATCGTGGCGAATAACTCACCCATCTCGCCGGACTTGTCGAGACCCTGTGTACCCTCATAATAGAGTACATGGTCGCCTTCACCCGTTATTACCAAGCCCCACATACCAACAAGGTTTACGCCTATCGTCAGGATTATGGTGACTAGAAAACCCAACATGAGCTTTGATTTTACTTTGAGGTTCAAATACCAATTCATTTAAATACCCCTTTTCAGAAAAATAGGAACTTCATATAAGTCCCTTGTCTGAATGTAGAATCTGTGTTAGGTTTTGTCAAACAAAATAATCGCGGAAATTACATAAAATATTTTTGGACAAACAATTTTAAATACTGTTATTACAAGAAATGCGATCCTGAATTAAGAATACCATATAAACAACATCAAGATTCTATGGCATCCCCCCAAATTATTTGCTGTCAGTTAATTATGGGTTTTATTCCAATTCCAAGCGCCCGAAATGCAAAGCATTTCGTGAGGCAGAACGAAGCTGATACCAATTTGCATTCATAGGGATGCAAATTGGTATCAGGCAGCGGGAACCGATGCCCGCAAGTTTTTGAAAAAGCTGGGTTTCCCAGTTTTTCAAAAACTTTGGCGTAAAGCGTTCGATGTCAATCGAACGCAACTTGGTGTGAATATGCAATCGGACGAAAAATTGGGGGAAGCTGACGCTTCTGCAAAGCCCAACGGAGCGGCCTTATGTATCCGATGGAACATCGGATACCAAGAGGGCGAAGCGCGCATCAAAGCAGCCGAATAATTTAAATTGCATGGATGCAATTTTGAATTAAAAACGGAATTAATAGCCATTTTACAAAAAGCGTAAGGGGACGTTTTCGGATGCAAAGCCCATTCTAACAGACTTTTCATAAAAGAGCGACAAACTCTCCATCTCCATTTCTCCAAGAGTGTGAGTCAGATTTTTGGTCAGATAGTCCCGCAGTTCCTGCTTTGTCCATCCAATGGTGCGCCATGCCTCATCAATAATGAGTTCAATATTCTTTCTGCCCAAATCAAAACTTTGATGAAAAAAGGGCACTATTCCCCCCGGTAGTTCTAATTCGGGAGCGTCCGGCCTGACAGCCCATAGCGCAAAGACAAACGGTAATCCCGTCCACGCGTACCATTCTTCCGCAAGGTCCAGCACCATCAAACCTTCACGCTTTACACGCATGGCGCTGTCCCCAATCATCAGGGCAGCGTCATGCTCTGACAGCATAGCTTCAATATCCGGGAGCATTTCAGTTGTTTGAGGCTGAGTTCCATAGCGTTCACGCAACAGTAGCTGAACCAGCACTACCGAAGTTCGGCTGGATGTATCCAGCGCCAGTGTTTTAATTGACTCCGGCGGAGTCTTGGACAACAGGACTACGCTCCTGACACGCTTGGGACTGGCAATGCAGAGTCCCGGAACAATTTTCAGGTCAGGTATGCGCAAGTACTCAATGGAGCTTATCAGGCCAGCGTCAACTTCCCCGCTACGAAGATGGTCCGAGCAGATGGAAGGAACCTGAAATTTCAAGTGAAAATGTTCAAACCCCAGGCCATGTTTGAAACCATAATTGAGCGGAGCGGCATTCAGGTAGTCAATGATAGAAATGCGAAATGGGTGCGCGTTTGACATGTATAAGAGCAGTTTACTATTAAGTAGGGCCACTTGCAAAACGTTATAACATTTTTCGCTTTTATTGCTTGCTTAACGGCGGACAAAGCCCGCCTACAAGCAATAAGCGGCAAGGATTTACAAATAAATCTTTGCATAGCAGTTCAGCTATAATAATATAGTTGAACTGCTCCAAGCGTTTGATGTCAATCGAACGCAATTTGGTATAACAGCGGATGAAGGCAAGCCTATACTATAGTAATGCAGTATTTCAGAGCTTTTTTAGCGCGATGGCGTCACTGGCTGATGGTATTTCTACTGTTGGGTATGTCATGTACATTTGCATTTTGTTTAGGCAACGGGCTCCATGACTTGAAATGGTTTATGGCCGGACTCCTGTCAGGCCTAGTCATTATTGCTTTAGCCGCGTCAATCAGGCAGCTTTGGATATTGCCGTCAATTTTAAGGCGTGCTGATCTCATGTGGGCATCCGGCTCGCCGGTGGCAGAAGTACTGGCTACAACCAAACCATTGACTGCCGGCTTTGGAGAAGTTGGATACAGAGGTATGATGCTCAGATCCTGGGCTTATTTTGCCAGTGGGCAGCGCAGTCTTGCGGTTAAGGAAGCAGCATCGGCTCATCTGGCCAGAAAACCGTTGTGGTTTAGATGGCTTGTACGCATCTGCGACAAGTTCATGGCCTTAGGGTGGCATTGCTCTGAAACGGCTCTTTTTGCTTTTGCGCCGAATCTTCCGTATGTTTGCTGGCTTCGTGTCGAAAGTGAAACTGCCGAAAAAGGAAACGGTTCAGAGCCACTAATTTGGGAGCTTTTGCTGGATTGTATTCCGTATGCCTCAGACGATCCATTGTTTTTGGAAGCATGTATGACAAGGGCTTTGAATCGTCTGGCATATAACCAGAGCGAGCGCGGCGCTCCGCTTTCAGGCCCGGAAGCGCGGGCATTGCTGGAACGTTCCATGACACTGCTTATACGCAGACATAACGATCCCCGCCTACCCTGGAATCGCGGAGCATTGGCCAAATATCTTCTTCACGAGCATCGCTATCTGTCAGTGCTGGCACTCTGCGGAGCTATCCCACCAGCTTTTCGCCCGGTTGACTTGTGGCTGGTGGAAGCAAACACTTGGGGTGCGCTGGGAGACATAAACGGTGCATGGGCAGCCATAGACGCTGCTGTTCAAGTGCATCCGAACTCGCACATACTTTGGATGGAATCATATCAGATTGCCATGGCTCGCAAAGATGGCGCTGCAGCCCGCAGATCTCTTGAACAAGCATCAAAACACTTTGGCAAACAAAACTTTGGCCCTGCTCGTTGGGAGTACGGATTAGCCAGAGCAGAGTATTTATTCTGGATGGAGGGGAAAGCCGATGCGGCTTGGGTTTGCCTGGCCGCCGTGCCGGAAAAATTTATAATAAGACGCCGCCCAAAGCTCAAGGCTCACATTCTTTTGTCAAGGGAATCCTTTGAAGAAGCATACAAAAAAATATCCGAGCTTTTAAAGGCACATCCAGAAGATACAGAACTTCAGATTATGCAAGCCAAAGCAATGGCTGGTATGGACGCTTGGGAAGCACTCTTGCCTCATTTAGATTCCCTGGGTGATGAGGCGAGGGCACATGCGGATTATTGGCGACTAAGGGGTCTTACGAACAAACATTTTAGGAATCTTGGTCAGTCCAGAGAAGACCTTGAACGCGCCGCGTGGATGGAACCTTTTAATCTCCGCTATGTAATTGATGCCGGCTATGCTTGTGTTGAACTTGGCGAGTATGAACGCGGTGAGCAGCATTGGAGAAGAACGCTCAAACTCGATCCATTCAATAAAGAAGCCCTAGTGCGACTAGCAGAGTCCAGAGAAATACACCACGACATTTCAGCGGCCAAATCCCTGCTGAGAGAGTGTCTGTTACACCATCCTGATTTTCAGACAGCCCAGGAAATGTTACTTAGGTTGGATACCAATTAATTATGCTATATACAACAAAACCAAGTCCATTACTATGATTTTCTTGTATTTTGTCCGCTAAGGCGGTAGCATTTCGTCCATAGAAATACTTGGACGAAAGGAGTAGCCATGGTTGGACATTGGTTTGCTTTTGGGTTGATAGCTTGTATGGTTTGGTTACCAGGCTCCCAACAAACCGGAAAAGCACAGACGCAACCAATAAGGGCGGAAGAGCTTACTTTGGAAAAATTGTTCCGTGCCCGTTCATATACGGGGCAGCAGGCCAGGGGTGCTTCTTTCAGTCATCAGGACAGGTATTTGGCTTACTTGTGGAATCCTTTTGGTGAAAATGGTTCTGACCTCTATATTTACGACACACAGAATGGACAGACCAAGCGGGTTACATCTTTGGATCTAATGAAAACTTTTGACGCGCCGGAGACCATTGATCGCTTTCAGAAAAAGGCCGCGGAACGTGAAAGACAGCTTAATGAGTCTCAGGAGAAAGCGGAAGCTCAGGCAGCTTACCTGGCAGGCGCAAAAATTGATTTGGACAAGTGGGATAAAGCTGCTATTGAAGCGTTAAAGAAAGAAGCGGCAGAAAAAAAGGCCAAGACCGAAGCAGAAAGAAAAGCTGAGGCTGAAAAACAGAATGCCGAAGCCGAAAAAAAACGGACGGAACAAACAAACAACGCCGACAGGGGCGAAGCAAGAAGAACCGATAGCACGGTCAGACAAGAAAAGGAAAAAGAACTCTGGGAATGGCGGGATGAGCTAAAGAAAAAGCAGGAAAAGGACACCATCAAGCAGGAAGATACATATCCGGGTGTATCGGATTTTAGTTGGGCGCATAAAACTGATGAACTCATCTTTGTTTACAGGGGCGACTTGTTTAGATACATTGTGAGTACCGGTACAATAGATCGCCTCACAAACACGGATAAAACGGAGCGTTTAATAGGATACGCCCCCAATGACGATGGTTATCTTTTCCAGGATGGAACCAGTATCCTTATCACTAATTTCAACAGTGGCCGCCAAGTGCAATTAAACCGCGCACTGATTTTTGGCGACGATGCCGAAAAGAAATACAGCATTCAAGGCACTGTCCTCTCCAAGGATGCTAAGTGGATGGCAATTGCAGCAATACTTCAAGAGGAAGGAGCAACCGGAGTTGTCGGTGGCAGAGGTCAAACGGGTCAATTTCAGGGTAGCAGGGGCGGCAGACAAATCCAGATCATGGATTATACAAAGCGTTTTGCCGAATCCAAACCAACACAGCGTGAAGTCTCTGATGACAGATTGAGAACACCCGCAACGGCTATATATATCCGCAAGGTAGATGAAGCGCCAACCCGTCAGCCGGAGCCAATATTTACCAATGATGGCGGCGATGTTTGGTTTGAAAGAACAATTGTGAATTTTTCCAAAGATGGCAGCAAGTACGCTTTCGCCACTTGGGAAAGAGAAAAAGAACTCCTGAAAGTTTATATGGGAAATGCCAGTGAGACAGAAAAGCCGGAAGTGGTCGTAGAACGCAAAGGCGATGTAGGTCACGAGGTAATCGGTTCACTGACCCCAAGATTTACTCCCGATGGCAAAACCCTAGTGGTTGTGCTGGATGAACAAACAGGATTCCGTCAGCCATGGGCTTTGGACGTTGCCACAAAGTCAATAAAGCCAATATTGAAGGGACATTTTGAAGCACATACAATATTGGGTTTTACACCTGACAGTGCGTCAATGTTCTTGCTTGCCAACAAAGATGATTTTGCCGCAATGAATGTTTATCAGGTCAATATGGCATCCGGTGCTATGAAGATGGTAGGAAAGGCCGGCGATTACCACAGAAACCCGTCCGTGTCTGAGAACGGAACCAAAGTAGCCATGAACTCTGGTAACTGGATCAAGCGGAATGAATTGCATGTTGTTGACGTAGCCGGCAAAGACATAAAGACCCTGACCAACAGCTATGACCCGGAGTGGAACAGGGTTCACCTGTTGCAACCGGAGCGATTCAATTACAAAAACCGCCATGGAGATAAAATTGAAAGCTATATGTTTAAACCAAAAGGATGGAAATCCTCTGATAGGCGTCCCTCTATTGTATATATTTACGGTGGACCATTGGGCGACAGGCACAGCGTGGAAGTTGACAGCTTCCAGCCAACCGCTTATATGTTTGGCATGTACATGGCCGCCAAACATGGATATGTGACCATAACCATAGACCCAAGGGGGCAATCCGGTTATGGCCGCAGGTTTGCGGATGCCAACTGGGAAAATGCCGGTCTGCCTCAAACAGAAGATCTAGAAGATCTGATGAAACATATGAACAGTGGTTTTGGAGTTGACACAAAGCGGGTTGGCCTCACTGGCTGGAGCTTTGGCGGCTTCCAGACCCAGTATACAATGTATTCAAAGCCAGACCTATTTGCCTGCGGCATAGCTGGCGCCGGTCCGACAGAGTGGGAAAACTACAACAGCTGGTATTCAGGCCGCACCATAGGCAAAGTTGACCGTTCTAAACCCGTCCTCCGCAAGTACAGCCTTATTCCAATGGCAAAGAACCTAAGAAAACCCTTGCTGTTAGTGCATGGTATGCTTGACCCCAACGTGCTGTATCAAGACACCGTAAATGTATATCGCGCATTACTCGAGAGCGGCAAAGAGTCCATAGTGGATCTCTTCCTTGATCCTGATGGCGAACATGGTTTAGGCGGTGCGGTTAAGACGAGAGGCTGGCATAAAAAGTATGAAGCTTTCTTCTTGCAGTATTTAGGCAGAGCTAAATAAAGACATATATAGCAATTTAATTTTTCTGTTTCGGCATTCTTAATTACTACTTTTGATCAAGTTCATAAATTATCCGAGCTACAAAAACTAAAATTGCTATAGAACCGAAAGCCAGCGCGAGAGGCATCCCAATGGATAAGCAGCAACCAATATACACAGAAAGCACCAAATGCCGCGATTGCTATAAGTGTGTGCGTGAATGTCCGGTCAAGGCGATCCGGGTCACTAACGAAGTTGCCAGCGTCATGCTCGACAGGTGTGTCTTTTGCGGCACTTGCGTAAATGTTTGTCCGGTGGGGGCGAAAAAGCTTCGCGAGGACATCGGCAGGGTGAAGCTGCTCCTGAGACAAAAAGAGAGAGTTATAGTCAGCCTGGCTCCATCTTTTATCACCGAATTCAGGGGGCTGGAAGAGGGTAAGCTCATCCGCGCACTTAAAAAACTAGGCTTTTGGGCGGTTTCAGAAACAGCACTCGGTGCTCAGGAAGTGTCAAAGGCCTGCGCCGAGGAAATGGAGAAAAATGGAGCAAGGCCATATATTTCCACTGCTTGTCCGACTGCGGTGGAACTGATCAAGCGCTACCACACTGAATTTATCCCATACCTTACACCACTGTCGTCGCCGGTGATAGCACATTGCAAACTACTTAGACAAGAATATGGTGACGATATAGGTATAGTCATGGTTGGCCCCTGCATTGCAAAAAAGCTGGAGTCCGATGCCAATCCTGATTTATTGGATGTAGCGCTGACCTTTGCAGGCATAAAGAGATGGCTGGAGGAAAGCAAAATAGACCCATTCCTCGAAGCGGCGACAGATTCTGACCATTTTGTGCCGAGGCACTCCACAGACGGTTCGCTATATCCGATTGATGGGGGAATGGCCCAGAGCATTGCCTATTACGCAAAGAGCGAAAAAATAAAATACATGGCCTTTTCTGGCATCCAATATTTGCAGGACTCACTACTTGGTCTGAAGGAGACCGGCTCAAAACAATGCCTGTTCCTGGAGCTGCTGGCCTGTGATGGGGGGTGCGTCAATGGGCCGAAGGCTTCAAAGGATTGCGGTACAGTCATGAAATGGCAGAGAGTCCTGGACTATGCAAGCGAACCAGAGGCGGATGACAAAGCATCTCTGGGACTGGATTTGTCGCAAGAGATCAGTCCAAGCCCACCACCGGAGAAAAAACACAGCCTCGCTGAAATTCAGGAAGCCCTCCGCAGAGTGGGCAAGCAGTCGGCGGCGGACGAAATAAATTGCAGCGGTTGCGGCTATGATTCATGCCGTCATTTTGCCGAGGCTCTGTTGGTAAACAGAGCGGAGCCTAGTATGTGCGTTTCCTACATGCGAGATCTGGCAATGAACAAAGCCAATGCGCTCATTCGTTCTATGCCGGCGGGCGTGGCGCTTGTGGACGAGCATCTCTTGATAGTCGAATGCAACCGCAGGTTTGCCGAAATAATCGGCGGCGATACCTTGGAAATCTATGACATTGACCCGGGCATGAGGGGGGCCAGCCTGAAAAAGATAGCTCCTGAGCTTAGCACGCACTTTGTGCGCGGGCTGGAGACAGAAACACTCAACTTCCGCAAAGATGTCCGCATAAGGGACAGGCTTCTGAGGCTCACGATATTCACTGTGGAAAAGGAACACATGGTCGGCGGTTTCTTACAGGACATAACCGAACCTGCGGTGCAGCGTGAGCAGATAATACAGAGGGCACAAGAGGTGATACACAAAAATGTCAAGACTGTCCAGCAAATAGCCTTCCTGCTTGGGGAGAATGCGGCGGAGACGGAGATCATGCTGGATTCCCTGACTTCCTCATTTCAGTTGGAACAATCGGCGGCTGGCGGGAACGCCTTGGACGAGGACTCGTCACATGCCAGCTAATCTCGGTTACTTCATAGAGGTCGGTCTGGCGCAGGAAAAAAAGGCAAAACATGCGGCATGCGGCGATGTGTTCTTCTCTCATAAACTAGACGATGGCCGCAGAGTGGTTTCAGTGTTGGCGGATGGTCTTGGAAGCGGAATAAAGGCCTCCGTGCTTGCGACGCTCACAGCAACAATGGCGGCCAAATACATTATGGGCGATGCCGACATTGGTCGCGCGGCCAAGACGATATTACAGACTTTGCCGGTGTGCAGTGTGAGAGGTGTGGCATATTCCACATTCACCATCGTTGACATAGACAGGTGGGGCGAGACACGCATCATTGAATATGACAATCCACCATTCCTGCTGATCCACAATCATGAAACCGTACCCATCCAGGCTCAGGAATATCGGATACAAACATCATCCGGGCGGGATGCGGTGATCCGAGAGACTCTATTCAAAGCTAATCCCGGAGACCGCATAGTGATATGTTCAGACGGCGTTACTCAGGCAGGTGTCGGGCATCGTGCCACACCCCTGGGCTGGGGTTCGGAGGCGGAAGCGGAATTCGTCCAAAAGTCAGTCAGGGAGAATCCCACAATTTCAGCCAGGGAGCTGGCAAGGGCAGTGGTTTGGCAGACCTTAGTGCTGGACGACCACTCCGCCAAAGACGATACTACATGCGGCGTAATCTATTTCCGCAAGCCAAGGGAAGTATTGGTTTTAACAGGAACCCCCGTGAGCCGCGACAGAGACAAAGATCTTGCGAAGCGAGCAAGCACATTTGATGGCAGAAAAGTGGCATGTGGAGGCACTACCACAAGCATTCTAAGCCGGGAATTGAAGGTTCCGGTAAAAATGGATCTGACCGAACTGGACCCGGAAGTTCCGCCAATATCCCATATGGCAGGATTTGACTTGGTGACGGAAGGGGCAATCACGCTTGCTGCTACGGCCAGGATATTGGACGAATACGGCAATACGGACTCCCTAAGGCCCAACGCTGCCACAAAGCTGGCGGATGTCCTCCTAGAAAGCGATATAATAAACATCGTAGTCGGAACCAAAATAAATGAAGCCCTCCAAGATCCCAACCTCCCGCAGGACCTTGACATCCGCCGCAATATCATCCGCCGCCTGGAAAGAGTGCTGAAAGAAAAGCACCTCAAAGAAGTACACATAGAATTAATATGAGCAATTTGCGAGACATCAGAGTAATTCCCTAGAGTCTGTTCACACTACAATGTGTTCATGGACATAACATCAGAGCAGTTTGAGCGCATAGCCCCATACCTGCCGCGCCAACGCGGCAATGTGAGCATGAGCAATCACCAAGTGGTGAACGCGATTCTGTATATCACGGAAAACGGCTGCAAGTGGAGGGCATTGCCGAAATCCTATGGCAACTGG
>Ga0268262_10005215_pt1 | contig 12970 bp, 10 predicted proteins | sample TergutNc150P3_FD_190354 | JGI IMG/M metagenome (GOLD analysis project Ga0268262, IMG submission 190354) | Nasutitermes corniger P3 segment gut microbial community from laboratory colony in Florida, USA - Nc150 P3 (SPAdes) (version 2) | ecosystem: Host-associated > Arthropoda: Insects >... | reverse complement strand
TATAATTTTTACATTCACCAATTAAAAACAGAGGTAACACAATGAACAGCAAACTAACAAAGTTAGCACTCACAGCAGCCCTTGGGCTTGCCATGACATTCACCGCTTGCGAAGAAAAGAAAAAGCAAGACGGCACAACCGCCACCGAACCAGTAGCCGCAACGGAAACGCAGAAAGCCTCGCAGGAGGCAGCGGCAGAGAAAGTCATAGAGGTCGTCAAAGGCTCTTTTACTGACACTAGAGACAAGAAAACCTACAAAACCGTCAAAATTGGCGAGCAGGTTTGGATGGCGGAGAACCTGAACTACGATGACCCCGACATTGATTCCGATGTATGCTATAACAACGACCCTGCCAACTGCAAGAAATATGGGCGGTTGTATTTTCCCGGCGAATTTTGCCCTAAAGGTTGGCATTTGCCTACAAAAGAGGAATGGGAAATATTGGTGACAACGGTTGGCGGTAATACAATAGCAGGCAAGTACCTTAAAGCTCAAAGTGGCTGGAATGATGACAAAGGAAAGTCTGGTAATGGCATAGACAATTACGGATTTTCTGCCCTGCCTGGTGGCTATGAAGATGGTGGTTGCGATTGCGATGACGGATATAGAGGTGGCTTTGAAGGGGGCGGTGACAACGGCTACTGGTGGAGTGCTTGGAGTGTTATCAATATCAATAATAGCGAAAATAGCGACTACTACATAGTGGGTATGAGCTACACGTACGAAAGTGTGTACTACGACAATAGCCGTTGGTTCGACAAGCGAAGTATTCGTTGCATACAGGACGATGCTAATTATTATGCAACAAAGGCAAAGGCAGAAGCAGAGGCAAAAGCTAAGGCAGAAGCAGAGATAGCGGCAAAAGCAGCAAAGGAAGCAGAGATAGCGGCAAAAGCGACAAAGGGAAATGGCGGAACATTTACCGATACTAGGGACGAAAAAACCTACAAAACCACCAAAATCGGAAAACAGATTTGGATGGCGGAGAACCTTAATTACGCCACAGGTGGCAGTAAATGCGGCGGAACAAACATTCAAACAGCAGAAGAAGGTACATTTACATACTATACTCTTGAAGATAAAAATACTTCAAATTGTGACAAGTACGGTCGTCTTTACGACTGGTCTGAGGCAATGGGCATAGATAGAGCATTTAATGAAAAGAGTTACGTTAGCAAAAACGCAAAGCACCAAGGCGTTTGCCCTGCTGGTTGGCATTTGCCGAACAATGAGGAATGGAAAGCTCTCGTAGATTTCGCTGGTGGCGGCGAAATTGCTGGCAAGATACTGAAAGCAAAAGAAGGCTGGAATGATAACGGAGGAAAATCAGGCAACGGAGCAAATTATTTCGGATTTTCTGCTCTGCCTAGCGGCTGGGGCAATGGCATCAGATTCTACGATGTTGGCAACTTCGGCGATTGGTGGAGTGCCAGCGAGTACAGTAGTAGCAACTACGCATATAAATTTAGGTTGTACTACAACTGGGAAAGCACGGGCTACACCTTCGACCCTAAGAGCTACCTGTACAGCATCCGTTGCATACAAAACTAACCCACCAAACGTTATGAATTTTCTATTTTATACCCATATCTATGAATTACGGTTATTCAAATAAGTTCAAGAATGTGCTGGCAACGGCCAAAAAAGAGGCTTTGGCAACTGGAAGCGACTATGTTGGTTCGGAACATTTGCTTATGGCTATGCTAAGAGAAGGTGATGGAGTTGCGGTAGAAGCCCTTAAAAATATATCCGTGGATTTGGCGGCTTTGCACAGCAGAATTGCCAAGTCTATAATGGCAAACAGCAACGAGGTTTTGCAGCAAGCCTCAAGGGGTACCGAGCAAGAAGTTGGGCTTCGTTTTAGCCCTCAGGCAAAGACTCTCTTGGAAAATACAGTTTTAGAGGCTAAATCAATGGGCAGCCGCCAAGTTGGAACTGAACATTTGCTACTCGCGGTTTTAAATCCCAAAAACGACCCTTTTCCCAAAGATATATTGAATGCAATGGGCATAAATTACGATAAAATTCGCCAAGAAGTTCAAGACATAATGGAGGCAGATTCCGATTTACAAGAAGCCCCCGGAGGTTTTGGCTCGCCTCAAGGAAAACAAAAAACTAAAACACCAATGCTGGATATGTGCAGCATAGATTTAACAGAAATGGCAAGGCAAGGCAGGCTAGACCCAATAATAGGCAGGCAAAAAGAGGTAGAGAGGCTAGTTCAAATTCTCTCTCGCAAAAAGAAAAACAATCCGGTTTTAGTAGGGGAGCCAGGAGTTGGAAAAACAGCCGTTATAGAAGGCTTGGCACAGAAAATAGCAGCAAAAGAGGTTCCAGAGAACTTAGCAGATAAAAGAGTTGTGTCTTTTGATATGACCAGCCTTGTTGCAGGCACAAAATATAGGGGTCAGTTTGAAGAGAGAATTATCACGCTTTTAAGCGAATTGCGCAAAAACAAAAATATAATAGTATTTATGGACGAATTGCACACAATAATAGGAGCCGGCGGCGGTGAAGGTGGCCTTGATGCCTCCAATGTTGTTAAACCCGCCTTGTCTCGCGGAGAAATCCAGTGCATTGGCGCAACTACCTACAAAGAATTTCGCAAATATGTGGAAAGAGATGCCGCTTTGGAACGCCGTTTTCAAAGCATGTCAATAGAGCCACCAACCGTAGCAGACACAATTGAAATTTTGCGCGGGCTTGCTCCAAAATACGAAGCCCATCACAAAGTGATTTACAACGAGGATGCATTAAGAGCCGCGGCAAATCTTTCTGAGCGTTATTTAAGCGAGCGCCATTTACCAGACAAAGCCATAGACATAATGGACGAAGCTGGTGCGCAAACCCGCATTGCAAATTTAACACCGCCTTCAGAACTTTTGAAAAAAGAGAGAGAACTAAAAGCCATTTCTGCCGAAAAAGACGAAATAATAGCACAAGCAGCAAAGAAAGAAGCTGCTTTTGCAGAGCCAGACTGGGTGAAAGCGGCTGTTTTGAGAGACAGAGAAAAATCACTTCACGAAGAACTTGAGAAAATAAGGCAAATATGGACTACTTCTAAAAAACAAGAGCCTGTGGTGGTAGATAGCGATATGGTTCGCGAGGTTATAAGTAAAATCACAGGAATTCCAGTTAGCCGCATAGACGAAAACGAGAGCAAAAAACTTTTGAATTTGGAAAACGAATTAAAAGAGAGAATTGTTGGGCAAGACGAAGCCGTTGTTGCCCTTTCAAAAGCAATTCGCAGAACACGTGCAGGACTTAGACATGTAAAACGCCCATCTTCATTTTTGTTCTTGGGTCCAACGGGCGTGGGAAAAACCGAGCTTGCAAAGGCTTTGAGCGTTCAGCTTTTTGGCACAGAAGAGTCTCTTTTAAGGGTTGATATGAGCGAGTATATGGAAAAATACTCCGTTAGCCGTTTTGTGGGTTCGCCCCCAGGTTATGTTGGCTACGAAGACGGCGGTCAACTGGTTGAAAAAATTCGCCGCAAACCGCATTGCGTTTTGCTTTTAGACGAAATTGAAAAAGCACACCCCGATGTTCTAAATATTCTTTTGCAAATTTTAGATGACGGCAGATTAACAGACTCCGCAGGTCGCACCGTGAATTTCAGAGACTGCATTATAGTTATGACTTCAAATGCAGGTACAAGGGAAATTACCCACAAAGGCGGAATGGGCTTTGCGCTCAAAGCGGCGGCAGCCGATGACGAGCATATTTCATCTTCTGTGAAAGATGCTTCCAAACGTGTTTTCACACCGGAATTTTTGAACCGCATAGACGAGCAAATTGTGTTCCGTTGCCTGAGCAAAGAAACCCTGCTTTCCATTGTGGATATTCAATTAAAAGATTTCCAAAAAGGTTTAGCAGAAAAGAAAATAACCTTGGAATTGGACAAAGCCGCAAAGGAATTTATAGTAAACGATGGCTACGATTCCTCCCTCGGAGCGCGCCCACTACGCCGCAGCATCCAGCGTTTAATAGAAGACGAGCTTGCCGACCGCTTTTTACGCGGCGAGGCAAGCGAGAACTCGGTGATAAATGTTGGGGTGGATAGCGGAAATTCTAGCTTAGTTTATCTCCACAATCGTACCCTTTAAAACCAACCTCCCACCAGCCTTTATAGAAATATTCCCAGGAGCCTCTATCTTCAAACTTTTGGTGGTATCATTCATAGTGATTGTTATTCCCTTCCCAGTTTTGATAATGCTTTGGCGTTTCCCCGTCAAAAACAATTTTTCTTTCGCATTTATTGCAACATCTTTGGCTGCACCCATGTTTATGCTTTTGCCAGAATCGCCTATGCCAAGCCTTGTTTTTTCGGTTTTCATAGAGATGCTTTTTTTAGCTACCATTTCCAGCTTTCCACCTGCCTCGTCCATGCAGAGTTTTGTTCCAATTTGAGTTTTGAGAATGGTTTTCTTTTTTCCTTCCAAAGTGAGTTCATTGCCCGCACTCATTGAAATATTCCTCGGTGCTTCAATGTCTAAACCTGCGGTTGCGTCGTTGAATGTGAATTTTATTCCGCTATGTGTTTTGAGAATGTTTTGAAAGGAATTTGCGCCTATAACAGGACCTATATGCTCTTCGCTTGGTATTGCTCCTAGCGCAATGGGTTTGTCTATATCTCCGTTTTCAAATGCTATTAAAATGGGAACGTCTTTGCGAAGCGGAAAATGAACTCCGCAATTAACTCCAGCAAAACTCTGCGCTAAATGCACAGGAATACTGCTTGTCATTCCTATGTTTTTTTCATCAAAGGGCATACGGACAATATAGCGGCCTTGTGAATCTATTGAGGCATAAGTACCCACAAAACCTTCAGTTTTGGCAACTATAATTCCGGGGACTTGCGGTTTTTCTTTGCTGTGCGGCATAGATTTCAACATTCGTTTTGAGAAGGCAGCAACTTGGCAGGTGTAGCCATCTTCTTCGTCTTTTATCCCATACGCCGCTTCTTGGCTGCCTTGGTGATATGCGGAGCAAACTATGAATGTTTCGCCAAAAGCGCTGAATGCAGTGCCGGGTCTCATAGGGGAGTGTCCGTATCCAAAGAAGAAATTTCCGTTGTCTGTCATTTCAAGGCGGCATTTTGTTAGGTTTGAAGCGGAGCCGCTAAATTCTCCGGTGTCGCTTATAAATAGTTCGCTTCTGTTATCGTAATGTTTTATAAATTCAATTATGTTGAACTCTTCCAAAAGTCTTTGCAAAAAATTCAAATCGGTTTCGTTGTACTGAATTTTAAAATTCACTTCGTAAAAAGATTTTAAGCTGCATTTAAGGTTTGAAATTCCAGCTTTGCTTATAACAGACCGTGCGATGCTTTCAACATCGCTTTCGCAATAAACCGAGTATTTTTTTTCCTTGTCTAATTTGTGCCTAATGGTTTTCACCTCAACACTTGCCCTTGAAACCGCTCCGGCTTGCTCTACAGAGCAGCTTGTAACCTGCCCGTTGAAAAATTCTTTTTTGCCGTTGAACTCAAAAGCAAAATTCGCCTCTTTGCCGATTATGGATTGCGAGAGTGCTTTGGAAGATGCCATAAAACCGAGGGAAAGGGTATCGTCTCCAGAAATTCCTTCAAGGATGTTGAAAGAAAGCACACCGAGTTTTTCGTTTAAACCGGCTATGCGCAAATTGAATAATGAGGTATTTGCCATTATACTAACTCCGCTTCTTTGCCAAATAGTTCCTTCCAAGGAAGCCCCCATTTGCCTATTTCTGCCATAAAAGGGTCTGGGTCTAATTGTTCCATATTGAACACCCCTTTGCCTCTCCATTTTCCTGTGAGCATAAGGGCTGCGCCTAGCATTGCGGGAACGCCTGTTGTGTAGGCTATTGCCTGCCCTTGAACCTCTTTGAAACATTCCGCATGGTCGCAAACATTGTAAACAAAATAGGTTTGCGGACTCCCATTTTTTTGCCCAGTTATTTGGCAGCCTATGCAGGTTTTGCCAGAATAGTTTTCGCCAAGAGTTGAGGGTTCGGGCAGCAGCGCCTTTAAAAATTCCAGAGGAATTATATCTATGCCTTTGAATTTCACATGGTCTATACGTGTCATTCCAACATTTTTTAGAACGGTTAAATGCTTTATATATTCATCGCCAAATGTCATCCAGAACCTTGCTCTTTTTATTTCTGGGAAATGCTTTACAAGAGATTCCAACTCCTCGTGGAACAGCACATAAGAGCCTCGTACTGCAACCTCTGGGTAGCTGATATCTTTGTGAACTGAAAGCGGCGGAATTTCTTTCCATTCTCCGTTTTCATAGTATCTGCCGTTTTGAGTTATTTCCCTTATATTTATCTCTGGGTTGAAATTTGTTGCAAATGCCTTTCCGTGGTTGCCGTTGTTGCAATCCACAATATCAAGGGTATCTATTTTGTCAAAGTGGTGTTTTTTTGCGTATGCTGTGTACACATTTGTTACACCTGGGTCAAAACCTGAACCCAGCAGTGCCATTATGCCTGCGTTTTGGAACCTTTCGTGGTAAGCCCATTGCCAAGAGTATTCAAAATGGGCAATGTCTTTGGGTTCGTAGTTTGCGGTGTCTAGGTAATCAACTCCTGTTTCAAGGCAGGCATCCATTATTGCCAAGTCTTGATAGGGGAGAGCTATATTCAAAACCATTTTGGGTTTGAAATCCTTTATTATAGCTGCAACCTCTGCTGATTTGTCTGCGTCCACTTTTGCTGTACCAACGGGAATGTTCTTTATGCGGCTTGCTATTGTTTTGGCTTTGCTCTCCGTGCGGCTCGCTATCAGTAGCTCTCCGAACACATCGCTATTTTGCGCACATTTTTGTGCAACCACATTGGCGACACCGCCCGCTCCGATTATTAAAACTTTATTTGACATAAGGGAGAATATAGTTAAAAATGCTGATTTTAAAAAAAAATTGACATTATAGCTAAAAATTTCTATATTTGTAGCCACCATGAATTTATATACCAACATCAGTATTGGCAAAAAACTGATACTATTATTAGCCACTTTCATAATAGGTTATACCACTTTTGGCGTGGTTTCCTTCTCTACTTTGAATGAGCTTCGCATTAATGGAGGTCTCTACAATCAAATTGTCATGAGCAAGGATTTGATTGCTGATGTTCTGCCTCCACCGGGCTACATCATAGAATCATACCTAGATGTTCTGCAAGTGGCAGATGAAGCCGACCCTGCCAAGATGGATTATTTTTTCAAGGAGCTTAAGCGGCTTGAAAGTGATTACAATGAGCGACATCAGTTTTGGATAAATGAAACCCTGCTGGAACAAGGGGCATTGCGCGATGCCATGCTAAAAGGGGCTTATGATCCAGCTATCAAGTTTTATAATATTGTTTTCAATCAGTTTATCCCAGCCTTGCAAAGCGGCAACCGTGAATATGCCAAAAAACTCGTACAAGGCGACTTGAAAGCCCTATATGAAACACATCGTAAAAGCGTGGATCAAGTTGTTCTAGGTGCAACAGAAAAATACCAAAATACCGAAACCATAGCTGGTACAACAGTTCAATACGATACAAAACTGCTTTTTGGCATTGCTTTTGCTGTTATTGTTGCTGCCTTAATTCTTAGCCTAATAATCCGCTCTTCCATTGTAAAACCAATCATCAAGGTAACTAACACGCTCAAAGACATATCCGAAGGCGAAGGCGACCTTACACGTACCATCACCATAAACTCAAATGATGAGGTTGGTCACCTTGCCCTGTACTTCAATAAAACACTTGAAAAAATCAAAAACCTGATAATTACCATCAAAAACCAAACGGTATCTCTGACATCTGTTTCTGATGAATTGTCTTTGATTAGCAGGTCTTTGGCTAGCGGGGCAGAAGAAAGCGTAAACCAAAGCAGTGCCGTTGCAAGCACTGCTGAGGAAATGTCGATGAATATACACGCTATGGCCAGTGGTGCGGAAGAGGCTAGTGCAAATGCAAATGATGTAGCAGGTGCTGCAGAGCAAATGTCCACTAATATGAATACGGTAACATCAGCCATAGAAGAGATGAGCGCAAGCATAAGCCAAATAGCTTCCAATGCAGGCGATGCTCGCAAAGTTGCCATAGCAGCCACAGAAAAATCTCAAAACGCAACAGATGTTATGAGCAAACTAGGTGCTGCGGCAAAGGAAATTGGACATGTGACAAATGTCATCAAAAAGATAGCAGATAAAACCAATCTGCTTGCTCTCAACGCTACCATTGAGGCAGCCAGTGCAGGCGAAGCTGGCAAGGGCTTTGCTGTTGTGGCAGGCGAAATCAAGGAACTTGCGAACCAGAGCGCAGAAAGCGCAGACGACATAGCGCAGCGCATAGAAGGCATTCAGAGTGGTACAAGTAATGCAGTTCATGTTATTAACGATGTTAGTGATATTATTGTTAAAATAAATCAAAGTGTTGAGGCTATAGCTGGCTATGTTGAGCAACAGACAAAAGTAGCGGGCGATATAGCAACCAATGTTTCTCAGGCAAATACTGGTTCAAAAAGAGTTGCGGGTGCGATTAGCGAAGTAGCAAAAGGCGCAAACGATGTTTCAAAAAATGCTGGTGAAGCAGCCAGAGGTGCAACCAATGTTAGCCAAAATATTGCTAGTGTGAATAGTGTTGCAAAGCAATCTGCACATGGAGCTACACAGGTCAATCAATCTGCTGAAAATTTGAGCAAGATTGCTGGCGATTTGAAAGATACGGTTAGCAAATTTAAGGTTTTGTAAATTATACCGCAATGAGGCATTCTGCGGAAAAACTTGATATCTGGGCAAAGCTTGATATTTGGATGACTAAATATCCTTCGCCCATCAGAATAATCTACGATAGCTTGCGAATATTTTTGCTAGAGCATTGCACAATAAGGGCAACCGCTCTCGCATATACATCGCTTTTGGCAGCAATACCCCTGTTTATTTTGCTCACATCCATAAGCCTCTCGCTTGGGGTTGGCGATTTATTCATAAACCATTTGCCAAGCCTTTTGCCCGAAGTGCTTGAAAAGGTAACACCGCATATAGACAATGCCTTGCATTTATTTTTGCCCGATAGCAACATTGAAATAAACAAATTGACGGCTGTAATCCTAGATAATATTATGCCATTCTTAATCAAGGCTCAGGGAATTAAACTCGGCTCTTTGGGAATTATAGGTGCGTTTGGTTTGCTGGTTACATTTATATTGGCAATAGATACAATAGAAACAAATATGAATATTGTTTGGGGAGTAAACGAAGCTCGTGGATATGGGCAAAAAGCAGCGATATTCATTCCCTTTTTGCTTTTGTTTGCAGGTGGAATAGGTTTATTCAGCCTATTTTTGCATTATATGCGTGGTATTTTAGAAGATATTTTAGTTCAAAAACTGCCATTTGGGGAGGTGGGCGAATTTTTGGCAGATTTGAGCATTCCTGCTGTTTTAATGGTTATGCTATTGATTGCCTTGTGGCTTTTGTATTGCTATATGCCTTATGTTCCAGATGATTACGGATTTTGGAGAGCTAGCATTGAAAAAACAAAAAAGAGATGGTTTTCCGCCCTTATATCGGCTGTTTTCACTTTTATAGCAGTATTTGTTTTTTCTGCCGTGATGATTTTTTTACAAGCCGGAATGCTCGCAAAATGGTCTCTTTTTTACGGTTCTCTCGCAATTTTCCCTATGGTTATGTTTTTGCTATTTGGTTTTTGGTGCATAGTTCTTTTTGGAAATTCCCTCTGCTGGAGAATAACAGAGAGAAAACACAACAAGCAATATTTTTTGCGCAGAATCCAAAATTCCGTGAAGAAAGTTAAAAACTACAATAGCAGTTTGGGTTAGCGTAATTTCTTAACTCCCTGAACCGCAACCACAGTACCGAGGCAAAGAAGCAACAAAGCAAAGATAAGCTGCAAAAAATCCTGCTCAAAGCTGAATGTTCCGTCAAAGAGCTTGCCCCCCTTTGACCGAATGGTAAAAGCCAAAGCCGTAAAAGTTACAGCAAGCATAATGAACATGGGAGCGTAAAGCATAGCTCCTTGACGTTTTGTTTTTTTGAGAAATACCGAGCAGGAAATAAGAGCTAAAGCTGCAAGAAGCTGGTTGGCGGAACCAAAGAGCGGCCAGATGGCAGCGTAGCCTAGAATGGCAAGAAGATAGCCAAATAAAAGTGTACAGATGGTTGCTACGTATTTATTACATAAAAATTTCTCTACACTTGATACTTTCTTTCCTTCATTTTGAGCTTCGGTAAAAAGTTCCTGAAAAGCAATCCTGCCCACTCTGGCTACTGAGTCTAAAGAAGTAAGGGCAAATGCGCTTATAGAAAGCGTGATTAATGTGAAGATAATATTTTCGGGCAATCCGGTCTTTACCAAAAAACCTGCCACTGCGGAGGCGAAAACCTGTGGGGGAGTCTCAATGCCCTGCGGGAGTTTATCGCCCACGGTTATGGCTCCCACGGTTATTAGAGCTATGACCGCCAAAAAACTCTCCACAAGCATTGCACCGAATCCAATGGGCAATATATGTTTTTCGTTGGAAATTTGCTTGCTTGCTGTGCCAGATGCAACAAGGCTATGGAAACCAGAAACCGCTCCGCAGGCTACCGTTACAAAGAGAATAGGGAACATATAACTATTGCCCACTTTAAAGCTCGTAAAAGCGGGAATGTTGATGGGCGGGGCGGCAACAACTATGCCTATAAAGGCAGCTCCAATCATAGCCACAAGCAAAAAAGAATTGAGATAGTCTCTGGGTTGCAGGAGTGCCCACACAGGAGTAATGGATGCAAAAAAGATATAGATGAACACCACATATAGCCAAATACTTTTGTCAATATATATTGGAAAAGAGAGACCTATAGCAACGCAAAGTATTAAAATGGTGCAGGCAATTATTCCGCTCACAAGTGCTTTGGGTTTAGTTCGCCTTGCAAAAAAACCAAGCCCTATTGCCGCTAAAATGAATAAAATGGATGTGGTAGCCACCGAAGCGTTAGCCTGAATCTCAACAGCCTCGCCGCTCGCTGCTATGGAAAACCCGCCGAAAGTTCCCGATACAATATCGGCGAAAGCCGCAATTACCAAAATTGAAAAGAGCCATACAAAAATGAGAAACAACCTTTTGCCCGTTCTGCCGATATAAGTCTCTATAATAAAGCCGATTGTTTTTCCCTTATTCTTAACCGAGGCATAAAGAGAAGCAAAATCCTGAACAGCCCCGAAGAATATTCCCCCAATGAGAATCCAAAGCAACACCGGCAGCCACCCAAACATCGCCGCCAGAATAGGACCATTGATGGGACCAGCTCCAGCAATTGAAGCAAACTGATGACCAAAAACCACACTAGGTTCGGTAGGCACATAATCCATACCATCTTCCAACTCATGCGCAGGAGTTTTTTTATTTGGCTCAATTCCCCATTTCCTTGCAAGGTAGCGTCCGTAAATTGCATAAGCAAGAGATAAAACTATTGCGGAAATGATAAGTATTGTTAATCCGTTCATGTTGCTTTGTAATATATAAATAATTTATAGCTTTTCTATAATACTCTTAACCAATCCCCAAGCCTCAACTTGATTGTATAACTCGTTAGGTCGCAGTAAAAGGGATATGTCTCCTAAAAATTCAGTATTCTGCATCTTTAGTTCCATATTCTGTAGATATTCTTTTGCCGTAGGTGGTTTCTCAACGGCAGAGATCATATATCATAAATCGTCCACTTCAATTTGTTCGTTGACAATAACTTTCCAACGCTCATCAATCACAGACTTTCCCCTTTCTTTATCGTATTTCAACAGAACCGTATTAAACTTGCATTTGTGCGTTTGAGCCTTAGTGTATAAAAGGTCTGCCAACTTAGGCTGTTCCAATACATTTTCCAGTAAGTAGCCCAATCGCTGAACGGTTGAATCTGGCACAAAATCAAAAAACGACCTGTCCAAGCGTTTGAAATTCAACGCTTCCGTAAGTTCGCATAATACAGTGGCAGCACGGCTAAGTCCACCGATTTTCTTTTGATAGGTAATTAAATCAGCAGCCGTAAGCTCTGGCGTTGATACCTGAACATCGCCGCTCTCTGTCCTGAACGGCTTAAGCCACTTCTGCGGTATCTCTTTTCGTGTAGAGATAAAATTTATATAGATTCCATTTTTCGTTATATCTCGCAATGCAGGAAGCGTGGCTATCACCGAGAACCCCTGCGGTTGCTGATGGGCGGCACCGTAGTAAGTGGCAGCGTTAAGCAAGCAGATATAATAAGAACGTTTCAAACGCTTCATCATGTCGTCAATATATAACTCCGGTGGAAGCCCGCCGCGTAAAGCATAGCCAACGGGTATTATCGTGTAAAATCCCTTCCGAATAGGCATAATCGTTCTGCTATTGGAAATCCGCCTCAATGCGCTTTTTATCGCAATCTCGGAAAAAGAGGGAAAGCGTTTGCGAGCCTCCCCCAGAGAGAAGGTCAATATTCCTCTTTTCTGCAAATCAAGAACGTAATCCTTGATTTTATATGACGATACAGACATTTGCACTCCATTTTTGTTAGCTAAAAGTGCTGAAAAACGGCACTTTTGGCTAACATAAATATAGTAAAATCCTGAACTATTGCTTATGGAAAATTGCTATATTTATAAACCCAACGTACTTCAAAGGAATACCGAATGGCTGTTAAAAAAAGCGAATTATACTCAAGTCTTTGGGCAAGCTGTGACAGCCTGCGCGGTGGTATGGATAGCTCGCAATACAAGGACTACATATTAACACTCTTGTTCGTGAAGTATGTTTCAGACAAATCTACGGGAAGCCTGTACGATCCTGTCGTTGTTCCCAAAGGTGGCGGTTTTGATGATATGCTCGCCCTGAACCGGCCTGGGAAAAATGTATAGTTAGTTAAGCCACAAATTTGTTGTTAGTCATAAATATAGAATCTTTTTCCTCCGGTGTCAAGTACCCATTGAAAGAATGTTTTCTAAACCTATTGTAATAA
>Ga0268262_10005214_pt1 | contig 12971 bp, 11 predicted proteins | sample TergutNc150P3_FD_190354 | JGI IMG/M metagenome (GOLD analysis project Ga0268262, IMG submission 190354) | Nasutitermes corniger P3 segment gut microbial community from laboratory colony in Florida, USA - Nc150 P3 (SPAdes) (version 2) | ecosystem: Host-associated > Arthropoda: Insects >... | reverse complement strand
AAAGGAATACAACGCAGAAATCTATACAAGAGACATCACACTAACGCGGGAAGATGAAAAAACCCTAAACAAAGAAAACCAATAATTTTGTCCCAAAGCCGGCTGTTTAGAAAGGATTAAATTGTAAGACTTTTTTTAAAGTGTCTATGAATCAGTTTCTTTGCGGTGTGCATAATGATGATATGAGTTTGTTTACAGATTTTTATGAGGTAACTATGTGCGCGTCGTATTTTGATAATCAGGATTTTAGGCCTGCTACGTTTGATCTTTTTATTAGGCGTCTGCCAGAGAATCGTTCTTACATTTTGTTTACGGGCTTAGAGCAAGTTTTATTGTATTTGCAAACTGTAAAGTTTACGGAACAACATCTTGAGTATCTTAAGCATCAAGGGTTTAAGTTGCAGTTTCTTGAGTATCTTAGAAGTTTCAAGTTTACGGGAGATGTGTGGGCAGTTCCTGAGGGTTCTGTGGCGTTTCCTAATGAGCCGCTTATTCGAGTTACTGCGCCTATTATTGAAGCGCAGATTGTTGAAACATTTATTCTTAACACTATTAATTTGCAGACTACCATGGCTACTAAGGCTAGTCGTGTTGTGCATGCGGCGAGGGGTAAATCGGTTATTGAGTTTGGTTTGCGTCGAGAGCATGGTATTGATGCAGGCATGAAGGTTGCAAGAAGTAGCTATATTGCCGGCTGTCGGGGAACCTCTAATGTGTTAGCGGGTATGGTTTATGGTATTCCTGTATTTGGTACCATGGCGCATTCTTTCATTATGTCTTATCCAAAAGAGTTGGATGCTTTTCGGGCGTTTGTTAGATCTTTTCCTGATAGGTCTACTTTGCTTATTGACACGTATGAAGAGTTTGCTGGTTTGGAAAAAGCTGTTATTGTAGCTAAAGAGTTGGAATCTAGGGGTTTTCGGCTTGGTGGAGTGCGGTTGGATAGTGGTGACTTAGCGGAGTCTAGTAAGAAGGTTAGGAAGATTTTAGATGATAATAATTTAGAGTATGTTAAAATATTTGTTAGTGGCGACTTGGATGAGTACCGTATTGACGAGTTGCTAAGTAGAGGCGCGGAAATTGATTTTTTTGGTGCAGGTACTAAAATGGGTACATCTTCAGATAGACCATATGTTGATGTTGTCTACAAGTTATGTGAGACTATGACTACAGATAATGTTTGTTTGCCTATTATGAAGTTGAGTACTGACAAGTTGACTTTACCGGGCAGTAAGCAGGTTTTTCGTTATAAAGATTCTGAAGGTAATTATGTTCGAGATGTTATTGCTTTGGATTCTGAAAAACTATTGGATGCAGATCCATTACTTGTTAAAGTTATGTCTGAGGGTAAAATGGTTTACACTTTGCCATCGTTGAATCAGATAAAGGATTATGCTTCTAAAAATTTGGCTATGCTCCCAGAAAAATATAAAACGTTTACGGATGCAGCGGTGTATCCGGTGGAGTTAAGTCAGAAGCTGCAAGAGCTCGTTAAAGTGCTACAGGAAAAAATTGTTAAAAACGAAATAGACAATTACAAACATACCTAAAAATGAGAATTACCGAGCGGATCTTGTTTAATTTTGGGGGATATGGCAAACACTTAATAGTTGTTTTACAAAAACTGTATTGCCGTTATTTAATGGGAGAAAATGAGCATGCAAAATCGTCCTGTAATAGTTGCTGTTGGTCGAACAAAATTTGGTGAACATTATGATAAAAAGCCAGAAAAACTAATAGAGGAAGCGTGGCTTGCAGCATCAAATGAGTGTAACCTGGAACGTAAAAATTTAGAAACATGCTACATATCCGATTGTTTTTTGCCAATTACCAACAAGCTAGGTTTAGAAGAAGGCTTTCTCTCTGAACTAACAGAGCTCCATGTGCCAATGGAAGCCACACGGTCATTTAGTGCTGCACTTAAAACGGCATGTCACGCAATACAGGCAGGCGTTTACAGTACAGCTCTAGTTGGCGGCATTGAGAAAATGACGGATCGGCTGGATAAAATTCGTGATAATTTAATGCTACTTGATGATCCTTGGAGTTATTATGCCGGTGGAACAACAGAGGCAAATCATGAACTTATGCTACGGGCATACATAAAAAAACATGACATACAGGGCGAAAATCTGGAAAAACTGTATAACGCCTTAGCTCAGGTGGCAATTAAGAATCATGCTAATGGCACGAAAAATACGTATGCTCAATTTCAGCGTAAAATTAGTTTAGAAAACGTGTTAAGCTCACGTAAAGCTACAAATAAAGCGTTAGGGCTATATGATTATGCTCCAGTATCCGATGGGGCAACAGCTTTAATTCTTACAAACGAAAAAGTAGCTAAAACACTAGATATTACGCCTGTATACATTTGTGGATATAATTCTGCTACAGACTATTTAGGTTACTCTTCTCGAGCGGAGTTGAGCCATTTTGTTGCAGCACAAATAGCAGCAAAAAAAGCTTTCAAAAACAGCAGTATAGATATGTGGGACATTAATCTTTGGCAAATTAATGACCAGTCTACAATGATGGAGCTAGTTTCTCTTGAAGACTTAGGTTACTGCTCACCTGGAACTGCGTGGAAGAGTATAGTTGAGTCATATCCAAACGATAAGGGTTGTTACGTAATTAACGGTAGAGAATTGTATGTTAACATGAACGGCGGTTTAAAGGCTGACGGTAACCCGCTTGGAGCTACAGGTGGAGCGCAGATTTATGAGATTTTCCGTCAATTAACGGGAAAAGCTGAACAGCGGCAAGTAACTATAGATGGGTTAACACCAAAGTATGGTGGCGCATTAGAGTTTGAAGGATTTGGCACTAAAGCGTATGTAAACATTTTAGGGAGAGACTAAAATATATGAGTAGTGAACCTATAGAACGCAGAGTATCTTATTTTGGTGATAGATTACGCTCAATCCGTTGTAATATTTGTGGAAAAGAATACTTTGAAGTACGCGATTACTGTGGAAAATGCGGCAGAAAAAGCTATGGCAAAATGGACAACATAAGCCTCTTTTACGATAAAGGCAAACTGGAATTCTGCACATTAATTGATGAACCAACTAACAAATTTAACAAACTAGGACGCTACATTTTTGGTATAGTTAGCTTCCATAACGGCAAAATCCGTGTACCCGCAAGAATAACTGACCAAATACTAAAAGATGACCCATTTGACCCCACAAAACTAGAAGGCCGCGAAGTTACCCCACGATTCAGACGACGCTATGCAGTAGAAAAAAATGAGGTTATACCAACAATATCATTAGCATTCACTTTAGCAGATGAATATTATCCACATCAAGAATACAAAATTATACAGCCAACAAAGGACTATGAACTACCAGGCATCGTAGGCTATGGCAGTTACAGTTCACGCTTCCGCATAAAAGAAGGCGACATAGAACGCGCAGTACCATACATAGACGAAGACTCTGTAACAGCAGCAGTTGAAGCAGGAAAACATGCACTAATACACGCAGGTCTTGACAGCAGTCTTATAGGCAAAATTTACGTAGGCTCAGAATCTAATCCCTATGCAGTTAAACCTATAGCATCAAAAGTAGCACAAGTACTACAACTAGGTGAACAAACTGACGATTTACAAAGCATAGATGCCATAGACACAGAATTTGCCTGCAAAGCCGCCACAAGCATGTTCAAAGACGCATGCGCACTAGTAAACTATCCACGCTCAAACATTAACTATGCAATGGTTATAGGCGCAGACAATTCACAAGCAGCACCACGCGGATACCCAGGAGGAGAACTAGACGCCTTCGTAGGCTACGGCGGAGCCGCATACATCTTTGGCAAAAAAGACGTCATAGCCGAAATAGAAAATTGGTACAGCTGCACATCAGACACCCCAGACTTTTGGCGCCGCGACGGCGAACAATACCCAATGCACGGCGGCAGATACACAGGTGACCCCGCATACCACAAACACATACGAAAAGCCGCCAAAAAAATGATGGAAAAAAGCAACATGAAACCCGGCGACTTCGCCTACTTTGTACCACACCAACCAAACCCAACCTTCCCAGCTCGCATAGCCAAAGAACTAGGCTTCAAAGAAGAACAATACATGCCAGCAATACAAATGACCAAAATAGGCAACACATACTCAGGAGCAGCCCTCATAGGTTTAGCAGCAATACTAGACATAGCAAAACCAGACGAACACATACTAGTAACAAGCTACGGCTCAGGCGCAGGAAGCGATTCATACATACTACGAACAACAAAACAAATCACAGAAAAAAGAAGCCGCCAAAAAATCAACATAAAAACCCTAACAGAAAATCAATACATCGAATACATAGACTATCCAACATACCGACGCCTAAAACAAGGCATGTAACACTTCCAGTTAAACAAACAAATTTTTTCACACAAAACAACTTTTTCTTTAATCAGCCAAAAACGTAACAAATATACTTTCCACAATAAACACCATTGAGAACCGGTTTTTGAGATGTAACGTACAGCGTTCACCAATTCACACTTACTGTGCTTTTGAAAAAGCCTACCTTTATTTACACACATAAATATAAACACAATAATTTCCCATTCTCCATCAGTTAAATCACCATTCATACCGCAAACAACCAAACCCCATAAACCTACAAACTATGACAACGATTTAAAATTTATTGAGGACAGGTTCTAAACTCTGCACAAGCCTCCCAATGATCTGAAAAACATATTTTCACATTCCATTTTCGTAGCCTATCCAACAGCCTTTGAAGAGTTCTGCTATCTCGATCCCCACATTCCCAGTCAAAGAGTCTATGAGTAGTACGACAATATGCTTTCCAAATCCAAAAACAACACCTTAGCAGAGTTACACTTAAGCACACGAACCATAGCAGGAATACCAATTCTCGGCGGAGCAGACACAAACACATGCACATGATCACCATCATGAACCCTAACAGTAAGCACTTCAAAACCACACAAAAATAGCAATCATTTTAAGTACCGCCACAAGCCAAAGTCTCAACTGAACCCAAAAGTACTTTACGACGATATTTAACGACCCAAATAAAATGGCAGTTAGCTTGGAAAGCACAAGATTTCGCTTTATCCAATCTATCACCTCCCTTATCTAACAGTGACAAAAACTACAACTATAGCACTAATAGACCTGACGCATTCATCCTGCCGCTAACGCGGCAGATATTCTGCCAGGTTTTTTATAAATTCCAACGAAAAACAAGAGTTTTAAAGCCTAACAAACAACGCAAACTGAATACATACAAACATCGAAAAGAACTTAAAACAGTTGCTTCTTCAAGTGACTAATGCTATACAAATATCAGCTTGATGACAAAACAATCGATTCCATAGATCTTAAAGCCCTCATAGTCAGCCGTGGAGTCAAAGTGTCAAACGAAGTCTACCAAACCTTCCAAAAGAACCATCGCATTTACCCTGACCCAGTTAAATGCAACTGCCTTATCCTACCTGACAACACTATCGTACAATTAACAGACGTAGCTCTGCACATGAGTTATATCAAATCAGCAATGAACTGGGACACCTTCAAAAACCTCCGATACTTTACACAACTCAAAACGCCCTTCAAACTCAAAATGTCTGACCAAGACAAACCCGTCCTATTATACAATGATAAACCAGTTACTGAAGTAGAATTTCCCTCGCCCTCACAGTTTTATGAACAAAAAACAACCAACGGTTTACCCTATCTTGGTAACGCTGTCCTTCAGGGTGTGGACACACTAGCTTTTCAATGTCTATGGTCCTGTGAATACGCCAAAGCAGGCTACTCCTGCCAATTCTGCTATTCAGGCGGACAAACAGAACGACTTGCACATAAAAACAAGCCTGACCCCAAAGTTCCATCAACTCAGGACATTGCAGAAATCACCGATTATGCCCTCAAAAAAGACAACGTCAAATTTATCGAAATCACAGGCGGCTCCACCTTTAATCCTCAAGCTGAATGTAGCATCATAACAGACATTCTTAAAGAGATAGATGCCATAAATAGTCTCTCAAAGATAGATGGTGAAGTTTTAGTTTTCACCACGCCGCCTAACAACCCAAAAGAAGTAGACCAGCTCTTTAACGCTGGTGCCGACCGCGTCATTTGCAGCTTTGAAGTCTGGAACCAAAAACTGGCGGCAACAATTACACCGGGCAAGATAAAGTTCATAACCAGACAACGACATTTGGACTGCCTAAAATACATAGCAAAAGAGTATGGACCAAGCAGGGCTTGCAGTTCATTTGTCATTGGGCTCGAACCCATAGAAAGCCTGTTGGAAGGTATGGCTTTTTTGGCTTCAGAAGGCATTGTGCCTATTGCGTCAGTTTGGATTCCTTTTGGGCGACCAGTGATGGGTAGTATGAAGGCACCTGAGTTAACGTATTACCAGCAGGTCAAATCAGGGCTAGTTGAGATTTATGATAAATATGACATTGAGCCTCCGGGTGGCGTAGGGTTTAACGTTTGCATCTGTCGCGATTCGTGGCTCCATAAAAGCGAGGTAAAGAATGGCACAGAGAGAACAAAATCATAGTTTAATTGTCAGTTTTTTGAAGCGGCTACTTTAACGCTTACAATTGAATCCTCAAGTATCTGACTTTTTATGTTAATTTCTTTTATATCGAATCCGAAAAGTTGTACAGCTGCTTGAATACTGGGATCCTCAAGTATGTCTTGAAAATTGAACCGTTTTGATCCTATTATTTGTATATTTTGGAATCCAGCCGCTTCAACTAGCTCTGCATAGTGGTCTTTCATTTCAGCTCCGCTTATGCATCCAATGTATGCTTGAACACTTTTGGCAATGTCTTTCGGTATCGGTTTAACGATTGCAATATCTGAAATTTGCAGTTTGCCGCCTTGTCGTAACACGCGGTAGGCTTCTGAGAAAACCTTCGGTTTGTCTGTTGACAAGTTGATTACGCAGTTAGAAATTACCCAATCAACAGACTCATCGGGTACAGGCAGGTTTTCTATTTCACCAAGCCTAAACTCTACGTTCTTAAACCCAGTTTTCGCCGTGTTAGTGTTTGCTTTGTCAATCATTTCTTGGGTCATGTCAACCCCGATCACTCTGCCAGTCATACCGACTTTTTCTGCCGCCAAGAAGCAATCGAAACCTGCTCCGCATCCAAGGTCTAGTACAGTGTCACCTTCTTGAATATCTGCGAACATTGTTGGGTTGCCGCAGCCTAAATGGAGGTTTGCCTCTGGAAAGGCAGAGGTTTGAGTGTTTGTATAGCCGATTGTCTGGGCTATTTTGCTAATTGTTTGAGGGGTTAGGATTCCGTTGCAACAGGTTTGGTTGTTTTGGATGAATCGTGCGTATGCTTGTTTTATGGCTTGTTTTGTTTCTTGGTTATGCATCGTTACAACGCCTTTTGTTGTTGGTTAAATGGTTGGTTGTGCTTGCGTGTATTAACTTTTGTCGTTTGGAAACGAAAACTTAAATATCAACATTATTAATACAGCTCATAAAAATATTTAATAAGTGAGGAATTATGACAAAAGTGTTTGTAAAAATTTTAGCCGCATTAATCATCGGATTACTAATCGGGTTCACAGGAGCCTATTTGTACCAACAACAAACCATCAACAAACTCTCAGAGTCCTTAAACGGTCAACCACTCAGCGTGCAAAACGGTGAAATCCATCTTAAAGCAACAATAAACAATGGCGCATTTGCCAGCGCATCCTTCCATGGAATCGCCTATGAACTGGGCAAAAACGGTGAAGTGGCACTCTTCAAAACAAAAGCAACACCCAAACAATTCTATGATGCCCTAACTAGTCTTGGCGCATTACCAGGTAACAACGTAAAAATGGATTCTGACAACACCACATACGTACAGGGCACAGGTCTTGACGTTTACGTAACATGGGATGGAGCACCACAACGTTATACACTCCAAGAAGTTCTCAACGGCTGCATAGTTGACATCAAATTTGGCGGTAATCTTGAGACCTCAAACAGCATGGGGACAGGATGTATAACCTGCCTGGGAAGCTGCGCAGTAGGTATCTCAAGCAACGCAGCATACGCAGCGAAAACCAGTCCCCAATTCACAGCTAACAGCGACATACTACCCCCAGTTGGCACAGAAATAACAGTCATATACAGTCTGAAGGCGTGAACATAACTACTTGTCGGCTCAGGACCTGATAATAGCGGGGATAACTGTCTCACTATCGTTGGCAGTTTTGCCGTATCTTCCTTCTTTTCTTATTTTTAATGTAACAGAAAAAATAGGCATAAAACGCATTGCCGCACGAATCGGTTTCTTCTCAGCAGGCGTTATCTTCTCATTTATTCTCAGCGTTTGGGCTGTTTCAGCGGTTCCAACATTTTTCATCGCCAACTCGGCAAAAATGGACATCATTTGGGGTTTAATAGTACTTTATCTAGGAATCATAGTACTAAGGAAAAAAAGTGCTTTTGTCATTAAAGCCGCAAGAGACATGTACCTATACTGGTGCTATGGCACATTCCTAATGGGCACAGTCTTTGGTGCTATATGGGTTAATTACATGTCAATGCGCAACTATTATGTTAACACAATGTTCCAAGATGCAATGTTTAATCTAAACATACACGCCACCTTAACCGATGCAATTTACTTCGCAACAGGCTTAGCTACAGTAATAGCATTCACAGGCATAATCACATACATTACAGCTCAACCATTAAACGAATTTTTAGCAAAACACCGCGCTCAAGTTAAACTTGTCTGCGGCTCAATCATTACCCTATTCGCTGTCTACATAATCTTCTCAGATGTCTGGATGATACTGACCTCCAGCAGACTGCCATTCTAACAAACCATAGGTGAAAAACTTGGGAAAAAATCCTGTAACAGAAAAATTTGAAGCATGCAAAACCTGCGGCGCCTGCTTCAAAACTTGCGAAGCATACAAAACCTACAACCCAAAAACCATCAAAAAATTAGCTGACACCCTAAACAAAAATACTCTATCCATCAACGATGCCCACCTCGCATACCGATGCAACCTCTGCGGCCACTGTCAAACCAAATGCCCCGAAGGCTTAAACTTGGCTGAGCTTTTCAAAGAAGCCCGAATTGCCTACTGCAAATCAGGCCAAGGACCACTCTCATATCATACACCAATGCTGACAAATAAGAAAATCAACTTTTTCACCCTGAACAACAGCATCACATTAATGAAGCCCAATTATCCCAAACAGGCAGATAGAATATTCTTCCCTGGTTGTGCACTACGAACATTTAGACCTGAGTTGATCGAAAAAGTCAAGACATTCTTAGGTGATGTACTGGTTTTGAATCAGGATTGTTGCGGCAAATCTTTCCGAGGTATCGGTTTAGAAGACGAGTACCAAACACACAACAACGCATTAATCAGATTTTTAGAATCGTTTAAACCAAAGGAAATCATAGTAGCCTGCCCTAACTGTTACACCAGCTTCAAACCCAAAATCGACTTTGCAAAAGTGGTCTTTGCCCAAGAGGCCCTGCTACAAACGGGCAAACTTAAACCAGTGACAACCGACTTGGGCACAATAGCTGTTCACGACTCATGTCCATTTAAAGAAGCACCAGAACTCTTCAACATAGCTAGACGATTCGTTGATACAGTATATACTGGACAGAGGGTCGAGTTTATCAATTCTAAAGAGAAGCTCCGATGCTGCGGCGGCGGAGGCGGTGTTAGTTTTTCAAACGAAAAATTATCCAAGCATATTTCCAGTGTTAGATTGCGAGAAGCAAAAACTACGAGTGCAGATACCGTGGTAACCTTCTGCGTTTCCTGTGCAATACAGCTTGGATCTGTAGCTGCAAAAGAGGGTATTTGTGTGTTTCACTCTTTAGATCTCTTGGAACCAGTGTCAAATCCTGATTATGGCATAGTTTATCACAGAAGCAGAAAACAGTTCAGCGGTAGCAAACTATTCGTCAACCTAATGCGCCTACAACTACAAGTTTAAAAGGAGAACAAAAAATGCAAACTATTGGAAAAACAAGTAGTGTATGTCCAAACTGTCTAAAAGTCATCCCTGCAAAAATCATCGAACAAAGTGGCAGGGTGCTCATACAAAAAAACTGTCCCGAACACGGAAGTTTTCAAGCTCTAATTTCTAGTGATATAGAAAATTACAAGTTCGCTAAAGAGCTCTACTCCCAACCTCAGAAAAAAATGGTTAACAATTGCCCAGCAGACTGCGGTTTATGTTTCTCCCATGCCCAACACACTTGTTTAGCCGTAATTGAAGTTACTAAAGACTGCGACCTTCACTGTGGGGTATGTTTCGCTTCTGCATTGGGAGAGCAAAGCGGAGCGGAAGTTGACTTGGAGACAATTCGTGAAATGTTCAAAGCAGTGTTGAAAAGTGAAGGTACTGTTCGTCCTGTTCAACTTTCAGGTGGCGAACCTTTAACCCGCAATGACCTGCCAGAAATCGTCAAGGCAGGAAAAGAGCTTGGGTTTGACCACATCGAAATCAACACCAACGGCATCCAACTTGCAAAAGACCCTGAACTAGCGAGGCAGTTGGCTGAGGCAGGCGTTAGCGTTATTTATTTGCAGTTTGACGGTGTTAATGATGATGTTTACTTGAAACTGCGTGGAGAAAAACTTTACGAGAAAAAAAGAGATGCGATTGAAAATTGTCAAAAAGCAGGTATCGCAGTTACACTGGTACCAACGATAGTCAAAGGTGTAAACGATGAACAACTAGGTGACATCATACGGTTTGCAATGGCTCACAGAAACGTTACAGGTGTCAATTTTCAACCTGTCACCTACTTAGGACGTTACCCGCAAGCGTTCAGTAAAAATTTATCTGACCGTGCAACTATTCCCGACATAATCAAAGGTATCGTATCACAAACGAATAATCTTTTGAAAGAGGACGATTTTTATCCCATCCCATGTCCACATCCCCAGTGTTCTGCCTTAACACTTGTAATGGCTGACGAAAACCACATTTTTCCGCTAACACGCCTTGTAAACGTGAAGGCACTGGTTAATAGCGTTGATGATCCCGCAAGTGTGATTCCAGTTGCGATTTCGAAGCTGTGGTCTATGCGCCCTCAAGATGACGTAATAAAGACACTGCAAAAATTTTTGTTTGTAAGTAATCTTGCTCGAGACGACATGCAACAGCCTAAACTGTTGACCATTTCGATGATGGCTTTTCAGGACTGCTGGACACTGGATATTGAACGCCTGCAAAAATGTTGCATACATGTTGTGACACCGCATGGAAAACTAGTGCCTTTCTGTGCTCACTATCTAACTAGTATTGATGGTAAAAGACTTCCATATTAACCAAGTTTTTTTCCTTTGGCAAACATGGTGGTACGATATAAGTTACCCATTGCAATGGGTACATGAGGGATTTTGCCTCGTCTAAATAAAGAGATATCCACAAACCCTGCTCTGTGCATGAGTTGCTGTATTTGATTGTCTGATCGTATTCGCCAAACAGTAAACCGTTTCTGAAAGGGAAGGGGAAAATGCTGAATTTCAATAACTGCTTTTTTTGTTCCTGCAAACTCGCGTAAAACAAAAACCGATTCCATATTAAGTACACGATAAACTTCGATAAACATTTTTTCTGGATCTGGTAGAAACCGTATAACACCTGCACAGGTACCAAGTGTAAAAGTTTTTGTTTTGAATGGGAGATGCTCGGCATCTGCAAGGATGAGGTTAACATTGTTTTCCTTGTTTAACCGCTTTTTTGCGATTTTCAGCATTGATTTCGAAAGGTCAACAGCACAGATTTTACCGTTAAATTTTAGCTTTTTTCTAAGCATAATGAGTTGGGTACCTGTTCCGCAACCTACATCAAGGAGGATATCGTGACTTCGGGGTTTTGCTGTTTCAAGAAGTGTTTTGTGAGCTTTGGTAATTAGTGTACTGAGCAGATATAGGGTGAGAAAATTGTAGATTTTGCTCATGATAAGATTGTAGCCTCGCATAATTTCGATTTTGTCACGAACGGCTTTGGTCGATTGGGATTTTGCTGTTTTCATTAAGGCATGTGTACTGTTTTGTTATATTTATTTTTTCAATTCCTTTTTTAGGTTTACCATTTACGAAATATTTTTCTGGAATTTTTGGGTTAGTGACCCAGAGTTTTATCATTTGGTTGACTATGTTAGTTTCGCCTGTGCCGTAGGGTTTTAACTGTGCGTGTAATATGTACTTGTTTAGTACATCTACAAATACGGCTCCTTGGGCTTTGGGTGAGGGTTCGCCGTTTGTTTTCTGGGTTCCAAACTGTTTTTCTGCTCCGGTGGGGACATCAAAGACGCAGCCATCAACTGCTATAACGCGGTATCCGTGAAAAGTTTTAAAATCCGTTGTGTAGGCGTAGTCTTTTAGGAAATAGTTGTTGTTTAGATCTATAAATGCTGTGTGAGAGAATTTTTCTCGTGCTTCGAAGAGGCTTTGTTTGTCCATGGCGAATTTGTATCCTTTTTCTTTGATGAATCGGTTTATGGCGATTTGTGCTGATTGCCGTGGTAGGGTGAGTAGAAATGTGGCGAGTTTGTCGAAGGTCATTTTAGCGGTGTGTCTTGTAAAGTAGGATGTTTTGGTTCTATGTTTGGCGATGAAAGTGATATTTGTGAGGGATTTTTCGAGTTTGTGAATAAGTATCATTAAACGATTCATTGGGTTACACTTCAATATGCAGAATACCCAATAAATGTGCTCGCACTACTTATCGAGTTAATTGCTTGTTATATCCAAAAATTTTAGCCTGATGACATTGCTATAAAGCTGTGGTTCAATTGACCCCACCTGAGGTATTTACCAAAATCCAAAGCTTGTTTTTTTGAGAGTGTTCACGTTTAGAGAGATAGCGCCCTTTTTCATAATTTTACTGGTTTCAACACACCTCTATGATGGATATGCCACGCGTTTTTACCCGATTTTTACCAATTTATTATATTGCGGGACCGTC
>Ga0268262_10005213_pt1 | contig 12972 bp, 8 predicted proteins | sample TergutNc150P3_FD_190354 | JGI IMG/M metagenome (GOLD analysis project Ga0268262, IMG submission 190354) | Nasutitermes corniger P3 segment gut microbial community from laboratory colony in Florida, USA - Nc150 P3 (SPAdes) (version 2) | ecosystem: Host-associated > Arthropoda: Insects > Digestive... | reverse complement strand
CCTAAGATTCGCTTAGCCTTTTCATACTTCTTTTTCCGGGGAATCCAGTCCTTTTCTATCGTTTTCAATTCCTTCTTCAGTTTTTTTTTGCCTTCCCCGGCTTCAAGGCGTTCGATCTTTTCCCGGAGTATCCCTGCCAGCTCTTTCACGTCCGCGCTTGTAAACTTTTCTTTCCCTCCCATCTCCTCAAGATCGCGGTTCCCATACTCCTCGTTCTCGTCCTCCCATGCCCGATCTGCCATCCTGATATAGGCGCGCAGTTTCTCATCCAGCTTTTTGTCGTTCTTCTCTACAGATTTCTTCCACACAAACGTGTAACGCCCGGAGGCGCTCTCTATCTTTGTCCCGTCTACAAAGTAGTTTTCCAGTTTGATATATCCCTTTGCTTTTAGCATCTTCACCGCTGTTACGAATATCTCCTTCATCACTCCTTTCAGCAGTTTCCCCCGAAAATCGTTCAGCGTCCTGAAATCAGGCCTCTGGTTCCCTGAAAGCCACATGAACATCACATTTTCGCGCGCCGCCTTCGCCAGCATCCGGCTTGAGCATACCTTCGTCATATAGCCGTACACGAACAGCTTTGTCATCATTACCGGGTGATACCGGCTGGCCCCGCCGCCTGTCTGGTATTTCCTTAAAAGCCGTTCTATCCCCATCTCGTCTATTACTTCGCTTGCCAGTCTTACAAGGTGGTCTTGGGGTATAAGTTCGCTGGCGCTCGGCGGTATTAGATAGCCTTGCTGCTGTTCGTACGGCTTGTAAGTTATCTTGTCGCTTTTTCCTTTGCTCATAGGAGAATTTTATCATGTCCTGATCTTAAAAGCTAGAAAAAATAGGGCTGCCCCTTACTTCTCGGACAGCCCCTTTATCCGGGGGATTTTATGGAAATTTCCACAAAACAACTAAGAACACAACCAGGCAGGATTATATCTCAGGCTGCATGCGGACAGGAAATTACCATAACGTATAGAGGAAAGCCCAGCGCTAAAATTGTTCCTATCATTGGCAAAAAGGATTTATTCATAGAAGAAAATGAAAACGAGTTGTTTGGGATTTGGAAAAAAAGAAACGACATGGGGAATGTGGAACAATACATCAGAGACTTAAGAAAAGGTAGAAAATCGTGATGATAGATACCGATGTATTGATATAGTATTTGAAGGGTAATGAAAATATGCAATGTTGTTTCAATAGCCTTTTTCCTTCATTTCACCAGAATCAGCGGCGACTTCCATACCAAAACCGTCTGTTGTGTCAGGATATTGATAAGTATTATCATTCTTAGGATCGACAATATCTGCTTTACTGACGGCACTCCCGGCAATCATCCTGTATATTATGTCATTATTAATTGCTATTGAAATGGCAGCTTCTTTTTTTGCTTTTACCACAGTATCATCAAGCTTATTATCACCCTTGACTTCAATAATTTGATAACTGCCGTTTTTCATCTTGATCAAAAAATCAGGATAGTAATTACGGTAGCGATGAGAGTCAGGATCTGTGTATGGGATAGCAAACCCACTCTGATTCTGTGAAGTGAACATCCCTGTAAAATATACAGTTTCAACTTTATCACTAAGAAGAAATTTTTTAAAACATTCATATTCTGGTCTGGAATCAAAACAATAATAATTAGCATGAAAACTTTTATCTTTATATCCCAAGTATTCTTTATCCTCAATAAAAGCAACAAGGGCGGGGTCAGCGTAAAACTCATAATACTCTATGCCCTCCGGTTTTTTCAAAAGTATGATTTCTCTTTCTGTTTCCGTTGAAGAACCTGATATTGCATACATGGAATTGAAAATTTTTGGGATAATTTTATCATAAAGAACTTCATTATATTCATTGACAATTTCAAGAATCTTGACAGAACCACTTTCTGATTTTTCAAGAATATCCTCTATCTTCAATGCACCTGCTTCCGGAAAAAATTTGGCTATTTCCGCAACCAAAGTATAAGCGCTAAAAATTGTTTTGTCGGCAACATCGGTTATTAATGCCGTTTTATCCTGTGATACTCTGGAAATTTTTGTTTTTTCAGTTACTTTTCTCTGGTACGGTTCAACATTAATATTATCAATGGCAAAATCAATCGGTGGAAAATTATCTTTCTTGGTAATAGTGTAGCTATATCGCTTTTCTTTGATAGGTATTGTTCGCAGTGGGGGTAACATCTTTACCTTATATGGCTTTTTTTCTTTTTTATTCTTGTTTGTAAGCTCTTTTATGCTCATGTTGAAATTTTTATTTAGTTCGGCATCAAGAATAGCATAATTTGCCTGTGATAAATAAACTGTAGCGGTTTCCTGTTTTGGAGGACCATTGTCTGCCTTAATCTGTCGTAAGCAACGCATGGTACTTTGCAATACAAATACCTTTGAAAAAGAATCGCGGAAAAGAGCTACCCCAAAAAGAGAGCGGCAGTTCCAGCCTTCTTTTCCTTTTTCACAAAGAAGAATAAACTGCTTTTGTGAACCTTCAGTTCCAGCCACATCCAAATTGTTAAAATTGCGAATATCGTCATCTTTAGTTAGGTCAGGATTTCCATCCCCAACATTGACGAGTATTTTCGAAAGTGGTATTCCTTTTTCAGATAAAAGTTTTTCTAATGCTGGTTTTATTATTTTTCTAATCTCATCAATGGTGGTAGCATAAATCGCCAGCTTTGGCAGTAGTCCTTCAAAGGTTTGTTTTTTATATACGTCAAGAAAGCCTGGAGCTTTTTTACCTTCTGAATCAGTATAACCATTTATAATTGATTTTAAAAATTCAACGTCCTTTACATTGTCAAAACCCTTAACATCAGCTTCCTTCAAGAAACCAGAATTGATTGATTCCCGTAAACCATAAGCATATACAACTTCGGGCAGGACTTGTTTTTCTACATATGGTGTTCCAGTATAGTTATAACAAGCGACTACATTTGTCCCCCTCGATTTTAGCCTTTCAGCAAGCATATTGATGGTCATGCGTAAACTCGTTTCTTTATCACTGTGTAACTCTTTTTCAAGATTTGAGCCAAAAAGGTGATGAGCTTCGTCAACATAAATACCAATTTGCGGCAAGCGGCAAAGCTTGTGAAATCGCTTGTTTATAAGTAGGTCTTCGGTACCAACCAAATCCTCATCGTCATAAATTGATGAAAGAAGGTTAGGTTGAAAAATTTTATCTACCGAAGTTTGTTCTTTATGACTTTGTTTAACAATTATTTTTTGGTTGTTTGATATTACTATGTTAAGATTGGAATTATCAATCGTATTGAGCGATGCACTGGTATCATCAAGGAAATGTATTTTTATATTGGCGTCCAGCACAGGAGCATATTCAGGTGGTACTATTTTTGTTTTGTCAAATGTTACGATTTCCCTAAGTGATTGAAGAACAGTTTTGTCAGGAGCAAAAACAAGAGCATTATGGCAATATCTGATATCCTTGGGGTATTTATTGGATAGCAAAAATTCGTAGAAAATGCATGTTGCCATTAAGATGGTTTTTCCTAGCCCCATCGTCAAGGCGTAAATATAATTTGGATAATCCGTCCGGTACTTTTCCATTTGCTTAAAAATCGTGGATGTTTGTTTTTCTATTTCCGGGGTAAGCAATCCAAGCCGCTCTTTGGAGTAGTAAGACCGCTCTGAAAAATCACCTTCCTGTTTTACCCATTGTTCGAAGATTTCAATTACCTGTCGGTTGTCTAGAAACTCTTTAATAAAAACATACATTTCAAGGGCTTCAAATTGTGGCGGTCTTAAAAAAGCATTGGGATTTTTTTCGCTGTCATTATAATCAAGAAATTTTTTGGTTAGGGGATTATACCTTGTACGAATTTTCCCTCTGGCATTTCGATAAAAATACCAAAGCTGTTGGTAAAACGCAAACTCTTCACTGTAGGATTCTCTTATCTTTTCAGCCATATTTATTCCAAAATAACTTCAAGCGATTCAGAAAGAAGATCGGTAATTTTTACCTTGATCCGCCCAGCATTTTCTGGTATATCGTATTCACCCTTAACGAATTTACTTTTTTCAGGAATATCTATTACCGAAGGCTCCATTTCAGCACCTGCATAGTTGAAGTCTATCATTACGGAATCCACCAGTTCTTTCCAGTCGGAGATAGTTTTTCTGTCAAGACTGAGTTTCTGCATTAGGTTCATGGGATAGAATTTTTTTATGATGAGCTTATCACCTTTGCGCTGTACATCTGCCTCAGCTTCCCGTTTTAATTCCAGCATGGACTTATCGCGAAGTATATCTAAAATCTCAATATCGAGTTTATAATTTACAAGATCTTTTAGTAATTCCGCCTTTAAATCTGGCTCATGCCCCATGCAAACAATAGTAAATTTTTCTACAGGCTCATTTGGGTTATCATTTTTTCGTTTTTCAAACACCTTATATGGCAGCATGGAGGCAAACGAAGAAATGTCAGCTTTGCTTGCAATGCGGTTTATCGGCATAATTTTTACCATGCGCCCGTCTTTTTCACCGTCATAAATGGAATTCTTCTCAAACTTTTGTATTTCTAAGGCTTCTGCAAGCAGGTCTTGAGCCTCCAGTGGGTTACGGAAGAAATCGTAATTATTTACATTATAAACTTCAAAGCTGGTGTATTTTTTGTCTTCAGTTTCGATTGAGCCATTGAGTTCTTTTTTAATACCCAATAAACGTTTTGTAGTGGTTTGAATAGCACCAAGATTGATATCTGCTCCGATAAACCTGCGGCCAAGTTTCATAGCGACAGCTTGAGTTGTGCCGGAGCCCATGAAACAATCGAAAATGGTGTCGCCGGGATTTGAGGAAGCCTTGATAATACGTTCAAGGAGGGCTTCTGGTTTTTGTGTAGGGTAATCCACTCTTTCACTCGTTGCCGAGCCTACTGAAGCAAGTTCCCATACATCTCTACAATAAACCATTGAGTATTGAAGACCTGTTTCTTCATCAATTTTAAAATCACTTTTTGTAAAGCCATATTTGTGCATCATAAAAGATTTTTCTTTTTGTAAATTAAATGTGTGATGTCCCAAATTTTTTGTGTAAACAAAAATATTATCATGTTTTTTTGCCCAAGAGTCTTTAGAAGCACCACCAGTTTTATATAACCATATTATTTCATTTAAAAAGTTATCTGATCCAAAAACTTCATCCATTAACATTCGTAAATAATGGCTCTTGTGCCAGTCACAATGTAGATAAATACTCCCTGTGTTTGATAGTAATTCCTTCAATAAAACAAACCGTTCATACATGAATTGTTGATACGCATCATTTGTCCAAATATCGCCATACTGTTTTTCTTCAAAGGATGTAGAATCGTTTTTTAATTCCTGACCACGAATTTCTATTTTCTTTTTATAGTCGGCTTTGTCATCAAATGGAGGATCCATGTAGATCAGGTCAATTTTACCCCGAAATTCCTTTATTAAATGACTCATTACCTGGAGGTTATCGCCCCAATACAGCTTATTGATCCAGCCATCCTGTTCTTCGCCATATCGCTCTTTAAGCTGGGCTGGGAAATACAGGGTGGAGGTATATGGATGTTTGCCCAGCCAATGAAGTTCCGGAAAGCCTTTTATAGGCTTTGTAGGTTCAAATTTAAAAATTTGCTGTTCTGAGGGCATGAAATACTCCAAAAATGAAATACAACTAAGAGATTATAAGTTAATCTTATAATTTGTTGAACAATCAGTCAAGCCAAAATATCTTCATACTTTGAAATATGAAAACAGAACAGGAACTCAAAAATATTCTTGGGCATAATGTATGTATCCGGCGAAATAGTAGAGGCTGGACTCAAGAGAAATTAGCAGAAAAAGTGGGAGTTTCCAAAAATACTATCAGTGATATCGAAAAGGGAGATAAATTTGCCCATGCAAAAACATTGGTTCAGTTGGCAATAGCTTTTGAAACCGAAGTGTATGAACTATTAAAACCCAAAGATGTTTCACCGGATAAAATCGTAGATGTAATTGCAAGATATAGCGAAGAAGTAAGAAAGGCTGTGGATAAAATCCAATCTTCTTACATAGAGAGAATAAAAAAATAAAGGAAGTATCTTAGAGGTCCCGCGTTAGTATTATATCAACTTCACCTTTCTTTAATGACCTATTACCGATAACTTCTGTCTGGGTACGTTTTTCTACCGGTCTATCAAAGATAATCTTCTTATAATCATAAAAATATCTGTTCAATATGTTATTGGTTATATTTAGTGTGAATTCCCTTGCATCTGTCCGTATGTAAACGGCGGCTTTTTTTTTCATCATCATTGAACATTGGGCAAATACATTTTCCAGAAGCTCTGAATATCCTGTTTTGTTAACGAATCTGCCTTTATGTTTTTCTTTGATGGTTTTAGGGATTTCAGTACCACCCAATAGCCATAACCTAAGCCATTGATCTGTATGGTAATTAGTTATTGAACAATATGGGGGGGAAGTAAATAATAAAGAAAATTTATTGTCTCTAAATGAGCCTTTTTTGAGGTTTTTTAGTATTTCAGTACTATCACCATACATGACAGAGCTTTTAGCGGAAACGGTCGGTAATCCCTTGGCATAACGCCACTCTATCTTTTTTAGTAAGAAGTCATAGGGGTTTATTAATGGGGGAAAATTTATCTCTTTTTCTTTCCACCATTTTATTGAATATGGTATAGACAATGATTTTGTCATAGGCATTTGATTTGATAATCCTTCCTCTCTTTTCCCTTGTAAGGTCGATAGAATAATTGCCATCAGCGTTGAATCAGTATTATTTGATTTCCAGTTTAGAAAAGTACGGGCTGCCAATAAAAATTTTAAAACTTCATCGCAAAAACAAATTCGATAAAATTCCGGCATTTTTTCAATGCGTCTGGAATAATAATTACGTTTTGAATATATCTCGTAAAGCCTGGAAATTACTTTTTCTTTTGGTGCCGGACATAATTTGACTTTTCCGTACAACCACCCGACTGGATTTATCTCAATCCCTAAAGAAAATCTCCCTTGAACGCCACCAGCATATACACTGGATCCCCTGCCAGCAAATGGATCTATAATGTAATCCCATTCCTGGGAATAATCCTGAACGACTTCAAACGCAAATTCTACAGGAAACATTGCATAGTATGGTCCAAAGCGAGCCCACCTGGATTCTGCATTCTGACGTGTTTTGGTTATCAGATTAATATCAGTCATTCTCTGATTTTTCCCTGATTTCTCTTGCTATGTCTTCAAATAATCTGGTTCCAATATTTAAGGGAATTGCTGCCTCTGCATGAGCCGATATAAGGGGAGAAAGGGAATTAGGATATCGGTTGGACACGACCATATCCAATAAGGTTACCACATCAGCCAAGCGAGTGAATTGTTCCGGCTTAGCGGTACTAATGTCTTTTTGATATTTGTTAAACCATGCTATTGCCGGAACAATTCTTTGTCCTGAAGCCGCCTTGTAGAAAAACTTTCTTCCAAAATATGTATCCTGTCCGTACGGTTTTATACTTTCCGAGAAAATAATATTTTTCTTAATGTATTCATCTGTCAGGAGCAAGGCTGACTGATTTGGGAATACATTCGGAATCCCTTCTTTTGAAGTATCAATGTCTCTGAAGTGATTGAAAAAAATGCCCGATTTTTCTATACCGAGAATCATCATGTCTTGATCATTTATAAGTTTTTGTTTTTCATTAATGCGCCACAATTCCGTTTCTATGACCTTGGTAAGCCACGAAGAAGTACTGAAAACCGCCAAAGGACCATCAACAATAAATGCAATCCGTCTCAGTGTTGACAACAAATCTTTTTGCTCACATGATCTTAAAATATTAACAAGCCATAACTTTTCCAGCGTTAACATAATTTGTCCAAACAGTTCGCCATTTGCCCCGCTGGGATTCATTAATTCATGTAGGCGAAGCGCATCAGTAGAGTATAATGGTTCCCCAGAGTATGGACATATATACTTTCCAAACCCGTATTCCATTTCTTCTTCAATACCCTCAATTGGACTATCTGGTCTTCTTGCATCAGGAAACTTGTCAATTTTTATCTTTAAAAGATGTTCATAGGTTTCCAGGATGGTTTCGCCGCCGTTTAAAGACCTGTTATTTTGTAAGTCTTCAAAAATAGCTTTCCGTAAAGAGGACATTGCATCTTTATCATTATCAAGAATAATATTGCATCCTGGGAAACAACTTTCCTGTGTTGCCGGAGCTTCTGTTTTTCGAAATAATTTTGGATCAATAATATCTTTTTTTTCCAGTTGACTGATGAGCTTTAGATCGATTAACACCGCAGCTATTGTTATATAGCCGTATTCAGCGCCAGGAAATCCTTTTTCAGGATGTCCCTCAAGATGACTGCCGTCTATTGCTAAAACCAAATCTGGCTGAATATTACCGCTTTTCGGTAAATCGTTTTTATGGATCAGAGAAGTTTTTATTGTTTCGTAAAATGGCTCAGTGGATTGAAGACGCATTCTCCCTTGCAGTTCTTTTATTTTTTTACTGTCAAGAACCCGTCTAAGCGGTTCATAACTGGCAAATTCTCCTTCAAATCCCATACAATATCTCTTCTATAGCGATATGTCGAATTTATCAATTTGGACAGGAATTACAAAGGGATTGCTCAGAGTTTTTACCCGAAGGAAACCTTTATCCTGAGCCCGCCTTATTGACGGTTCAAAGTCTTCAAAATCATAATACTTACAAAGTTCTTTTGTCTCATCAGTATTATTCAAATGGGCAATAAACCAATTTGAGGTGTTCTTCAATATATTTTTTTGAATACTGCTAACTTCTTGTGTGGCATATATCATTCCGATATGATATTTTGCCCCTTCTTTTGCCGTTCTTACCCAAACATCTGTCGTGTCTAAGTCATTCCCTGCGGGCAGGATATTATGAGCTTCTTCGATATAAACCAGAATTTCTGGAATGGTTTCTGCACCTTGAATAAAGTACTTTTGATTTTCTTTGAATATTTTTGCCATGATCCGTCTTGCAGATGATTTATTTAGCTCAGGTTCTCCTATCGCTTGATCAACAATGACAAGTTTTCCTTCCAGAAGGTGCTTATAAATATCTTCCGCATAATCTTTTGTGGTATCTGCGCTATGCTGATCCTTTACTTTCCCTATTTGGCGTGATCCGTTTGCATAACTGAACATTGTTAAAATTTTACTTAGATTATCATCTGCCCAATTATCACCAGTTGATGAAGTTTTAATATATTCTGTCTCAAACTGGCTATAATTACTTTTTGAATCGTTTATATATTCAGCTAACCCTTCACATATTTGAACCATGACTGGCCATGTTATAGAATCTTTATGCTCCAATTTTTCCGCAATAGATTTATATTGTGCAGAATTAGTAGATGTGTCATTTCTTAAATAGTCTATCAATTTTTTCCCAAACAGACCTTCAATTGTTGGTTTTAATGGTTTTGGCACAGAGAACCCGGCTTTATATAATAAGGCCCTGTAAACCAATACGCGCCTTTTATAACGTGTTGTTGCGCTTCTATCATCAGAACTTGGAGCGTCAAACCTTACTTGCACAAAATTTTTAATAAATTTTGCTGTGTCCTCATTAAGAATAGAATCAATGATTTCCTTCCCTATTTGTAAATTTTCATCTAAATAAAAGTTTAGCAACATTAATGTTCTATCTGGATCATTTGGATGAGTGGTAATTCCATATGTAACAACCTCATTTTTTTTGATGGCATCGGGAATAAGTTTCCATATGTTCTTTAACGCATTGGGATTACCTTTCCCATCTTTGTCTTGTGCATTTTCGTTTGCATACTCCCCGTTTGGATCAAAAATTATTTGACCTATTCGTAATGGCTTATTGCCAGTATCTTTTTTGCGTAACTCAAAAACTGACTTAGCAATTATTTTCGTTGTGTTTGACTTTCCTGTTCTGGTCATTCCGAAAAGAGCTGATTTTTGACTCAACAAATCTGATGGATAGATGTATACCGGGACATCATCAATTTGTTGGTACTTTCTGTTTGTAGACGCATACCTGACACAACCAAGCTTTACTTTGTCTGTGTTACCATATTTTTCTGTTTGATCCTGTTTATTCATTGGATCACAGTAGTTAACGATTTCTTCCAGCGCTACAGAATTGGGTTTATAGACCTTCAAGCCCTTGTTAGGATAATAGTTAGAAATGTCACTGCCAAATTTAAGCGTAAGCGGTGATTCAGGATTTCCTTTGCTGTCTTCAAGAAAAAAAGTTCCGATTATCCGGCATTGGACTCCGGCATAGCCTAAATGAACACGGGTTCGTGCATCCATGGCTTTGTCACTGTCCCAATGAATATCAGTCTCACCGCTAACTCTTTGGGCAGTTTCTACCCTTATCCTTTCTGCCTCTTTATCTTCCGGAAGAGGGGTGCTATCCATAACCCGCAATAAAACAAATGAAACATCCTCTTCCTTGTAATTCAAATTAGAAGCATTAGAGGGATCTATCCTTGTTGCAATAAGAAAACATAAACTAGGTATGCCTCCTACATCTTGTCGCTGTTTATCATGTATAATAATTCTGGCAGTTTCATAATTTATGGAAAATAATTCTCCTACATATTCTGCTGGCTGAATTAATTTTTTAAACCAGTTAGAAACTTCAACTTTTTTGTTTTCTGCAATGCTGTTAACCAGTTTTTCACCGATGTCCATAATCTTCCTCTCCTAAAACCTATAAGCGCAAGTTACAACTAAACTTGTTCATTAGAACTAAAATCCTTACAAGCTTTTAACCGGTATAGGTGAATTCGAGAATCTTTATGCCGGCGAAGAGACTTGAATTCTTACATACTTGCATATGGTAGATTTTGAGGGTTGCAAAACCGGCTGATTATGCAGTACCTAGACTTATATTGCCCTAAATTATAGAAAAAGTCAATAGAAATGAGTTAAATTGATACACATTAGATTATATCGAATTATATCAAAGTGTCATTTTTTACCATATAAAAAAATTTCTTTCACAAAATAAAATTTTTTCGTAAATCTCATAAAGGGTACGGCGTCAAAATTGCTAATCAAAACGTCGGGTCCTACTTTATAATTTTTGCCATCTTTTCAAGCAATTCAGCTTTTTTGATTGGTTTGTGTATGTAATCAACCGCTCCCATCTCCTGCGCTTTGGCCCTGTCCTTCGGGTCGTCTGAGGATGTGAAAATCGCTATCGGGGTTTTGTGCAATTTGCTGATGTCCCGAATTCTATTATAGGTATCCCATCCGTCCATTTCAGGCATACTCAAATCCAGTAATACCACATTGGGAACAAAGCCATCGAGGAATAAATCCAGTGCCTCTTTGCCTGATTTAACAGTACTCACATCGTAATCATTGCCCAGCATTCCTTTTGTCATGACACGAATAGGTTCCTCATCGTCAATAACGATGATTTTTTTCTTCTCGTTGCCTGTTTCTATTTTGAATTTTATTGATTCCTTCTTTAGATCTTCAAAGTTCCTGTTGTTCTCGGCAGTCATTTCGTCTACGACAGTTACCGCTGATTTTATTTCCTGCATCGCGCCGTTTACTATGTCGTTCATGCCGCTCATCGACTCATTGCTTATTTTTATAAAATCATTGGTCTGCCGGTTCAGGTTATCGCCTGATTCAAGCATTTCAATAGCGCTTTCTTTTACCGTTACGCTAATTTCTTTCATGCGGCTCATGGAATCCAGTATTTGCTTCCCGCCCGTTTCCTGTTCTTCCATTGCGTTAAGGATATTTTTCTCATGTGTTGAAACTGTTTTTACTTTCTTATCAATAACATCGAAACGTGAAAGAACATCGTCGGAAGACGCGGCTATTCTATCTATGGACGCTTTTATCTTTTTTAACATTTGCGCAGTTGACTTTGACTGATTAGTTGACGATTCGGCAAGTTTTCGTATTTCACTGGCAACAACGGCAAACCCTTTCCCCACTTCTCCGGCGTGGGCCGCCTCAATAGCGGCGTTCATAGAAAGCAGATTTGTCTGGCTGGCTATGGTTTCCATTACCGAGTTTATATCAAAAAGGTCTTCGGATTGATCCGCTATTTCCTGTATCTTTTCCACAACCGCTTGAACCCCTACTTTTCCGTTCTCGGATGCTTCGGTCAATTCGTTTACATTATTGCTGTTTTCTATAAGGGTGTTCGTTACTGAATGAATATTAGCGGTCATTTGCTCAACAGCGGAAGACGATATATTGATGCTGGCAGATTGTTCATCTATCAGCCTGTTCAGGTTGTCAATGTTGTCTTTTATCTTTTTAACCGCTTTATCCGCTTCGGTTGCGCTTTCTTCCTGCTTGCCCATTTTGCCTTTCATTCCCTTAAAATCAAGTGAAATTCGGTCTACCGATTCGGAAGTTTTTGCCATATTTGAGGAAAGCTCATGGCCGGTATTGGTCAGCGCGTCGATTTTATACTTCATTGTCCCTATGAGGTTTCTTATGTTTTCCATTGTGAGGTTTAAGTAATCCGCCAAATCTCCGACTTCATCCAGGGATTCAACGGTTACTTTTTTGCTTAAATCTCCGTCCTTTACTTCTTCCAGAAACAGTTGTATCTCTTGTATGGGCGAAATGATTGTCTTTGCGATTGAGGATACTATCAACAGTGCTATCAAAATAATGCCCGCGGAGCTTGCCAATATCACAATTACTACCATGTTTCTTGTCCGCATGGCCACGTTCTTGTCCCTGACTGAAAGCACATACCAGGGATCGGATGCGCCGTTCATGGGAACAGGCTGGTAATTCAGGTAAATGGTTTTTCCCGCCTCTTTGAATTTCACGGAGCCTTTATTCCCCTTCATCATGTCCTCTATGGCGGCCTTGTAGGCTTTCGAAATAATCAATGGCTGTTCTTCGGTCACGTTACCCTGGGCGTTTTGCATGGGCTTACCATTCGCGTCTTTTACGGTTACGGTCTTGATGAATTTCGCGTAATTGTACATTT
>Ga0268262_10005212_pt1 | contig 12978 bp, 14 predicted proteins | sample TergutNc150P3_FD_190354 | JGI IMG/M metagenome (GOLD analysis project Ga0268262, IMG submission 190354) | Nasutitermes corniger P3 segment gut microbial community from laboratory colony in Florida, USA - Nc150 P3 (SPAdes) (version 2) | ecosystem: Host-associated > Arthropoda: Insects >... | reverse complement strand
ACACTATGTGATACTTGCAGTCATAAGTAGTGTGGCTTGTCCTGCGATAATTCTGCATGGAAGATAATATATTAAACTAAAGTCTTCGCCTAAAGGCGAGGGATTTTCCCCCAGTAAGAGATATTAAACAAACAGGAGAGAAGGAAATAAAAATTGATGTTTTAAATATGGTGCGCCTTGCATTGAATGAGCAATTAAATGAAAATTCAACTCAAAAAAATATTTTGGTTACAGGAGGCTCCGGCTTTGTGGGCAAAGCATTGTTGCCGCTTATTAAAAGCAAATACAGTTATTTTGCGCTTGCCAGCAAGGATATGGATTTGTTAGGTGGAGCGGCAGAACTTGATTTATATGTAAAAGAAAATATGATTTCTCATATAGTTCATTTGGCAAATCCTAGAGTATATACATCAAATAAGAGCCTTGGAAGTACTTTGACAATGCTGCGGAATATATTGGAAGTATGTAAAAATAACAAAATAGCACTTGTATATCCGTCTGGTTGGGAAATTTATTCGGGTTATGCAAGCTCATATCTTATGGCAGATGAATCTTTGCCGCCTAATCCTAAAGGTCCTTATGGGGAAACAAAATGGCTCTGCGAAACACTTATAAATATGTATATAGAAAAGTACAATCTCAAATGTGCCATATTGAGAAGCTCTCCATTATACGGAATAGGTGGGGAACGTCCAAAATTTATATGGTCTTTTATTGAATCTGCATCAAAATCATTGCCTATAAAAACTCATAACTTTTTAAATGGTTCGCCAGGACTTGATTTGATGTATGTTGATGATTTTTGCAATGCTATTATTGCTGTTTTAGACAATAATTATTTTGGTCGTTTGAACTTTGGAACTGGCAGATTGATTTCTACAAAAAAAGTTGCCGAGATAATTTGCGATTATGTTCATTCAAGCAGTACAATAGAATCTGTGGATATATCTGAATATGCTCCGAATGTTGCAATGGATAGTTCACTTGCGCGCGATGTTTTAAATTGGGGTGCACTTGTGCAATTTGAAGATGGGGTCAAGAAACTGATTCATTTCGTATAAATATCCCTATGAAATAAACCTTTAAGCCCAACTGGATTTACGGAGATAATTTCTTTGGTAAAGAATATTTATTCCTTTCAAAGTAACAATATAGCTGAATTTAATATACATGCTTGTGAAAAAATAATCAATTCTTTTGGACTTTTTCCAAAATTGTAATTATTCGTGGAATAATTTTATATTTTTAAAAACGGCAAATGAAAGAAACTCAGCATATAGAATTTAAGTCTAGTTTTGACGACAGGGTCATTGAAACGCTAACTGCCTTTGCTAAGTTTTCAATTCCTCTTTAAGCATTTCATAAATTTCTTGCCAAGATTTTTTCCAAAGCATAGTATCGGCATTGGCAAATTTTTCGTATAATGAAGAAGTGAAAAACATATTCATTGCTTTTTCTTCTTCAACAGAAAAATCTGTGATAATTGCTTCTACTATTGAATCAGTAATATCTTCAATAGCAAAATGTTGCTCGCTGTCTTCAATAAATTCCAAAGCATAAAGAGATTCTGCTGTACAAAAACAAATCTGATGTGTTGGTTCAATATAAGTCAATCTTTCAATAAGTTCATCAATGGAGATTTTTCCTTTTTGATAACGTTCTATTTGAACAACCATTTTGTCATTTGCAATAGGACCTTCTACTATGTCAAAAGAATGAGCAGGATGCTTTATGTTTTTATTACGATTCATAATAACAAAATTTACCCATTCAGCAGTATGTTTGTCAAATTTTTTAATCTGGAGATTGGCGTTTATAATATAATTTTCACTGTATTCTAGTTCAGAAACGATGGGTTTACCACCAAAATCTTCTGCTGTTTGAATGGCTCTTTTAATAGCGTGTTTTTGAATGTTCGTTACGTAAAATCCTTTACCAAAATCTTTAAAAGAACCGCTTTTAGCTAAGTCAATACTTTCAATTTTAACATTGCTTCCATGGAATACCCTCATTTAAAGCCAGCCTCCGTTTTTTCTGCAAATTCTGAGAAGTGTATGGTGCGTGTTTATTTCAGATTCTGTATGTTCAATTTCGTAATGTCTGAATAAAAAGTCCATGCCGCCAAATTCTTTCAAATACCTGTAAGTTTCAGGTATGGATCTTTTGAAACCACGGGCAAAACCTATTATTATCCAGTTTATATAGGAAATACGATTTCTAGCCTTATCATCAAGCTCTCTTTTCATATTAAAAACCTCTGTTCAGTAATTCTAAATATACAAAATTTCAAGATTCTTTCAATTGCGAATATAACTCATTTCGTATAAATATCCTTATGAAATAAACCTTTAAGCCCAACTGGGTTTATAGAGATAATTTCTGTATCGGGGCAATATTTTTTTTGCAATTTCCCAAATCCAAAGGCTTAATTGAGCGTGTTGGTGCAGATAAGGGGAAGAATAATTTAGCACTAAATAATTTTATATTTTTAAAAACGGCAAATGAAAGAAACGCAGAATATTGAATTCAAATCAAGTTTTGATGACAGGGTCATTGAAACGCTAACTGCCTTTGCCAATACAAAAGGCGGAAAGATTTTGGTTGGAGTGAATGACAATGGAAATCCTGTCAAGAATTTAACAATAGGAAAAGAAACAATTCAGCAATGGATAAATGAGATAAAAAACAAAACACAGCCTTCCATTATTCCCAATGCAGAAATAGTTAAATATAAAAATAGCAAGGTTGTAGAACTTTCCATACAAGAATTTCCAATAAAACCCATAGCCTATAGAGGAAGGTATTTCAAGCGTATAAAAAATTCAAATCATCAGCTTTCTCCTACTGAGATTTCCGATATGAGTATGCAAACACTTCAAATCTCGTGGGATTCATACCCTGCACAAAATACTTCTATCAAAGATATAGACTTAAGAAAGGTCCGTAATTTTATAAAAAAAGTTAATGAAAAAGGCAGATTCCATTTATCGGGAAAACCAGAAGAAGATTTAAAGAAACTTAAATTAATAAACAACAGGAAAATTTCTAATGCAGCTATATTGCTTTTTGCAAAAAAAGACATCATTTACAATGTTCATCTAGGCAGATTTAAAACGTCATCTACGATTATTGATGACCGTATGCTACGTTTACCTTTATTTGAAGTTATTGATGAAGCAATGAAATATATTGTATCTCAAATAAAATATGCGTTTGAAATTAAAGGAATGCCTACACAACGCACAGAAATACCAGAATATCCATTGAGTGCTTTGAGAGAATTGATGTTGAACGCAGTTATTCATAGAGATTATTTGAGTCCAGCAGATATTCAGGTGAAGATTTTTGATAATTACATTTCATTTTTCAATCCTGGAGAATTGCATAGTAATTTGAGTGTAGAAGATTTAAAAACAAATTCATATTCTGCTTACGCAAAAAATAAATTAATAGCAGAGGCATTTTATTTAACGGGCGATATAGAGAAATATGGCAGTGGTTTTTTACGCATTAGAGAAGCCATTTCTTCGTATCCAACTATGAAAATAGATTTCAAAGAAATTGGCGGTGGATTTATGGTAACATTGGCATATACCAAACAAAAAATCAGTACAGATATTAAAAATAAAGACACCAATAAAGACACCAATAAAGACACCAATAAAGACACCAATAAATTAACAGAAATACAGAGAATAATTTTAAGGGAGATAGAAAATAATAAAAATATTACAATATTGGAAATAAGCAAAATTGCCGATATTAATCTCAGAAATACAAAAAATAATATATCCAAACTCAAAGAAATAGGTTTACTTGAAAGAATTGGCAACAATAAATCTGGTTATTGGAAGGTGGTGTGAGATAAAAAGTCAAGTGTGATTCATAAACTCCCACGCTGGTTTAATCTCAATTTTCTTTCCATTGCGAATATAAGTGTCTTTTTGATTAAAAGTAAGAATAATTCCGTTGTTGCTGCCAAAGAAATTCAAAGCTTCATTCAAACCGTTTTTTTCACGCGTGGAATTTTCTGAATTAAGTTCGTAGCACACCTGAACTGCCAACTCAAATTTGCCGTTTTTGAAAACAACAAAATCGCATTCCCCTTGCTTTTCCTGAAAATAAAACAATTCCTTCCCTTGCCGCCTAAAATGCCAATAAACTAAGTTTTCAAGTAAATGCCCTTTGTTGGGAGAAAACGATTGCGAAGCAACCAATAAAATGCCTGGGTCTATAACAAATATTTTTTTAGGATTTATTGCCTGTGCTTTTGATGAATAGCTAAATTTGGGAATAAAATTTATCAGATAGCAATCTTCCAAAAAAGAAAAATATTCCAAAATTGTGGTTGAACTATGAATCCCCAACGGCTGCAATAATTTTCTCGCTGAAACCAAACTTCCAGCATTGGAAACCAAATAAGCAGAAAGCCGTTTCAAAGAGATAGTGTCTCTTATTCCGTGCCTAACCGCAATGTCTCTGTTGAGTATATCAGAAAACAAAGCTGCTAAAATATCTAAGTTTCCTGTTTTCACAACTTCGGGAAAACCACCTATTTCCGTGTATTTTTTCCAAGAATCTGTGTTTGCCTTAAACTTATTAAACGATAAAAACTCCGTGTATGAAAATGGGAATAATTCTTTTGAGATGTGCCGCCCTGTGAGCTTTGTTCCCAGCTCCCTGCTGAGCATAGAAGCATTTGAGCCAGTTATCACAATTCTATAGTTTTCGTCAAGTTTTTGACGAACATACAATTCCCAGCCGTTTATAATTTGAATTTCGTCAAAAAACAAATTTCTAACATTCATTTTCAATATTATAGCATCCAACAATTGAAAGTCTGCCAATTCAAAACCAAACAACCGTGGGTCTTCAAAGTTCAAATACAAGGAATTTTTATGCTTTTGCTTTAACATTTGCAAAAGTAATGTGCTTTTGCCGCAACGGCGAATTCCTGAAATTATCAAGGCATGGGAGGTCAAATTCGGCAATGCAGGGAGCAATTCTCTTTCTAAGCTGTCTGAATTGGCCTGTAGCTTGCCTTTTTGGGCTTCTATAACTTGGCGAATGGTTTCCCGTTGTATCATAATGTCAAATATAGAAAAATCTGTTCATTAGCAATGGACAATAGTGTTCATTAGCAATGGACAATATAAGCCTTGTTAAATTGCAGAAATTCGGAGAATTTATTTTCTATATTACCTTAATGCAATCTAGGCTCCCGAAACTGCCAACAGGAATTCAGATTTTCGCAAATGTTCGCTTGGATATGAGCGGGATAGCCACTAATGAAGGCATGAAAATATGACCAATATCGCCATTATTCCCGCTCGTGGCGGTTCAAAGCGTATCCCTCGTAAAAACATAAAAGAGTTTTGCGGAAAACCTATTATTGCTTATTCAATAGAAGCCGCAATAAAAAGCGATATATTTGATGAAATTATGGTTTCTACTGATGATGACGAAATTGCAGAAATTTCGAAAAACTACGGTGCAAAGGTTCCTTTTAGAGAAGAAAACATAAATTTTTTCCCATTGATTGGAAATCTGCCATAGATATTGACAATTACGAAGATTTGGAATTGGCAAAAGCCGTTTTTGCTATATTTCCACTTATGCAGCAACAAAAGCATAACAATGCAAGCAAGGCGTATTGGCTTTCTTTTGCCATTAGCCGTTATGCAAAATCCAAAAATTTAACTTCTGATAGTGTGTTTCCTAAATTGCGGCAATTTGGAGTAATGGATTTTTTGGATAAACATTACGAAACTGAACATTTGGAGAATATAATATATGTAATAGAAGATATGGACAATATTCTAAAGCGAAACGGCGGGAGTTTGGAATGATTATGAAGTCAAATGACGAGAAAACAGAAAAGCAGAGATTATTTATGGTAGAGTATATAACTGGTGCTATTGCCAATAATATTTCAAAAGATGAAAATATAAGCCTTTTGGAAGCTTTTGAAAATTTTTACAAATCTATTTGGTATAAAAGATTATTAAACTACGACACGCTTCTTTACCGAGAAAGCGCGGGTTATGTTTACGAATTGTATAAGGGAAATTAATGGAATTTATCCCCTACGGCAGGCAATGGAGAGATGATGAGACGTAAAATGAAAGTATTAATAACTGGCGATACAGGCCTGCTCGGTGCTAATCTCTGCTTTCTTTGGCGTAACAAATATGATGTTGTCGGCGTTTCACGTATGAATAAATCGGTATGTGGAATTCGTCATATATCGCAGGATTTATTGAAATTTGATGAGATAGAATATTTAATACAAACTGAAATGCCAGATGTTATAGTGCATACAGCAGCTATGGTATCTGTTGATGAATGTGAAAAGCAACCTAATACAGCAGAATCTTTCAACGCAGATATGGTAAAATACGTAATGAAGGCTGCAGAAAAAAATGGAGTATATCTGATTCATATAAGCACAGATTCATTTTATCAAGGAAATGGAAATGAATTATGCTCGGAAAATATTCCTCTTGTACTTAAAAGCAAATATGCAGAAACAAAGCGTAAAGGCGAGATAAATGCTTTGGAATATTCAAATACATTGTGTTTGCGAACCAATATATTCGGTTGCAATTTTAAAAACAAATTTTCTTTTTCCGAATGGATTTTATGTGAGTTAAAAGCGGGTAATGAAATCACAATGTTTACAGATGTGTTATTTTCACCGATATTGGTTAACGATTTGGCATATATTATTGAAATGGCAATATCTAATCATTTGACGGGGCTTTATAATGCTGGTGGTACGGGCAGTATCAGTAAATATGATTTTGGTGTTTATCTAAAAGAGCAACTTGGAATTGCTACAGGGAATATCAAACCTATTTCAGTAGAAGACTTTTCCTTTACGGCTTGGCGCTCGCATAATATGTCTATGGATAGCAGTAAAATACAGCATAAACTCTCTATTGAAATTCCAACCATAAAACAAAGCATAGCAAATTACTTGTCATTGCTTAAAACAGATTATCCAAAACAACTGAAAGAGGAGCAAATATGATAAAAATAGGTGCTACAGAAATTGAACTTGATAAGCCTCCATATTTTGTTGCGGATATTGCCGCTAATCATGACGGCGATATCAATCGGGCATTTAAACTTATTGAACTAGCAAAAGAAGCTGGAGCAAATGCAGCCAAATTTCAGAATTTTAGAGCAGAAACCATAATAAGCGAGAATGCTTTTAAATCTGCGGCTCAAGTAGGTCATCAAGCAAAATGGAAAAAATCTGTTTTTGAAACTTACCAAGATGCGAGCCTGCCGTTCGATTGGACACAACGTTTAAAAGAAAAGTGCGAAGAGGTAAATATAGAGTATTTTACTTCGCCATACGATTTTGAAGCTGTTGATTTTGTTGATAAATACGTAAATTGCTACAAAATTGGTTCTGGCGATATAACTTGGATAGATTTTATAGAATATATTGCTAAAAAAAATAAACCGGTAATGCTTGCCACTGGCGCATCTTCTTTTGAAGATGTAAAGCGAGCTGTGGAGAAAATAATCGCTATAAATCCGGAGTTAATATTAATGCAATGTAACACGAATTACACGGCAAACCTCGAAAACTTTGAATATATAAACTTAAATGTATTAACCAAATATAAAGAAAATTGGAATGGTTTAATTTTAGGATTAAGCGACCACACAAAGGGACATAGTACCGTCCTTGGGGCTATAACTTTAGGAGCGAGAGTTATAGAGAAACATTTTACAGACAATGAAAATAGAGAGGGACCTGACCACAAATTTTCTATGACCCCTATAGAATGGGAAAAAATGGTAAGGGCAGCAAATGAATTGTTTCTTTCGCTTGGCGATGGAATAAAGCGAGTTGAAAAAAATGAAAATGATACGGTAAAAATTCAACGCCGTTCAATTTATCTTGTCAGCGATAAAAAACAAGGAGATGTATTGTCTCCAGAAGATTTTATTATGCTTAGACCATATAATACGGACGGTTTTGCTCCATTTGAATTGAATGATATTATCGGTAAAAAATGCCTTGTAAATTTATCCTGTAAGTCTTTACTTAAAAGGAGTGATATATATGTTTAACCTAGGCTTGAAACTCGGCAGCCCCGATTCTTCTTATGAAAATTCCATAAATGATTTATGGCAAAAAAAAGCCTTTCAATATATTGAACTATTGGCAATTCCAAACACTTATGAAAACACAATAGATTTTTGGAAACAATTCAAAATACCTTTCACTATTCACGCACCGCATTCCGGGCACGGAATGAATCCGTCCTTGAAAGAAAAGGAAGTTGAAAATGCAGAAAAAATAAAAGAGGCTTTTGAGTTCGCTAACTCATTGAATGCCGAATGGATAATTTTTCACCCAGGTGTGATTGGAAATTTAAACGAGACCGTTCGCCAATATTCACCTTTTGTGGATAATCGTTTTTTGATAGAAAATAAGCCAGTTATAGACTTAAATGGCAACCCCTGCCTCGGTGCAAGGCTAAGCCGCTCAGCAGCTATAATTATGCTTTCAAATGGTATTATTCAAAAATTGGAAGATTTAGAGATGGTTATTATTTAGAAAGTGATGCGTATTTAGAAAGAGCATTAATTGAGCGTGTTGGTGCAGATAGAAATTTCTACATTACACATTATGTAGCAACAAAAACATAACAATGCAAGCAAGGCGTATGCCATTAGCCGCTATGAAAATTTCTATATTTAAATCTCCTTATGAAAAACATAGAAGTAATTCTCTGCGATGGCGAGAATTATAAGGTAGAATTTAAAGAGAGTGCCGACAAGTCGCTTGCATCGGAGGTTTGCGCTTTTGCCAATGCCTCTGGTGGATGCATATTCATAGGAGTTGACGATAACGGAAAAATTGTTGGAACAGATATAAGCAATACAGCTCGCTCACGTATTCAAGATACAATAAACCAAGTAGAACCAAAATTAAATGTAGAAATATCTAATCCAGGTGGTGTCCCAAAAGGAATAACAAACAAAAATTTTGGAACTCTGAGTATAGCAAGAAATCCTGTTTTAGCTAGTTTATTGCATAGAATTCACTACATAGAAAAAATGGGAACAGGAATAGAGAGGATTAAAAAAGATTTAAAAGACGCTAAACAGCAAGTGCCTAAATTTAGTACCAGTGGATTTTTTAAGATAACACTTCGCAGAGCCAATGTTACAGAAAAGGTCCCTGAAAAAGGCACAGAAAAAGGCACAGAAAAAATAACTATTAATCAACAGAAAATAATAAAAAATCTTTTAGAAAATCCTAATATTACATCTGAAGAACTGTCTGTTATTATTGGAATTAGGGCGGATAAAATTAGAGTAAACCTTTCCAAACTCAAATCCAAAGGCTTAATTGAGCGTGTTGGTGCAGATAAAGGTGGATATTGGAGAGTGAAAGTATGATTAAGGACAATATATGAACCTAGGTTTAAAACTCGGCAGCCCCAATTCTTCTTATGAAAATGCCATAAATGATTTATGGCAAAAAAAAGCCTTTCAATATATTGAACTATTGGCAATTCCAAACACTTATGAAAACACAATAAATTTCTGGAAACAATTTAAAATACCTTTCGTTATTCACGCACCGCATTCCGGGCACGGAATGAATCCGTCCTTGAAAGAAAAGGAAGTTGAAAATGCAAAAAAAATAAAAGAAGCTTTTAAGTTTGCCAACACATTGAATGCCGAATGGATAATTTTCCACCCAGGAGTGATTGGCAATTTAAATGAAACGGTTCGCCAATATTCACCTTATGTGGATAATCGTTTTTTGATAGAAAATAAACCGGTTATAGCCTTAGACGGCAGCCCCTGCCTCGGCACAAAACCAGAGGAAATTAAATTTTTAATGGAAAAACTAGGTGTTGAATTTTGCTTTGATTTTGGGCATGCGGTGTGTGCGGCAAATTCTCTGAAAAAAGAACCTATGGAATTTATCAAGGAATTTTTGAGATTAAAACCTCGACTTTACCATTTAACAGATGGCTTTTTCAAAAATGAAAAAGACGAACATTTGCATTATGGCAAGGGTGATTTTCCAATAAAGGAATTTCTGAGTTTAATTCCTCCGAATTCAAAAATCACAGACGAGGCAAAGCACGATTTTAAAGACAATTTGGATGATTTTTTGGAAGATGTAAAATATTTACAAACTTAAAAATTTTCTCTCCAGCCGTACCATCAGCATTGCTATTCATAACGCCGAAAAGCTGTTTTTTAACAGAATTGTAATCATTTATTTCAAAATTGATATAATCAGACAAAGCAAATTTATGGTGCTCATAATAATAGCAATCCGTTACCTTTTGACATTTTGCCGTATCCTTATAAAGAAATTGCTTCTGACGGAGAGGCTTTATTTTTTCTATTAAAAATTGTGGATATCTTATTATTTTTTCTCGCTTTCTCTGTGTTTTGTAATCATATTCTATAAAAGCCCCGTCTTTGCCAGCATAAGCATAAATTACATTCCCTATGCTTTGTGCACAAGTATATGCAACAGGACTTACACGAACTTCATTTTCAATAAAATTTGGCTTTAATTCTTTTACTTCAAATACCTCATCTGTTTTAACATTTATTCTAAGCGTTTGTTTAGAAAGTTCAGGAAATAACCAAACATATCCTTCACAGAATAAAATAGATCTAAAGCTTATGTCATTTTGTGAACATCCTTCCACAACATTCGTAAATTCTTTTATAACTCCAATATCAGGATTCCATTTCACAACTGGCCCATCACAACGAGGAGAAAACCAGTAATCTTTACCATCAAAACATATACCATTATACCTATAGCCTTTTTGCCCAACCTCATAAACCTTGGATTTAAGAGTTTCCATATTGAATTCTACCACGGCGTTTGCCCCGCAAGCAGCGAGCATAATAGTACTTTTGGTTATCCTGAGAGGCATAGTAAAGAAAGGTTGTTTTTCATCTGTAGTTAATTGCCTCAAAGGTTCAAGCCAATCATCAAAAAAATCAATTTCCCTTGATTCTGTATCAAATCGCATAATAGCTTTATACATATACGGTGTAAAAAATAGATATTTCCCATAATTTAAAGCTACAACAAAACTTTCATCGCATTTTATATTCCCATAAGGAATATAAGTCATAATTTTTTTTTGAATATCATATTCAGCAATTTCATTTGCCATATATGGGGTAAAATACACTCGTTCATTGTACGATATTCCAACTAAGTAATCATTATGAAGCGATGAATTAGCAAAACTTCCTACATATTCATATTCTAAAGTTTCTCTATTCATTTTGAAAAATGAATAGGAATTTACATCACAAAACCAAATTTCATCATTGACAGAAAAAAAGTTATAAAAAACCGCCCTATTCCAAAGATTCTCCCTCACCTCCACATTCTGCACCACCACTGGCTTACCCACCGCATCGAACATCGCCATCACCGAACTTGCGTCCCCATAATACACATCGCTCCAAGCAATGGCTCTGTGCAAATTGGGGCTGTCATCAAAAATGCCCCAGCCCTCGTGCTTGTACTCCCCTATTACCCGCTTATATTCATCAAGCAATCTAGGGCGCATCACTTGATAAGTGGTCTCATTCAACGGATGCGGACGCCACAACAAAACCACATCGGGCGCATCACGAAATACGCTCAAAACATAGCGAATTTTTTGCAGATACTTTTCATCGCCATCTAAAATTGCAGCTATGGTTGTGTTGTAAAAAAATACCTTCTTTTTTGTGCCGTCAGGTTTAACAATCAGCTGTTGCCATTCCGGCGGCAATGCAAAATCTTCTGGCTTGGAGTTTATAGCCTTGTCAAATTTTGGGGAGCCAAGCGCCACGAATTTATCCTCTGGCTTGCCAAACGCCGCTCGGCAATTATTCTTTTTTTCAAATTCTTTGAAATGCTTGATATAATCTTGCCTTATGCCCTCCGATTGCACAATTACCTTGTGAGCATATAAAGTTCCAGGCAATACGCAAAAATGCTCCGAAACCTCGTCTCCGGTACACACAAAATATGGCACATACACCAAGCAATCCGTTAAATCTTTCAGCCGTTCGCAATAAAAATCAGGATGAACGCTCGTGACATAATTATTAGCATCATAAGGATTATGCACAAAAATAATGTCTGGTCTGCGCTCCTCCACATTGTATGCTTGCCAGTCTGTGACTGGAATATTGCTAGGGTATTCCATGCCCTCATAGTGCATTTGCCCAAATGCGCCGCCAGGCAAACGGTCGTAATAAGGAATTGGCACAACATACGCATCGCAAGCAGGGTCTTCTTTTGCTGCGAGGTAAATGCTTTCAAGGCTATCCCACATAGAAGCCTTGTAAGGGAAAAAAGCTACCTCAATTTTATCAGGTTTTAATTCGTTATTCACGCTATTTTTAATAAGGCGCAATTTATCTTGAAGTTGGTTAGCAAGTTTGTTTCTGATACTTTCTTCGTTTATCTCTGTGCTTGCCTTGTAAAGCATTTCGGAAAATTCTACGAGCAACCCAACTGTTTTAGAGCCTTCACCGTGCATTTCCTCTATGAATTCACCAATATTAACAGCACCGTCCTGACAATCTGCCAAAAGATTGATGGCTGCCGGAGTCTGATTATTCTTTAACAAACGTTTTATTTCATCTATCGCCTTGTCTAAAGTTTTAAGCAAATCCAAAATTTGCTTTTGATGTAATTTGCGCATAAGTCTCAACACCCCAAAACCGTTATCTTATCACATTCCCTAACATACAATTTCTCTTCCCAGCTCTTGCCTGCATCCCTATCGAAAACAACAAGCCAGCCGCTTTCCGCTCCGCACCTCTCCATATAGGCTGAAAGCTGAACTAAGCCTTCTGGAATGGTTTGGGCATTTTTTAATATTTTAAGCTCAATGGGATATTTTTGCCCACTGTAAACAACGCACAAATCAGCACGCTTCCTGCCCAAAGCCATCTCTC
>Ga0268262_10005211_pt1 | contig 12979 bp, 9 predicted proteins | sample TergutNc150P3_FD_190354 | JGI IMG/M metagenome (GOLD analysis project Ga0268262, IMG submission 190354) | Nasutitermes corniger P3 segment gut microbial community from laboratory colony in Florida, USA - Nc150 P3 (SPAdes) (version 2) | ecosystem: Host-associated > Arthropoda: Insects > Digestive... | reverse complement strand
CTCTGCGAGATAATCCATCCTTTAGAGGGCAACACGATAGGGCAAATAGAATCGCCGGTGGACGGGACTGTGTTCTTCACTTACAACAAGCAACTGGTGATGGAACACACTGACGTGTTCAACATCGTGCCGTTTAGCTATGTGTGATTTGTTGTCATTGCGCAGATATTCCCGAATAATTTGAAATTTTTTCCAAAAAATCAATCCATTGAGGCAAGGCTCCATCTGCACCTGTTATGCTTGTATTTTTACTTGCCAATTTTTTATTATCGTCAAAACCTACATAGCTGCCGACTGCCATAATGGAATCTTTTTGTAAAGTACCAAAAAATGCCACAGTTCTATTCTCGTTTGAGGTGCCAGTTTTACCGATAGCGTCTATTTTCAAGGCTTTCTTGGAATATGCCTTTCCAGTACCGTATTTAAAAACTCCTGTTAGTATATTTTGCATTTGTTCAGCAACATCTTCTGGTATTATTTCCTTAGATTCTATTTTGTTGCTAAAAATAACATTGCCATAAGAATTACGAATTTCTTTTATTATGCAAGGCTCTCCCCATTCGCCATATTTGCATTTGTAGATTTTTCCGCTTACAATGCTATTGTAAGCAACGGTCATTTCTGCTATTGTCGTTTCGTTTACACCGAGTGGTGTATTTAAAAGTTCCTTTAAATTACGGTTGCTTTTTATGCCTATTTCCTTACAAAAGTCAGAAAAATCTTTAAGCGCAAGACTTATGCGAAAATCAGGTAACGAAAGAATGTCTTCCTTTTGCAATGGTTCTAACTTTTCCTGCTCAACTAAATCGCGTATTCTCTTAAAATCCGAATAGGTAAAATCTGTAAAGAGTTCAAAATCATCTTCGTATTTGTCTGGATTCAAGGTTAAATATCTCAAATAATTATGTTTTAACAATTTTATTCTATCTGGGTATCTTTTCTGTGCTAGAAGTTCTCTTTCATAGTTTTTGCCATAATGCAATGCTTGTAAAGCTCGCTCATTTATATCTCCATATAAATTCTTTTTTACACGCTCAAACACAATTTCTTCTTTTAAATTTTTAGAAATTTTCTCGTTGAGCAAAGAATGTCTTTCTGCAATTTTCAATAAATCTTCATTTGAAAATTTATCAAGCAAATGCGTTAATAACCAAACACTTGCTATGTTTTCCGATTGCGCTATTGCTTGTTCTAAATTTACTGAATTAGCCCCCTTGTGACCTGAATGTGGAAAATAATAGCTATCTTTGTAGAAAAATAAGTTGTATTCATTTTCTAAGCTATCATTAACATCCCACTGATATTTTAATGCCAAAGCATAAAGCAAGGGTTTCCAAACAGAGCCGAACTGTCTTTCTGCTTCAAAAATTCTATTGAACCATCCCGTATTGTTTTGCCCTGACCAAGCCGCCAATACTTCTCCGTTTTGAATTGCCGCCAAGCCTCCTTGTATAGTATCTTCGGTTGCCAATTTTGTTTGCAATTTGAGCAGGTTATTTTGAACAGATTTCATAGCCATATCCTGAATATTTTTATCCAATGTTGTGAAAATTCTCAATCCATCTGTTTTCCAATCGTCTATTCCAGATTCTTCAAAAAGTTTTTTAAAATATGGTCTATTGAAAATTTTTTCTACTTCGGTAAGCAAAGCAGAATACTCTTTTATGCGGAATTCACCTTTATTTAATTCTGGAATTTTTGCAGAATCATATTGCTCTTCTGTAATTCTGCCTGTTTCCAACATTCTTCGCAATACGTATTTAGTCCTGTCTATTCTATTTTTTTCTGCATTTTTAGGTGCTTTTAAAATACCAGCTATAAACGCACATTCTCCCAAAGTCAATTCCGAAATATTTTTATCGAAAAAATAAACCGAAGCAACACCTATTCCTTTCCCATTGCCTGCAACATGAAATTGATTTAAATAAAATTCAAAAATAGCCGATTTTTTATAATTCCTTTCCAAACGTAATGCATCTGCAAATTCTTTGATTTTTGCAGTGAGAGTATGTTCTTCTCTTCCAAAAAGATTTTTTACCGTTTGTTGTGTTATGGTGCTTCCGCCCTGAGCAAAGTGACCATTTTTAAAATTGTTTCTAACAGCACGTGCAATGCCACTTATATCAAAACCGTTGTGTTCCCAAAACTTTGCATCTTCTGCTGCCACAACAGCATCTATAAGAAATTTTGGCAAAGAATCGTATTTAACGTAAAATCTGTGTGTTTCATTGAAAAATGCTCCGAGTTTGTTTTTGCCGTCTCTGTAAAAAATGTGGCTTTCTCCGCTTAAAATGTTATTTATGTTGGCAAGATCAAACTTACCATATGGGTTTTGCCTAGGAATTATTGCAAAAACGTAGATTAGCCCAGAAATCAAAATTAGCGCAAGAACGGAAAAAATTATTAAGAAGTATTTTTTCATGGTTGTTTTCGAAGAGTTTTATTATATATAAAAATTGTTTCCTGCCCAGCTTTAATGTCAAATTTGTCTTTGCCTTTTATTTGTTCTCCATTGCTATTTATTATAGATAAGTCATATTTTCCATCAGCGGAAAGAACTATACTTTGATCTGCTCCAGATCCTATATATGAATTTTCTTTTTTTATAATTTCAGAACCTTTTTTTATTTCATAACTCGTAATGTGATAGCCTGACTCATTTCTGTTTCGCAATACTAATACCCCGCTTTTGCCAATTTTACGTTTTTCTACTTTAGATATACTTTCTTTTTCATTTTCTGATACTGCGGCAAGATAATAAAAGTACTCCCTATCAGCTTCAATTTTTTTATCAACCCATTCTGTTTTAACATTCCTTCCGATAAACGAGGAATCTCCATTGCCTTCTTTTTTGTAAATTTTGTAATAACTAGCTCCATCAGATTTTTGCCAAGTTATTTTTACAGAATCCAAACCAAATATTTCTGTTTTGATGTTAGTCGGCGATGAAATGCAGGTTTTTTCTTTTCCATAAGTTTTTTCACTTTCTCCTGCCACATTTTTGGCGACAACAGCATACTCATATTCCGTATTTGCTTTTAAACCAGTATGTATATAATTGGTATCATTACCTTTGTATAATGATTTCTTACAGTCTTTGTGGTCAAATCTATCCTTTTCGCACAAATAAAGTACATAACCATCGTTTGCATTTTGCACTGTGTTCCATCTGAGCATAATGGAATCAACAGATACGGAGAGTAGTTTTAAATCATTGGGTTTTTGAGGCACGTCAAGAGTTTTAAATATTATAGTATTCTTTTCCAAACAGTCACTTTCACCCGTTTTATTCACGGCTTTGACGCAATAAGTTAAAGTGGAAGAATAAGGCAAATTTTCCTTTTTAAAATAAGTATCCATAACCAAAGTATCGCCATTATTTGATTTAATTAGATATTTATATACATTTGGCGCAGGAGCCCATTCAATATAAAATCGATTATCTCCAATATCTTTTTTTGTTATAATTGGTTCAAGCGGTTCAGTTAAAATAGAAACGGATTTCTTCTCGCTTTCACCTGCGGCGTTCTTCGCGAAAATAGAATAAATAATTTCTGTGCCTTTTTCTCTAGGATAGTAACCTTGATATGATGTATCTTTTGTTGATTTTAATTCTTGATTGTCTTTGTAAATAACATAACTGTCTGCTCCAAAAACAGAACGCCAGCTTATTGTTATTGTCTTGCTGTTAAACGTGGAATCTATCTGAATTTTCACAGAGTCCGGTGCATTTGGCCTGCCTAAAGTCATAACTTCCAATGGTTTAGAAAATACGCTTTCATCGTTTGTTGTGTTTACAGATTTTAATCTGAATGGATATCTTGTTTCGGGTTTTAATTTTGCTATTTCTACCATTTTATTAGAAATTTTATTAGAATATCCTTCTACTATATAATGAGAAATATTTTCTTGTTTATCTTCCCATTTTATTTTTATTTTATCTGCAGAAATCTCAGTAGCAATAATGTTTATCGGCGGAATAGGTTTTGTAATAACCTCAATTCTATCAGATGTATCTCTTCCAGCTGAATTTTCGGCTTCTACAAGATATCCATAAACAGTTGAACTGTGCAAATTATAAGAGTCATTATAAATAGTATCGCGCAAATCTTCTTTCAAATCCAAATAATTGCATATATCTTTAAAACAACGTTTAACTTTATAATACGAAGCGCCAGGAACTTTGTTCCATATCACGACTACGCTGTTTTCCGTTTTACCCTTAATTTTTGGTTTATTATCACCAAATTTTGGAACGCCATAAGTTGGCTTGCATTTTGTCTCAGATTGTTCTCCAGTACCATCAGTATTTCTGGCTTTCACATAATAGCAGTATTTTGTTTCAGGTTTCAGCCCAAAATCTATAATCCTATTCGCTCTGGTTGGGATTTGTTTTTCAATACTGCCATTCTTGCTAACCCTATAAACTATAAAATTTCTGGCGTTTGAAATGTTTTCCCATGAAATGATTATTCTATCGGAAGATAGTGGCTCTACTTCAATTTTGTTTATCTTGCTTGGCAAGGCAATATTCTTGATTTCTTTTTCGTCTCCATTAACCATTAGTGACTTCGTAGCTATTATTTTAGCATTTTCAACATTAACCGCATATAAGAACATCCGGTAATTATTGCCGATTGGCCTTATGTTTCCATAAATAATAACATTGGCTCCGAGCCATTTCCCTCTTTCTTTTATTGTGCTGGCATCAACTTCGCCCGATGATTGAAAACTCATTTCTGTTTTTATTTTTCCCAATTCACTTCTATTGGAAAGCAATGTTATATCTTTATTATCAGCTAAAATTTTTTCAATTTTATTGTGGATAAGCTCCGACAATTCACTTTTATCCGCCCAAATGTTGTAAACCAAAATTTTATTTTCTTTGGATTCAAGAATTTTTTGGCCTAAATGCGAAACGGCTATTTCTATGGCCTTATTTATTTCAGGTAATTTGTCTGAAAATATATTTCCAAACTTTGTTAGTATATTTGGCAACTTGTTTTTTTCCAAATTCTTCCAAATGTAATCTTCTTCTATAGAAAAAGTTTCTTTGAGAACTAATTCTGCGTCTTGAACTTTACGCACGGAGATTTCCAATTTTTTTTCTTTAAGAGAAAGAGAGCCTTGTAAAATAAAATCAGCACCATAAATAGAACCTCTTTTTTTTATTGATACAATATCCACTTTTCCGGCATATTGAAATTCCAATTCTTCTTGCAAAATTCCCAAGTTTCTCCTATCAACAATTGTAAATGCCTCTATCAATTTATTTGTCAATTCTTCTTCAATATAATTTTGAAATTCAATGCTATCTGAAAAATCCGTTAAAACTATCTTTTTCTCCTTCCCTATTTTTGGACTTTTTATTATCTTAGCTGCCACAGTAGTGATTGCAGAATCTAAAGTAAAATCTTTTGCAAAAGCTTCACCGCAAAATACCGCGAGCAAAAACACAAAAAATATATTTTTCATTTGCAACCCTTATAAATTTTTGTTACGGCTTTCCCATTTATTATTTTGAATGCCCCTATAGCGCAAAATTTTTTTAAAAAATTATCCTTGATTTGGAGTTTATATTCTCCACTGGCTAATTCATAAGTTTCATCACCTCCATCATAACGTATATCTACTTCCTTATCCATCAATAAAGAACTACCTTTGTATATCCTTATACCTATAATGCGGTCTTCTCCTGTATTATTTATAATTTTCAGAAAACCTATGCCATCTTCTTCAACTGACAATTCTTCTGCCGAAGCTGAATCCGCCTCTGTCTGTTCTTTTGATAAAAAAATTAGGTTGTTGGTTTGTATAGCGTATTCTTTTCGCAAAATGCTCACATCTGCTGCTTTCACCCCGTTTTTATCCATAGAGAAAAACCCTTTATGATATGGCATACCCGCCCATTTTTCCAAACGAACTCTTATAGTAAAAATTTCTCCTTTGTCTTTTAAATCCTGTGCTGCTATATTATCATTGTCATATGTACTTATGCCTTTACGTTCGGTAAAATTTTGCATAATTTTCCAATGAATATATTCTTTACTTGCGTTGTTAAGGCTCTCAAAATCTTTTTTCCGCACTATAAGATGTGAGCCTTTAGGCAATTCTTTATTTACTTCCTTGCAAAACAATGTAACAGCATTATCAATATCAATAGGTTTACTGGTATCTATTTTTTCTGATTCGCAACCTGCTAAAAACAGGCAAAGTACAAGAATGTTAATTTTTTTCATTACTACTCCATCGTGATAATGTAAATATAGTAAAATTAGCTTTCGCATTGAAATATTTTCCATAAAACGACCTCATTTTTTCTAAGTCGTTTACGTATAATGCTCCCAAAAGGGAGCCATCTGTGCCTTTACTTAGTTTTTTATTAGTCCTTTATCACAAGCTCAACCCTGCGATTTTTTGCGCGTCCCTCTTCGGTGTTGTTGTCTGCTACTGGTTTTGTTAATCCATAGCCAACGGCTTGCAAACGACTCGCATCGACGCCTCTTTCAATTAAATATTGCATAACTGCTTTGGCTCTTTGCTCGCTGAGTTTTTGATTGAGGTCGGCAGAACCCTTATTATCGGTATGACCCTCTATAACAATATATGAATCGGTTAGCAAGCTCTGGAGAATTGCACCTATTGCCGATAAGTTTTCCCTTAGCTCATGTTTCAAATCTGCTTTTCCGGTTTCAAATAGAATGTCGCTCATGGAGAGAATTGTGCCTCTGGCATCTCTGAAAACGTTTATGGCTTTGCTGTTCAAGGCATCCAGCTTTTTTTGCGCCTCGGCTTTTTGTGCTGCAAGCAGGGAATCTTTTTCTGCAAGGGCTTTTTGCGCATCTTCAATGGCTTTTTGCTTTGCGGCAAGCTCTGCTAACTTTTCCCTATTCAACTTTTCAAGGCGGTTGCGCTCATCATTCAAAGCTGCATTCAAGGATTTAGCTCCGTGAGCATCACTGCTCCACAATTCAATAAGAGAATCCTTTACGGCAGAAATCTTTTTATGAATAGCCAAATCGCTTTGGGTTAAGGAATCTACTATTTTGCGGAGCGCGGTATTTGAAAGCTGTATTTTATAATGTTCCACTGCCAAATCGCAGTTTTTCAATTCCGCTTCGTAAGTCGCGCCTTTGCGATCTTCTTTTGCTGCGGTTTCCAAAAGGCGGATTCTCGCTTCTGTTGAAGCGTAAAAACGCCCTGCGGCAATATCACGCGGATAACTATTTTTTACTTCTTCAAAAGAAGCTCTGCAAGGGATTGGAGCTTCTTGCGCAAATAAGCTTGCGGCAGTGGCTAAAAGAACTAGTGCTTGAATTTTCATAAAACCTCCTTAATTTTTTACCCGTTCTTTGGATGTTTCTTTAGGCGCTTCTTTGGGCGCATTTTTACGTTCCCGCAGAACGTTATGGTAAACATCTAAAGATTCTTTGGACGTTACCAAGCTGCTCTCTGCTTCCGCTCTCATTTTGTTAAGAGTGGTCTGTTCCTGTTTTAGCAGGAAAATTTGCATTTGAAGAACAGCTTCATCTGCCAAAACATAAGCACTTTCCGTTTGGCGGTCTTCATTCTGCTTTTCGGCAGCCGCAATTAAGGAATCCATACTGGCTGGAACCTCCAAGTTTTCTGCTTTTGCTACGGCCTGAAGCATTTTAGCCTCCGTTATGACCGAATCCACAAGAGCCGCTCTTTTAGATGCGCACGAGACCACAAGGGCTGCGCACATCGCAATAAATAGTATTTTTTTCACAAAAACCTCCGATTGTGCTTTATATCTGGTATATAATATAGAAAAATGCCGATTTACTTACTATATTATACCTATTATATGAGTAGCGATTTCCAGCGGACTTTGAGAGAGGAGCAGCAGCAGTTTCTTGCTGAACAGCGAAATAGGTTTCCTGAGGCAGAAACGTTAAAAATAGACCTCCATTGTCACGATTTCAACAGCGATGAGCCAGACGAATTGCTCGGACGTATTTTGAATGTGCCCGAAACTTGGCTCCCAAGCCAAACCCTTATAGATGGGCTTGTGCGAAATGGGTGCAACGCTTTCACAATCACAAACCACAATAATGCTCGCTCCTGCTACCAAATGCAAGACAAAGGCATTGACGTGCTTACAGCAGCGGAGTTCAGTTGCCGCGTTCCCGATTTTAGCATAGGCATACACGTGCTCACTTATGGCTTCACGCCTGAGCAGGAAGCAAAGCTGGAAAAATTGCGCAGAAATATTTACTCTTTTTTGGAATATGCCAGGCAGCAAGATTTGCCAACAATATGGGCGCACCCTCTTTATCATTACGCGGCTAGGCAGTTGCCGCCACAGACTTTTTTCAACAAAATGGTACTCCTATTTGAACGCTTTGAAGTGCTAAACGGGCAAAGGGATACTTGGCAAAATATTTTGGTGAAAGAGTGGATAAAGCAAATATCGCCGGAGGCAATAGATAGATATGCCAAGGAATTTTCCATTGACCCAAAAAATTATTGCATTGACCCTTACAGCAAATATATGTCTGGAGGTTCGGATTGCCACATGGGTATGTTTGCCGGAGCAACAGGAACTTACTTGCACGTGCCAAACTTGGCAGAAAAATTAAAAACGCAAACAAAATCGCAACTTGTGCTGGAAGCTATAAAAAACGGCAAAATGGCTCCTTATGGGCTGTATCAACACACCGAAAAAATGACAATAGCTTTGCTCAACTTTGCCTGCCAACTTGCACTCAATGCACAAGACCCCGGCTTGGTGCGCATTTTGCTGCACAAAGGCGACACCAACGATAAAATCATAGGTTTTCTTATTTCCAATTTGCTCAGTGAGGTGAAGCGGCACAATGTAACCTCATCGTTCATAAGAATTTTTCAAAACTGCATGATGGGCGAAAAGCCACCTCTTTTAAAAAAACTGTTGATAAACTCTGCTTACAAACCCATATTCAAAGAAGCGGAGAATATATCTGAAACTCATAAGCGCAACGATGAAAACTTGGTAAAAGATTACTATAACTCAATTATGAATATAAACAAACGCTTTTACGATATTCTAACATCTCGTTTGGATAAAAAGTTGAGCGATGCAAATTTTGAAAAGGAATTTGAAAATTTATCCATAAATGAATTGATAGAAAAATTGGAACTGCCTGTTTCTTTGAGAAGCTACTTGGGTCCTGATGGTCCAGAACAGAAATCCGGTTTGAATTTATCGGAATTTTTGGATGGTTTGTCTTTTCCATTTTTTGGTTCTACACTCTTGCTGGCAGCACATTTTGCAAGCACCAAAACCCTGTTCAATGCAAGGCCTGTTTTGCGCGAATTTTCAAAACAACTGAAAAAATATGAACACCCAAAACGTATAATGTGGCTCACAGATACCTTTGGCGACCCAAACGGAGTTTCCACCTTCCTCAAAGAAATGCACACCGAAATAAAAAGGCTAGGACTACCAATAGATATAGTGGTTTGCAGTTCAACCGTTAAGCCCGATGATAATTTAATTGTGCTAAAGCCCGTGAAAGAATTTTCGCTTTCGGCATATCCAGATTACAGTTTTAGAATTCCTATGTTTGTGGAGCTGCACAATTTATTTGCCGCCGGCAGCTACGACCGCATCATTTGCTCAACCGAGGGCATTATGGGCTTGTTCGGGATTTACCTAAAACACGCTTACACAGTTGAAGCCTCTTTTTATCTGCATACCGATTGGCTTATGTTCGCTCGCAAAGTACTCAACATAGAAGGGCGCAATTTAAGCAGGGTGCGCCGTTTGCTGCGTGTTTTTTACAATGCCTTTGACAAAGTGCTTGTGCTAAATTCAGACCAAAAAAAATGGCTTTCTGGAACGCAAATGAACTTAAATCCCGATAGCGTACATCAAACGGCGCATTGGGTAAATGAACGCTTTAAGCCTCATAAGCCCGATAAATGGGAAGCGTTTAAGTTGGGCGATAATTGCCGCGTAATTCTCTATGTTGGTCGTGTGAGCAAGGAAAAGGGAGTGCTTGAATTAACCGAGCTTTACAGAGAGGCGAAGAGGAAATTTGACAATGTAAAATTGGTTGTGGTTGGCAAGGGACCAGCTATGGAGCAACTGCGGCTCGAAAATCCCGATGCGATTTTTTTCAATTGGATAGCACAGGATAAACTCCCCATTCTTTACACTTCAGCAGATATATTGGTGCTTCCCTCTCGTTTTGATACTTTTGCAATGGTGGTGCTGGAAGCACTCAGTTGTGGTTTGCCTGTGATTGCCTATAACACAAAAGGTCCAAAGGATATTATAAAGCACAAACAATGCGGTTTTCTTGTTGAAACGCAGCAAGAAATGCAACAAACTGCCATAGAATTTTTATCTAACGGCAATGCAACCGAATTCCGCAATTCAGCCATTGAACGCGCGAAAGCATATAATGCGGATAGCATCATAAACGAGCTGTTGCGTGTGGTGGGGATGTGATTTTGTATATTACTAAAAGTTATATAAAGGAGTTAATATGGTTGTAAATGTTGCAGAAAATATAAAGCCTGTCTCTTACATAAAGAACAATGCTTCTAATATTATGGATTATGTTTATGAGAATAAAAATCCGGTGATAATAACAAAGAATGGCGAAGCAATAGCTGTTTTAGTTGATATTGAAACATATCAAAAAACGCAAGACGCTTTTGCTTTGCTGAATATTATCAAACTTGGAGAAGATGATATAAAAACAAAAAGAACAAGGAAAGCAAGCGTTGTTTTTTCCGAAATTAAGGAAAGGCTACAAAGGCAAGCTAAATGATTAAAAAATATCATGTAAATTTAACGAAAGGGGCAGAAACAGATTTAGAAGAAATAGTCTCTTATATTGCAAATGATAGCATTCAAAACGCTTTAAGAATTTTGGAAAGATTACAGAATAAAGTAAACTCTTTGAATAGAATGCCTGAACGCGGTAGATATGTCCCTGAGTTACTGGATAAGAATATTAGAGAATATAAGGAACTTATAGAAAATCCGTGGAGAATTTTTTATAGAATAGAAGAAAATGAGGTATATGTTTTAGCTATAATAGATGGTCGTAGGAATGTACAGGATATTTTAATTGAAAAATTAATTAGAAAATAGGTAAAATTATGATTTTTATAATGCGGATGGTATTATAGGTGAGTTGTTGCGTGTGGTGGGGATAGCATAGTTTTCTATATTAACGAATGTAAATAAATTACTGGATTGGATGAGGTGAAATTATGGCAAAGGGAGTTACATATAAAGAAGCTGGACTAAAAAAGGAAGATATTTATTCATTAGTATTTGAAGAAATGGCAAAACATCCTGATGGTTTGGCGATGAAAGATATTTATGGAATAGTTAATACTGAATTAGCTAAGAAATCGCAAATTCTTTCTAAACAAGGAGAAGACTCCTTAAGAAATTTGGTTAATAGCGGTTTACAAAAAGAGGGATTTATTTATTATTTTGAAGAAGGAAAAAACTGGAGATTAACAGATGAAGGGAAAAGGATAATTGGACGATTGGGGGAACAAGAAGAAGTTTTCAATACTGATACGGGAGAAAAAGAAACAGAAAAAATTGAAATGACAAGTGTTTTAAAAGGACAAATTCTTGAAACATATGTATTAGAATTATTAAAGGTGATGTATCCTTATTATGCATGGTTTTATCAGGGTGAACAGAAAAATAACGAACGTGGATTGGACCTAATTGCAAATAAAATTGGAGAAGGACATTCTGAATATGAAACAATAGGAGTACAAATTAAAAATCATAAAGAAAAAAACGCTCCAACAAAAGAAGAATGGCTAAAATTTCTTGCAGGTTGTTCTGTAAGAAATATAGAAAAAGTTATATTTATAACTACAGGAAGGTTAACTTCTGAACAAAGACGTGAGGCTGGTGAAGCAAAAATAACAGTTATTCAAGGTAGTGATGAATTAAATAGAATAGCAAAATTGTATAACTATAAGACTTTTGATGAAGAATATATTAATGAAGATGAATAAAAACAAGTTAATTGCAAGAAAAATCGGAATTATAAGCATAATTTGGTAACTCTCTAACGTTTATAAATATTTTCTATATTTCCCCCAAGAGGTATTTATTGCAATCTGAAAATTTTTGCTGGTGGAAGCACGGTGTTATTTATCACATATACCCGCAGAGTTTTTGCGACTCTAATGGTGATGGCATTGGGGATTTGCAGGGCATAATCAAAAAACTGGACTACCTTGCGGAACTCGGCATTGAGGCTATATGGTTATCGCCAATTTACCCTTCGCCTTTGATAGATGGCGGTTATGATATAACCGACCATAAAGGCATAAATCCAATTTACGGCAATATGAACGATTTTAAGCAGTTGCTTGAAACTGCGCATCAAAAGGGAATTCGCGTTATACTTGATTTGGTGTTAAATCACACATCAGACCAGCACCCTTGGTTTTTGGAATCGCGGAGTTCAAGGGATAATCCAAAACGCAATTGGTATATTTGGCAGGCTCCTAAAAACAAAAAAATTCCGCCGAATAATTGGCGAACTAATTTTGGGAAAAAGGCTTGGAAATTTGACCAAACCACTGGCGAATATTATTATCATTCGTTTTTTTATGAACAGCCCGATTTGAATTGGCGAAACCCCGAAGTGAAAAAAGTTATGTTTGAGGTTGTTGAGTTTTGGCTTGAACAAGGCGTTGATGGTTTTAGGCTTGATGTTATCAATATGCTTTACAAAGACAAGAAATTGCGCGATAACCCTATAATAAATTTTTTATCCAGAAAAGTGTTTAGCAGAAATCGTGGCAGCGTATATGAAATTTTAAAAGAATTCAGGTTGCTGCTGGACAAATACCCCGATAAAGCAAGTGTAGGCGAAATATACACAACACCCCCAGGCGACACAAAACTCGCTTCCAGTTTTTTAGGCTCCGGCACAGATATGCTGCATTTGGCTTTTGATTTTTCCTTTATTTTTACAAG
>Ga0268262_10005210_pt1 | contig 12981 bp, 13 predicted proteins | sample TergutNc150P3_FD_190354 | JGI IMG/M metagenome (GOLD analysis project Ga0268262, IMG submission 190354) | Nasutitermes corniger P3 segment gut microbial community from laboratory colony in Florida, USA - Nc150 P3 (SPAdes) (version 2) | ecosystem: Host-associated > Arthropoda: Insects >... | reverse complement strand
GGGGGGGGTAAATCCTCTATTGTTAGCTATTTACAGGCGAAACATTTAGCATCTAGTCACAGCAATTCAGACATATCTGGGCCGCGCCGGGAACATATCACGGGGCGGCTGTTTGTTTGTACAGAGTCCACCTTTTTCTTGTCAACGCGCCAAGCATCTGCACAGCCGAATGGACACGTTGCGCGGCGCATATCTTACATCCTCGGGTGCAACGCGCCCTTGGTTTGGCTCACTCATCGCCGGTTCATGGAGCCCGCCCTAATGCTAAACCCAACGCCTGACAGATTCATCGGGCAGAATGGGCGCCACGCTGGGTCGTTCGCCCGGCACGTTCCTTTCGCCCTCGGGTTCGCCGCTCGGCAGCTTGGTTCGTTCCTCGCCGGGCATGGAGCCCGCTTGAATGCTTAACTGGGGATTCGCTCACGCAGGCTCGCAGGCGAGCCGCGTTTCGCTACTCCCCAGACCCCGGGTACTCGCCTCGCTTACTACCCTATGTAGGGGCGGATACATGGACATGGCTCCGATGGACGCGAAGAAATGTTCTACAAGAAACTCTGGTTACAAAAATGTAACCTGTCGCATCGTCAACCTCGTGGCAATTACGCCACCATTTTCCCAAAGGGAGTTTTGAAATGACAAAGAGAGCATTGATGGGCCTAATATTGCCCGCAATCATCGGCGCAAGCGCGGCCTTCGCCCAGCAGCCGACGATGGATAAACTGCAATTTGCCTCGGGTAGCAAGGGTTATACCGCTATGTCGGCAAACAAACAGATAAGCGGCGCGGTGGTCATTCCCGATACCTACAACGGCAAACCCGTGACTGGCGTTGCTACTTTTACTTCCATCCCCACTATTACCAGCGCCGTTTTCCCCAACAGTCTGACTGAAATCGGTGGTAACACCTTCTTGGGATGTACAGGCATAAAAAGCATTACCATCCCTGCAAGCGTGACTAAAATCGGAATGGGCGCATTCGGTGGCTGCACAAATCTTACCAGCGTTACTTTCCAAGGGGGAAATGCAAGCGTTTACTTAAACAACGCCAACTACAACTTAAGTGCCTCCTCATTCCCCGGTGATTTGTCTGCCAAGTACCAAGCCGGAGGCGCGGGAACCTACACGCGGTCTGCCGGGAGCAACACTTGGACAAAGCAAGGCGCAGCCGTCTGCCCGACCTGCGGGCGGCCGTTGTAGAAAAAGGGTTATGCTTGAGTAATGCCAATTTGCGCTCAACTGACGTTGAACGCAAATTGGCATATTGATGCGGGCTAACGCCCGCGTTGATATTTGCGCCGATTGGTCAAGTGCGGGGGGGCACCCAAACATTATTGATGCGGGCTTCGCCCTCGCCATGTTTATGCCGAATGATGACGCAGCGCGGTCATGCGCTGCTTGAGCTCGGGAAGGGGGCATTACGGCCTGTTGCGTTTAGTGCCGGGTTTTGGAAAAGCTTATTAAATGCTAACTGGGGGCTGCTCTGTGCCCACTCGCATGCGAGCGGGCCCTGCCGCGTGCCCCCAGACCCCGGGTACTCGCTTCGTTCACTGTTTCTATGTATGGACGGATGCCAGGAGATGCCTTCGATGAGCGGACCGATGTTTGGAAGATGGCTCCGGGAAAGGCTTTTCAATTGGGAACAGATGCCACATCCGGCGGTTGGCACCCGTTCCGCAAAAAAATCGTGGGCGAAGCTCGCATCAACTGAAAACGGTATAATTATTATTGCTGCGCGAATGGCATAAACTGTATTCCATGCCAGCCGCAGACAAGAAAATGCGTCCATTTTTTTTCCTATTCTTCCGCCGAGGCATCCCGCTCGCAGGGATAGCCCTATCAGTGGCGGCCATCGTGGTCTTCCCCGACTACATTGGCTGGGCTCTGATAGCCTCAATTGCGATATTGGCAGATTTGCAAAGCACGTTCAATTCGGGCGGGCTGTACTTGGCAAAGCGCAGGGGCATCGTGCGCTGGGACAGCCACTGGCTGCAAGTGCTGCGCCCATTTTTTAGGGTACTTCGCTTAGAGGACAAATGGCTGCTATCTTTTTGCGCCTGGAACAACCAGCGGGTCTGGAAAGCACTCGCAGGCAGACAATCTTTAACTGCATTGGCGCTGCTACCCCACTGCGTCCAATCCATAAAATGCTCCGCCAAGGTAGTCGAAGACGTGCAGTCCTGCACTAGGTGCGGGGCCTGCATGATTGAAGGCATAGCGGACGCGGCGCAAAAATGTGGCTGGGACGTGAGGATAGCGCCGCGCAGCCGTGAAGCGTACGCCGAAGCCAGGAAATCGCGCCCTGACATAGTCATAGCCGTCGCCTGCCCCGACCGCCTGGCAAAGGGCCTTTTCAAGCTGCCTGAAGTTCCCTCGCTGGCCATTCCATTGGAATTGCCTCATGGAATGTGCGTTGACACCGCTTTCGACTTTCAGGGCCTCGCAAGTGCCATGGCCCATTTCCCAAGCCAAGCGCAGGCCCCCAAAATACAGCCGCTGAAAAGGAATTTGTTAGGCGGATGAGCAGCAATTAGTTCGTTTCGCCGTCCACATACACCCACCTGCCGCCTTCCTTGACGAAAGAACTCAGCTCGCGGTGAAGCCTCCTGCCCTTGCCAATTTGGAGGCTTGCGTGAAAGAGGACGGTTCCCGTCTCGTCGCTCTTCCCGCCCAACTCGGTTTTAAGGATTTTCAGGCCCAAGTAGCGGATGTTCTTGCATTGCTGCTTTAGCTCTTCCACGTTGATATCCTGCCTTTTGCCCTCCGCCGTTGTTTGGACGATGTAGTCCACCCTCGCTTCCGAGTAGGCCGCAAATCTGCTGCGCATCAGGGCGACAGCCGTCTCGGGCAGCCGCTCCCCTTTCAGGAATGGTGCGCAGCATTTTTCAAAAACAACACCAGAATGGCAGGGGCATAAGCGTGACATTGGCAGGCTCCAAAAAAGATTTTAGCCTAAAGTATTTTTTCGCTTGATAAGCTATCAAAGTGATATCATACTGAAATCACAACAAAGGAGATCATCATGTTCAAAGAAAAGACGCTCAACCCTACCCACGGCATCTCGGCTCTGCTGCTGGATGTGGCCGTTCTTCTCGCGTCAACGGGCGGCATCATCTACTTTGGCATCATGGCCAACCATAAATTGAAGGCGGAACTGCCCGTCGCGTTCCCAACAATCATGATCATCGTTTGCTCGTTTGTGCTGCTGGCTTCCATCATTGGCTTATGCGGCTTTTACTTTTTGAGTCCCAATCAGGCGGCTGTCTTGCAGCTATTTGGCAACTACAAAGGGACGGTGAGGACAAATGGGGGGCTGTGCTGGGCAAACCCATTCATCATCGCCAAAAAGGTCAGCCTGCGCGTCAACACCTTTGAATCTTCAAAACTTAAAGTAAACGACTTAGACGGCAACCCAATCGAAATAGGGGCCGTCGTCACATGGCGGGTGATAGATACAGCCCAGGCCATATTCAACGTGGAAGCCTATACCCAATTTGTAACCATCCAGAGCGAGGCCGCCCTGAGAAACCTGGCAACGCACTTCCCCTATGATGTCCATGATGATGAAAAAATCGCGCTGAGGAGCCACACAGACCTAGTAGCCGAAAAATTGAAGGCCGAAGTCGAAAAAAGGCTGGCCGAAGCCGGGGTGGAAGTCATAGAGGCTAGAATCAGCCATTTGGCTTACGCTCAAGAGATTGCCCAGGCGATGCTGCAAAGGCAGCAGGCGGGAGCGATAATAGCCGCCCGCCAGCGCATCGTGGAGGGCGCGGTGGGAATGGTCGAGATGGCCCTAGAGCGGCTGGAGGCCCAAGGCAGAGTCAAACTGGACGAAGAACGAAAGGCCGCCATGGTTTCCAACCTGTTGGTGGTCCTATGCTCGGAGAGGTCCGCCCAGCCTGTCGTAAACACAGGCACGCTTTACCATTGATAGCCCATGGCCGAGAGAAAACCATTCCTCCTGCGCCTGGACCCTGCCCTGCTGGAGGCCCTTCAGCACTGGGCCGCAGACGAAATGAGGAGCCTGAATGGGCAGATTGAGTACTGCCTAAAAAATTCCCTCAAAAATTCAGGCAGGGAAATGAAACAAGACGGCGAATAGGGGCGGGCGTCAACGGATTGGGCATTTTGTAAAACTATCCTAATGCACATAGGAGGCATCTCCAGGCATCCGCCCGCATATAGAGCAGTGAGCGAGGCGAGTACCGGGGGTCTGGGGGGCGACCGGGCAGCGCGAAAATGACGTCGAACAAGCTGAAAACACCCATGGCGGCATTGCCGACTAAAGCACCGCAGAAGCCAACGGAGGATGTCTCGCGTATCCAAGCGCAAGCGCAGGATACCGAGAAGTTGCGAGCGATGCCAAGAGGAAGCCCCCCAGTTTAGCATTCGGGCGAACTCCATGCTCCGGTGCTGAACGAATCAAGCTGCCAAGGCCCTCATACCGAGGACGAAAGATAGAATCACGCACAACGAGTTAGGAAAATCGAAGGGCTCCAAGCCTCGGCACTAAACGCCCAAGGTCGCAAAGGAGCCTGACGAGGCGCGGCTCCAAATCCGCTTGTCGCCTACGGCGGCTCGCTACATTCTGCCGCGCCTCGATGGTTCCGCCACTTCTTTAAGCCGCCCAAGCGACTGGCGGCATTTATGGCTGCACTGGAGCCCCAAGTGTTCGCCGCGATGTTTTTTATGCCGATTAGTCACGCGGCGAGGTCATTCGCCGCTTGACTGCCGAACAAAGACTATTCGGCCTGTTGCGCTTCGCTTCGTGGCATGGAAAAACTTTCCGGATGCTCACTGGGGGGCTGCTCTGGGCGAACTCGCATGCGAACCCGCCCCGCCGCATGCCCCCCAGACCCCCAGGGCCCTACCTTATCCGAAATATGCTACAATTGATATTTGGCAAGTGTTCACTCAGCCTAGGAGACGTGCATGGCAAGCGATACAACAGAGAAAAAAGGCAAGGGGACGGTTTTTGTCAAACCGGAAATATGCAAGGGCTGCTCATTCTGCATAGACTTCTGCCCAACCGGGGCTATAGCCTTTTCCAATGAATTCAACCAAAAGGGCTACCATTACCCAGTTTTGGCCCAAGAAGAAAAATGTACCGGGTGCGATCTGTGCGGCCTCTATTGCCCCGACTTCGCCATTTTCGGCATAAGACACAAAGACTTAGAAGAAAAGCGCCTCAAACGCGCCTAGCAAAAACCAGCATGGGAAACGACCAATGATCATAGCAACTTACGCAACAGAAAGGGGGACACCTTGAAGGCAGATCCCAAAGGGGTGCTAACCGGAGTTCATTTTATGGACGGCGACCACGCCGCCTGCGAAGGGGCCTTGGCGGCCGGATGCCGCTTTGCTGCGGGCTACCCCATAACACCCTCTACTGAAGTAGTAGAACGCTTCGCCGCCCGCATCCCAAAGGTCGGCGGACTTTTTATCCAGATGGAGGACGAAATAGCTTCTTCCATCGCCATACAGGGAGCGGTCTGGGGCGGACGCAAAGTGATGAGCGTGACAAGCGGGCCGGGCCTGTCCCTGATGATGGAGCACATAGGCTTCGCGGTGTGGACCGAAACCCCCAGCGTGTGGGTGGACGTGCAGCGCTGCGGGCCATCCACCGGCCTGCCCACCCAACCGGCGCAACAGGACATGCAGCAGATCAAGTGGGGCAGCCACGGCGACTATGAGATAATCGCCCTCTCCCCTAATAGTCCGCAAGAATGCTTCGACCTGATGATAACCGCATTCAATCTTTCCGAAACTTATCGGTGTCCCGTCTTCTTCATGATGGACGAAGTCGTTGGGCACATGACTGAAAGAGTGCAGATTCCCAGTGCCGACAAAATTGAAATCACTCCAAGGAAATTCACAAAAAAGAAGCCTGGCGAGTTCACTCTGTATGAGACCACCCAAGACGATCTGGTCCCCGAGATGGTCAAGGCCGGCGACGGCTACAAGATACACACCACCGGACTCACCCACGACGAGCGCGGGTACCCGCAAATGACCGCTGCCGCACAAGAAAAAATGATGGTGCGCCTCATTGACAAAATCAGGAAGAACGCGCACAAACTGGTTGACGTGCGGATGGACTCCTGCGACGGAGCCGATGTAGTAGTCGTTTCTTATGGGATCACAAGCAGAATTTCCCACGCAGCGATAGACGAGGCAAGAGCCAAGGGCATCAAGGTCGGACACGCGCGCTTGGTCATCTGCTGGCCCTTCCCCGACAAGCTATTTGCCGAAATGGCCACAAAGGTCAAAGCATTTGTATTTCCAGAGCTGAACATGGGCCAAATGGTCAGGGAGCTTGGAAGGGCCGTCGCCGGCAGAGCCAAAGTGATCTCCGTCCCACACGCTGGAGGCACTGTACACCAACCCGAAACCATCCTAAACGCAATCATGGAGGCAGCGCGATGACCGAGTGCAACGTGTGTTTGGACCTTCAAAACCCTGTCCTGGACGTTCTCAGGCAGGAACGCATGCCCCACATCTGGTGTCCTGGCTGCGGCATTGGCACCAGCCTCAACTGCTTCGGCAGGGCCCTGATGGACTGTGGGCTTAACTTGGACAAAGTGTCGGTAGTATCGGGCATCGGGTGTACGGGAAGGGTGGCCGGCTACTTGAATCTGGACAGCTTCCACACCACCCACGGACGCGCCATACCATTTGCCACGGGGCTGAAACTCAGCAACCCAGAGCTGACGGTTGTGGTCTATTCTGGCGACGGCGACCTCTTTGCCATCGGGGGCAACCACTTCTTCCACGCCGCAAGGCGCAACATGGACCTGCTGGTGGTCTGCGTCAACAATTATACTTATGGCATGACGGGCGGCCAGGTTGCGCCTACAACGCCCCTCGGCCCCACCCAAACGACCATGCCGTACGGCAATTTTGAAAATTCCTTCAACCTGCCCTTCATCGCGGACGCCTGCGGCGCGACATACGTCGCCCGATGGACCGCGCACCATGTGCGACAATTAGCCAAGTCCATGCAAGAGGGGCTGCTGAAAAAGGGGCTGCGCTTCATAGAAGTGCTATGCCCCTGCCCTACTTTGTACAGCCGCCGCAACAAACTGGGCGACGGGGTTGACCAGATGAAGTATTACAAAGAAAAGAGCGTCATCAAGAATGGCGCGGACACGAAGGAGGCGGTGCTGACTTTCCAAGGGGAGATCATCGTTGGCAAATTTGTTGACCGCGAGCGCCCGACATGGCTGGACTCCATGAACGCCCACCTCAGCAAGGCCCTTGGGGATTCATTCCTGCCTTATGGACAAAATTGCGGAGAGGAGGCGAAAAATGGCTAAGTCAGAAATTCGCGTCGGCGGCCTTGGAGGCCAAGGCGTCATCCTTTGCGCCTCAATAATCGGAAAGGCCGCAAGCATCTTTGAAGGCAAGCACGCCACACTGATACAGGCCTTCGGGCCCGAGGCCCGTGGCAGCGCATGCTCGGCCCAAGTAAGCGTTTCCGACAACGTCATCGGGTACCCGTATGTGACCAGCCTAGACATACTGGCCGTCCTCAGCCAAGACGCATACAACATCTTCACGCCGACCATAAAACCAGGCGGCATCCTGCTGTACGAAGAAGAACTAGTTAAGCTAAACGACAAGCTGCCGCAGGGTGTAAAAGCGTACGGCATCCCCGCCACCCGCTACGCCGAAGAGCTTGGGCGCAAGCTGGTCCTAAACATAGTCATGGTAGGGTTCTTCGCTGGTGTCACCAAGCTGTGCTCATTCGACGCCTTCAAGAGTGCCACCCTAGACTCCGTCCCCAAAGGCACTGAAGACCTGAACCTCAAGGCTTTGCAAAAGGGGTATGATTGCGGGATGAAGATGGGGTAGAAAAGCATTTTCATGTCACACCTTGATGTTGATTCGTCATTTTGTAGTGTTTACTAATGTATAGGTGTTTCCCTCACCAACGGGCGCGGAATTGAAATACGTTGTATTGTTAAGTTCATAGCGAACAGCGTAGGTTATTCCGCCTCCACCGTCACGAACACCCTTCACCTGCACCGTCCCCGCAAGCCCCGGCATTGAAACAGGTATCATTACCGGCTTGTGCTTTATCATAAAGGGAGCACTGTAGGGAACACCATTGATAAGCACTTGAACATAGTCGCCATCTTCCGCCGCGTAATCCCAAATCCATATTCTGGTGTCGTTCCGGCCCTTTAGCTCGTGCGTCAGAGTGTAGTCCTGTTCACCTATGTTCTCATCTTCGGCCAACAGTATCGCACCGGCAGCAAGCGTTGTGGAAATTTTATTTGCCAGTGCCGCCTTTGCGTCATTAGATGTATTGGGAGTGCTTGAGTCAGAAAAAATCATCGCCGCGATTGAAATGACAATACATATAATGCCGAAAGTCACCAGCGGCTTTGTGTGCTTTTTCATATCTGTCTTGCCATCAGTTTGAGGGATAGCAGTATCACTCGCATAGCTTGGCGTTTGAACTTCGTGGAATTTCTCACTCATTGGTGCTTGCTCCTGAGAATAACTGTCAGTTTTCAGGGAATCTGTCGTTGTCGCGGCGAAGTTTTCCTGCGTAGCGTCTTGAAGACTATTATTTAGATCAGACATTGGTCTGCCTCCCTATGTACTCAACTTTCCTCTTATTAAACCATAAATTCATTAAGATTCTTCCGATAACTATTTCTATTATTGCCAAGGCAAAAAAGGTAACATGGCGAGTTTCATCCTGAACTTCATAGCCATAATTCATGATCATGTTTGCAATGGCAGTAATGACAACATTCACATAAAAAATTTTGACTAGCGGAAAGAGCCACGGAAGTTTGTAATACATTCGTCTGAACGCTGGAAAGATAAGGGAAATGCCAATGAACAATCCTAGGCCACCGATGAAAGCAAGTCCAGCATTAGAGGAAGCGAAACCTGATTCTTGTATTGTTCTAATATCCCCTAAGAGCATAACGGGCGCAAAAATCAGCAATAATATTGTCGCCAGCATTATCGCAATAAAGTAAGTTACTGCGGTGACATTCGCTAGGAAGTTTTTAGCTCCACTCACTGTTCTAAACCTCCTCAATATCTTCGGCTTCAATCGCCATTAATTCTTCACGCGTCAGGTCAGGGACTTTTCTGAGTCGGAGTGCCTGTCTGTTTAAAGAGCGTTCAAAGAGGTTCCTGACATAGCGCCCATTGCCGAAAGCCTCCCCGCCAACAGCGTTTTGGAAGAGGTTTTGCAGTTTCAGTTTAGCCCCATCGCTAAGAGCATAGCCTTTAACTGTATAGGTATTTTCGGCTATCAGCATTAGTTCGGCAGGTGAGTAGTCAGGGAATTCAACAATATTGGGAAAACGCGACTTCAAACCTGGATTTGTTTGCAGGAAATCGTCCATGTTACGGCTGTAACCAGCCAACATTACAACCAAGCACTCTCGGTTGTCGTCCATAAGCTTTACAAGCGTGTCTATGGCCTCACGCCCAAAATCGTTGGTACCGCCTTGTGCGAGCGAATAGGCTTCGTCTATGAACAAAACTCCGTCCATTGCTTCATTCACTTTGTCTGTTGTTTTTATTGCGGTTTGACCTACGTAACCAGCAACTAACCCAGCACGGTCGGTTTCAATTAGTTTATTTGTATTGATTATGCCAAGGTTGTACAATACATCCGCGACTGTTCTGGCAATCATTGTTTTTCCGGTTCCAGGATTACCCTTGAAGATCATATGTAGTGTTTGCACACTATCTGCATGCAGATCGAGTTTCTTGCGCTCATTCTGAATTCTGAGGCGGGCCGCAAGACTGCGAATATAATCTTTAACTTCGCCAAGCCCGACAATTTTTTCAAATTCTGTTTCAAGGTTAAAGGTTGGCAACGTCATGCGCGATATGCAAATATCATCGGAGCGTATTTCAGTCAGTTCTTCCCTGGTGACCTCAGTGGCATCAGCGATTCTGGCGGACTGATTGCGCATGATATTTTCGACAAGATTCCGCACCATGCGTCCATTGCCAGAGGCTGCGCTGGAAGTTTTATGGGCGAGAGCCATCTGCTCTTTTAATGCGGATTCTGCTGTGCCTGCAAGAACGAAACCTTTAGCCGAAATGGTTTTTTTAGCAATAGCGTATAATTCATCCATAGAATAGTCTGGAAAATCAACGACAAACGGAAAACGTGACTGCAAGCCGGAGTTCATCTTTAATAAATCAGTCATTTCTTTTTTATATCCAGCAAGGACAACAACAATTTCTCCTCTGAAATCCTCTATGAGTTTCACAAGTGTATCAACGGCCTCCTTTCCAAACCCTCCGCCGCTTTCAACCAAAGCATAGGCTTCATCAATGAATAGTACACCGCCCAAGGCATCGCGGAATTTCTCATCCGTTTTTCTTGCGGTTTGCCCAGCGCATTCCGCAACCAAGCCGCTTCGATCAGTTTCAACCAAATGTCCGCGCTTCAGCATTCCCATTTCTTTGAACATTGAAGCAACAACCCTTGCAACCGTAGTTTTGCCAGTACCAGGGTTGCCCGCAAAAATCATATTGAGAGATTGGGTTGAATCCACACTGATACCGGCGTTTCTACGTTTTTCATTTGCAATAAGAATACGATGTTGCATCCGCACGAAATCCTTGACGTTGTTGAGGCCAATTATCTCGCCGAGCCTTTTTTCTATATCGAATTTTTCAAAGTTCTCAAAATTAAAATCAACCGCCAATAACATGTCCAACTGGTCTTTTGGCGTAACGATGGTTATCCGCTTAGATTGTGATAAAACTGCGGCCTCAATGACATTCCGTACAAGTCGGCCGTTACCTCCATCATTACGGCCTTTAATTTGACTTTTCTCGAAAAGCCTAGTCAAGCCATCAATGCACTCATTGGAAATTTTATATCCTTTGATTCTAGCTGTAATGTGTGCTATTTGAACCATTTCATTTGCAGTATAATCCTCAAAATCTATGGTGTTAGGGAAACGCGACTTTAGACCAGGATTGTTTTTCAAAAATTCCTGCATTTCGTCCTTATAGCCTGCCATTATCACTACAAGGTCATCGCGGTGATCCTCAACCGCTTTAACAAGAGCATCAACCGCTTCTAGTCCGAACATATCATTTTTATCGCGGCAAATAGAATATGCCTCGTCAATAAACAATACACCGCCCAACGCGCTTTGAATAACTTCGTTAGTTTGTTTTGCCGTGTGTCCCACATATTGTCCGACAAGGTCGGAACGGCTAACTTCGCGGAGCTGACCGATGGAAAGAAGCCCGATTGCTTTAAAATACTTTGCGACAATGCGAGCTATTGTGGTTTTGCCTGTACCGGGATTCCCTGTAAAAATCATATGGCGGGAAATTGATGCGGCTTTGTGTCCAGCATCTTCGCGCATTTTCTGTATTTTGAGGTTGTTCTCTAAATCAAGCACAAACTCTTTAACTCTGGCTAGGCCAATGACATCCGCAAGTTCCGCCTTTATCTCGTCAATGTTGCCCGTCCTTCGTTTGGGCAAATATGACATCAACGAAATGGTGCCTACCATTCCCTTTCCTTCAGGAATGAGTGTTATCTCGTTGGATAAATCACTATCTAGCGTAAAAGCGGAAAATATGTTTCCACTGCGTAATTTATATTCAGAAAGAGCATTGTATATCGTACTATTTATAAATTTTAAAATCGAGGATAACCCCTCTCTCTGTTTGAAATTTTTTAAGCAATGTTTGGTGAAAGCATTTGAAAATGTAAGACTTAATGCAAGATTGCTCTTTGCCTTGCTGCGAAATTTAGACAATATTTTTTCAGTAATTCCAAAAAGGTGAATTTCCGAATAGGTATCCATTACAATAATATCGGCAACTTTATCCATAAATTTCGGGCCTAACTTGTCCGCAATTTGGTTTTCTGACAAGTGAGTAACAAAAACAAAATACTTTCCATTTGCCGTTATCTCGCTTACAGATGCTTTAATTAAAGCCCCAGTTGCCTGTACCAGATTCCCGCCCTGCGCCACGTAACGCTCGCTAAATAAATATTTGCCCAATGTAACAAGGCTAATAATCACTTGAAGCACATCGGCGTGGCAATTCTCAAAATTTTCAAATAAAATCATATCTGAGTTTTCGCACAGGGCCTTGTACATATCCGATAAAAATAGCGATTTTTCTGTTGTCGTGGGGTATAAGGCAAGATTGATTATTGAAATTTCCCCGTAATTAATCAGGTTTTCCCTTTTTGCTGCGCTTACAGTCTCGGCCAAGAGGGTGTGTCGTCCAGTGCTTTTACCACCGATTACAAAGAATGTATTTCTTGGCATCTCACCCTGCGTCCCAATTACGAGCGGACGCTTGAAGGCCACTATCAAATTCTCTATCGCGGTTTCTTGCCCAACAATTGCTGCTTTAATATTTGCCTTCATTTCCGCGATTTTCGATTCCAGCTGTCCGCCACGAACATTTACTTCCGTTTTCCCAGAATGTGTAGTGGCACTCGACGTTGTTTTGTCCTGTAATCTCGCCGAGCCTGTGGTTGCGTATTCAGGCACTTCTGTTGAAACCTTTTGGGATGCGATGTTACCAGTGCTTACTGCGACACTTGGAACTGCCCGTGACGCAGAACTGGTGTACCCCTTGGCAATAAAGCCATATTTGTTAATGGATTTGATGATCTGGTATTCTGGGAATAACCATTTGAGAACTTTACACACTGTTTTGTTCATCGTGGCAAACCTTTACCAAATTGAACCTTTCCCAACCATCATAACTTGAACACATTCATAAGCCAAATGCTAAAAATGACGCCGCTCCGTTCGGTACCGTATCCTACCCGCCGCCCCCCATACCCAGCCCAACCTCCACCCTCCCCGCCATCTCTCCAAACACCCGCGCCTGTGGGCTGTCCTGGCTGATCGCCGCTATTGGTACTCCTTGGTCGGAGGTAATTCTGATTTGCAGGTCTATGGGGATCTCGCCAAGGAACGGTAGGCCCATGCTTTGTGCCGCCTTCCGA
>Ga0268262_10005209_pt1 | contig 12985 bp, 11 predicted proteins | sample TergutNc150P3_FD_190354 | JGI IMG/M metagenome (GOLD analysis project Ga0268262, IMG submission 190354) | Nasutitermes corniger P3 segment gut microbial community from laboratory colony in Florida, USA - Nc150 P3 (SPAdes) (version 2) | ecosystem: Host-associated > Arthropoda: Insects >... | reverse complement strand
GCGACGATTTAATTTGTTCCGCTGTCAAAGTTTTTCTCCCAATAATTCTTTTGCGTGGCGAAGAGTCGTCTCGTTTTCTCCTCCAAGCATTCTGGCTATTTCTTTAACGCGCTGAACGTCGTCTAACTTTTCTATTTTTGTTTCGGTGCGTCCCGAATTTTGCGTTTTGAAAATTAAATAGTGAAAATCCGCCTGCGAAGCGATTTGGTGAAGGTGCGAAATTACTAAAATCTGATGGTTTTTCGCTAATTTTTTTATAGCCGTCGCAATATCCGTCGCCCGTTCTCCGCCGATTCCGGTGTCGATTTCGTCAAAAACCATTATCGGAATAGTGTCGTTTTCCGCAAGAACGGTTTTCACGGCAAGCATAATTCTTGAAATTTCTCCGCCCGAGGCGGTTTTGTGAAGCGGAAGAAACGGTTCGCCCGCGTTTGTTTTAACCGTGAAAACGATTTCGTCTGTTCCGTTTAGGCCGATTCTTTCCTTTTTTTCAAATCTCGTCAAAAACGCCCCTTCGCTAAATCCTAATTTCGACATTTCATAAGTTATTGATTTATCAAAAGATACGCAGATTTCTTTTCTCACTTGACTTAAATTTTGAGCGCATTTTTCCATCTCGTTTTTTGCGGACGCAAGCGCTTTTTCCAACTCTAATATATCAGCGTCGCAATTTTCAATATTTGCCAATTCCAATCTTAATTGCTCTTTTTTTTGCAACAGTTCGGCAAAAGAGCAGGAATACTTTTTCTTTAATTTCTGAATTTTTGCGATTCTGTCGTTTATCTCTTCCAATTTCGCCGGATTTTCTTCTTCAATCGAGTTTTCGTATTTGCTTACGGTTTTTAGCAAGTCCTTCAACGAATCCTCAAAAGGTTTAATCTCATCCGTCCATGTTTCAAAATTCTTATCTATATCCGCCATATTTTGCAGTAAGTTAAGCAGATTCGAGGTTTGTGAAATAACGCCGGAAAAATTTGCGTCTCCGTTAAGAATTTGTAAAATACCGGCGACGTTTTCGAGCCGCTGCGCCACAGACGATAAAAACACAAATTCCTGCTCCAACTTTTCTTCTTCGTTTTCCTGCAATTCGAGTTTGCTGATACTTTCAAATTCAAAACGCAAAAAGTCCTCTTTTTTCTTCAATTCTTCGGTTTTTTTTATGTGAAAATTCAGATTTTTTTCCGCGGCGCAAAATTTTTCCCAAGAAGTCGCAAACTTTTGCTTCTCTGCGGCGACGTTCTTAATTCTGTCTAAAATCAGATACGGCGCGTTTTCGTTAAGTAGCATCTGGTGGTCGTGCTGCCCGTGCAAATCTATAATCGCGTCGCCTATGGATTTAAGCGCCGAAAGAGAACTTATTTCGCCGTTAATTAAAATTTTATTCTTTGCAGATTCTATCGCTATAACCCTTTTAATTATCAACGAATTATCAAAAAACGGAATAGCGTTTTCTTCGATTATTTTTTGTAAGTTATGAGGAATTTTATCAAAATTAAACGAGCCGACAACCTCTGCGACGCTTTCGCCGCTTCGTATCGTTTCCGACGATGCGCGATTACCCAAAAGCATACCGATAGCGCCCATCAAAATCGATTTTCCCGCTCCGGTTTCTCCGGTAAAAACGCAAAAACCGTTTTCCAAATCAAACTCGATGTTTTTAATTAACGCTAAATTATTTATTTTCAAGTGATTAAGCATAATTTCCGTACTTTTTACCTTTCAAACCACCTATTGTCGAAATATCTGCTATAAAACAATAATCCTTAATTTTAACCTCATACAATTGAATATACTATTTGCCATAACAAAAAAACGAGGACGAAAACCAAATACAGCGTACAATAGACCTTTCGCAAAATACAAGCGATTTTATTGCCTACGGAATTGATAGACGCAACGCCGAGTTGCGTAAGATAATAACATCGGCGCTATTTTACTATTGCTTTCGCGTTGTACGAAAATATATTTTATATCTTGTGTGATTTCAATAAAAATAATTTTTGCCGAAACGGCGAAAGGATGGAATGATGAAAAAGTATCTCATTGCGGCGATTGCATTATCTATGATTATGCTTACGGGCTGCGGAAAAGAAGGTAAGGGCGACAGCGCGTGGAAAGCGGCGCAGAAAGCGCCGGAAGGGTCGTCGGTTCGTTTAATGAAACAGAAAGAGGCGTATTTACGCTACAAAGAGGCGTACGACCAAGTGAGCGGCAAGCCGAAAACGCCGGTAAAACTGCTTAACAAGTATTTGCAGTCGGCAATAGCGCGCGTCGAGTTTATTTTCGGCGAAACAACGTCCGCAATGGACCCTGCTGTGAAAATTTTGCGTAAAGACATCGAGACGTTAATCAAAAAAGACGGCGTTTCGGATGAAAATAAAAACCGCTACGCTAAATGGCTCATCGCCGTCGCGCAGAATTACCGTGACAACGACGATATTTCGCGATGCATAGAAGAATTGAAAAACGCGAAATTGTTTGCCGCCGACAAAACTTTGACCGACGCGGTCGAGTCGCAGACGAAATCCGAATATGCGAAATTTCAGTTGAGAAGTTCGCAGGATTTTGTAAAACAGGCGCAAACGACAAAGGACCCGCTGGACTATATTCGCGCCGAATATTATGCGAGAGCGACTTTGCAGTTTGACCCACAGAATGCGGAAGCGGAAAAAATTCTCAATCAAACGCGAAAGGAATTACTTCCTTCTTTGAGCGCTTACGAATCTGCGATTACGGAATATACGGATACCGCGCTTTTCAACGCGATAAATTCCGATGGGGTCTTAATAGCGATTCCTGCGGTTAAATCTTTGAAAGGCAAAACGCAGTTGGACGTTTCTTTTTACAACAATTCGTACAACGCTGTAAAACCGAGACCGAGTATGTTCAAATTGGTAACGATTGACGGAAAAGAAATTGAGGCGAGCGAAGTTGAATTCGACAAAAAAGTTCTTGACCAGAAATTCGACGTGAAAGGTAAATTGATTTTTAGCGGCGATTACGGCAAAGATAAAATCAAAAAATTGTCCTTCCGTTTTGAATCCGGCGATGAAAACGCGCCCGCGATAGTCGGCGAAAAGTATTTCCAATAATTTTTTTAATACAAGGCGTAAAATTTGCGCCTTGTATTACATTTGAACAAACGGAGCGCGGCGGATGAGAAAAATATTCATTTGTGCGATTTTTCTGTTTTCTTTTTGTTTTGCTCAAGCGCCGACACCCGACGGTTATCGAAACATAGCGTGGGGAAGTTCGCTTGCGCAGGCAAGACAGACGCTTGCCGGAAAAAATTTGACGGAAGTTGCCAACGCACGCCAAAGATTCCCCGCCGGCGTAAATATTGCGCGTTTTCAGTTTGACGATTCGGTCGCCGGTTATCCCGCCAAAACCGAACTGTATTTTTACAACGATAAATTTTTTCAGGCGGTCGTAACGTTCAATTTCGACAGATTCAAAAATTACGATTTTAATTACAACGTTTTCATTTCGGTTGATAAATATTACAGAGACATCAGGTCCAGCACGCTTAATTTTGTCGCCGATATTTATTCGCTTCTCACGCAAAAATACGGTAAAAAAGAGCCGACTTTCAGAGGACTTGACCCGCGTTATTGTTTCACGGATTTGGATAATTATCTTGCGAAAGAACGCTGGAATTTGCGCTACAATCCGTCGGAGTTTCACAGAAAAATCGCGACGCAGTCGTACGCTCAATGGATATTTCCTAAAACGGAAGTGCGTTTTTCGGTCGTAATTTCTGCGTTCGACAAACGGTTTGAATATACTTTATCGCTCGCCGACAAAGATTTGGTCAAAGAAATTCAAAGAAATATCGGCGATACGCGCGGCGGAGATTTGTAAATGAACATAAAAATCGAAGAAACCGACGAATTAATTTTGGATTTTGACAAAATTTTGGATATTTCGCAAAAAAACATACGAGTTATTCCCGTCGCGGTTCAAAATATCGACACGAACGAAGTGATTTTGCTTGCGTATGTCAATAAAGAAGCGTTGGATTTGTCGGTGAAAACGAAAATCGCGACGTTTTTCAGCACTTCCAGAAACGAAATTTGGGTAAAGGGAGCGACTTCGGGCGCAGAATTTGAATTATGCGAAATTTTTGTAAATTGCGAGCAAAATTCGCTCGTTTACAAAGTCCGCCCTAAAAAAGAAAATATTTGCCACACAAAAAACAAAAACGGCACGGCAAGAAATTGCTTTTACCGCAAATTTGATTTTGAAACCGGCAAACTTATAAACCTAAACCCGTAATCTGCAAAAACGGCGTAAAAAAACGAAAAACAATTAAACATTATGCAAAAAAAAATGGTAATCGTCACCGGCGCAAGCGGAAAAATCGGAATAAAAATTCTGGAGATTTTTTTGAAAAAGGATTTTTTCGTAATTGCGCACTTTAACGAAAGCGAAAACGTTTTACAAAAATTTCTCAATGAAAATCAAAATTTCAAAGAAAACATCCTCCCACTGAAAGCGGATTTTCATACGCAACTTTCTGAAATTTATGAACTTATTCAAAAACATAAAGAAAATCTTTGCGGATTGATTAATTGTGCGGCTATCTTTCAAAAAGGAAATCTAAAAAATGTCGATAACTTATTGAAAACAATGCAGATAAACGATTTTGCCGCGTTATTGTTAAGTGAAAAATACCGTGAAATCGTAAATAAAGGAAACATAATAAATATTCTCGACGGAAATATTTTTGGATACAACGAAACATATCAAAATTACAGAATTTCAAAATTGTTTTTGCTGGAAGCCACAAGACAATCGGCTCTACTTTTTGCTCCTAAAATTCGTGTAAATGCTATCGCGTTTGGAATGCTTGAAAAAGAAATCACGCCGTCAAATTCACGCGCTTTGCAGAAAGAAATTTTGAAAAGTGAAATCTCGGACGAAAATATCGCCAAAACTATAGATTTTTTATGGAATTGCAAAAATATTACGGGACAAACGATTTTTTTAGACAATGGAGTACACTTATTATGAAAAACGAATTTCCGATAAAATACTATCAAGAACTTTTAACAGGCAAAGGACGAAAAGAAAACAGCGCTTTTATTGTCGAAGGAATAAGGCAGGTCAAACAATTTACGCAGTCAAACAAGACAAAAATTCTGGAAATTCTTGCAGTAGAACCACTTGATTTTGAAACAAATATCCCCGTAACAATTATAAACCGCAGTCAGTTATGTAAAATTACCGACAGCAAAACTCCTAACGGCGTAATCGCGGTCGTCGAAATTCCAAAAATTAAAAACATAGAAAAAATAACTAGCAGAGTTCTTTTACTCGAAGACATTCAAGACCCGGGAAACGTGGGAAATCTCATTCGTAGCGCGGCAGCGTTTGGATTTACGGCGGTAATTTTAAGTCGGGGATGCGCCGACGTTTATTCGCCGAAAGTCGTACGTTCGACCGCCGGGGCAATCTGCAACTTGGACATTATTTCCAAAAAAGATATTTTTGAATGCATAAACACTCTAAAAAAACAAAACTATCAATTGGTCGTTGCGGATTTAGACGGAAAAAGCGAAATTTTATCTCTAAAAAACGAAAAAATAATCTTTGCGCTCGGAAACGAAGGAAACGGAATTTCTGAAAAACTCAAATCGGCGGCGGACTTTGTTTTTACAATTCCTTTCGACAAAAATGCCGTAGAATCGCTTAACGTTTCGACCGCCGGAGCAATCGGAATGTATCTTTTGCGAAAATCCGGCTTTTAATTCTAGCCGAATTTTCGCAAAAGATTATGATAAACTCTGTTCCGATTTGGTTGTTGCGCTGTTCGGTTGCGATGAAGGAAGATTTATCTGTTTGTTGTCGTTTTTGCCGAATTCCGAATTTTGCAACATATTTGAATTTCCATGAAAAACGGCACTCTTTTTAATAACTAATTCTTTCGCTGTAATATTTCCGCGAACATCCGAACGCTCTCCAAGTTCCAACAACTCTTTGCAGATAATATTTCCTTGGATTTTACCGCCGCCGACTTGTACAGATTTAGCGGTAATGTTTGCAATTACGCTTCCATCGCGACCGACTGCGACCAAGTCGCTGGAATGAATTTCACCAGAAAACTTTCCGAATATCTGAACCATGTGAGGAGTGGTAATTTTCCCCTCAAAAGATGCGCCCGCACCGAGTATCGTAATACTCCCGTTGCCTTTTTCTACCATATGTATCTCTCCTTTTCTGCCATATGTATCTCTCCTTTTCTAATTTTCTACAAGAACAATTTTTCAGGGTCAATCGACTTTCCGTCTTTTGTAATCTCGTAATGCAAATGTACCCCTTTCGCCGTACTTCCGCTATTTCCTACAAACGCTACCGTCTCTCCTTGAACAACACTTGTTCCAACCTCCTTCGTCAAAATTTCCCGACAATGAGCATAAAGCGTTTCGTAACCATCGCTGTGTTTCAAAACCACGACGTTCCCCAAATATTCGTCAAAATAAACTTTGGATACGACTCCGTCCGCCGTCGCCCTGACTGGACTTCCAAACGGCGCTACAAAATCAATCGCCTCGTGCGTCTTGTCAAAACCTTGGCTTATGATACCCGTAACCGGACGAAGACGCGGAATTTTTCTAAATTCTCTCTGTGAATTGGAAATTTTTATCGACGAAGACGGTGCCATATTTTGCATATACTCGTCTATCGTTGGCGGAAGGCGACTGCCGTCGTTTGTCGAAACCATCTTAAAATATTCCAAAAATCTGTTTAATTTCGCTATATTTTGCCGCAACGTATCGACTTCCTGAAACTGTAAAGCAAGCGAATCCCTTTCTCTGCGCAAATTTTCATAAGAAATTATGCGTTGAAAAAACACGGAAGTACCAGCCATCAAAACCACCACCGACAAAACAAAAATCGCGATAACCAACCTGAAAAGAAACGATACAAACACGTTTATTTTGAGCATTTTCGGGGGCTTATCAACGTTTTCACGGACAATAAATATACCTGTAATTCTGTTTTTCATACCTCCTCCTTACTCAAAAAAGCAATTATTTTTTCAAATTCTTCGATGTTGCTAAACAAAATCTCTATTTTACCTTTTTCTTTATTTGTCTCGACGACCGATAAATTAAATCCGCGCAAATTTTTAATATCCGACAAAACCGAACCGTATTTTTCTATAAAAACATTTTCTTTTTTGGACGGCGTTTCGTCGTTTTTTATAGAATTATTATTCAAAATTTGCGAGACCTTTTTTTCAATTTCACGGACAGAGAGTGTTTTTTTGACGATTTCCTGCGCCAGTTGCGCCTGCAAAATCGGATTTTCAACCGCAAGCAGCGCACGTGCGTGTCCTGCGGAAATCTGTCGATTACGCAGCATATCCTGAATTTGTTGCGGAAGTTTCAAAATCCGTAAAGCATTCGTTATGACCGCTCGACTTTTGCCTAACTTGTCGGACAACTGCTGATGCGAATAATTGCATTCGTCTATCAATTTTTTGTAAGACAAAGCGGACTCTATCTCGTTCAGGTCTTCGCGCTGAATATTTTCGACAAGCGCCAATTCAAGCATTTGTTTGTCGTCAATATCTTCTCGGACTATCGCCGGAATATTATTTTCACCCAAAGATTTCAGCGCACGAAACCGTCGTTCTCCCGAAATTATTTGATATTTTTCATCGGATGTTTTACGAACGACTATCGGCTGCAATAAACCCTGCTCTTTTATGCTTTTTGCTAATTCTTCAATCGTTTCATCATTGAAATCTATCCGCGGTTGAAAAGGATTAGGCGCGATGGATGCCGCGTCGATAGTTGTTTTGGGCAGATTTTTGCTTTCCGCCTCAACATCGTCCGTTGTCATTCCGTATAATTCTTTTAAACCTTTTCCAAGCGCTTTTCTGGTCATTTTCCGATACCGCCTTTAATAATTTCTTGCGCCAATTGCATATATGCGATTGCTCCGCTTGACATAATATCGTACTTAATTATCGGTTTCCCATAAGACGGGGATTCCGAAAGTTTTACGTTTCTCGGCACAATAATTTCAAAAACCTTGTTCGGAAAATAACTTCTGACTTCGTCGGCGACTTGCTTCGACAAGTTAAGCCGATTATCGTACATAGTAAGCAAAACGCCTTCGACTTCAAGAATCTTATTGAGATTTTTTTGTACCATTCTTATCGTATTCAAAAGTTCTGTCAACCCTTCAAGTGCGTAATATTCGCATTGGATAGGAATCAAAATCGAATCCGACGCCGTAAGAATATTGATAACGACTGTACTGAGCGCCGGCGGAGAATCGATAATCACAAAATCATACTGCTCTTCCTGTGGGAGGTTTCTTAATTTTTCCAAATGTGTGGAAAGTACTTTTTCACGTGCGATTCTGCTCGCCCATTCCAAATCAATCCCCGCTAAATTCGGACTTGCGGGAATCACGTCAAGGTGCGAAAAATGTTTGGAATGAATTATCGCGTCCGTTATATTGGGTCCGCTGCCTTCTTTGGCACAAAGGACTTCGTAAATAGAAATTTCCACTTCGTCTTTTTCTATCCCTATTCCGCTCGTTGCGTTTCTTTGGGCATCCATATCCACAAGCAACGTCCGCTTTTCCGACCCTGCAAGACACGATGCCAAATTTACCGCGGTCGTTGTCTTTCCGACTCCGCCTTTTTGGTTTAATACGCTGATAATTTTCATAATTTTTACTACAAATTCCCTTCACGGAAAATTTTCTCGTTTTTCTGAGACAAATATACTAAAATTACAGAGGCGTCTGCGGGACTTACTCCTGAAATTCTTAAAATTTGTCCGATTGTTTGCGGGTTTGTTTTCTTCAGTTTTTCTCTCGACTCCGCCGATAGCCCTGTTATCTTATTGTAATCAAGGAAGTTAGGAATTTTTACGCTTTCATAACGTATGATTTTTTCAACCGTTTCTTTCTGTTTAACGACAAACCCCTCGTAAAAAATGTCAAAACTTGCGGATAAACAAGTATCTTCGTCGTATTGAGAAACATCCAAGTCACAACTTGCGACGATGTCGCTTATTTTAACGTTTGGGCGTTTTAATAAGTTATCCGCATGTGTGTTTTCTTTTATTGCTTCGTGATTCTTATTCCAAACGTTCGCACAAACGACGGCGGAGTGTATCTCCTGTTTCAACTTTTCTTTCTTTTCCCAAACGTTTTGCCGACGTTCAAATGTTTCACGTGAAACAATTCCTAATTCAAACCCCTTGTGCATAAGACGTTCGTCGGCGTTATCCTGTCGAAGAAGCAAACGATATTCCGCCCGCGCAGTAAACATTCGATACGGCTCTTGTGTCCCTTTTGAAACCAAATCGTCAATCAAAACGCCGATATACGCTTCATCTCTTCGTAAAACAAACGGCTCTTTTCCCAATATTTTTAGCGCCGCATTCACTCCCGCGACAAGTCCTTGACCCGCCGCTTCCTCATAGCCCGATGTTCCGTTTATTTGTCCGGCAAAATACAAATTCGTCGCGATTTTAGATTCCAAAGATAAATTCAACTGTGTCGGTTCAAAATAATCATACTCTATTGCATAAGCGGGTTTTACTATTTTCGCGTTTTCAAATCCTTTGAGCGATTGTACCATTTTTATTTGAATATCAACTGGTAAAGAAGTTGAAAATCCGTTTAAATAAATTTCACGACGATTTAGCCCTTCCGGCTCGACAAATAACGAATGTCCTTCCCTTTCTCCGAAACGCATAAGTTTGTCTTCAATCGACGGACAATAACGCGGACCTATTCCAACGATTGTTTTCAATCCATAAAGCGGCGATTTGTCGATGTTGTCCAAAATTATTTTATGGGTCTGCGCGTTGGTTTTTACGATGTGACAATTCGCAGAATTGTTTAGCGGAAAATCGGTGGAGAACGAAAACGGCTGCGGTTTTTCATCTCCTTTTTGGATTTGCAAAACGGAAAAATCTATGGAATTTTTATCAATTCTCGCCGGCGTTCCGGTTTTTAATCGACCTGCTTTTACTCCCAATTTTTGAATGTTTTCACTTAATTTTGTCGAAGCCAATTCGCCGTTTCTACCGCAGACAATTTGATTGTAGCCGATATGCGCAAGTCCGTTCAAAAAAGTCCCCGCAGTAATTATCACCGCTTTTGAATTTATTTTTAATCCGCGTTCGGTAATCACTCCGCGCACAGATTTTTCGTCGGTAATAATATTGGAAACCATATCTTGTAAAATCGTAATGTTTTCGGTTTTTTCAAGTTCTTCTCGAATAATTTGTCTGTACGAAAATCTATCGGCTTGACATCGAGGTCCCCAAACAGCCGCGCCTTTGCTTTTGTTTAGCATTCTAAACTGAATACCCGCTCGGTCGGCTGCTTTTGCCATAATTCCGCCCAAAGCGTCAATTTCACGGACAATGTTTCCTTTTGCGATGCCGCCAATCGCCGGATTACAAGGCATTTCGCCAATAAAATCTATGTTGCTCGTAATAAGCAAAACAGCACATCCGCATTTTGCCGAAGCAATAGCCGCTTCTGCACCCGCATGTCCGCCGCCGACTACCACAATATCACAATTCATTTTTATCCTTTCAATGTTTCACGTGAAACAAATTTATGAGGAATACTTACAAATATCTTTTCTACAAAATACAACAATAACAAAACGATTTAGTTGTTTTTTGACAAAGAAAATAATATCGTTTTGCATAAACATTGTACCAAAAAGTATTTTACTGAAAAATTGTTCGTTCACAAAAAGAAAGGTTATTATGAAAAAAATTACAGCGGTGATTTTCGTTTCGGCGTTTGTGGCTTTTGCACAGCAATTATCGCCCGACCAACTTCAAACTTTATCCAAAATACAAAGTCAGCAAACAGGAGTTTCCACAACACAGGGGAAAAGTTCCGCAATAAATCTTCAAGGTCAAAGCACGACTCTCAATAATATTCCCGGTTCGGACGCATTGAGAGCCAGACAAGAAATGCTTGAAAGAATCAGAAACGACAGTATTCGGATGACGTGGATTGCGGATTCGTTGCGTTTGGTCGATAGTTTGCGTGTGGCGTACGGCGATACTACAATAAAAATGAATCTTGACACGGCGACAGCGCCGTTGTTTTTTGACGAATTTGCCGATTCTGTAAAAAAATTTGAACGGCTGACCAGAAAGATGTTTGGCGATTCTTTAAAAGTTTTCGGGGAAGATTTTTTCTTTATAGCGACCGAATTATTAGTCGCTCCTAATATTGGACCTGTAAATTTTGAATACAAATTAGGTGTCGGCGATGAAATAATAATACAGATTTGGGGAGACGTACAAATTACGGAATCTTTAATTGTCGGCAGAAACGGAACAATTTCACCGACAGGAATAGGACAATTAAACGTTGCGGGACTTTCCATAAAAGATGTAAAAAAAACATTGCTGCAAAAATTTTCAAAAATTTATTCCGGAGTAAAAAACGGTGCGACAAACGCTACAACTTTCGTTGATGTAACAACAGGAAATCTTCGTCAAAAGAATATAATCGTTGTCGGTGAAGTACAATTTCCCGGTAATTATTTAATTCCGTCAACAGCGGGCGCGGTTTCTGCAATCGCAAAAGCGGGCGGACCTACCGAAAACGCATCGCTCAGAAACGTCTTAATTCGCAGAAGTGGCGCAGATAAAGTGGATAGTATAGATTTATACGGATATTTTTTGACCGGAAAAATAACCGATATGACTCCGCTTGCCGACTTTGACGTGATTTTGGTAAGTCCTGTTGAAAAACGTGTTGTGGTTGACGGCGCGGTACGGCGACCCGCTCAATATGAACTTAAAGACGGAGAAACTTTTGCGGATTTGTTTAGGTTCTGCGGCGGACTTTTGCCGGAAGCGTTTACAAAAAATATAATTGTCGAACGCACAAATCCGGGAGTTGAAAGACAAAGTTATACGATAAAAGAAGATGAGTTTGCAAAATTTCATCCTCAAAAAAACGACTTTGTTTTTATTGATTTTGTCGATAAATTAAACAACACAGTATCGATTGAAGGCGCAATAAAAAGACCCGGACTTTGGAGTTTTGAAGAAGGAATGAAAATAAGCGACCTCGTAGAACAGGCAGGCGGAGTGCTTGAAGAATTTTTCGGCGACAGAGTAGTAGTTTTGCGTACGCACGAAGATATGAAAAGAGAAACGCTTTCTGCAAACATAAAAGAAATTTTAGACGGAAACAAAGAATCCGATTTGTTGCTGCAAAAATGGGATGTGGTAAAAGTATCTTCTATTTGGGATTTACAACAAAAAGAATTTATTGAAATTTACGGTCAGGTAAAAAATCCGGGTAAATATTTTATGCGGGAAGGAATGAACGTTCAAGACGCCATACTTTTGGCAGGCGGATTTACACAGGAAGCGTATAAAGACAGCGTTGAAATTTCGCGAATAATAAGTTCGGATATTAACAAAGGCAACAAAATAAATTACAAACGTATAAATATTTCGGCAGATTTTTTCAAATCAAGTACATACGAATTGCAACATTCGGACGTTGTTTTTGTTCGTCAGGACGCAAAGAAAAAACCGCAGGAAATTGTTTATTTGGGCGGAGAATTTTGTTTTCCGGGTTTTTATGCTAAAATAAACGATAACGAGTCCGTTTTGAGTTTAATAAACAGAGCGGGCGGATTTAAGGAAAGCGCGTATTTGGACGGGGTTACTTTCAAAAGAAGCAAAGACAGCATAGGGCAAGTCGGTATTGATTTTCACAATTTATTCTTAAAAAACAAATTAAGAGAAAACATTGTTCTTGAACACGGCGACAGTATTTTTGCTCCGACGATGCCCAAAACAGTGAATATCGGCGGAAGCGTAAACAACCCGACCGCAACAAAATTCATTGAAAAAAAATCGGTCGGACATTATGTAAACCGCGCCGGCGGATTGACTCTTCTTGGAAGTAGAGGAGTAATTTACGTAATACGCGCAAACGGCGAAGTTCGGCAGGTAAA
>Ga0268262_10005208_pt1 | contig 12987 bp, 6 predicted proteins | sample TergutNc150P3_FD_190354 | JGI IMG/M metagenome (GOLD analysis project Ga0268262, IMG submission 190354) | Nasutitermes corniger P3 segment gut microbial community from laboratory colony in Florida, USA - Nc150 P3 (SPAdes) (version 2) | ecosystem: Host-associated > Arthropoda: Insects > Digestive... | reverse complement strand
TGGCGGGGTTCCGCGTGCTGGCCATCGACAACGACAGCCAGCACCACCTGTCGCTCGTCGTGGACGGGAACTGGCAGCGCACCCCCTGCATCCGCGACATATACCGCTCCTCCGTGGGAATCGCCGGAAAGAAGCTCTTAGACGCCATCATCGAGACCAAACTGCGCAACTTCCACATCATACCCTCCCACGCCGAGCTCTCCGGGCACGACATAAAAGACCCGTACATACTGCACAAGGTCTTCGAGTATTGCAGCCTCGGACGCTTCTACGACTTCGTGCTCATAGACAACTCGCCCGGCATAGACATCCTCCAGGAGGCCGCGCTGCGGGCCGCCGACGAGATATTCGTCCCGACCGAGCTCTCCTTCTTCGCCGTGAACGGCATCATAGAGCTGCACCGCATCCTCAAAAAGAGGTTCAACGACTGCTGCACCATCACCAAAATAGTCCCCAACGCCTACAGGGGCACGAACCGCCAGCTCGAATACTTAGAGGCGCTCAAAGCCCTCTACCACGAAAAGATCACCGAGACGTACATCCCCTACGACACGGTCTTCGACGCGTGCATGAAGGAGCAGAAGACGCTCTTCATCCACAAACTCTTCTCCAAAGCCGCCGCGCACTACCTGAAGCTGATACACGAGCTTTTCGAACTCGACGAGAAGAAGGTGTGGGAGCAGGTGTGCGACGTTAAGCAGAACCACCTCCGCAGCGAGGCGCGCCAGCGCTTCTTCGAGCAGCAGAAGAAAGCCTTCCAAGACGAGCCCGAACCCGAAGCGGACAAGGCGCTCTCCAACTACATGCAAACCCAGGTAGACCCGGACGATCTGCCGTTCGCGGGGATAGCGGACGAGTAGTAAAGCGTATATATATAATTAAAATACAAAAATCAATTAAACAAACGGGGCGGGAGATATGGCGGACAATAAAAAATACAAAGCCGTCAACCATAGCACAATGAAGACGGCCGTGACAAGCGGCAAGGCGAGGCCTGCCGCCGACGGCAGGGCGCATATATCCGAGGCTAACGGCAAAAAACCTAAAACCGCCGCAAAAAAACATTCGTCGCCCGCAGCCGAGAGGACGCCGGAAGTCGGCGTTAAAAAAACAGGCGTAATGTGCGACCGGGGAGAAATTGTAGATAAGGGTCAGGTTAACATGCCTCGGCTGTCAATACGCGGTTACGACTATGAAATCCCGACGTTCGACTATATTGTGATTGAGAGAAAGCAAGACAATCGGGCTCCCGCCGAATGGGACGGCGGAAAATATATCGCGACGTGCGTCAACCTAAAAATGGACGGGTATGGAGCCACGGCGGCGGAGGCTTGGCGCGATATGAACGCCAACGTTCGCGAGTACGCGCTCAAAATATTGGAATATTACGAATACTCCGATACCGCGTTGGCCGGGGCTTTTGAACAAGGCGCCGGCGTACCGCATCCTTCGATCGGGTGCACGGCGGAGGCTTAAAATGATAACGGCCCCTATGGAAAAAATGAAAGCCGCTACGCTGAAAGACATATTAGAAAACGCTATTAAAGACGGAATCATAGAATGCAAAGAAATCAACAGCCTAAGCTGTCCGGCCGTGGGTTACCCGCTTGTTCACGGGCAGTGCCGCAATAAGTTGAGCTGCAATCTCGGCGACAACGGATCCAAGTGCACCCATAGACTTGACATTATTTATACCGACAGGTCGTATCCAAACATCCTAAAGGTTAGATATAGAATCAAGCCCGGCATCAGAGAGGGTTTCGTAGACGGCGGCGACGGGCAATTAAGCGTCGTTCTCAGCAAAATACTCCGCAAATAATTATTGCTTCCAATATTCAAAAAAAAGCGGCCGGCGCCGGGAAGGAAGTGGTTGGTCCCGGAGCCGACCTGGCGGACGGACGCGTTAGGCCATAGCGTCGCCGCGTTATCGGTAAATATGTGTTGCGGTACTTCGATCTTGCGCCGGGTCATTTCGGCAATCTTGCGCCGGGTCATTTCGACTTCGCTCAATGACCCTTCGGGTCGACTCCGCCCGAAAGCTCGCTGAGCGAAGTCGAAGCGAGCTGACGCCCGAATTAGGGGGACGGGTTTTCGCACCCGCCCCCCGAAACCTCACTGCAAACTTCTTACTTCACAACACTGAACACAAAGGACACCTTCTCCTTCGTGCCGTCTTTGCCCACCAGAGCGCCCTTAACTACATAAGTGCCCTCGGTTACGGACGCGCCCTTCTTGTCCTTCAGGTTCCACGGAGCTATCGCGCCGTTGCTGACGGACTTCTTCGCTACCGCGTTGCCGCTGGCGTCGAAGATGTAGAGCGTGCCGCTCTTCACAGCTTTCACCGGGAAGAACTTGATCGCGCCGTCCTTAGACAGAGACACGGGGCTGGGGCCGGCGGTGAAGCCGGACGCAACCACTTTGACAGGGGCCACGGCCGCAACGTTCGTCTCGACGGACTTCGGAACTTCGCGGTCGGAGGACTTCACGCCGACTTTGCCGTTCTCGTCTATCTTCAACGTGTCGAGAGTAACCACAACCATGCCGAAGTTGTCGTCGCCGCTCACGCGCACCCTGACGGCGTACTTGCCTTCCGTCGTGGGAACTGCGGTGAGGTCGGCTCCGGCGGCGTTCCTGTACAGCGTCGTGAGCGTGCCGGTGTAGCCCATCGGGTTCTTAAGCGTCGCCGTGATAGCGGTAGGGGTCGCGCCGTTTTTCGGCATCGTGTAGTTGAAGTCGGACTTCTCCACGAACCTCTGCGTTATCGTGTAAGCGTGCTCGAACTCTTCAAGCTCGGTGTAGTTCTTGCCTTCGGCGATCTCTATCACCGCCTTGTACTTTCCGGCGTTCTTGGGAGCGGCCGCAAGCGTCGCGGGGTTGTCTTCGTCCGAGACGTCGAGATACTTGATCGTGACCGCGCCCAAACCGGTTCCGAGCTTCGGGCTGACCGTCACAGGCTGGGCCGCGCCGTTGTACGCCGCGGCGGCCGCCGGGCTTAAATTCAAGCCGGCCAAGGTGGTCACCCTCTTCGCGATCTCGAACGTGCCGGAAGCCTTGCCCTTGTACTTGTTGATTCCGGTCACGGACACCACGCCGACGCCGGCGTCTTCGCCGAACACGTCATACGTGTAATCCCCGTTGCCGTCGGCGTCCGCCGCGTTCAAACCGGTGTTGCCCAATTTGACCGTAACGCCCGCAGGCCTCTGCGTCTCGCCGTTGTAGACGAAACCTCCGCCCGGCGCGGTAACCGTAACGACGGCGGCGGCGATGTCCTCGCGCTCCTTATTGATCGTAACCACGACCACGAGGCTCGTGTCCTTCACGTTCGCCTGCACGGTCGGATACGAATACGTCGCCTCGACAAAATAACTGCGCGTCTTCGATTCGACGGTGTCGGCGGGGGTAAACGTCGCCGAGTAGGTCGGAGTCCTCACGACGGCGTTCCCGATCTTCAGCGTATCCTTCCTAGTAGTGCCCGACGTGGTGTCTATATACCACACGTACGTCACCGTGCCGCCCTTGTACCTATACGTCGTATCCCTGAGACCGTCGGGCGTCTTGCCGGAGGCGCTGTCGGGACGGGTCACGACCGTCCTCAAAGTGAATTCGTCCCCGATGTAGGCGTCGGCCGCCGCCGCGTGCGTTTCGCTTGCCGTCTTATTGGTAACGATGACTTTAGCCGGCTGCGGCTTCTTGATCGTGTACTTGGGAACGGTCGGATTCGTAAGCTCCGTCAGCTGAATGTTATTCCTGTCCAAGAAGTTGTTGCTTCCCGACACGTTCAGCGTAACGACGTAGTCGACGTCGGCGTCGGCGCGGCCCACAGGCAGAGCCGTCACCGCGCCCAAACCGTCCTTAGCGTCATAGTACACCGTGCGCGTGTCGCCCGTGCTCGTGTACTTAGACTGCCAATTGACGTTCCCTATGCCCTGGCCGGCTCCGGTGAAGAACTTGTTCGTCGGAATCGTGTAATCGAAATCCGTCGCGGCCGGATCTTTCCTCAGGATGGTCACGCCCGTCAAAGCGAACGACGCCGTAGCGACGCTGCCGGAGAACGTGTAGTTCCTGCCCAAAGAAGAGCCCGCAGCCGTGGCCGTGTCGAGACGAACCGTCCCGTTCACGACGCGCGTTCCCGCGTTGGCCGCGTCGTAGGTCAAGGCCGTCACAACGTAACCCGAACCGTTCGAGAGATCGTTCGCGTTCACAAGCCCGGAGAACTTCAGGTCGAGATCGGTCAGCCTGGCGGCGTTCACCGTGGTCGTTCCGTCGTAAGTCTTGCCGAGAGCGGTCACCTGTGTGCCGTCCTTTTTCGTCTCGGTAGTGTCCACCCGGATCTCTTTCTTTGTGATGGTGAACGTAAGCTCAAGCGTCCCGGTGTAGTTGTTTATGCCGGAGAACGTCACCTTCGCCGTTCCCGCGTTGGTCAAGTCGCCGTCTTTCCTGTTGAAATCCAAATCGGTTCCGTTCGTTCCGTTGGCGCTGTTGGAAGCCGTGGTGCCGTTAGTGCTCGGTCGCAGACTATAGGCGTTGGCGCCCGTTCCGTCGACCAGCGAGACGGTGGGAACCTTCGTCTTCCCGTCGTACGGCACGGAAGCCGGCGTCAAGCTCTTGACGTTGAGGGCGGAGAGCTGCTTCGGATTCACGGTGAACGTAACCGTGCGCGAACCCTCGTACTTCACCCCGCTCTCGTTCGTGCTGCGGACCACGACCGTCACGTTGTACGTCCCGGCGTCAATCACTCGATGGCCGTCAAGGGGCCAAGGCCTGGCGAGAGTGCCCAATCCCGACGTCTCCGTCGGCGGATCCGCTACAGCGTGTCCGGTGTCCACAAACGCCCTAATTTCCCCGCTTATCTGATTCTGATAAATAACCTTCACAACCGCGAAGGACAGATTCGCACCGCCCGACGCCAGCGCCGGAGACACCGCGTTGGCTCCGGTGTTAGGAGTCGTAAGCTTCATAACGGCCGTCCGGGAGTACTCCGCCGTGCCGTTGTTAACCTGCACGACGTTGGCGGAAGGAAGCGCCGCGACAACCGTCGCGTCCGCGTTAGGCTTCACGGTCACCAAAACGGGCGGCGTCCTCTTGGGCGCGGCCTTCAAACCCTCCGCGCGGACTTCGCAGAAGTAATAGTAAAATCCGGCCTGCAAACTGGTCGGAACCGTGAAAGTAGTCCCGTTCGCGGCGCTGTTGTTGTTGTTAAGCACCTCGATGCCGCCTACTTCGCTGTTCGCGCTGTTGTAATACCATTGATAGGTCAGATCGGATGAGCTTCCGCCCGTGACCGACTCTCCCGAAACGGATATCGTCCCGGTTACGGCGCCGACCACCTGTGCCGCGGAGCCGTTGCTGTAGGTCGCGGTTCCCGGAGTAATGGTAGGACGGGTGGTCACGGCCACCTGTCTTGTCCCCGACTCCCTCATTGCAAGCGAGTCCTTCGTCGCGTCCCCCGGAGATTTCAGGGTCGACCTCACGCGGCAATAGAAGTAATAGGTGCCCACGTCGATATCCGCCGGAATCGCGTAAATGTTCCCGTTGGCGGCGGCCGTCGCCCAGTTGCTGCCCGGAGCCGCGACGTCGGCGTTGGCGGGAGTCGTAGCGCTGCCCGTCGTCTTGAACCACCTATACTCCAACGTATTGTCCCGGCTTCCGGCGGGCGTCACGTTGCTCACGGCGGCCGTAACGGTTATCACGTCCGTAAGGGCCACAGTCCCCTTAACAATGTTCATAACGCTGTTCGGAGTAGGCCCGACCACCGTGATCACGGGAGCGGTGCCGATAAACTTCTTCGCCTTGGCCTTCACGGTTCCGGTCGCGCCGGTCAACGCGGTCTCCGTCGAGCCGGTTTTCAACTTAATAGCGAAGAAATACGTCCCGTCCGTCCCGTTGACGTTGGACGACGTTCCGGCGATCGGCGCGGTCCAACCGCCCACAGGAGCGGCGGCGTCGGCGACGACGAAATCGGGATCGTAACCGCTGGTGAACGTAATCCCGGAAGCGGCGCTGTTCGTAGTCCACCACACTTTAGCCGCGTCGACCTCTTCCCCAGCCTTCGCGACAGCCTGAACCTTCGTAACGTCGGTCAAACCGTCGCCGATCTCCCACTGGCCTTTGAACGCGTTCGACCAAACAAACAAGGGGTTGCCGGGGTTCGGTTTCTCCGTACTCGCGGAGGTGTTGTCTTTGCTCGCGTCGGCGAGCAGATCCCTCCAGCAGGTCACGAACTCGGCGTCGCCGGTCAGGTCTTTGCAAGACGCAGGGGCCCAGGCGGCAGGTTTGGCCTTCAGCTTGACGGCGACAGAACCGTCCGCATCACCAACAGTGTAATCGTAGGTAGCCGTCGTAACTGCGGTCGCCAAATCGGTTCCGTCGATGGTCCAATTCTCCACAACTTTGTTCGGGTCGGTAACCGTAACGGTAAATTTAACGACATCGTTCTTCGTCAACGATTCACCGCCGGAAGTGTATTTCGTACTCCCGTCTGCCAACATAGCGGCAAGCGTATACCCGGTTCCGTCCACGAATGTTATTTTCGTCGTTTGCGCGGACGCAACCCCCGCAAACATCAAAACCCCGGCAATGCCAGCAAGCACCACCGCCGACTTCACAGACTTTAAGAAAGTCATGTGCACTCCTTTCAATAAGGTTATTATTATGTTAGACTCGGTAAAGCCACTCCTACAGCACTTCGAAAAGCTCATGTCCACTCCCTCCTTTTTTTAAAGAATATTATAAGCAACGTTTGTAGTTTTTCTTTAATACAAACCTACTACCTACCTCCCGCTAATTTTGATTTTCTTCCCGCCGCCCACATCAACATCTTTCACGTACGGGTCTCCAGACGCTATTTTCTCCAGCAACTCATATTCTTCCGCGTGTTTATAACTATTCAATATTTTCTTAACGTCGTCACGGGAAAGCCCGATCCATTCATCTAAGAATTTTTCTATTTTCTTTCCATCATCATCGCTAACCGTTATTCTTCCTTTTATATAATCAACCAACGATGTATTTTCATTTTTTATATATCCGATAACAATATTTTTCTTCAAGTTTATCCCATTAGCGTCCAAAAAATCCTGCAACCGTCTGCCACCTTCAATAAACGGGCTATACACTACGGCTTTCAGTTTCTTTTCGTCAATATCAAGCATATCGGAAAGGTACCTCATGATTTTCTTTTTCCAATCATCTTCGATATTCGGATTGTATTTACTTTTTGCCGCATCCGTTAAATGCAAAGGAAACCTTTTACTGTCCATTATTTCCGAAACATGATTGATGTGGGCTTTCAAATACCTAGCGCAATCATCCTCACCTCTCATTTCAGCCATAAGAGCCATAACCGCCGGATAGAAGCAGTCCGTTTCAGAAAAATTAAACGACTCTTCATGAAATTTAAATTCCAACCCCCTATCTAATAAACTTATAAATTCCGGCGAAAGCGTCAAATCAACATATTTATAAATTTTAAACAACTCAGGATAAACCCCTATTTGTTTATCTGCGTCCCGCCGTTTAGCCGACACACCTAAACAACTCTCAAACAAATTATGTAATTTAATAAAATCTTTAAAAAAAGACTCCGTGCCGTAACTTCTGTCTTTAATGTCTATCGTCTTTTTATTTATAAAAGAAAAAACCGTATTAAGCCACCGGACATGGCTTTCTTGTTCCCCAGCCGAATCGCCTGAAACAACAAAATCAATTTCTCCGTTTTTATCATATGTATAATCAATAATCGTTCTAACCATATCCAAATTGCACGTATAGCAGAACGTATGTCTTCCCAACCCTCGCGACAAATGGCCCAACAATAAGACTTCTCTTCTAAAAACACTCTTAATCATACTATTCAGCAAGACCGTCCCGGAATCAAAATATTCGTTCATAAATTTTTTCACATCTAAATTCATTCCTTTAGACTTAAAGGCGATGTCAACATACGTATCCGTGTCCAACCCGAGTTTTCTAAAAACGTTATAAATATTCTCAAGTACGCTTCTCCCCATTCCAGGATGAACATGGACTAAAATATGCAATTTAAACGGGCTTCTCGACTTTCTCAAAAACAACTCTTGCACATATTTTAAAAACAACAGCACCAACGTGCTATCTTTTCCGCCTCCATAGGCTAACAAAACGTCAAGGTCATTCACTTCCCTTTTTCTTTCAACCGCCTCTCCGTCCAATATTTTCATCACAGCTCTCGCCGATTGAGCAAATAGACTTCCCACCCCCAAATAACCGTCGCAAAGAGCACACACGTCACTCGGTTTGTTATAAAACTCGCCAAACGACAGGTTAAAGAACTTTACTTTATTCTTTTGTTCTAATTTAATTCCAGAAACAACGCTTTTCTTCATATTTGCGTCATTTCTTATTGCATATTGCAATAAAATATCATCCGTCGAAAAGAATAGAATAGGGTGCATATGGTCAACTTCTTCCACCGCGTCGTCACCCCACTCACGCCTAACGATATTTATTATATGCAACGCTTGGGATTCCCACTTATCAATCAACTTTTGTCTTTTCGCCGCCTCTTCTTCGATGACCTCTGCCCAATAACTATGGTACTCATGGCGTTTAAGAGCATTATAACATATAACCCTCACATCCACGTTATAATTACCCTTCTCCACAATCTTTTCCAACAAGTATTTATAAGTGCCAACGTTCGACCCGTCAGAACCTCCATGTGAACCTTCCCGCTCCACGTCGTACAATTCTGGAGCCGAAATATTACCAAAGGCCGGAGTAAACGACAAAATATGCAAGTGTTTCTTTTCATCCCCGACGTAATCCAATATTTTTTTCATTTCACTCGTCATTTCATTGTGCAACTTCACAAAACCATCAATCTCATGAAATTCTTTCCACTTTTTATTTTTAGTATCCACCCATAAAGCCACCAAAATGCCAACAATTCCGATCAATAAGCCCACAAATGTCATAACAAACATGACATTTTCCTTAACATTGCCTGATATCTCCAAAATTGTACATCCGGCAACAAATATTGCAACCGCGACCAATAACATAATACAGAAAACATTGGATTTTAATCCATTCATGATCTCTCTCCAGTTTCAACATTATGATTCAAAAAAGGCAAAAAACACCCTAGGCCACGGTCGTAGCACTCTATGCGTCCCAGCCTCTCCCTAAATCGGCTTCCGCCGACCTTAGTTAGGAACTATTAACGCTCGATGTTTTGATAACGCTCACGGGTTTTCTCCTTTTATCTTTTAATTTGTTTTAATCCTATAATCTGTTTTTTTATCCTATCATCCTAATTCAGACGTTTTTTTCCCATTTTCAACGTCTTTCCCCAACATTCCGCGACCATTCCATCATCACGCGTCAGGCCGCTTCGACTTCGCTCAGCGACCTTTCGGGCGTGTGTCGGCTCATCTACGATGGCCGGCTTGGTTTTCAACCCCGCATTCCGGCGAACACTCCCTCGAACGGCACCCGAAAGCTCCCTGAGCGAAGTCGAAGGGAGCTGACGCAAGACAATGGGGCGCAATTCTTGCGCCAGGCCGCTTCGACTTCGCTCAGCGACCTTTTTCCTCGAACTCACCCGAACGGTCGCTGAGCGGAGTCGAAGCGACCGGGCGCCGGACCGAGCGGCTGTCGTTCGCGCACCCCGCCAACTCCGGCAGTTTCCCGTACTGTCTGTCGATCAGCGCCTTTTTCTTCGCCCGGCTCCATCCTTGCACCTGTTTTTCGCGATAGAACGCTTCGTCTATTCTGCTATATTCCTCGACGTAGACCAGTTCCACCGGCAGATGTTTGCCGGTGAAGTTGGCTCCTTCGCCGTTGCGGTGCTGGGCAAGGCGGCGTTCTAAGTTTTTGGTGCTTCCGGTGTAATAGCTGCCGTCGGCGCATTTCAGGATGTACATGAAGCTGGTCATTTTCGGCTCCTTGTCTTGCGTCAGGGTGACGAGACGCAAGTCTTGCGTCAGCTCCCTTCGACTTCGCTCAGGGAGCTTTCGAGGGGGTGTCGGCTCATATACAACAGCCGACCGGGTTTTCAACCCCGTTTTCCGGCGAACACTCCGCTGACACACGACCGAGCGGTCGCTGAGCGAAGTCGAAGCGGCCGGACGCAGGGCGACGAGGCGCAACTCTTGCGTCAGGTCAGTTGGCTTACGCCGAGATAAACAAGTTCGACTTCGCTCAATGACCTTTTCCAGACCCTCCCCCCCAGTAAGAGTCCTTATATTACTATTATTATGTGTTTTAGTATTATTAACGCAGTGGGCGGCGACGGCAAAGGCGCGGCCGTCGGCGGTGTCAATACCGTCGAAATAGCGGTCAAAACGGGTGAAATCGGTCGAATTTTGGGTAAAAAGGGTGTTCAGGCCCCGATCGTCGGACGCTGTTTTTAGCGTTTGGAGCCCCTTTGAAGGGTGATTTACGTGATTTTTACTGCTTCCCCAAAATTCAAAAGCTTTGTTTTTGGGGTTTAGTTGTGTGTCAGCGTCCCTGGGGGGGGGGGGGGGGGGGGACGGCACGGCGTTCAGGGTGTTAGGCGCGGCGAAAGCGGGCGACGGGGCGGGCGCAGCAACGGGTGTCCGGCGGCTGAGGGCTGCCGGGGCGTTAAGGTCGGTTATTTGGTTCATCGTTCCCATCGTCATAGCTTAAGTATCCCCGATTGATCGGTTTCGCGCGTTTTGGATACGGTACTGTCTACATCCATACCGGTTTGACCCGGTCTTGCTGTCTATCTATACTATATTATATAGGTACTATCTATAATCAGTCCAAAAACCGTCCCCCGGAACCTCCAACATACTAATATACTATTCCGCGGGCGGATATGTTACTTTTTTTAAAAAAAAATTGCTTGATCTTGCGCCAGGTCATTTGGCTTCGCCGAGATAAACAAGTTCGACTTCGCTCAATGACCTTTCGGTTGCGTTCCGGTGGCTGAGTGAAGCCGAAGCCCGACTTCGCTCAGCGACCTTTCGGGCGCGCGTCAGCTTGTCTACGACGGCCGGTCGGGTTTTCAACCCTGTTTTCCAATGAACACTCCCTCAAACGGCACCCGAGCGGTCACTGAGCGCCTGCCCTGAGCGAAGTCGAAGGGAAGTCGAAGTGACCGGACACCGTATTCCGGTAATCTATACAAAAATAATTCATGGGAGATCGGATGTCAAATTTTTTTTATTTTTTTAATCTTGCAATCCTAATAAAAAAAAGGGGCGTTGCGCGCAACGCCCCTGCAATATAATATACGTAGGCGGTCATTACTTCGACGCCTGCTCCACCGCCACCGCGACCGCCACCGAGGCGCCGACCATGGGGTTGTTGCCCATGCCGAGGAAGCCCATCATCTCGACGTGCGCGGGCACGGACGACGAGCCGGCGAACTGGGCGTCGGAGTGCATGCGGCCCATGGTGTCGGTCATGCCGTAGGAGGCGGGGCCGGCGGCCATGTTGTCGGGGTGGAGGGTGCGGCCGGTGCCGCCGCCGGAGGCTACGGAGAAGTATTTTTTGCCCTTCTCCATGCACTCTTTCTTGTACGTTCCGGCCACGGGGTGCTGGAAGCGCGTGGGGTTGGTCGAGTTTCCGGTGATGGAGACGTCGACCCCCTCCGCCCAGTTGATGGCCACGCCCTCGCGGACGTCGTCGGCGCCGTAGCACCTCACGGCGGCCCTCGCGCCCTCGCTGTACTTGATCTCCTTGACCACGTTCAGCTTGCTCGTGTAGTAGTCGAACTTCGTCTGGACGTAGGTGAAGCCGTTGATCCTCGAAATGATCTGGGCGGCGTCCTTGCCGAGGCCGTTGAGGATCACCTTGAGCGGGGTCTTGCGGGCCTTGTTGGCGCTCTTGGCCAAGCCTATCGCGCCCTCGGCGGCGGCGAAGGACTCGTGGCCGGCCAAGAAGGCGAAGCACTTCGTCTCCTCTTCGAGCAGCATGGAGGCCAAGTTGCCGTGGCCGAGGCCGACCTTGCGGTCGTCGGCGACGGAGCCGGGGATGCAGAAGGCCTGCATGCCCTCGCCGAGCGTCTTGGCTATCTCGCTCGCCTTCTTCTCGCCCTTCTTGAACGCAATCGCCGCGCCCAATATGTAGGCCCAGCAGGCGTTCTCGAAGCAGATGGTCTGAATGCCTTTGACGATGTTGTACGCGTCCACGCCGCGATCCTCGCAGAGTTTGCGCGCCTCTTCCAGACTGCCCAAGCCGTACTTTTTGAGCACGGGGGTGATCTGGTCAATCCTTCTCTCGTAACTTTCGAATAGAGCCATTTTCGTTATCGCCTCCGTTTATTCGTGTCTGGGGTTAATGTGTTTGACCGCGCCGTCCTCTTCCTTGAACCTGCCGTAAGTGCCGGTGGCCTTAGCTATGGCCTCTTTGGGGTCGACGCCCTTGCTTACGGATTCCATCACCTTGCCGAGGTTGACGAACTCGTAGCCGATGACGAGGTCTTCCTTGTCTAAGGCTAAGCGGGTGACGAAGCCTTCGGCCATTTCGAGGTAGCGGACGCCTTTGGCGACCGTCCCGTACATGGTTCCGATCTGGGAGCGGAGGCCTTTGCCGAGGTCTTCGAGCCCCGCGCCGATGGGCAGGCCGCCCTCGGAGAAGGCCGTCTGGGTGCGTCCGTAGGCGATCTGGAGGAAGAGTTCGCGCATCGCCGTGTTGATGGCGTCGCATACGAGGTCGGTGTTGAGGGCCTCGAGGATGGTCTTGCCGGAGAGGATCTCGGCGGCCATGGCGGCGGAGTGGGTCATGCCCGAACAGCCGATGGTCTCGACGAGGGCCTCCTGGATCACGCCGTCCTTGACGTTGAGGGTGAGCTTGCAGCACCCTTGCTGCGGGGCGCACCAGCCGATGCCGTGGGTTAGGCCCGATATCTCCTTGATCTCCTTAGCCTGCACCCACTTTCCCTCTTCCGGGATGGGGGCCGGCCCATGGTCCGCGCCTTTGGCGACGCGGCACATGTGTTCTACTTCGGCGGAATAGATCATGCGGTTCTCCTGA
>Ga0268262_10005207_pt1 | contig 12990 bp, 11 predicted proteins | sample TergutNc150P3_FD_190354 | JGI IMG/M metagenome (GOLD analysis project Ga0268262, IMG submission 190354) | Nasutitermes corniger P3 segment gut microbial community from laboratory colony in Florida, USA - Nc150 P3 (SPAdes) (version 2) | ecosystem: Host-associated > Arthropoda: Insects >... | reverse complement strand
TTTTTTTCTGAAAAACGGGTTTTGTATTGTTTTTTTTTGTATCTTTGCATTTCGTTGAAAAAACAGGGTGCCATAGCTCAGCAGGTAGAGCGTCGGACTGAAAATCCGCAGGTCACTGGTTCAATTCCAGTTGGCACCACGAAATGAAAAAGCAGCCTTTGAGGGCTGTTTTTTTATTGGTAAAATTAACGCCGTTATAATCTATAACATTAAAAAAAAGTTGCCCATTACTGAGCAACCGTTTTATGAAAAAGACTATTATATTAGGATAATAGTTGTTAAAGCAAATTATTTATATTCGTAATAAGTAGTATCCATAATATTGAGCGGCGATATTTTCTTAATTACCTCAATTGGGAACTTCTTATCATTGTATTGATATTTATAGTCATAGGTAACGGGGTTGTCTTTATTGCCGTTTACAGCGTATGTCGCGGTAATTTGGGTTGGGTTATTTTTGTAGAAAGGCGTTTCTGCATCTCCATTCGTTCCATTATCTATAAGCAACGGATTGCTTGCATAAAAAGGAGATTTATTTTCATCATACGAATTGTAAACATACACTCTTTCTATGTTATTTTTGCCTTGCGTATAGGATATTTTCCATTCTTTAAGATTATCCTTTTCGTAGGTCATTTCATGTGTAATTACCTTGTCTTCATTTGCTTTCTGCATAGTAACCGTATTGAGCATTTTTTGCGTCTCTTCCAATATCATGGACGGGATAAACGCTGCAACAAATTCATTTCCAACACTTCCCATTGATTGGGCATTGGCATTGGCGTAGATTGTTTCCACTATCTTCGATACTTTTTTCTTGTCGTAAGTGAAAGCTACTGTCTTTTTCTTTTCCTTACTCGCACTGTCATAAATGTCTATTTTATCATAGAATTTACCATTGTAGGTAACTTCTGCGTAAGTAGCACCATAAATGGTGCTCATTTCCATTTTTGACAACTGCTTTTTCGTGTAAGAATAAACCGTGATGGCATCGGGATGACACCACATTTTGGTAAGCAGGTTTTCGTCCCACGTCCACTCTTGGTCTAAACGTTTTTCGCCGTTGAATGACACATAGACTTTACTAATTTTATTTTTCGGGTTAAACACCCCTTCTTTTTTGCAGTTAGTAAAAACTGCCGAAACCAATAACAACGATAACGTTGTGTACAAAATTTTCCTCATAAAAAACTTATTTAAAATTAAACATTTGCAAAGATACAATTTTTTATTGAAATAAAACTCGAAAAATGGAAAAAAGATGTGATTTTTTTATTTTTTTTTATCTGCCATAAAACAGCAATAAAAATGAAACACAAATTACGCTGTAATTACCTCATACACAAGCCCCGATACACACAATATTTACAATTCCCCGTCAATTCCGTTCTATCAAAAGTTTTTCCAGCATCCAGCATATTCGACAACGTTTGTTGCAACAGCATTTCAAATTCCGCCAACATTTCCGCCCTAATCTGCGTATTGCCGTCAATCGAAAGCAAATGCACGGCGTTTAACTTTCTAAAATACACAATTTCAGCCTCTATCGGCAGCGTTTTGTATTCCAAGTGATAGAGATAGGCGTAGAAAAACAATTGCAGCGCCTCCCCATGTTCGCCGTCAAATAGGGATTGTATATCTTTTATTTTTAATGCTTTATCATTTGAAACACCTGTTTTGTAATCCACAATCCGTTTTATTCCCTGTACGGCATCTATCCTGTCTATCACGCCTTTAAGAGTCAGCGGACGGTTGAGTGCGGAAACAAAAATTTCTTTTTCAATCACCTGTTCCGTTTTTTCAATAAAAACCTGTTCCGTTTTCTTCTGCATCACATTCAGATAATTGCGGATATAACGCACAATCACTTGAAAAACAAGGTGATTTTTCTCATACCGCAAATCGTCCGCTTTCAAATTCCAGTTGCCGTTGCAGATAATCTGTGTGGCAAATTCGTTCAATTCTTCATTGCTTATCGGGTGGAAACTGCCGTTTTTCACCAATTTTTCTAAAACGCGGTGGATTATCGTCCCCATATCCTTATTTTGCAGAATATCCTCATTTTCAAGCAGATTTGTTTCGTCCAAACCCAAAATGTAGCGGAAATAAAACAGCACCCCGCACCGCAAATAAGTAGTAATGGACGATGCCGAAAACTTTTGCAGTCGCTCGGAAGCAAGCATCTGCTCGTTTTTCTGTATCGTAAACGGTTTTTCTGTTTCCATTTTCAGCGGTGGATAAGTCCAAATTTCATCTGTAATTTCAACATTATCAAACTCTTGCAATTCCGTTTTCAACTGATAGAGGAAACGGCTTTTTTCCGCATTGCCGTTTTTGGTGTCCAGACTGTACAGCAAATAAACCTGCTTTGCCCGTTGCAGCAAACGGTAAAAATGATAGGACGAAATGGCATCTTTGCCTTTGTAAGTCGGCAAACCGTAATACTGTTTCACATCGTAAGGGATAAACGACTGGGTGGTTTTGCCCGCAGGAATTACCCCCTCATTGACGGAAAGCATGATAAGGTTCTCAAAATCAAGCGTCCGCGTTTCCAGCAGTCCCAAAATTTGCAATCCTTCCGCTGCCGTCTCGCTGTCGAAAGAGAGGCTGACTTCGGAAAGGTAGGTCTCAAACAAAAAACGTAAGGAAGTGATGTCGTGAGTGGTCAGATTTTGCAATACATCTTGCAGTTTCTCAATGTGTTGCCTTAAAACAGAAAGCGTTTCCGTTTCCGCTGAATTTAATTGCCCGTCCTGTTCAATCTGTTCAAGCAACTGTTGCAGATGACAGCAAATTTGCGTATTTTCACCGTAAAACAAATTCATTAACAGCGTTTTCCACCTATCTGGAAGCGGTTGGAACAATGCGGTTGCGTCTTCCAATTCATAAAATAATTTATTGTTAATCAGTATCTTATTGGAAATATCTGTTTTTTTGTTCAGAATATCAGCAATATGCGGATTGTTGAAAAAAGCAAACAAATCTTTGTAATACACCCGATTTTGGCGGTTGTTTTGGGCATTGGCGGTAAATTTCACCTTGTTTTCCAGTCCGATAAACAAATCACGAAGTAACTGAAACAGAACAGTTTGCTTAATCGGATAACCCATTGTGATATTCGCCTTTTCGGTATCGATGGCGTGCAAAATGGGCAACAGCAAAGTTTCGTCAATGGGGACGACCGCCGTAGAAGTCAGCGCGGGATTGTCCTTTTTCAAAGTTTCCAGCAAACCGTGCAGGGCTTTCGCCTGCATAAGTGCCTGAGGCATACCGATTAAATGTATTTTCTTGGGGCTTTCCCTGTAATAATTTCCCGTCAACGGCAGGGATTTTACATCAAAAATTTCCTTCTGCACCTCCCGAATAAACTGTCCCGCCTCATGTCCCTGATTTTCAACGTAAAAACGGTCTGCATCTATCAGATAATCCAAGGCATCTATCTGGCGAAGATACTCCACTATCAACTGTTCTACCCGCGATAAAGCGTTGAAACCCAAAAAGATATATTTTTTGTAAGGCTGTTTTGAGAAACAGGCAGTCAGATTTTTGGCAACTTCTCTGTAAATCAAACCTTGATAACCTTTTTTATCCTGCAACAACTGCGAAGTGAAACGGGTGTAATATTCTCCTAATTCTCTGAAAAACAACAGATAATTCCGTTGAAAAGGCGACAATTCCTCCTGTGTCTTCCCAAAGAAACTCAACTGCTTGATTTCTGCCAAAGAAGAAAACAGCACAGGGGCATCTACCAAATAGGCATCAATATCATTGAAATCGCTCAACATGATTTGGGCTTTGGCGGCGAACTCGTGCAGGGGCAGTTGTTCGTCCACATTTTTTTCTTTATTCAACTGATTATAAACATTATACAGTGTTAGCAACTGTTCTTCGGTACTGATGCTTTCCAAATCGGTAAGCGAAAGCAAAAAATCTTCTATCGAGAAAAATGCGGGCGGCAAAAAGGCTTTTCCATGCACTGCCGCAAGGGCTTTCTTCAAAAAGACAATGCTTCGGCGGTTGGGGACTATCACGCAGTTTTCGCTCAACTGGCTGCCGTATTGCCGATACATGTATTCGGCGGATTGAAAAAGGAATGTGTTCATTTTAAATCTTGCTTCTCAATGTATAATTACTTTCTAAACAATGTGTTTCTTTTATTCTCCCGTGTTATTCCGCCAATCTGCATAATAAAACCACTGTGTTTGATTGATTTTCATTTTTTTTATAATTCTCTTTGGTGGAGTTATCCATTTTTTTGTTTTCGCATCATATCTCTCATACCCATTATTGTCATAGTAAATAATCCCTTTTTTATCGCAAGTTTCAATAACTTTTACTTTTATCAAAAATTTTTCTTCATTTCTTTCTATTATTATGCCTCTTGCAATACAAATATAACCATCATAATATTTATCTTTTTGTTCTTTACTAACAAAACCTTTATTGTACAGAAATTCGAGTGTATCGCCAATTTGATATGTGGAAAACTTATCTTGTTCTTTTTTAAGTTCTTTTTTTTCTGTCTCTTCCCAATAATCTTGATAGTGTTTAACTTGTTCTTCAAGTTTTATTTCCTTGTCATTTAAATATCTGTGAAAACTGTGAACAATAATGCCTGACATATGGTCTGGGTGAGAAATACCTAAATCATTAAAATATTTTGAAAGTCGTGAACCGCCCCATAATTGCCAATTATTTCTTATCGACATTCCAAAACCAAAATGAGCATTACACGAAAATTCTTCTTCTGTCCAATTTTTTATTTTTGTTTTCGTACTGTCATGCCAAAATGAATTTATTTGAATAAAACAATCTTCTAAATCTTTGGGAATATAAACACCTCTTAATGTGTCTGTTGTTTTTCTGTTTTTATCTTCTTCACTCCATTTTTTTTCAAGTTCCAAATATGGTTTTAAAAGCAATGCTTCGTTAATAGGTTCATTTGATAAGTGTTTTTTGTAATTTTCTAAAATGATTTTTTGTTTAAACTTAAAGTTATTAATTCCTTTCTGTGTAAAATATTTATTAATCCCTGATTTTTTATCGTCAAGCCAACTATCAATAATCCTAATTTTTTTATCCCAATTTATCAGATTTTCATTTTCTGTTATCTTAACAAGATTTTTCAAACCAGCAAGACTATCTTCGTCTAAAAACTTAATTGTTTGCTGTAGATTTTTGGGCGTTTTTTTCTGTCCAAACGAATTTGTGAATGTTAAACAAATAAAACCAAATATTAATAATACTACTCTCATTATTTTATTTTTTATTTTCTCTGCGGTATGCTTTTATTTCATTCATAACATCGGCATCAGACAAATTATTTTCCAAAGCAAGACTATCCCCAAGCGAAAATATTTCTTGCCAATTCTGTTTGCGGGCAATATACATTTTGGTTGCCTCAAGAATAATATCCGTTCGAGAACAAACTTTTTTATCAACAAAACGGTCAATCTGCTGCAACAAATCTGCTTGAAACGGTACTTTTACAATTGCTACTGACATAATTTTTATTTTAAAATATTATCTATTAACGAAAAACTGATATAAATATTGCAAAAATCACTCTTTATTTTTACTATCCATAAATATAGTTACAGGTCCATCATTTACCAATTCCACCTGCATATCCGCCCCGAAAACGCCCGTTTGCACTTCCAACTGCGTTTCTCTCCGCAGGCAAGACAGAAACTGTTCATACAAGGGCGCTGAAATTTCCGCAACCGCCGACCGTATATACGAGGGACGATTGCCCTTTTTCGTAGAAGCATGCAAGGTGAACTGGCTCACAACCAGACAACTGCCCCCTGTATCGCAAATGGACAGGTTCATCACCCTCTGTGCATCATTGAAAATCCGCAAACGGGATATTTTTCCGCATAACCAGTCTATATCTTCCTGATTATCTGCAGCTTCAATGCCCAACAACAGCAACAAACCTGCTCCTATCGAAGCATGATTTTTCCCATTAATCCAAACCTCCGCCTTTTTTACCCGCTGAATAAGTACTCTCATAATAATTTAAAAATTTAAGGTTTAAAAATTTAAAGTTATGTATATCCTCAACTTCATATATTTATAATTTTCAACTTTCAATTCTCAATTTTCAATTAATTTCAAGTATTTGTCCAAAACGTTTTTCCCCGCCGTGTAGGGATTGATTTTTTTATCCGTAATCTGCTGTTGCAGTTGTTCGATGGCTTGTTTCACCTGCGGATTTTCGTAAAAATTATCCAGCAATTCCTCCTGCATGAAAGCGTTAAACCGTTCTTTGAGTTGCCGTACCCGATTTTGTTCAAAGAAACCGCTTTGGGTGGTCTGTTGCTTGTACTGGTTGATAATCTGCCATATCTCGTCCATGCCGCTTTTGTAGAGCGCCGATGCCAAAATCACAGGCGGTTTCCAGTCCGATTGCGCGGGCGGAAACAACCGCAACGCACTGGTCAGTTGTATGCGGGTGAGTTCGGCTTTCTTTACATTGTCGCCGTCCGCCTTGTTGATAACAATGGCATCTGCCATTTCCATGATGCCGCGTTTGATGCCTTGCAGTTCGTCGCCCGCCCCCGAAATCATGAGCAGCAGAAAGAAATCCACCATGTTGTGTACTGCCGTTTCCGACTGTCCGACCCCCACCGTTTCGATAAAAATCACATCGTAACCCGCAGCTTCACAGAGAATTAGCGTTTCCGCCGTTTTGCGCGCCACCCCGCCCAGCGAACAGGCAGAGGGCGAGGGACGAATAAACGCATGGGCATCAACCGACAGTTCTTCCATGCGGGTTTTGTCGCCCAAGATGCTTCCTTTTGAGCGTTCGCTGCTGGGGTCTATCGCCAAGACGGCTAATTTATGTCCGCGTTCGGTCAGGTGCTTGCCAAAGGCTTCGATAAAGGTGCTTTTTCCTGCCCCCGGGACACCCGTTATCCCAATCCGAACTGATTTTCCCGAATGCGGAATGCAAGCCTCCAAGATAGATTGCGCCAAATCGTGATGTTTTTGCAAACTGCTTTCTATCAATGTGATAGCCTTGCTCAATATCATTTTGTTGCCCGATAATATTCCCTCAATGTATTCCCGCTCGCTCAAAACGGCTGTGCGTTTGACCTGCGAAAAATCAAAATACGGATTTACCTGTGCAGGCTGTTCTATTCCGTCCTGTATCTGTAAGGCTGATTTGTAATTATCTTTCATTCGTTTTTCAGTTCGTTTATTAGGTCTTCGATTTCTTTTTGTAGTTTTTCGTCAAGTGTTACGCGTTTTTTTTCAAATCGAGCCAACGCTGCCAATTTTTTCCCAATATCAACAAGTTTACTCATTTTGCTTTCTTCAGACGGCGACCATACCATGCCTGTTTTTAACCTATCGTTGATTTTTACAGAAAAATAATAATCTGCTCGGTCGAATTTTTTAATTTCTTTTTCTGAAAATCTAACTTGTGAAATTGCTATGTCAAAAAGAGATTTTATTAAATCAACAGCAGTTTTGTCAATTTCGGTTTTAAACTTATCCATTTTGTGTTCTGTCAATTTTCCATTCTGCCAAACTAATTTTCTGAAAAAGCGATAAGTTATGTAATATTTGTTTTTATCTATATCAAATTCTATATCAAAAACCTCTTTCAACTCTTTTGAACTTTCGCCATGAAATCTAATCTCTGGACTATCTGTTAGTCCTCTGAATAGAATTTTACGTATCTCAAAATAGTATTCAAATTGAGGGTCATAAATATCATAAATTCTACTAACGGGTTCTAAATGGTCGTCCTTACTTTGTGCCTTTGTAATTCCCTGCAAGCACAAAAGCATGAATGTTACTGCTAATAAATGTATTCTCTTCATTTTAATATTGTTTTAAATTGGATATGCAAAGATAGCATTTTTAATTGAAAATTGAAAGTTGAAAATTATAGGAATAGGGTACAAGTTTTAAGAAAATCACATAAATCAAAGTTTAGACAAAAGAGATTTTTGCCTTCGCAGAAATGACAGCGAGGAAAAATAATTTTCAATTTTCAACTTTCAATTAATATTTTGTAGCCAGCCACCGTGATAAAAAAACATCGTATATTTGATAGACAGGTTTTTCCGCCAGCCAATTTTCAAGTATCAATTCCTTATCAATCAATGCTTTGAGTATTCTTCTTGAATTTGCGGGTGTCCCGATATTGTATTTTGCAATAAATTTTTGGGCGGTAACCTGCGAGACGGCATCTTCTTTTGCAACCGCAATCAGATAATTCCACTGGTCAGGGGTAAGCAATTGCCTGTACTGGAAAAAGTACGATTCGCTTTCTTTCAAAATCGCAGCCATTGCACTTCTAACTGTGTTAATATCAATGTTGTTCGTTTTCGTTGCGAAAATGTAATTGCACAGATTTTGCGTGTAAAAAGTGTGTATTTTCGTCAAATCCAAAATAGCGGTCAGTGCTTCATTTTTGATATGTTTTTTATGGGTTTCAAAATGATGTCGGATAAACTTCTCATATTCAGCACTTTCTATTTTGTCCAAGTACAGCAAACGCGTACAGGCAAAAAACGGGCGTTTGGCATGGGTAAACATTTCCGTCATCATGGATTTGTTGCTTCCGCAGAAAATAAACTGTATGTTTTTCAACTGCTGGATATGCGTTCTTAACAGGGCTTCCACATTTTTTTCGGGATATTCGCAAATTTGCTGAAACTCGTCAATAGCAATGACAATCGGGGTGTTTTGTTCTTCGAGGAAGGCAAAAAGTCCCTGCAAAGTATAAACAATTTCCTGCGGCGAATGGTATTCTATTTGAATTTGCGGTACGCCCGTAAACGGGTCGAACGAAATTAATGGTCTCAAGCCTTTGAGCATTTTCATAAATTTTTTGCCAATGGTTGTTTTTTCTGGAAATTTTAATAGAATTGCCTCCGCCATTAACTTAATAAAATCATGCAAAGAACGGGAAGAAAATATGTCAACATAGATAGATTGTACGTCATTTTCAACCAAAAGTTCGTCAAAATAACGCATAATAAGACCCGATTTTCCCATTTTTCGAGGGGAAATAAGGGTTGTATTGCTCCCGTTTTTCACGTTTCGGTGCAATGTTTTCAGTTCTTGCTGCCTGTCACAAAAATACTCTTTCGATATGTAACCCTCTATTAAAAAAGGATTTAAGTTTTTATTCATGCTGTTTATATTTTTTAATGTAACGATTATTCCATAAAAATATTATCTGTTTTAGATTATCCATTTTAGATTATCTGTTTTGGATAATCTAAAATAGATAACTTTTTGTATAATAAATCTCCCACCATCTCATTCCTTAAATCTTTAAATCTTTAAATCTTTAAATATCTAAATATCAATCCCCAAATCCTCATCAACCATATTGGGCAAAGTAACTTTCAGATTGGGATTTTGCTCCATTGCCCGTTTGATAGCAAACACCGCCTCCTTATTCCTCGCCCAAGAACGACGGGAAATACCGTTGTTCACGTCCCAGAAGAGCATCATTTCCAAGTTTTTATCTGCCGTTTCGCTGCCGTCAAGCACCATGCCGAAACCGCCGTTAATCACTTCTCCCCAGCCTACGCCGCCGCCGTTGTGAATGCTTACCCAAGTCGCACCCCGAAAGGCATCGCCTATCACATTTTGTATTGCCATATCCGCCGTGAACGCCGAGCCGTCATAGATATTTGAGGTTTCTCTGTAAGGGGAATCTGTACCTGACACGTCGTGGTGGTCTCTTCCCAGTACGATTGGGGCGGAAATCCTGCCTTCCCGTATCGCCTTGTTGAAAGCGGCGGCAATGCGTATGCGTCCCTGTGCATCGGCGTACAGAATGCGTGCCTGCGAACCGACTACCAGACGGTTTTCTTTCGCACCCTTTATCCACTGAATATTATCCCGCATCTGCTGCTGAATTTCCGCAGGGGAATTTTGGGCTAAATCTTCCAAGACTTCCATTGCCAGACGGTCGCTCTTTTCCAAATCTTCCGCCTTGGAAGAGGTACACACCCAGCGGAAAGGTCCAAAACCGTAATCAAAACACATGGGACCCATAATATCCTGAACGTATGACGGATAACGAAATTTTGTTTTGTCCGCATTCATAATATCCGCACCTGCACGGCTTGCTTCCAGCAAAAACGCATTTCCGTAATCGAAGAAATACATTCCCCTGTCTGTCAAGCGGTTGATAGCCGTTGCATGACGGCGCAAGGTTTCCTGCACCTTTTCCTTGAACAGCGCAGGATTTGCCGACATCATGGCGTTGGCTTCCTCAAAGGTCATGCCCGCAGGATAATAACCGCCTGCATACGGATTGTGCAAAGAAGTCTGGTCTGACCCCAAATCTACCTGTATGTTGTTGTCTGCCAGATATTCCCACAAATCAACCACATTTCCCTGATAGGCAAAAGAAACAACTTCTTTATTGTTCCGTGCTTTTTCTACTCTGTCAATCAACTGTTTAAGGTTGCTGTACACTTCGTCCACCCAGCCTTGCGAATGGCGGGTATGTGTGGCTTTGGGGTTGATTTCGGCGGTGATGGACACACAGCCCGCAATATTGCCCGCTTTGGGTTGCGCCCCGCTCATTCCGCCCAGACCTGCCGTTACAAACAGTTTTCCGCCCAATCCCTCATTACTGATTTTCCGTCCCGCATTCAAAACGGTAATGGTTGTTCCGTGTACGATGCCCTGAGGTCCAATGTACATGTACGAGCCTGCGGTCATCTGTCCGTATTGCGTAACTCCCAGAGCGTTAAAGCGTTCCCAATCGTCTGGTTTGGAGTAATTGGGTATCATCATGCCGTTGGTAACGATTACGCGGGGGGCATTTTTGTGGGACGGATACAAGCCCATCGGGTGTCCGCTGTACATGACCAAAGTCTGCTCGTCGGTCATTTCCGCCAGATATTGCATGGTGAGCAAATATTGCGCCCAATTTTGAAACACCGCCCCGTTTCCGCCGTAGGTAATCAACTCGTGCGGGTGCTGTGCGACGGCATAATCCAAATTGTTCTGTATCATCAACATAATGGCGGCAGCCTGTTTGCTTTTGGCGGGATATTCGTCAATGGGACGGGCATACATTTTGTAGGTCGGACGGAAACGGTACATGTAAATTCTGCCGTAATCGTGCAATTCCTGTGCAAATTCTTTTGCCAAAACGGCATGATGTTTCGGGTCAAAATAACGCAGGGCATTGCGTACTGCCAATTTTTTTTCGTCCGCGGTTAAAATGTCTTTCCGCTTGGGAGCATGGTTAATCTCAAAATCATACGCCTGTTTTTCAGGTAATTCCGCTGGTATTCCCGCCAATATGGCTTTTTGAAAATCGTTCATTTTAAATTATATCTTTGATTTAGTGTTATTTTAGTGATTTTTTGAAGATTTTTACGTAAATACAAAGATACAATTTTTTTTTGAACCAAAACTTTTTGAACATCTCATTTCACAACTACCTTCCGCACAGGCAAATAAGCAGGCGGCAACGTAATGCAAAACACAATCGCAAAAATCAAAAGAATATCCGTAATCCGAATTTCCACAGGATAGGCATCTAAAATATAACCGCCTTCGCCGAAGCCAATAAACTGAAAATGAGTTTGTAAGAAACAAAACAGCAAACCCAGCACAAACCCTATCAGCGTACCCGAAACGGAAATGAGAAAACCCTCGTACAAAAAAATCCTGCGTATCGTTTTCGCATCTGCCCCCATGCTGTTTAAAATATGCACGTCCTGTTTTTTCTCTAAAATGAGTATGGCGATAATGCCCACCATGTTGAACGAGGCGATGAGAAGAATGAAAGACAAAATCGCGTAAATACTCCATTTTTCGGACTGCATCACCTTGTATATCATGGCTTCCTGCTGATACGCATTTTTTACAAAATAGTTGTCGCCCAACAGTTGAGACAGTTTTTCCTGCACCTTGCCAATATCCGCCTTTGATTTGCAACGGATTTCCAATGAGGTATAACCCGATTGATAACCAAGCAATTGCTGTGCAAAATCAAACGGCACAAACACATATTCATTATCGTAACTTGTATAGGAATAGAAAAATCCAGCAGGCGTAATCACTTCAGAATTAAGTGCTTCAATCGACATGACTGCATTCCCTTTTTTTGTTCTGTCGGGATAATAGACTTTCAGGCTGTTGCTTACCATTTCCGAGACGGGACAATTTAAAGCCGCCGCCACGCCCCCACCCAACACCGCCAAAGGAAAATCGCGGTTGCCCAAGGCAAATTCGCCCTTGTAAACAATGGTATCTAAACGGCTCATGCGCTGGTAATCCAGATTTACGCCTTTTATCTTGGCAACAGATTGTTGCTCATTGTACACAAACACAACCACATCGGACAGAACGGGAGACAGATATTCCACCTTTTCCCAAGAAGCAATTTTTTGCAGGTCAATGGCATTTTCCACGATGATTTTCCCCTGTTTGGGCGTGATTTCAATATCGGGATTAAAGGTGTTGAGCGAACTTTCCACCAGACTTTGCAGCCCGTTGAAAATGGACAGGACAATGAACAGCGCCCCCGTAGCAATGGTCGTCCCCACCAGCGATACAATTGAAATGATATTGATGATGTTGTGCGATTTTTTCGCAAACAAATACCGTTTGGCGATAAAAAGGCTTACATTCATTGTTTGAGCAGATTATCAATATTTTCAATGTAATCCAGCGTTTCGTCCAACACAAAAAGGATTTCGGGGACTATCCGCAATTGATGTTTGATGCGTTGTCCGAGTTTGAAACGCAGTTCTTTTTTGCTGTTGTTCAAGGCGTTCAATACTGCCTGTTTGTCGCTTACTCCGAAGATACTCAAATAGATACGTGCAAAAGCAAAGTCTCTCGACACTTGCGCATCTGTGATGGTTAAAAGTCCCGATGTGGAAAAATTTTGTTTTTCCGTTTGCAATATGTCTGCCATTTCTTTTTGCAACAGGCGTGCTACTTTTTGTTGTCTGGTTGTTTCCATGCTGTTATTTTCCGTTTTTG